>Ga0335072_10015768_pt1 | contig 10719 bp, 9 predicted proteins | sample Lox_Sample_21_FD_206725 | JGI IMG/M metagenome (GOLD analysis project Ga0335072, IMG submission 206725) | Soil microbial communities from Loxahatchee National Wildlife Refuge, Florida, United States - Lox_Sample_2.1 | ecosystem: Environmental > Terrestrial > Soil > Wetlands | place: USA: Florida... | reverse complement strand
CAGCCTGAGCAGGCTAAGCGAATCGAGGATGCCTCCTTCCAGTAGTGACGCATCATTCGACAGCGGTAGCACGGCCGGGTCCTGGACGATTTCACGGCTGATATAGTCGTTGACGACGCTCTCCACCTGGGGAACCTTCCGTTGAAGTAGGAAGCTCTTGATGCCTGCTCGGAAGTTATTCACTGGACGCGAATTTGCCCGCGCTATCCAGCTCTCGCCGCACTTCCGGCAGCAAGGGGCGGTAATGGAATTCATCCACCGGTACCGTCGCTCAAGTGTCACCATCCCCGAGGCGAGGGTGCGTAAAACGTGATCCCCGGGGGTCTTCCTTAGGGCGCAGTGGATTGTGCCGCCGTACGCGGCCTGCGCGGAACTATGCCGCTATGCGTCCATTCGGCAGAGGCTTCAGCAGTAACGCTACGCCCGCCGCCTGGCCGGGTCGGGGACCGCACATTCGGCGGGTTCCCGCCCCAGCGTCGCAACGGAGCCCTAAGGAGCAGCTAGCCTGACGTTACCCGCTAATCTCGGGTCGGATAGTCACCGGGGGTTAATCACTGTGGAAAGCGGCTTCGTCGCGCCGGGGCGCGAGTCGTCGAAGATGGTGCGGCACCTGCTAGCAGCGGCCGGGGCGGGCGGTGCGGACTCTCGCCAGCTGGCGAGGGATGCCCGGATACCTGGCTGGGCGCTCCACCGGGACGACGCCATGATCTCGCCCAACTTCGCGCTGCGCCTGTGGGAGCTGGCCGAGCATGAGTTTGACGATGCACAGCTGCCACTCACCATCGCAAGTCATTACCAGCCGGGCGAGCTGGACCTCTATGACTACCTGTTCAGCACGGCCCCCACCCTCAGGGGCGGATTTGAGGTGAGCGGCAGGTACCTGCACCTGATGACCACTAATGCCAGGCTCCAGGTTGAATCGGAGACCGACCAGGAGGTCACGTATTCCTACCGGTACCTGGTCGCCGACGGCCGCGGTGCCGACCTGGCACTGCAGTTCTCCGCCGCGGTCTTTTGCGCCAGGGCCAGAGCCGGGACAGGGGCGCCGATCGTGCCGACTCGCCTGGCCTTCCAGCAACGGGCGCCGCGCGCCCACCGGGCGTTCACCGAGACCTTCGGCACCAGCAAGGTCGATTTCGACGCGCCGGTAACCACCTTCACGTTCCGCGCCCGCGACCTGGACCTTCCGATGCTCGGAGCGGACCCGGCACTGGCCCGCATCCTGGCCCGCTACGCCGCGATCCTTCCGCCGCCACCGTCGGACGCCAACTGGCAGCAGCGCTTCAGGCTGCTGCTTACGGAGGCACTCGATGGCGGGCGGCCATCGCTTAGCGCCATGGCCCAGCAGATGGCGATCAGCCCGCGCACCCTGCAACGGCAGCTGGCCGAGGCCGGAACCACCTGGCGCTCCGAGCTCGACGCCGCCCGCCGGTGGCGGGCGGACCGGCTCAGGCACGACGATGACCCCGCCAGCCTGGCCCGCCAGCTCGGCTACGCGCACCGCAGGTCCGCCTCCCGGGCCACCCAGCGCTGGGCGAGCCAGGGCGAGGAGTGGACCGCGTAAACGAGGCAGCGGCATCACCCGCCCGATTGCCGTACGAAATCTGTGGGTATTCTCCAGAGTGGCTGCATTGCGGCCAGCCCATTTGGCTATCGGGGTCACGTGCAGTCAGGTTGCCGGCACGGTTAGAAGACTATTAGCCGTCGCTTCATGCCCGTGTCATGTGCGAGCCTAAGCTGCTTCATGCTTGACTCTTTAGCTCAGTCCCATGGAAACCCCTTATGGCGAGATTCCCGAACGCTTCGTCAAGGACATGTCTGCGCAGGAGATGCACGACTATCTCCGGCAGCGCTACTCGCGTCGTCGCTTCCTTAAGGGCGCGGCTGGCACGGGTGCGCTCGCGGTCGCAGGACCGGTCTTCTGGCAGCAGAAGTTCGCCAACTCCTCGGCCGCGGGCAGCCCCGTCGGCCCGCAGTGGATCGCCCTTGGATCCGACCCGGCGACCGAAATGCACGTCTCCTGGTCGGCTGGTGCCTACGAAACCGCGGCGAACGTGCCGGCGCCCGCAGTGCGCTGGGGCCGGACCCGCGAGTATGGCGCCATCGTGCACGCGACCAGCGACCTGGTGCCGACCCCGACCAACGCGCCGGCCCAGAACCTCGACCTGACCGCGTACCAGCACGCGCTGCTTAGCCGCCTGGAGCCGGACACCGTCTACCACTACTCGGTCAGCAACGACGGCACCCACTGGGGCCCGGACACCACCTTCCGCACCGGCAAGGCGGGCATCCGCGACTTCCGCTTCTGCGCCACCGGCGACGAGAACTCCTACACCACCAGCTCCCAGCCGGTCATGGAAAGCATCGCGTCGTTCGACCCTGACTTCACCATCGTGGCCGGCGACCTTTCCTACGCCGCCGACGACGGGACCTACAAGGGCGTCGGCATCCCCGAGGCCTACACGCCCAGCGCCTGGGACACCTACTTCGATGTCCTCGGCCCGAGCGCCGCCCAGTCGATCCCGTGGATGGTCGGCATGGGTAACCACGACGTGGAGCCGCTGACCGACAACGGGTTCGCTGGCATCCTCGCCCGCTTCCCGCACCTGGGCGTCAACCAGGCGACCGAGGGTTCCGGCTCGAAGGTCGTGCAGAGCTTCAAGTACGGGAACGTCGCCATCATCGGCCTCGACGACAGCGACGTCTCCGCCCTTGACACGGTCAACAACGGGTACACCGGCGGGCAGCAGACCACCTGGCTGATCGAGCAGCTGACCAAGTACCGTGACCCGCGCTCCGGCGTTGACTTCATCGTCGTGTTCTTCCACCACTGCCCCTACTGCAGCGGCGGGCCTGGCTCAGACGGCGGCGACCGGTACGCGTGGCAGCCGATCTTCGACCGCTTCGATGTCGACCTGGTCATCAACGGGCACAACCACCTGTACGAGCGGGTCTACCCGATGCGGAACAACGTGGTGAAGGCCGAGGTCCCGCCGGGCGGGACGATCGACCCCGTGCACGACGGCACGACCTACATCTGCACCGGCGGCGGCGGGCAGTCCCTGGCGGCCACCGCCACCTCCGGCTGGTTCGGGACCAGCGGCGGCGGCGACATGGCCACCACCGGCAGCGGCACCCCGCCCCTTGAGGTGTGGGGCAGCGAGACGTCACTCGGCATCGGCAGCGGGGGCACCTCCTCCGAGCCCGACACCGTGACCGGCTGGTCGGCCTACCGCCGGGCGCAGTACTGCCACCTGGTCATCGACGTCACGGCGCCGAAGTTCTGGGGCGGCCGGACCAGCCTGCAGGTCCGGGCGATCGACCCGACGCAGAGCGGCTCGACGATTACCTCGATCACCGACGAGGCGGTCATGGACAACGTCACGCTCGTCCGCAAGTCGGTGACGGGACCTGAGCAGCACCACGGCGGCTGGTAGCCCGTCCGCGCCCGGCGCTCAGTGCCGGGCGCGGACGGCACTGCCACGATGACAATGAGGCCGGCAGGCGGTACGCCTGCCGGCCTCATTGTTCCCCGGCTTCTCAGGGCTGACGGCTCCCGGCCCGCGCGGGCGCAAAATCGTCGCGGGGTCATGACAACTTTCCGCAGGACGCGAGCATCTAGCCAGGCATGAGACGGACAGAGAACGCGATGAGCACAAGGGACGAGGAGTTCCTCCAGTTCATCCGGAACCGCGCCTCGCTGTTGCATCAAAGCGCGTACCTGCTGTGCGGTGACTGGCACCTGGCCCACGATCTCGTGCAGGAGACGCTGGTCAAGGCCTACCAGCACTGGCCGCGCGTCCGGCAGGCCGACAGCCCGGACGCTTACGTCCGGCGCATCCTGCTCAACGAGGCGCGCGGGCGATGGCGTCGGCGGGCGCGGGAGATGCCCGTTTCGCGCTTTCCCGAGGAACGCGAGCCGGTCGCGCCCGACGCCACCGACGAGATCACCCGCCGGGCGGGCCTGCTGCAGGCCCTGCTCGCGCTGCCACTGCGGCAGCGCGCCACGGTCATCCTCCGTTACCTGGAAGGGATGAGCGAGCGCGAGACCGCCGCCGTGCTCGGCTGCAGCGAAGGCACCGTCAAGAGCCAGAGCGCCCGGGCGCTCGGCACCCTGAGAAGCTCTTTGGATCGAGAGGAATCAACGCTATGAGCTCACTGCAGGAGGATCAGCTCGGCCACGAGCTGCGCGAGCTGGCGTCTGGCCACCCGTTCACGCCCGACGTTGAGCTGATCGCGCGACGCGGGAGGCAACGGCGCCGTCGCGGCCTGGCGGTGCGCGGCCTGACCGCCGCCGGGGCGGCGGTCCTGGCCGCGGGCGGGCTGTTCATCGCCGTCCACCCCGTGTCCGGGACCGCGGCGGCGCGTGGTGGCGTGGTGGCGCGTGGTGGCGCGGCGGCTGGCACCGTGGCCGGCCGGAGCGGCAGCGCGAGCGTGGCCCCGCGGACAGCAACGGTGGCCTACGTGACCAAGCAGGTCACGGCGGCACTGGCCAACGTCAACGACTACATTCTCCGCACCGACTCGACGCAGGCCGGGCCGAGTGAGAGCACCGCCACGAACTGGACGGACCCCCGCACCAGCAACGATTACGAGATCCTCAACGATCCCTCCAGCGGCAAGTCGATCGCCTGGCTGCGGACATACCTGGTGAACCGGGTCCTCACCTGGAAGGACACCGAGGCCGATTACTCCACTCACACCTGGTTCGTCTCCGTCTTCCATGCGGCCGGGCCGATCCAGGGGTCGACGGCTGGCGCCACCAGCACCGTCATGACGCCGCAGGCGATCAAGCAGTGGCTCGACTCAGGCCACCTGAAGGTCATCGGCCACCAGGAGATCAGCGGGCACGACGCCATCGGCCTGCGCGGCCCGTGGGCCGACGGTTACCGGGAGCTGTGGGTCGACGCGCAGACCTTCCTGCCGCTGCGGGAGATCACGGCTGACTTCGCCAACTCGAAGGGGCCGTTGAATAACGTGCAGACCACCGCCGACGAGACCTGGCTGCCACGGACGTCGTCGCTGCTCAACCTGGTGAACAATGTCCGCATCCCGGCCGGGTTCACGCAGGTCCCACCCGCGTAATCGCCAGCCAGAGCTAGCCGGCTCGCGGCGGTTACGGCTGGCCGATGCCGAGGCGGTGCGCCACCCCCACCGCCTGCGCGCGGCTTGACGCGCCCAGCTTGCGCAAGATGTTCGACACATGGACGCCCGCCGTCCCGGTGCTGATGCGCAGCTGGACGCCGATCTCCCGGTTGGTCAGGCCGGTGCCGAGCAGCCGCAGCACGTCGAGCTCGCGCTCGGTCAGCCCGTACTGGGCCGCGGGCGCGGGCACGACGGCCAGGTCCTCCTCGGCATCCGCCTGGTGCGCGGCGGGGTCTTGCACCCCGCGAGTCGCCCGCAGTGACGCGTCGACAAGCTCCTCAAGCGTCATCATGTGCCCGCGGTCCCAGGTGCCCTGGAACCTGCGGCCAAGCTGGTCCCGCATCGAGCGGACGCACCGGGTGCGGGCGCTGCGCTCGGCGGGTGGCACCGGCGTGCCGAGCGACTCGCGCAAGGCGGCGGCGCCGCCGAGGAGCGAGGCCGCCACGGCCGGGTCGACCGAGCCCGCCAGGCCCGGATGGGCGGCCAGCCCGGCGATCGCCTCCGCCACGCTCGCCACCCGCCAGCGGTCACCCAGGCTGGCGTGAATCTCCATGCTCTCCGCGAGCATGTCCGCGGCGGTCAGCGGGTCATCGTCGGAGATGATCAGGGCGAGCTCGTTCAGCGCCCAGGCCATGCCCTCCCGGTAGCCGAGCCGGGTGGCGATGTCGAGGCTCTCCTGCAGCAGGGCGGCTCCGCGCTCGGGGTCACCGGCCAGGTACACCGCGACCCCGTGGTTGACCAGGGCGGCGGAGGTTTCCTGCCGCAGCCCGGCGGCGCGGAACCCGGCCACCGCCTGGCCTGACAGCTCAGCGGCCCGTTCCGCGTCGGCGGCCAGCCAGGCGGTGAAGGCGAGGTAGTCCTGTGAGGCGGCGATGCCGACGGGATCGGCTCGCTCCTTGAAGAGCACCAGGCTCTCCTCGTGGAGCAGTCTGGCGTCGGCGTACCGTCCCTCCTCGCGTGCGATTGACCCGAGGCGCTGCAGCGTGGTGGCCAGCCCGGCCTGATCGCCTTCCTCCTCGTAGACCGCGCGGGCTTTCGTGAGCCGCTCGGTGGCGACCGCGTAGTCACACTGCAAGAAGGCAAGAACGCCAGCGCCGGTCAGCGCCGCCGCCATCACCAGTGCGGGCACCGGATCCCTGAGCACGGCCTCCGCCGCCCTTTCCAGCCAGGCTCGTGCTTCGTGGTAGTCACCGCGCCGGTACCAGAACGGCCACATCAGTGCGGCCATGCGCGCCCCGAGCTGTCGTCCTTCTGGCGCGGCGATGGCCGGCTCGGATGAGCCGAGCGTTCGCTGCAGCACCGCCCTGATGTTGTCGTGATCGGTTCCCAGCTGGTCCAGCCAGCGTGCCTGCGCTGCCCCCTCAAGCCCGGACTGGGCCTGGGTTGCCAGGGAAAGGTAGTAGGCCGCGTGGGCCCGGCTGACCGCGGCCTGCTCGCCGCTCATGGCGAGCGCATCGGCGCCATAAGCGCGGATCGTCTCGAGCATCCGGTACCGGTAAGCCGAGTCGCCCCCGGGGCGGGCCACGACGACCAGCGACTTGCCGACGAGCGCCGCGAGCAAGCCGGCCACGTCAGCGGGCTCGATGCCGTCCAGTGCCGTGACCACCTCGGCGGCGGGCAGCGAGAACGAGCCGCTGAAGCAGGACAGGCGGCGGAACAGGGCTTGCTCTTCCTGGCTGAGCAGGCGGTAGCTCCACTCCAGCGTTGCCTGCAACGTCTGGTGCCGCTCCGGCGCGCTGCGGCTGGGGTTGCGCAGGAGGCCGGCGCCACCGCGAAGCCGCCGGGCGATCTCCGCGGCCCCGAGGATGCCGGCTTGCGCCGCGGCCAGCTCGATGGCCAGCGGCAGCCCGTCCAGTTGGCGGCACAGCCTGGCGACAGCGGTCCGGTCGGCGGGCTCGACGGCGTAGCCGGGGGTGATGGCGCGTGCCCGTTCGATGAACAGCTGCACCGCGTCGGCGGCATCCTCGTCGGCGGCGGGCAGGCCGAGGCCGTCCACCCGGAAGGCCCGCTCTCCTGGCACGCCGAGCATCTCCCGCGACGTGGCCACCACGGTCAGCCCCGGGCAGGAGGTGAGCAGCCGCTCTGCTACCCGGGCGGCCCCGGCCACCACCTGCTCGCAGTTATCGAGCACCAGCAGCGTCGTGCGCGAGCGCAGGTGCCTGACCACGATGGCGGCCGGGTCCTGCCCGGGGGCCTGCGGCACGCCCAGGGCCGCGGCGACCGTCCCTGGCAGCTGATCGGGGCCGGTCACACCAGAGAGGTCCACCCACCACGCGCCGCCAGAGAACCGATGCCGCGTCGCCATGGCAAGCGCGACGCTCAGCCGCGTCTTGCCGCTCCCGCCGGTTCCCACCAGGGTCAGCAACCGGGTCGTGAGCAGCATGGCGGACAGCTCGCCCAGCTCACGCTCCCGCCCGACCAAGCTGGTCAGCATCACAGGAAGGCTGCCCGCAGCCTCGGTCATAGCACCATCGGTATCCACCAAGCCTCCGCTCCCATTAGTAGGTACCAGAAGGGAGAGCGGTAGTAAACATCCGTTCTTAGCCCCTAAACACGCTTAAACAACCCCATGGGGAAATCTGGCCGTTCTCCAGTTGTTGCGGCCCGGCCCCGGGAGCGCATCGTGACCGCGTCCGGCCCGCTCGCGCCGGACTGCGGGGCTACCGGACCGCCGGACCATGGTGGCCGGCGGCGGGCCGCAGCCGGGGGGCTTCCGTGGGCAGCGAACATCCACCGGAGCCAGCGCCTGGCCGCCCGAGTGGCCGGCTGGCGCTGGCTTTCCTTTACTCCGCGGTAAGAACGCCGGCACGCCACATATAACGCATTTGATGTAAATACGACATTACGGACTCGATAACCATCGAATAGCCTGCGGACCCCGGCAGGGGCTGATTAGTATGTGGCGATATAGAAGGGGAGAGTGCCCATGATCTTGCCCGCGGCCGACGAACTGCTGGCGCCGGTCACGGCGATTGATGGGTTCCGGCTGGGCTGCCTCATCGACGCTTCTACCGGCATGGTCCTGGCGTCCAAGGAGAATCCGGGCGGATCCCCACCCATGTCAGCGGTTGCGGGCGCAGGCGCTGCCGACATTGTCTACGTGCTCACCTTGCTGAGCGGGAGGCTAGCGACCGGAGAGAGGCTTCAGGACGTGACGGTGACCTTTAGCGACAGCTTCTTCATGGTCCGCCCGGTCGGGCTGGACGAAGAGTCGCAGATCCTCCTGCTCATCATGGCGGACCGTCAGCGAACGAACCTGGCAATGGCGCATCGCACGATCCGTGATTTCTGCGCGAGCCTCGGCTCATGAGCCGGATCCGCAGGCGCCCCCGGGTGCTGGCAGGCTCGGTCTGGCCAGGGAGGGAAGTGGACGGATACGCGAACCTGATCGCGGCGCGGCTACGCAAGCTCGCCGCCGCGGGAAGCACAGGCCTGCTGCCCGTGTCCGGTCCTGCTGAGGGAGCCATCATCCTTCGTGGCGGTAGCGTCGTCCACGCCGAGTCCAGCCGCACCTCGCCCCAGCGCACCGGAGATCCGGCCGCCCTCGGCTTAGCGCTGCGGGGGTCAGTCGGCGTGGTCGCGGGCCTGCTGGCGGCGACCGAGCCAACCATCGACGCGGCCACGGAATTGCTGTCGAGCAAGTCACGCTACGCCAGGTTCAGGCGCTCGGACGTTTCCCTGGCCGTCCAGCCGCCCTCCATCCCGGTGACGGCATTGCTGACGGAAGTCGAGCGCCGCCACCAGGTGCTCAGCCAGCTGGCCGTGATCGTCACCGCGGACACGGCGGTCATCCGGACCAGGTCGCTGGCCTGGCCCCGGCTGCAGGTGTCCGCGCCCCAGTGGGCGCTGGTCGTGGGCATGGCTGACGGCATGACGCCACGAGGCGTCGCCATGAAGCTCGGCCGGAGCGTGTTCGCCACCACGATCGAGGTCTACCGGCTGATCGAACTCGGCCTGCTGGCCGTTCCCGGGCGGGAGTCACCGCCCGCTGACGGGCGCAGCACGGCCCTGGCGTTCCTGCGCGCCGTACACAATGAAAGGTGCACCGATGGGTAAAGAGCCGCCGGTCTCGGAGCGGATCAGCGCGGAGCTCAAGCTGCTGCGGGAAAACGTGCCGGGCGTCCGCGGCAGCATCACCGCGTCCAGCGACGGCCTCCTCGTTGCGGAAGACGTCCGTGATCTCGAGCCGACTCAGATCGCCGCCCTCGTGGCCGCCATGCACGCAGTGGCGGTCCGTGCGGCGGTGAACACGCAATGCGGGCAGCTCAAGGAGGTCATCACGCGCGGGAGTGAGGGGTACCTGGCGGTGTACGCGGCAGGCACCGCCGCCATCGTGGCCGTCCTCGGCACGACCGAGCTGAACGTTGGCATGCTGAACCTCCAGGCCCGCGCCGCGATCGAGCGCATCGCGGCGCACTCGACGGGAACGGCCAAGCGGCGCCCGCCGGCGTCAGCTGCCGCGCCCGCCAACTCCAGGCCATCAGGGCAGAACGGGACGGGGTCACTGCCTGCCAGGCGCCCGCGCGGCTCCCAGCAGGCGCGAGCCAACTAAAGCTTCCTGAGCCCGTCGAGTACCTGCCGCAAGAGCGCCAGCGATACGGGCTGGCCGGATGCTGGCGGCCGCTCAGGCTGGTCAGCCCCTGTTGGCGCCGGGTCGCAGGCCACCGGCACCGGCCCGGAGGCGGCCGGCTCCGCGGCGGCCATCGCGACCGCAGGCGCCTGCGGGACCCGGGACGGCATCCTGCGCTGGCAGGGGATGCGAACTGGCGCGCACAGGCCGGCCCGCATCAGGCCGCCCAGGCACTCCATCGTGTCGGCCAGGCCGGCCCCTGACCGCAAGGCAAGCTCCTGCGCCGACGCCGGGCCAGTCAGCTGGCGGGCTATGGCCCACTGCTCGCTGGTCAGGACGGCGGCGGGCAGCCTGAGCCAGTGCAGCCCCACCGTCGTTGTCGGGGCTAGGTCGAACTGCGCCATCCGCTGAGCGCGCCGGCCAGCTTCCGCGCGCACCGAGCCAACCTCGAGCCGCGGAAACGTGTCCGGCCAGTACCCCCGGGTCGAGGCGAACCTGATCGTGGCGCCGGCGGAGTCGACGGCCAGGGGGATCGTCAACACCAGCACGACGTCGATGACGATGGACCTGATGAGCTCCTGCAGCGCGTCCGTCGTCAGGTACCCGTGGCGGGCAATGTGCGCGGCTACGGCAGCGTCGTCCTCGCCGCCTCGGCTGGCCAGCAGCTCCGCCAGCTCGGCGGGCAGCGGCTGGAGGCCGCGCAGCCGGGCGGCGGGTCCCGGCACCCACGACGCCCTGGCGAAGGTGATGCGACCGCCTTCCAGGTAGATGGCGCCGGAAGGAACCCCTGTGACCTCCAGGACGCCCGAGGCGCCCCGTGCCCTTAGCTCCTCGACAGCCACCATGACCCGCTGCCTTGGCAGCTCCTCGTGCGCGGCTAGCACCCATGACCCCCAGTCTCGTGTACGGCTAGCACCGATTGCCTACAGCGGGCACGCGGAGCACGCGGATGACCGAATTCAGAACTATCGCAAAGCGGGAACTGCTGGTATACACACCATTAC
>Ga0335072_10015767_pt1 | contig 10719 bp, 9 predicted proteins | sample Lox_Sample_21_FD_206725 | JGI IMG/M metagenome (GOLD analysis project Ga0335072, IMG submission 206725) | Soil microbial communities from Loxahatchee National Wildlife Refuge, Florida, United States - Lox_Sample_2.1 | ecosystem: Environmental > Terrestrial > Soil > Wetlands | place: USA: Florida... | reverse complement strand
ATGCCCGCGACGATCTTGACCTTGCCGTGCCAGGTCAGGTTGCGGTCCTTGGAGGGACCGCTCAGTGCCCGCTCGATCGACGGCACGGCCGACGGCTCCGCGTCGGTCACGGCCCTGACAACCGGCACCTGCGGCGCCGCCGCGGATTCGTGAACGACCTCTTCCGCCGGCACGTCAGCCGGAATCTGCGATTTGTCCCCGGTTTCTGTCGTCAGGGCAGCAGAAGACAGGGACAAATCCGCGGGCTCCGGCCGGGCCGACGGCCACGCCAGGGCGGGGTTGACCGGCGGGACCGGCGCGGGCGGCACAAACCGCTGCGACGGCCCGTCATGCGATATCTCAACGCGCGGCGCGCCGCCCGACGGAGCAGGCGCCGGGGTTGACCGCACGTTGCCCAGACCAGGCGCCGCCGTCGGGCCTAGGTCCGACGCGGAAGGCGCCGATGCCGCCGGGTGCGTCTGGAAGGGGCTGCGCGCGGACGCGGCCTGGTCGACGTCTGAGGCCGCCGGAGCGTGCGCAGCCGGGTCGACCTCCGGGACAACGTGCACCAACGTGGCCGGCTCGCCAGCAAGAGCGGCAGGCGACGAGCCCGGGTCGCCCTCGGGAGCGGCCCACGCCGCCGCCTCGGGCGAAACAGGCGCCCAGATCGCAGTCTCAACGTCTGGGGCGTCAGGATCCTGAGCGGCCTCGTCGACCTCGGGAGCGGCCGCCTCAGACGAAGCGGGTGTCCCGGTGGCAGGCTCAACGTCTGAGGCGGCGGCAGCCGGGGCAACCGGGTCGGCCTCCGGGACGACATGAACCGACGTGGCCGGCTCGCTGTCAAGAGCGGCAGGCGGCGAGCCCGGGTCACCCGCGGGGGTAGCCGGCGGCTCGTCCGCCTCGGACGAAACAGGAGCTGCCGTCGCAGGCGCAGCGTCTGGGTAGGCAGGGGCCTGGGCTGCCGGGTCGACCTCCGGGGCGGCGGGGGCCGACATGGCCGGCCCGCCGTCAAAGGTGGCGGCGGACACGGGCGTGCCCGTGGCAACTTCCAGGCTGGCCAGCCCAACGGGCGCGGCCAGGTAGAAGACGCCCTGGGCGGCGAGTAGCGACGGGACCTGGTCCTCGTCTGGGGCCGTGTGCACCGACGTTGCCGGTTCGGCGTCCGCACCGGGCGGCGGCGAGGCCGGGTAGATGTCTGGTGTGGCGTGGGCTGGGAGGTCGGATGCCATCGGGGCCGCGACCGAACCTAGCGGCGGCGCGGACCTGATGGCCGGCATTCGCCACACCGGTCCCGCCTGGCCCGGGCGGTCAGATCCCTCCGGCGATGGCTGGGTGCCTCCCGCCTGGTCCGAAGGCGGTGGGCTGCCAAACCGCGGCCGGCGGGGTTCCGCCGGCCGCCGCAGCGCGACGCCTGGCGGGAGCGCGGGGGCCTGCCCCGCGGGCCTCGGCCGCAGCGCGGACAGCCGGAACCGGCTGGGCTTCGCCGCCTGGTCCTCCGCACCTGTCGTCTGAGTGCGCGGCGGCTGCCCGGCTGGCCAGGACCGCGTCTCCTCGGGGAACTCATCGTCCCGCGCGGCCTCGCGCTGCTGTGCCGCCCAGTCCTGCTGGGGCGGCCGCGTCCTCCTGCCGGGCGGGCGCTGCCGGCCGGACGGGCCCGGCGCAGGAATCCGCGGTCCGGTCCCCCGCGCCCGGGCACGGGACCGCGAGTTCGCGGACGTCTCGGGGGCCGCGGCTAGCGCCGAAGCGGCGGCCAACGAAGCGCTGCCCTCGGCGGGATCACCGATCGTCGTGGCGGCGACACCGCGGCGGGCGAGTACGTTCCGTTCGCGCAGCGCGACGGCGCCCATGGCTGCCCTGGTCTTGGCCGTCTTGCGCCGCTGCGGCGTCGGGCGGATGTGCCACACGCGGGCGGTGACGACCATGTGGTCTTTCTCGTTGTGCGGAGCGAGCCGGGTCCAGACGCGCGGCTCGGTCAGGTAGCGGACCTGGGATTCCACGAGTTCGGGCAGCCGCTTGTTCTCGATGACCGGCCGGGTGGTGAGCCAGGTGAGAAGGCCAGGCGGCAGCACATACAGCCATATCAGGGTGTGGTTGAATGGCAGCCCTATCGCGACCAGGAAAACGATATAGGGCACGGTAATTGCGGCGAATACGGCGATCCAGTTGATTGGCAGCGGCATGGGCAGCCGGAAGTCGTACAGCTTATACAGCCGCTTTTCTATTCGCCATATATTCGTATAAGTAGGCAGGTCCACTAATCTGCGCTCCGCTTCGTGAAATCGTCAGTGGACCCCAAGCGCGTTTGCTATTCCCGTGGCCAGCGTCTGGACTATGCTGGGGGTATAAAATACCACGGCGATCGCTACGGCGAGGACGAGGAATTGCACGAACCGGGTGATCTCGCGGGTGAACAGGAAGAAGAGCGCGACGATGCCGACTATCCCCAGGAACAGCGGCCCGAAAAGGCTCTGTAGATACGTGACTAGGCCTTGGGTACTGATCGCCGCTTGCGGGGCCGCCGCGGCGAGGATCTGAACTGACATCAACCTTCCCTTCCGTGGACATCAGTGAGCTGTCCGGGATGCCTTAGGCCCGGGGCAGGCCTCATGGCACCCTCAGTCGCGGGTATGCCGCCGCACGGCACGACCAAGGGTGACGTGAACCAGGTCATTGGGTCCCCATCGGCTGCGTAGATGCACGGATCTCCCTTACATACCATCTTCCGCCTGGCTTATCGATTACCGACATATCGTAAGTTGCCGCGAGTTGCGGCGCAGCCGGGCTGACCTGGCCATACAGCACCCAGTTGACCGTCACGGTTATGTCGCGTGTCGCGCCTCCGGGTGGGACGGTGATGCTGTCGATCGACCCGAAGCTCACCGCGCCGCCGAGCCCGCTGACCGAGGCTCCCGGTGCGAGGAAGCGGTTCAGCGTGGCCTGGTCGCCGCCCGCGTAGGCTTGGAAGAAGGCCGGGAGCTGACTCGTCAGCGCGTTCTGCGTGGCTGGATCGGAGGCAGCCGCCGGATGCGGCGGGGACACGGCCGACGGGGTCGGAAGCCAGGCTGGTTCGCCCGAGACTACTATCCCGCGGCCGGACGCATAAAGCGGCACGCCGATCTCGATCAAACTGCCGTTGACCGTGGCAAGAATCGTTACCACCGCTGTGTGCGCGCTGCGCACGTCAACGCCTGCCACCTGCTCTGACTCCAACTGCATTGTCCCGGCGCCGTTCCACCCGAATTGAGGCTGCAGTGCGCGTACGTTGGCCGGGATAAATGTGGCGAGCTCGCGCGCTCGCTGCGCCGCGTTATTGGGACTGAGGTTCAGGTAGGCCTGGCCGAACTGCAGGGCATACGCGGAGGCGAGAGTTACCGGAAAGGACGGCGCCGGGGCAGCTGCCACGCCATTCCCGGAGGAAGCGGAGGAAGGCGTCTCATTCAGCACGATCGCTGAGATGCCGCGATACCCGATAATGAGAATCGCCGCCCAGAGCAGGATCCGCATGGGCCAGAGCAGCCAGCGTCCGCCACTGCCGCTCCACAATGGCTTCGCAGCCGGCGCGCCCTGTCCAGCCATCGGCGATGCGCCACCGTACTCGGGTGACTCCACACCGCTGTCAAGGCTAGCGACGCTAGACCTGCGTGCCATACACTCCTCCGCCCGCGCCCGCGCCTGGGCAGCCAGGTACGGGCGCGCTCCCACCTGCCGGTCTCGTGCTCCAGTCTGCGACAAAAATTCGCCACATGTAGGGCATTTGACCCGAACAAAACGCTCGTTTCCATCCTGGAGCCACCTCCAGTCGCAGCTGACATCTGGAGTTACCTCCAGTCACAGATGACCCTGGTCCGGGACCGCCACGCCGCGAACCCGTTTGCTGAACGTAACCCTTCACTCACGGAAACGCAACATCGGGATTGACGGTTCACATCATTGGGCACAAATCGCCCTTGCGCGGCACGGCCTGGGTGCTCGCGGTCTCGCCGGACCGCAGAGGCTGACGCTCTACCGGCTAGTAATTCCCGAATGACTCCCACTTGCCGGCGAGGTGCACCGTGAGCAGGGCGATCACCAGGCCGGCGAGGAGGGAGGCAACCAGCAAGGCGAGCCGGGTGCCGCGCCCGCCGAGGAGGCCGAGGAGCGGGCCGCCGCCGCGCGCCTCGGCCGCGAGCAGCCCCGGCACGCGCGGCACGTAGGCGAGCACATGGATGACTATGAAGACGGCCCAGGCGATAAACGAAATCCTGTGCACCTCCAGCCACCCGCTGGGCGGCCCGTAGCTAGGGCCGGTGACGGCGAGCATGATGCCTGAGCCGAAGACGCAGGCCGTAAGCAGCATGATGATCGGCCCGATCACCCGCAACAGCAGCGCGGGCGGCCCCTTGCGCCGGTACGGCTCGCTCCCCGTGTAGTAGCGGACGAAACGGTAGAGGACCGATCCGGCCTTGAGGACGACCGGGCCAAGGAGCAGCATGCCGAGGAAAACGTGCAGTGTGAGCAAACGGCCGATGCGCAAGATTGTGTAGCACTCGACGGCCAGTCCGATCAGCAGCACCGCCCCGGTCATCGCGGTCAGCCGTTCGTTGCCTTCGGCGCCGTCCAGCCGCGGAGGAGCATGGGACCCCTCGGACGCCTCCGGTGCCCCTGGCGAAGGGTGGCCGGGCACGCGCCCCCGCAGCCGACGGTGCCGCGCGATTCCCTGACGGGATCCGACCACAGTCGCCCTCCTGACGCCGCCCGGTTATACGTCCTGAGTATATACTCAGAGTATATGAACCGTTATGGCGGCATCAAGATCCTGCGCGAACGCAGCCAGCAGGTCCAGGTTCGCCCGGGAACTGTCTGCGTGAGCTTCTTAGCCCTGTCCGGCGAGTTCCTCCGCGAGTTCCTGATCGTCGGCATCGGACATCGAGGTCTGCGGGACGAGCAGCGCGGCGGGTGCTAGTCGCTGGCGGCCGGTTGGCTTGAGGTCTGAGCCAGCGCCGTCTGCATGGCGGTCGCCGCGGCGTCGATGGCGATCCTGGCGGTCACCGCGCTGGTGTGCGCACGATCGATCTCGCCGAGACCGATACAGTCGAACGCCACCCGCGCGTCGTGGATGGCCGCCTCGAGCTCACGCATGGCTTCCTCGAGCATCGCGCCGCGGCCAGCACCGTCTGGCATCATCATCGGGCTCCTTCCGTGGCTACCGGGTCAACGGACGGAGACACTACCCACTGCGGCGCGGACAATCCTGTAGTACGGCGTCCCTGCGGCGAGAGGCAGGAGCAGCGGGATGTGGCGGCGACTCGGTTGAGGCTGCTGGTGCCGGCACTGGCGTGGCGGAAGGTCATCATGGCCGGGAAGTTCGGGTCGTCGCTGGTGAGGACCAGGCGCATGCGGTGAGGTGCAGGCACGGACGGCGCGCCGGCTGGCCCGCAGGTAGCCGGCGGTGACGTCGGTAACGGTCCCGTCGGGCGCGACGTCCTGGAGGGCGCCGTTCGACGTCACTGCGGTCCGGCACGGCGAGGTCCCGAAGGCCCCGCGGGTGGAGCGGGCCATGATCGCAGGCAGCTCCGCACGGCGCGGGTGAGGCGGCCCTAAGCGATTGAGCCCGCGAGCCACGACGGGTGGCTGCGGTCGGGCTCAAATGGGCTGCCAAGGAGAGCGTCTCCCCGCACCTATCAGGCGCGCCGCAACACGGCAACCGCATTGCCGCAGCAGCTTTCACGCGCCGGACTAGGTTGTTACGGTAAGGCAGGTGGACGCTGGAAGGCCTCCTGCCCAGGAAGCCACTGCCGTCAGCCAGGCTTCCGCGGGCAGTGAGCGCGCGGAACAACCCGCGAGCCCGGTCAGGCTTGCCTTCGCAAGCTTCCTCATGCTGTTCGTGGAACTCGCTCTGATCCGGTGGGTGAGCGCGAACAACGTCTTCGTGAACAACGCCACGAACTTCGTGCTGCTCGCCAGCTTCCTCGGGATCGGGATCGGCTTCCTCAACGCCCGGGCCAAGCGTGACTACGTGCGCTGGACGCCGGTGGCGCTGCTGCTGCTCGTGGGCTTCGTGCTCGCATTTCCCGTGGTGGCGGTCACGGTCAGCGGGCCCAACCCGTACCACGGCGTGGGCAACATGCACGCGCTTCCCCAGCCGCTGAGCCTCGCGATCGTTTTCGTGCTCGTCGTGGGCGTGATGGCGGGCATTGGCCAGGCGGTCGCGCGGACCTTTGTCAGGTTCCGGCCGCTGAACGCCTACCGGCTGGACATCCTGGGCAGCATAGCCGGGATCGCGGTGTTCTCGCTGCTGTCCTTCCTCGACCTGCCGCCGGGCGCCTGGGGGGCGGTCGCCGGCGTCGGCCTGGTGGTGCTGTTGCTGCCACGCCCCCAGCTGTGGCAGCTAGCCGCCGCGGCGGGCGTCATCGCGCTGCTTGTCGTGGAATCGCTCCTGCCCGGGCAGCTGTGGTCGCCCTACAACAAGCTGACCATCCAGTACACGCAGTACGGGGGGCAGCCCGCGATCGGCGTGAGCGCGAACAACGTTCCGTACCAGATGGCCGTCTCGGTTAAGGCGATGAACCCCACGCAGACTGTCCAGTTCTACCCGTACCGGCACGTCACCCGCGCCAGCCTGGGCAACGTCCTGATCATCGGGGCAGGGACGGGCAACGATGCCGCCGTCGCCCTGTACGAGGGAGCCAGGCACGTTGACGCTGTGGAGATCGACCCGCTGCTGCTGCTCCGGGTTGGCCAGCAGCATCCAGATCACCCCTACCAGAGCAGCAGGGTCACCATGCACGTCGGTGACGGCCGGGCCTTCCTGGAAGACACCAGCCAGAAGTACAACCTGATCTTGTTCGCACTGCCCGACTCGACGGCCGCGCTGGCCGGGCAGTCCGCTATCAGGGTGGAGAGCTTCCTGCTGACCGAGCAGGCTCTCGCCGCGGCCAAGTCGCATCTCGCGCCGGGCGGCACCTTCTCGATGTACAACTATTACCAGCCGTTCCTGCTGGACAGGTACGCGACAACAATCGAGGACGTATACCACCAGACGCCCTGTGCGGACGTTCAGCCAGGAGGGCGCGGGGGCGGCAGGGTGCTTGCCGCGCTCACCGTTCACCCAGGCGGCCCGGTGGCGGGCTGCAGCACCTACTGGCACGGCCCGCGGCTCGCGCCGGCGACTGACGACCACCCGTTCCCGTACCTGCAAACGGCCACCATCCCCGTCACCTTCCGGTGGATGCTGGTGGGGATCCTGCTCGGGTCGCTGGTGTTCATACGGCTCGGCGGCGGCCGCTTCAAGGGGATGCGGTTTTACATCGACCTAGCGTTCATGGGGGCCGCCTTCCTGCTGCTCGAAACCAAGAACATCGTTCAGTTCGCATTGCTGTTCGGCACCACCTGGTTTGTGAACTCCCTCGTCTTTGCCGGGGTCCTGCTGGCCGTGTACCTCGCGGTGGAGACCGCCAGACACCTGCGGCTGCCAAGGCCGGCCGTGCTCTACGGTTTCCTCATCGCGTCGCTGGTCCTGGCCTGGCTGGTGCCTCAGGATTCGCTGCTGACCCTGCCGGTGGTCGCGCGCTTCTTCGCGGGCAGCGCCCTGGCCTTCGCACCAATATTTTTCGCGAACCTGGTGTTCGCGCAGCGGTTCTCCGACGTGCAGAACTCGGGAACGGCCTTCGCCGTCAACCTGCTTGGCGCGATGGTCGGCGGCGCGCTGGAGTACCTGTCCCTGATCACCGGATATCACGTGCTGCTGATCGTGATAGGCGTGCTGTACGGACTGGCTTTCGTGACCGGCCTGAGAAGAAGGCCCGCACCCCTGCCGGGCTAGGGGCTTACTCATGCTCACAGAGCGATACTCATGAGACTGCCCGGATGACCCCTGTCAGCCTTGAGCCTTGCGGGCGACGGCACCCCAGATGGAAGCTGGTCCCTTCGGGTCTATGTCGCCGGATGGCCGCCACTGGTGAACCTGCACGAGCCCCGGCGGAACCAGGTCCATGCCGTCGAAGAACCGGGCTACTTCGTCGTGGCTGCGGGCGGTCATGGATGCTCCCGGTCCAAGGTGCGCGTTAAGGCGCTGCTGCACTTGAGCCACGCCCTCCGGAAGGATGTCGCTTGGCGGGTGCGACAGCGCCAGGTAACTGCCACTAGGCAAGGCGTCGACGAACCTGGCTACGATCTGATGAGGCTCGTCGGCGTCGGGGATCAGGTGCAGGACCATCAGCATCATGAGAGCGATTGGCTGCCGGAAGTCCAGCATCCGGGCAGCCGTCCGCAGGGTGACATCCGTGTCGCGCAAGTCCGCGTCGAGGTAAGCCACGGAGCCCGCGACCGTGCTGGTGAGCAGGGCACGCGCGTGTGAGAGGACGATGGGGTCGTTATCGACATACACGACGCGGGTCTGCGGCGCGATCGCCTGCGCGACCTCGTGCGTGTTCCCAGCCGACGGTATCCCGGTGCCGATGTCGAGGAACTGCCGGATGCCGCACTCGGCGACGAGGAAGCGAACCGCCCGGGCGAGGAATGCCCGGTTCATCCGTGATCCGGTCACCACGTTAGGCAGGGCCGCGATCATCTGGTCGCCTGCTGTGCGATCGGCGGCGAAGTGGTCCTTGCCGCCGAGCAGGTAGTCATACACCCGGGCGGAGTGCGCGACGCTCGCGTCGATCGCGGGTGACTCATGCGCCGGGCCGCAGGCACCCCGAAGCCACTTATCAGGCAACTGGCAGCCCCTTTCAAAGGAAGCAGCCCATCGAAGCGATCCGCACCACATCATAGATAGCCCCGGCTGACCGCCCCGCGAGGACGTGATGTCCCGGGCCGAGAGGGGGGATACTCGCTGGAGAACAGCTCTTCCGATTACAGGGCAGGCACGTCCCGAGGCTAGGGGTGTTGGGCCCGGCGAACCTCGAAGGCGATCACGATTTCTGAGATGCCGCGGAACAGGGCGAAGAAGCCGACCCAGATCAGCAGCAGCGCTCCTTGTACCGGGCGGTACTGCTGGGAGGCCCAGAAACCGAGCAAGATCTCCAGGATGCCGGTCACCAGGCCAAGCCACCACATGGAGTTGACTTCCCTGGTGCTGACGGAGGTGATGATGTAGAACGTGCCCTGGAAGATGAGCAGCAGCCCCAGGATCGAGGCGAGCGCCCAGAACGCGTTGTAGGGCTCAGCGAATGACCAGCCGGCGCCGAAGGCAAAGATGATGCCCATCAGGATGTGCAGCCACCGCCAGCTGGGCATGACCGAGGAGATGAAGAACTCGTTGATCGCGGCCACCAGGAAGTAGACGCCCAGCAGCACGCCCACTGTGGGGATCGAGGCGGGGGCGAACCGCAGTGCGATCCAGGCGAGGATGAGCCACGCGATACCGGTCAGCAGGAATATCCACCAGGGGCCGGCCAGCCGCGCTATGCCTGCGCGGGTCCTGGACCCGACGGCTGCGCGTTCGTCCATGGTGCTCATGAGCAGTTTCCTTTCCGGCAGGTGGCTACCGCGTACGTGACCGTTTGCCGGATGATTTACCCGGTTCCAGAGAAAACGACGCCCGGTAGGGAACAGGCATCACACCCGTAGCGTCAACGTCGTTGACAGCGAAATGGCTGAGGCCCGTGTCATAACTCCACGCCCGGCAGTAAGTCTGTGATGTTCAGACGTTGAAGCGGAACTCGACTATGTCGCGCTGCCGAAAAACATCACTCAGCCACGTAGCGAGCACGGCCCGGGGCGCTGGGGCGCATCACGGCCGGCCGGGCAGTCCGGACAGGCGCGATGGCCCGCAGCGCCAGGGGCTTACAGCTGCCTGAAGTAAACGGCGACGTGCACCGGAACGAACCCCATGCTCTCGTAGAGGGCCCGGGCCGGGGCATGGAAGGAGTCGGTTCCGCCCGTCCCGATGGTGACGACCTCGACATCTTTTCGGGCCATGTCGTCGAAGGCGTACTGGCACAGAGCCCTGCCCAGATGGCTGCGTCGGCGTGCCTCCGCCACGGCGAGAATCACAACTTCGCCGTGGCGCTTGACCGGGTCGGCCGTCCAGCCGACATAGCCGGCGATCGCCCCGTCTCCGGTCTCGGCGACAGCCACGTGCTTTCCTGCCGCTGGATCCTGCAGCGCAGGGACCATGGCGCGGTAGTCATCAGCCCACCGGCCGTGCTGGTGGGCAAAGATCACCTCTCCGACCAGCGGTCGGAAGTGGTCCTCGTAAAACGGGCCGAACGTGGCGATCGTCAGCTCGGTCAGAGCATGCAGATCACCCGGATGGTACGAACGGATGTTCACGGAGTGCCTTCCTGACAGCGCGACTGAATAACAACCCGCAGCGTGACAATGCGGCGGGTTGGTCATGCGGCTCAGGGCGAGCCGCCCTTCAGACGCGGGTACGCCAGCTTGCGAAGCACTCCATGCCCCGGACAGTACCGGAACCGGAGCCGAATGCGGCGGTGAGAGTCCCCCGGAGGCGAGCTAACGACCTCGCACGGCTACCATCCGCCTCCACCCCGGTGCACGCTAATTTGAGCCAGGTTGCGGCACTGTGAGCCACCACGATGGTAGATCCGCGCTCGTGAGTCACCGGGCCGGGTGGGATCCGCGCCGTGGGGACACCACCACGAAACGGAAGCAGGGCGGAGGGCGAGGCGCCCGGGCGCAGTCGGACAACCGCGCTGTCAAAGCGCCAATCGGGCGGACGTTAGGTCACACATTGAACCTGAACTCCACCACGTCGCCGTCTTGCATGACGTAGTCCTTGCCCTCGATGCGGACCTT
>Ga0335072_10015766_pt1 | contig 10719 bp, 10 predicted proteins | sample Lox_Sample_21_FD_206725 | JGI IMG/M metagenome (GOLD analysis project Ga0335072, IMG submission 206725) | Soil microbial communities from Loxahatchee National Wildlife Refuge, Florida, United States - Lox_Sample_2.1 | ecosystem: Environmental > Terrestrial > Soil > Wetlands | place: USA... | reverse complement strand
CGATTGGGAAACGACGGTCGCGCTCTCCGCCGCCGAGACCAAACGCGTCGTCGCCGAAGTTCAAAAACGCGCCGCGGCGGTTGACGCGGTCGTGCTTTCCGACTACGCGAAGGGCCTTTTTTCGCGCGAGGTCGTCGAAGCTGCGCTCGGCGCGCCGGCGATCGTCGCGGATCCGAAGCCTGCGAACATCGACATTTTCGCGGGCGTGACGTGTGTCGCTCCGAATTCGTCGGAGACCGCCCAGATCACGTCGATGCCGGTGGGGTCCGCCGAGTCGCTGGAGCGTGCCGCGCGGCAAATTCTCAAACGCCTCGGCTGCACCTATGTGCTCGTGACGCAGGGCGAGCACGGAATGACGCTCTTCGGTCTCGACGGCGAACGGCTGAACGTCCCGGCGGCGGCGCGCACGGTCTTCGACGTCAGCGGCGCCGGCGACACGGTCGTCGCCGTGTTGAGTTGCGCACTGGCCGCGGGCGCTTCGATTCACACCGCGATGCAGCTTGCCAACTTTGCTGCCGGCGTCGTCGTCGAAAAGCTCGGCACGGCCACGGCCTCACCCGAAGAAGTCGTGGCTCTCCTCGAGGCCAGCGAGCGGTGAGCGACCCTTCGCGAGTTCTTTCTCTGGACGCGGCGGTCGCGTGGCGCGAGCTGCAGCACGCCAACAAGCGTGTCGTCGTGTTTACGAACGGCGTCTTCGATCTCATTCATGCCGGGCATGTCGGGTATCTCGAGTGGGCGCGGCAACAAGGCGACGTTCTGATCGTCGGCGTCAATGCCGATGAATCGGCGCGTAGGCTCAAGGGCCCCGCGCGTCCGTTCGTTCCGTTCGACGATCGTGCTCACGTCATCGCCGGGTTGCGGTGCGTCGACGTGGTCGTCGGCTTCGGCGAGCTCACGCCCGAGACGATCCTCGAGCGCTTGCGTCCCGACGTCCACGTCAAGAGCGCTCAGTATAGAATCGAGGACCTTCCCGAACGAATCGTGATCGAGCGCTTCGGTGGGCGCATCGTCCTTGCGCCGCACGCTGCGGGAAAGAGCACGACCGATCTCGCGGCGCGTATTATCGATCGCCAAGGCGGATAAGCCGTGAGGATTGCGTTCACGGTCAACGGTCCCGGCGAATACGCGGGCTGGTTTCGGCCGCTGCTCTCGGCGCTTTATTCGCGCGATCCGAGCTTGCAGGCGACGGTCTTTTTCGTCCCGGACGATTTCGCGACGGGCCGCGAACCCGCCGTCGCGCACGCCGAGTTTCCGCAACTGCAAGTCTTCAAGCCGGCCGAGTACATCCGCTTCGCGCTCGGCGGAAAAATCGCCGGGATGCCGCGGACCGTCGACCGCGTGCAGTATCTCGGCGGCGACTTAATGCATGCTGCGCACGTCGGCAAGCGGCTGAACGCTCAAACCAGCTCGTACAAGTTCTCGCGCCCGCGTTACCGGTCGCGTTTTGCTCGCGTCTTCGCCGTCGACGCGCGCAACCGCGCGCAGCTTCTCGAATGGAAAACGCCGGCCGACCGAATCACGATCGTCGGCAATCTTGCAATCGATGCGGCGTTTCATGAAGTCGAAACCGGCGACGAAATGGCCGGTCAATTCGCAACGGACGGCATCCTGATCATGCCGGGTTCCCGGCGGCTCGAGATCGCGAATTTGGTCCCGTTTTTCTTGCGCGTCGCGTTGCGTGTGCGCGAAACGGAGCCCGAGATCCCGATTGCCTTCGCGCTTTCGCCGTTCACGACCGTGGACGAAATCGAGTCCGCACTCGCAAAGGGCGGTCTTCCGACGGTCTATGGTGCGCGTGGCCACGTCGCCGAACGTGACGGAATCCTGTTCTTGCAAAACGAGGATCGTACCCAGGAGTTTGCCGTCGTGCGCCACGGGATGCGCGCCGCAACGCGCGCGCGGCTGGTCGTAACGATACCGGGGACGAAAACGATCGAGCTCGCCGCGCTCGGCGTGCCGATGGTTGCGGCCGTGCCGTACAATGCGCCGGAGGCCGCCGTGATCAACGGACCGCTCCAGTACGTCGAGCGCGTTCCCTTCATAGGAACGCCGCTCAAACGTAAGCTGGTTCTTCAATATACGAAGCGCTTCACGTACTTCACGCAACCCAACATGGATGCCGAGCGCGAGCTGATTCCAGAATTGACCGGGACCTTGACACCCGGCTACGTCGCGCAGCGTCTTCTGGAGCGTTTTTCCGATGCAGCTTGGCGTTCGTCGACGTCCGATGCGCTGCGCACGCTCTACGACGGCCATCGCGGAGCCGCGCAGCGAATGGCTGAGATGCTGGCGGCATGATCTCGGTCGTCATCGCGACCAAAGACCGAGCTCTCTTCCTCCAGCGGGCACTCGAATCGCTGGCCCAGCAACGAGGCGCGCCCGAGTTCGAAGTCGTCGTCGCCGACAACGGCTCGACCGACGGAACGCCGCACGTCGTCGCCGGCGCGGTCGAGATCGTGCCGTATCACCTGCGCCGGATCGAAGCCGGGCGTGCAAACCGCGGCTTGGCACGCAACATGGGCGTCTCGGCTGCGGCGGGCCAGCTGATCCTATTCGTCGACGACGATGTTTGGCTGCCGGCGAATTTCATCGCGGCGCATGTCGCGGAGCACCGTGGTGCACGTTCGTCGCGCGTGGTCACCGGACCGATCCTTAACGTTCCCGATTACGATCATCGCCCACGCCCCGGTGCGGCAAACTATTCGAGCGCGTTCTTTTGCACGTGCAATGCCTCGGTCTCGAAGGTTGCGCTCGAGGCGGTCGGCGGGTTCGACGAAGCCTTCAATTTGTACGGTTGGGAAGATACGGAGCTTGGGCTTCGCTTGCGAAGCGCCGGTCTCGAGCACGCATTTGCCTGGGATGCGTTCCTGTATCACATCAAGCCTCCGGAATCGCTCGAGCTGTCGATCCGCCGCACCCTCGAAAAGGCAACGATGGCGGCGCAATTCGTGCAGAAGGCTCCATCGCTGCGCACCAAGCTCGCAACCGGCGCGTACGGCGTCAATTTGATGCGCGGAAAGCTTGCTGCGCCGCTGCTTCCGCTCTTTGCGGGCGTCGCCAGCAGCGACGTGCTTCCAAAACCACTCGTGTCCTTCGCACGCACCCGCTTGCTGGACGGACTCTATGTGAAACGTCTCGCCGAGGAAATGAAACGTAAACGCGATGGCGACGAGCCCTGAGATTTGGGGCGGAACGCCGCTGGGCCGTTGACATGAAGGTACTTCTCGTTAGGCTGGATGGGATCGGTGACGCCCTCGCCTGTACCCCGCTGATCGCCGCGTTGAAATCCGCGGGACATGACCTCGGCGTTGCCCTCACACAGCGTAACGCAGCCGTTTTCGCGCGCACCGCCGTCGTCTGGACACACGTGCTGCAGCGCCGTCCGTGGCCGGCGCACGGCCATGCGGCGAAAGACGTCGAAGCGGTCGTCGCATCGGCGCAGGGCATCGGCTACGACGTTGCGCTCGTCGCGTCCGAAGAACCCGACGCATACGTTCTCGGGCGGCGGTGTGCAAAGCGGCGCATCGGATTCGTCAACGGTTGGGAGAAACCGCTCAAGACCTTGGCGGTGCGGCGGCTGCTCGATTGCGCGATCGTTCGCACGGCTTCGGCCAAGCGCGCGCGAGAGCACGAAGTCGAAACGCTCTTTCGTTTGGGCGCAGGCTTGCACGACGAGCCGGCACCGGCGCGCGATGCAGCGCGGCTGCGCGCCGTCGTCGTCGACGGGATCATCGTTCGCGCTTCGAACGCGCCGATCGCCGTACAGCTCGGCCCGAAGTGGGCGGCGTTCGGCATCGACCGCGCGCGGCTGGGCTCAATCGTCAACGAGCTGCGAACGCTCGGGCCCGTGCGTTTGCTGGTCAGCGGTGAGGAGGCCGGCGAGGTTCACGCTCTGCGCCAATTCCTGGAAGACGCGCCGACGGTCGACGTCACCGTTTTCGACGGTTATGAGGGCATGCGCGCTTGGAAGCGCGCAATCGCCGAAGCGCGCGTCCTGGTTACGACCGACACGGGTGCTGCTCACGTTGCCGGTATGACGGGGACGGCCTGCGTCGATCTCTTTGCAGATGTTCCGTGGGTTCGCGCCGAGATCGTGCGTTGGCAGCCGTGGGCGGCGCCGCACGCATCGCTCGTCGCGGGACGCGACGCGCCGGTCGTCGCCGCCGTACGTGATCTGTGCGCGCGCTTCTGATCTCGGTCGGCGGGGGCGTCGGCGATACGTTTCTCGCAAGCGTGGTGGCGCGCGCGCTTCGGATGCGCTATGCGGAGGTCGACGTGTTGGCGGCGCCGGCGCACCGCTCCATCCTGCGCGGCAATCCAGATATTACCGTCATACTCGAAGACGCGTCGGCCGGTGCGTTGCGCACGCGCGCCTACGATGCGGCTGTTTGCACGTGGGCCACGTTCGAGAACGCAATGATCCCGCTGCTGGCGCGGGTTCCGGTTCGCGTCGGCCAAGCGCGGCGGCTGTATTCGCGGTTATTCACGAAGCGCGTCACGGTTCGCAGCGAGCTCGGAGATCGCACGACGCATTGGACGCAGATATTGCTCGACTACGCGCGCGTTCTGAACTGCGATGCGAGCGACACGCAACCCCGAATCGAGTTGAACGCGGAGGATCGAGCCGAAGCGCAAGCGCTGCTCGATCGCGGGCGCATCGCCGGTCAGTTTGCGATCCTGCACCCGACGCGTGGGATAACGCGGCCCGAGCGCTGGCCGGTCCACGTCTTCGGGCGGCTGATCAATGCGCTGGTCGAGCGTTACGAGCTGCCGTTGCTCGTCTCGGGCTCGCGTGAAGACCGTCCGCTCGTGGAGCGCATCTTTGCGGAAGCGCGTACCGCGCCGCGTGCCTTTACCGAGCGCAGCGCGGCCGCGATCAATATCGCCGGCACGACGTCGCTGCGCGGATTCGCGGCGCTTGCGCAGCGCGCGCAATTCGTCGTCGCCATGGATAGCGGGCCGATGCACCTCGCAGCGTCGACGGGAGCTCCGACGATCGGGATCTTCGCGCTGCGCTCGGACGAGCCACAGCGTTGGGCGCCGCTCGGCGCGCATGCAACGGTCGTGAGCGGGACGTACGCGTGCCCGCCGGCGCACCGCAAAGAAACGTGTCCGGACTTCGCATGCGTCGACGCACTCGAATTCTCGTCGATCACCGCCGCAATCGATCGGACCTTGGCCGGACCTACGTCATCGCCGTGATGCTGCGCGTGCGCAGGCGGTTGCCCAACGTATCGAAGACGAGCACGATGATCCACGTGATCGCGACGTACGCGGCCATCGTTTTATAGAAGAAGAGCTGCTGGGCGAGGAAGAGCGCCTGACCTAGGCCGCCCGCACCGATCATCCCGACGACGGCGGCGGCGCGCGCGTTCCATTCCAATCGAAAGAGCGTGTTGACCGCGATCGGACCTAGCGCCAAAGGCACGATTGCAAACGCAACGGTTGCGGGCATCGCCGCGCCGGTGGCGATGACGGCTGCGACCGGAGAGCGGTCGACATTTTCGAAGGCCTCGGAATAAAGCTTGCCGAGCACCCCGCCCGAGTGCAAGCCGAGCGCGAAAATGCCGGCCACCGGCCCCACTCCGACGCTCACGACGAGGATCAATCCCCAAATGATCTCGGGAATCGCGCGCAGGCAATCGAGAATGCGGCGCGTTGCGGCCACGATTGCAAGCGGCACGATCCCTCGCGCGGCGACGAGCGCAAGCGCGAATCCGATGACGGCTCCGAGCAGCGTTCCGAAGACCGCGATCTCCGCGGTTTGCAATAGCAGGCTCGGAAGCGCGAGTATCTCGTGCCGGCTCAGCTGCGGCGGCAGCATCGATGCAAAGGTCGTAACGGCGTGTCCGAGCGCGAAAATCTGTGGGCGATCGATCCACAGCGTGATCAGCCCAAGCGGGACGAGCGCAAAGGCGCCGGCCGGGTAGCGCCGCACGAACATCCCGAAGACATCGACGGCGGCGATGCAGGCGACGAGCACGATGATGAGCGTCGTCGCCCGGTGATAATCGAGCGCGTTGATCGTTCCGACCAGCTCCGTTCCGAGGCCGCCACCCCCCACGGCGCCGACGATGATCGCGGCGCGCATCGCGCACTCGAAGGAATACATGCTGAACGAGATCAGGTCGCCGAACATCATCGGGATCATCCCGAATGCGGCGAGGCAAGCGCGCGGTGCGCCGGTCGCGCGCAGCGCGTCGATCGGCGCGGGCGGCGAAGCCAGAAGCAGCTCGGCAAAGACCTTTCCGATCATTGCCGTGTAGAAAATCCAGAGTGCCGCGATACCCGCCGCCGGGCCCAGGCCCAGGAGAACCACCGCCAAGATCGCGAGGGTGAGATCGGGGATCGCGCGCAGTGCGGCCAGCAGGGCGGAAACTGCGCGTGCACCGGGTGCGCGCGTCGCGACGACGACGGCAAGCGGCGTTCCGAAGAGCAAAGCCAGAAACATGCCCGCGCACGCCATGCCGATCGTTTGCGCGACCGGAACGCCCAGATACGTGAGGTAGTGCGGCGAGAAATCCGGTGGAAAAAAATTCACGCCGCGCGCAGAAGCCGTCCGCGTTCGAGATGCACGATGCGATCGAAATGGCGCTCGGCTAGCTGCGGTTGATGCAGCGAACATACGAGCGCGAGTCCGCGTTCGCGCGCGAGCGCCGTCAGAAGCTCGAGAATCTGACTTGCGAGCTGGGGGTCGAGCGAGGCGACGGGCTCGTCGGCCAGGATTGCGTCGGGCCTTTGGATCAGCGCGCGCGCGATCGCAACGCGTTGCCGTTCGCCGCCGGAGAGACTGGTGGTTTTGGCGCGCAGCTTGTCCGGAATGCCGACGCGGGCCAGAGCCGCTCGCGCCTCCTCGAGCTCGGACGCCAGCGGGATCGCAAGATAACGCAGAGCGTGGAGCGCGCTCCAGCGGCCGAGCGCGCCGGCCATGACGTTTTGGTGAACGCGCAGCCGTTCGACGAGATCGTGGTGCTGCGCGATGAAGGCAAGACGCGCGCGCACCGCGCGCAGAGCTCTCCCCTGCAGGGACTCGACGGGAGTTCCGTCGACGATCACGCTGCCCGACGTGATCGGAACGAGGCCGTTGATCGTTCGCAACAAGGTCGTTTTGCCGCTTCCGCTCGAACCGACGAGTGCAACGGTCTCGCCTGAAGCGACCTCCAGAGTGACGCTGTCGAGCGCCGCCCGGGACATTCCCGTATAGCGCACGACAACGTCACGGAGTTCGATCACAGAAGCTTGAGCTGCGTTGCGACGGTTCGAAGCGTGGCGTACTCTGCGTCGTTGGCGCGCACGAACGACGTGCCGCGGAGAATCGAGAGTATCTTGTCGTCTCCCGGTTCGTGCAGTGACAAGAACGCGTTGGCAAGCGCGTCCTGGTCGGCTTTCGAGACGTCTTTTCGCGCAACCCAGACGTAATCGACGAACGGCGGCGTCGTGTAGAAGACGCGCACCTTCGACTTGTCGATTTGTCCGCCGTCGATCAACGATTTGTAGACGCTCTCGTCGAGCGCACCGGCGTCGACGGCTCCCGATTCGACGGCTTTTGCCGTCGCCGGGTGATTGCCGGTGTAACGAACCGTCATGTCCTTGTCCGGATCGATGCCGGCGCTGCGCAATGCGTAATCCGGCATCAGATGGCCGCTCGTGGAGGCGACGTCACCGAACGCGAACTTCTTGCCGCGCAGATCGGTCAGCTTCTGAATGGACGAATCCGTTTGCGTGATGAACAGCGCGTGGAATTGCCGGTCGCTGGCCCGCTGCACGAGCGGGATGACGCCGTAGGCTTGATGCGCCTTCACATATGTGAGACCGCCCAAATATGCAAAATCCAGCGAGCCGTTTCCGAGACCTTCGACGGTCGCGTTGTAGTTGGTGGGAATGACGAGCTGAACGGGTTTGCCGATCTTCGAGCTAAGATAATCCCGCAGCGGAGCCTTCTCGTCGATTGAGACCTGCGTCGCCCCCGCGTCGGGAATCATCCCGATCCGAAGCGCGTCAGCCGCGCCGACCGGCGCGGTTCCACTGCCCAAGAGCAAGCCGGCGCCAACAGCCATAAGCAGGCTTTGGCGCGTCAGCCGATGTGTCAAGGGTCCCCCTTTCGTGTGTGAGAGAGTCCGCGGCTTTCCGACGGACTCACCCGATGCCTTCCCGAAACCGCACGTCGTGTCAGTCGCTGCAACCATCCAGCTGTGTACCTTCAATCGCGCGTATCTGCTTGCGCGCGTGCTCGACGCGTGTTTCGAGCAAGACGTCGCACCGGATGCGTACGAGGTCGTGTTGGTCGACGACGGCTCGAGTGACGCGACGCCACTCGTCATCGAGGCCGCGAAAGCCCGTGCGCGCGTCCCGTTTACCGTCGTCTCGCAGGCCAATGCGGGCCTAGCGCGGGCGCGCAACGCCGGCATCGCTGCATGCGTGGGCGCCCGCATCATCTTCATTGACGACGACGTTCTCCCGATGCCGAATCTCGTGGCAGAGCACCTGCGAGCCGCGAGTCGCAATTCCGATCTCGTCGTTCGCGGGGCCGTCATCGAAGTCGAGAGCTTCGATTGGCTGCCGGCGCCGTTTTGGACGCCGAAGAACTATAGCGCGAATTGGTTTTGGACCAGCAACGTTTCCGCCTCACGGCGGAGTCTCGATCTCGTTCGCCTCGGCGAGCGGCAGTGGTTCGACGAGACGTTTTCGGAATATGGTTGGGAAGATATCGAGCTCGGGTTGCGCTTGCGCGAACAGGGCATCCGCGGTGCGTTCAATCGGAGCGCCGTGGCGTTTCACTACAAACCCAAGTCGGAGCGCGTCCGCGCCGTCGACGACGTCGTACGCCAGAAACGGGCGCAGGCCCGCACCGCTTTGATTCTCGAGCAAAAGCATCCGGGTTGGCGCGTGCGCCTCGCGACCGGAAACACGAAGGTGCAACGCTCGCTGCACCGTCTCGGCAGTTTGCTGAGGCTGCAACGCGGGGTCAATCGCGCGGCTGCGGACGCGTATTTCGACGAGCTCGAACGCGGAAAGTAGTGCGCATTCTCCTTTCCCGCACCGATCGGGTCGGGGACTTGATTCTTTCGACGCCGGCAATCGCAACGCTGCGCCGTTCTTTTCCGGAGTCGCGAATCACGCTGGTATGCTCGGATTACAATCGCGTGGTCGTTCAAGACAATCGGGACGTCGATTATTTGGAGACGCTTCCCAAAGGCGTTGAACCGGGCGCCTTCGGACGGACGTTTCGCGGACAGTTCGACGTAGCGATCGCTCTCGCGCCGCGCACCGCCGACATCAGGCTCGTCGGCGCGTCGCGTGCCCGCCGGCGGATCGGTTACACGTACGTCTCGCGTCTGCTCGCGCGCATCGCGGCGCGGCGCTATCTCACCGACGTTCTGATCTCGGAAGCCGATCCGCGTTTGGCGGATCGCCACGATCCATATCCGGTGCGGCACGAAGTACTTCAGGTACTGGCGCTTGCCGAACGCGCCGGCGCGACGCGCTTCGTCTACGATCTGGAGCTTCCGATCTCGGACGCCGACCGGGCCACGGTTTCGGATATTCCCGCAAGCGCGATCACCGTACATTTCGCGCAACGCTGGTTGAAGGAGGGGAGCACGATCGAGACCCTGATCGGTCTCATCGGAGATCTGCGCGCGCTCGGCAGGCCGATCGTCGTCACGTACGGCGACGAGATGAACGCATATGCACGGCAGCTCGCGGCGGCACCGGCTGACCGATTTGCCGGCGGCCTGTCGTTCAATGCGTGGGCGGCTGCGTTCGAAAGAAGCGCGTGTGTCGTCACCGTCGATACCGGGGCGACACACGTTGCAAGCGCCGTGCGAAGGCCAACGGTCGTGTTGTTCGAACACCGCTATTTCCGGCTCAATTCGCAAGAGTGGTCGCCGTGGGGCGTCCCATACGCGCTGGTTCGCAAGCCCGCAAACGAGGAACCGGCCGCGCTCGCAACGTTGCGTGGCGAGATCGTCGACGCGGTTCGCCGGCTGATAAAGTAAAACGTCGTCACGCCAACACATGATCGATATTTCCGTCGTCGTTCCAACCTACAATCGTCTCGAGACGCTCGCGCGCGTCATCCCGTCGCTGATGGCGCAGAGCCTCGCGCCGGAGCGCTACGAGGTGATCGTCGCCGATTCGAACTCGTCCGACGGTACTGCGGAGTATTTGGCACGCGAGCCGCGCGTGCGTCACCTTCCGGGGGCATACACCGGGCGCGCGAGTGCGCGCAACGCCGGCATTGCGGCAGCGAACGGCCGCATCGTCCTGTTCAACGACAGCGACATCATCGCATCGCGCGATCTGCTCGAGCGTCATCTCGCGCGCCACGAAAGCGGTCGCTGCGCCGTCGTCGGGCTCGAAGTCCAAGTCCGTTCATACGACGAGTACCTCGGCAAAAGCGCGTCGGTCCCGTCGCGGGACTCGCTGCATCCGCCGAATCGCAAGCGACTGTCGTGGCTCTACTTCCTGACCGGAAACGCGTCGGTCGCCAAGCGCGACCTCGACACCGTGGGTGGATTCGATGAAAGCTTCACGGGCTACGGCCACGAGGATCTCGAGCTGGGTTATCGGCTCGAGGAAAGCGGCGTCCGCATCGTCTACGAACCGAGGGCGGTCAACTATCATCTGCAAGACGTCGGGTTCGAGGATCAGAAGTCGAAGATGGAGCTGGCCGGCCGCTCGACGGTTCGTTTCTACCGAAAGCATCCGGCTTTTGTC
>Ga0335072_10015765_pt1 | contig 10720 bp, 7 predicted proteins | sample Lox_Sample_21_FD_206725 | JGI IMG/M metagenome (GOLD analysis project Ga0335072, IMG submission 206725) | Soil microbial communities from Loxahatchee National Wildlife Refuge, Florida, United States - Lox_Sample_2.1 | ecosystem: Environmental > Terrestrial > Soil > Wetlands | place: USA: Florida... | reverse complement strand
AACTTTGCTGGCCACGTACCAGTGAACTACCTTCACCGTCAGGATATTCCGCGTCCGCTCCGCGCGAGCCACCAGGATCAGCAGTCACCATCGGCGTCCCGACCTGCTGCTGAGCTCCCACGCCGGCGCTTACTGGACGACGACTCGTGGTTAATACGGCTATATAGCGGGACCAACCACGCACGGACCAGAATGTGACCAGGGTTCGAGAGCGGGCGCGGCGTTGCCGCACACCGGGCTTCGGGTGGTTTTTGCTGACGCTCTGTTACTAAGCGCTTAGTGTTGCGTCGGGAACGGCTGACAGGGGGACGGATGCTGCAGTATGACGCCGACTCGGTGGCCACTGGGCATCGCGTTCGCCTGTCGGCGCCGCGGCCGCGCGGTCAGCAGTCGAGAGTCGGCCGCTGGCTTGCCACGCTCAGCCCCGATGACCGGGCGGCCCTCGGCATCTGGGCTGCCGCCCATGCTGCCCTCCTTGTTCTCGCCTGGACCGCCGCCTGGGCATTCCGCAGCACCCTCGCACATGCGCCGCTGACCGGAGGCTTCGAGCACTGGGACGCTGTGCTGCTCCGCAACATTGCGCAGTACGGCTACTTCGGCCCCCATACGATCCCGAACAACGCGGCCTTCTTCCCCGGCTATCCGATGGTGCTGAGCGCCACGCACCTGCTGCTGCGCAACTGGGTGCTATCCGAGCTCGCTGTCTCCGCCGTGGCCGGCTGCTTCGCGGTTGTCTCGCTGTCCCGGCTGGCAGGCCATCGGCGCGCGGTTGTCTACCTCGTCACCGCTCCTGCAGCCATATTCCTGATGGTCGGCTACTCGGAAGCGCTCTTCCTGGCCTTCGCCGTCCCGGCGTGGCGTGCCGCGAGCCGGGGCCGGTGGTGGCAGGCGGCACTGCTGGCTGGCCTGGCGGGCCTGGTCCGGCCGGACGCGCTATTTCTGGTCCCGGCGCTGGCAGTGATGGCACTCACGGGCCAGTATCAGCCCGATCCGCCGGGTCGGTCAGATCCGCGTCGCCTGCCTGATTCGGCACGCAAGCGGCTGGCGAATGCCGCGACCGCGTGCGCCGCGCTGGCCGGCCCGGCCGCCTACGAGATCTACCTCAGGGTGGAGACCGGCAGCTGGATGGCGTGGTCCCACGCACTCAGAACGGGCTGGGACCTGCATCTGTCCACTCCCGCACAGGCCCTCCGGACGACCTGGTGGGCCGCCTTCAGGCATGCGTTCAGCGCCAGCACGTCCTTCGAGTTCCAGGTAGAGCTCGGTGCCATGGCCGTGATGCTGATCGCCACGCTCGCCTTCGCATGCTGGCGGAGGTGGCCCGAGGCGGTGTACTGCGGCCTCGCTGTCGTCGCCTTCGGGACCTCGACGTGGTACGAGACGTGCCCGCGTACCCTGCTCGTGCTCTTCCCGGTCTGGGTAGCGCTGGCCAGACTCGCCGCGCGTAGGCACTGGATCACCAGCGCCTATCTTGCGATCAGCGGGCCGGTCGCTATCGCGCTCGCCATGCTGTACCTGTCGGGTCAGTGGGCTGGCTGAACAGGCACCGAGCGCTGGCGCAGGCCGGCCTGCAGAGCAACCCGGTCCGGTGCTCCGGCGAGCACACCTCCAGCGGGGTCGTCCACGCCCGCTGACCTCACCACGTCGCGCTCGGGATGCAGGCATTCCCTGACGACCAGGCCGCAGAGCAGCAGAACGGTAATGAACCGAGCCAGTACGGCCGTAAAGTACAGGCCGCTGCCGATCGCGCCGTGGGTTCCCGCGCCCGGGGTTTCGGTGATCAGGAACGCCCAGATAGCGTAGAAATACCCGACTTCAGCGACCTGCCAGATTAGGTATCCAACGATCTTGGGCCGGGCAAGCACGACCAGCGGCACGAGCCAGACCACGTACTGCGGCGACCAGACCTTATTGGTGAGCAGGAACGCAGCCGTCGTGAGGAAGATCAGTTGCATCAGGCGCGGACGCTGCGGGGCGGCCAGGACCAGAACGGCGATAGCCGCACATGCCACCGCAAATGCCCCGAGCGACATGAGGTTCAGCGCCGACACGGAGTATGTGTCGATGCCCGGCCACTGCATGTGCTGGAAGTAGAACCAGATGCTGCCCCAGTCGGCGCCACGCTGACTGTTGAAGACGTAGAAGGTGGCCCAGCCTCGCGGCGCGACGATGGCGACCGGCAGGTTGACGACAAGCCAGGCCGCCGCCGCCGATCCCGCTGTTATCCAGAATGCTCGCAGTCTGCCTGCTCGCAGGCACAGCAGGAAAAGCGGCCAGAGCACGACGACTGGATAGAACTTGGTCGCTACTGCCAGGCCCAGCAGCACTCCCGCCAGCGCCGGCCGCCGGGCTGCCCACGCCGCAAGGGCCATCATCATCAGGCCCATCGCGATGAGGTCCCAGTTAATGTACGCCGACAAGATCAGCGCGGGCGAAAATGCGACAAGCAGTGCGGTCCAGCGGCGCGATGCTCCGGCGCAATAGGCGGTAGCCAGCACTCCGGCGATCAGGAAGATGGCCAGCAGGGCGACCGTGACATCGAAGTACTGCAGGCCCCTGGAATAAGGGTTGGATATAGACCGCACGACCCAGGCCGCGGCCTGCATGACAGCACCGATGATCACCGGGTACTCGACGTGGTGATCGAGGTACGGAATCTTGCCAGCAGACAGGCCCTCGCCGAAGTACAGCGGGTATATATCGGTGTAGCAGTGCGCCTGGTACTGCTCGACGCCGTAGTTCCAGGCCCCGGCCCGACACGCCTCCTTCGCCGCGAACGCCAGCCCGTCGGCTATCAGGGCGGCAAGCACAAGCACACTGGCCGAGCCGCCCAGAGCCGCCCAGCGGCCGAGGGCCGCCCTGGCCCGGTTCGGCCTGGCGACCTCGGGTGAACCAGGCGCGGAAGGCCTCTGCCTGGCCTGCTCGTCCATCATCCTCGCTCGCTTTGCACTTAAAGTCCGACCTGGGCGGTCCCTGAAAGGCCTTCAATAACTAGCGAATCAGGCTAGCGGCAGTTAGGACACGCTGGGCACGGGCGCCTACGTCTGCGGGCGTTACGCTGTCTCCCATTGCCTTTACCTGGAGGTTGCCTTGGCGCTGCGGATCATCATCGGACTGGCCCTGACGGTCGTCGCGGCCGCGTTCGCCGGTCACCGCCTGTTCTGGCTGTACCGGCTCGGCCGTAGCGGACAGCCTGCCCCGGAGCGGATTGAGGCGCTTCGCGAGCACCCCGCGGAGCAGGGCGAGACCCAGGTAACCGAGGTGATCGGCCAGCGGAAGCTGCTCAAGTGGTCGGTTCCCGGCCTGGCCCACGCGTTCACCTTCTGGGGCTTCATCGTGCTGCTTCTCACCATCATCGAGGCTTATGGCTCCCTGTTCAGCAGACACTTCGCGATCGTGCTGATCGGCACCTGGGCCTGGGTGGGCTTCCTGGAGGATTTGTTCGCTGTCGCGGTGCTCGCCGGAATCATCACCTTCGCCATCATCAGATTCAACGCTAACCCGAAGCGCACGGGCCGCAAGTCCCGCTTCGCGGGCTCGCACACCGGCGCCGCCTGGATCGTGCTGCTCGGCATATTCCTCGTAATCGCGACGCTGCTGATCTACCGGGGCGCGCAGATCAACACCGGTGACTTCCCGTACCCGAGCGGTGCGTTCGCATCCGAACTAGTGGGGCACTGGCTGCATCCGCTCGGCGCCGCTAACAAGGGCATCGAGACTACGTTCATCCTGCTGCAGCTCGCCGTCATCCTGGCCTTCGGGGTGTTCGTCACCTATTCCAAGCACCTGCACATCGCGATCGCCCCGCTCAACGTGCTGTTCTCCCGGCGGCCCAATGGCCTCGGCCCGTTGCAGCCGATGCGGTCAAACGGCAAGGTGCTCGATTTCGAGGAGGCCGACCCGGACGAGGACGTTTTCGGCATCGGCAAGGTCGAGGATCTGAGCTGGAAGGGCATGCTCGACCTGGCTACCTGTACCGAATGCGGTCGCTGCCAGTCGCAGTGCCCGGCCTGGGCGACCGGCAAGCCGCTGTCGCCGAAAATGATCATCCTGGAGCTGCGTGATCACGCGTTCGCCAAGGCGCCGTACTTGCTGGCCAGCTCGGACGAGGCTCGCGAGGCGCTGCCTGACGCGATCAAGGCCGAGGCGGCTCGCCCGATCATCGGCGACGAGGAGGCCCACGGCGTTATCCACCCCGACGAGCTCTGGTCGTGCACGAACTGCGGTGCATGCGTTGAGGAGTGCCCGGTCGATATCGAGCACATCGACCACATCACCGGGATGCGCCGGCATCAGGTACTGGTGGAATCCGCATTCCCGACCGAAGCCGGCACGATGCTGCGCAACCTGGAGAACAAGGGCGACCCGTGGGGCATGGGCGGCAACAAACGAACCGAGTGGATCACCGAGCTTGACTTCGAGGTCCCGGTCGTCGACGGCCCGATCGGAGACGACGTCGAGTACCTGTTCTGGGTCGGCTGCGCGGGCGCGCTCGAAGACCGGGCGAAGAAGACGACGAAGGCGATCGCGCAATTGCTGCATACCGCGGGGGTGAACTTCGCGGTTCTAGGGCCGGCCGAGTCCTGCACCGGCGACCCGGCCCGGCGGATGGGCAACGAGTTCGTCTTCAGCATGCTGGCCCAGCAGAACATCGAGACGCTGAATGAGGCTGGCGCCCGCAAGATCGTGGCCAGCTGCCCGCACTGCTTCAACACCATCTCGCGCGAGTACCCCCAGCTCGGCGGCAACTACGAGGTGATACACCACACCCAGCTGCTGTCGCAGCTCGTCGCCGACGGCAAGATCAGGCCGGTGACGCCAATCGAGGAGAAGGTCACCTACCACGACCCGTGCTTCCTCGGTCGGCACAACCGGGTGTTCACGCCGCCGCGAGAGATCATGGAGCAGGTGCCCGGAGTTCAGGCACAGGAGATGCACCGGTGCAAGGAGCGCGGCTTCTGCTGCGGCGCCGGCGGTGCCAGGATGTGGATGGAGGAGCGCATCGGCAAGCGGATCAACACCGAGCGCATCGACGAGGCGCTCGGCACCGATCCGGATACGATCTCCACCGGCTGCCCGTTCTGCCTGGTGATGCTGGGCGATGCGGTTGCGGCGAAGAAGGGCTCGGGCGAGGCGAAGGAATCGCTCGAGGTAGTCGATGTGGCGCAGCTGCTGGTCCGGTCCGTGCAGGTGCCGGTCGCGGCCAGCGGTCAGGAAGACCGGGCGTGAGTGGACTCCAGGCGGGCCGAGTCATTCAGTGACGGTGTCTTCGCCGTAGCGATCACTGTCCTGGTCTTCAGCCTGCTGACCGTTGCTGACAAGACCTCGACGCTGACCGTCGCGGGACAGCCGGGGCACCCGGGGCTCGTCCACTACTGGCCGGCCTACCTGGCTTACGTGGTTAGCTTCCTGACTATCGGGATCATGTGGCTCAACCACCACACGATGTTCTCCCAGGTCACCAACGTCGACCGACCAGTGCTGGTGCTGAACCTGCTGTTGCTGATGGGTGTCGTCGTGATCCCCTTCCCGACAGCGCTGGTAGCCGACCATCTGACCGGGAAGGCCAGCGCGGGCGCCCAGGCCAACGTCGCTGCCGTTACTTACGGCCTGGTCATGATGGCGATCTCGATCGCGTACGCGTCCGTATGGATATACCTGGCATCGCACCAGGAGGCGCTCGGTGCCCGCCGTCGGGTCCACCGGCCGCGGCTCTCGACGTTCAGATTCACGTTAGGCAACGCGGGTTACGTTGCCGGCACGCTGATCGCCCTGGTATCGGCGGTGGCCGCATTGGTTATTTTCGGGCTGCTGGCCGTTTACTACATGATCGAGCACTTGCCGTCTGAGGCGGTAGAGAGCGACGCCGCGGTAGAGGCTAGCGGAGCTACGGGACGATCCTGACCGGCAGCCAGACGCGTACCTTCGTGCCCTGACTGGGCAGCGACTCCAGGGTTGCCCGGCCGCCGTGCGCGTTGGCGATCGCCTGCACGATCGACAGGCCGAGGCCGCTGCCGCTGGTCCGTTCCGGCTCCGCCCGCACCGAGCCGTCGGAAGATCCGTTGATGTGCGACCCCTTAGCGGCGGACCCGTTGGTGTGCGACCCGTTGGTGAGCGACCCGGTAGCGGCGGACCCGTTGACCGCGGAGCCATTGAGGGCGGACTCGCCTATGTCGGGTCCGCTCATGTCGGTGACGGGCGTGCCGCGGAATGCACTGCCGTTGAGTCTCACTATCGGGCGGCCTGCTGGCGCACTGGCCCTGGCGGCCCCGTTCCCGGCCCTATCGTGGACTTTCTCGACGGCGTCGCCGTCATCGGCGGCCTCGCTGGCCGGCCGCTCAGCCGCCCGGTGGAACCGGTCGAAGGCCCGGATGGCGTCCTGCGCGGACATACCGGGTCCGGCGTCAGCGACCTCGATGAGCACGCCGCCGCTGATCGCACCCAGCCGCACCGCGACCGGCGTGGTCACCGGGGTGTGCGCCCGCACGTTGCCGAGCAGGTTGGCCAGCACTTGCCGGATGCGCGGCTCGTCCACGACAGCGACGAGGCGTGGCGGCGCCTCGGCTCGGACCGGCCGGCTCGGCTCCACCGCGATGGCGTCTGCCACCGCGTCCCTGACAATGCCGGCCAGGTCAGTCTCAGTGAGATCCAGTGAGGACGTGCGGTCCAGCCGGGCGAGCTCCAGCAGCTCGGCCACGAGCATGCTCATCCGCTCCGCTTCCTGCTCGATCCGGCGCATCGCGTTCGGCAACTGATCCGGCCCGAGCGCTCCCTGCCGGTACAGCTCGGCATAACCGCGGATAGTAGTCAGCGGCGTGCGCAGCTCATGTGAGGCGTCGGCGGCGAATTCACGTACCTTCTGCTCGGACCGCAACCGCGAGCCGAACGCGTGCTGGATCCCTTCGAGCATGGTGTTGATTGAGGAACCGAGCCTGCCGACCTCGGTCTGCTCGTCGGCCTCGGGCATCCGGGCCGTCAAGTCGCCGCGCGAGGTGATTTCCTTAGCGGTTCTGGTCATCTCGTCCAGCGGTATGAGGCCGCGGCCGATAAGCCATTCGCCAGCGACTGCGAGCAGAGTGATCAGCGCCGCACCGGTAATCAGCTCGGCGATGATGAACCCGCGCACCTGCGCGGTACCGGAGCTGACCGGCTCGCCGACAAACAAGATCGCAGGCGAGCCCTGGGCCGGCTTCCCGTCCGCGGCGGCCGGCACCGCCCTTGCCACTGCCTGGATTCTCGGACCTATCGCCAGCGGCTTGCAGCCCACCGCAGGGAAGCGCTGGCACCCGCCGCTGGTAAGCATGTGCATGGCTCTGACCGGGTGGCCGAGGTGAGCCAGCGCCTGGGCCTGCGTGACGTGCTGGGCTGTCAGCCACCTGCCGACCGCGGCGGCAAGCTGTCCGGTGGCCTGTCCGGTGGTCAGCTCCGTCACGCTGACCTGGGGTTGAAATGCGATCCGGACCACCGAGGCGGTTTGTGCGTTGAGTTTCGCGTCCGCGGCTTCGGAGCGCGGCGAAACTCGGGCGAGGATGTCTGCCAGCTGGTTCAGCCGCTTGGTGGCGGCAGCAGTCTGGCCGTCCATCCGCCCGACGAAAAGATACGTGCTCACCGCGCCCATGATCAGCAGCAGGATGGTCGTAACGCCGACGATGATCACGAGCATCCGCGCCCGCAGCGACAGCCTCCGGGTGCGGCTCATCGGCGGCCGCCGGTCATGGCTGCTGGCCGGCCATCTAGGGTCGTCCGTCCGGCTGGTCCTGCCGCTCTGGACGCAGGCTGTAACCGACGCCGCGCTGAGTATGAATGAGCGGCGGCCCTAGCGGGTCGAGCTTGCGCCTCAGGTAGCTGACGTAGGTTTCCACGATCTGGGACTCACCGGCGTAGTCCCAGCCCCAGACTCTCTCCAGCAACTGCGCCCTGGTCAGCACCCGGCCCTGATGCCGCATGAGATAAGCCAGCAGCCGGAATTCCGTCGGTGACAGCTCAACCGGTACCCCGCCTCGGTGCACGGTCCAGCGATCCTCGTCGAGTTCGAGGTCGGCAACCCGCAGTGGGCCGCGAGACTGCGCGGCCTGGTCGCCGGCCGTGGTTCGGGAGGACCGCCGGAGTACCGCGCGCACCCGCGCGACCAGCGCCTCGACTGAGAAAGGCTTGGTGACATAGTCGTCGCCGCCGATGGCCAGGCCGGTGACGGTGTCGGACGAGGTGTCGCGCGCCGTCAGGAAGATGACCGGGACCTCGTTTCCGCCTGAGCGCAGCCGTCGGCAGACCTCGAAACCGTCCATGTCCGGCAGCATGACATCGAGCACGATCAAGTCCGGCCTGAAAGCCTCGGCCTGCCGGAGCGCCTCCTTGCCGCTGGAGGCCGTGGTCACCGAGCAGCCGTGGAACTTCAGTGCCACTTGCACGAGTTCACGGATATTCGGCTCGTCGTCCACGACGAGCACCTGCGGAATTCGATCGTTGTCTGTCATGCGTCCTGGGCGTTGTTTGCGGGCCTTGACACGCAGCCGCGCTGCTAGCGCACCCCGCAGCCGTCGGCGCCGACGGGTGACCCTGACAACGCGAGATGATGCGGTTAACTGGCCGGGCGTACCTGGATCAGCCGGGCGTCTTTAGCCGTGGTCGTCTCCAGCCCGATGACCAGCACCCGGTCACCGCTGGTGAGCTTGACCTGGGCGCTCGGATCGCCGGCCTCCCGCATTTTGGTGCTGGCGATGAGGTCCCAGGTCCACGTCGTGCCGTCCGCGGCCTGGACGGTGAACGAAGACCCGGTGACGGACTCGATGGTGCCGCGCTCGAAGGCAGCCGTCTTCGGGCTGGTCTTGCCCTTGAACGTCACCTGGCCGTACTCGCCGCCAACGGCCGCCAGGCGAACCAGCGGGTTCGTGCAGAAAGCGCGCACTCTCCTGCTCACAGCCGGGTGGCTGCTGGCAAAGGCAGGATGCGCTCGAAGGGCCTTTACTATCTTGGCGCACTTGGCTGCAGCCGGTCCTGCGGTGCCACTGTGCGGTGGGCTTGTCGCCGCCGAGGCGCCCGACGTTAGCGCCACGCCAATTGCCGCACCGCTGCCCAGCAGGATCACGCCTGCGGCGATGGTCGTCACCACTCGCTTCACCCGGCCCGGCCGGGCCGCTGGAGCGGTTTGGCCAGGCGCGTTAGCCGGGCCGAGTTCAACGTTGTCCATAGGAGCCAGCCTGACTGCGGGGAATGTGCAAACAGGGGTTCGTGCCTGGGATCTTCCCGGGAATCACAGTAAAGCACTTTTACCTGGGGGAACAGCGCTTCTTACATGCGATCAGGCACTGGGATTCCCAGCAGCCCGAGGCCGGTGATGAGGACGCGCAAGCTGAGCGCGCTGAGCGCCAGCCGGCTCCGGCGGGTGTCGTCGTCGGCGTTGAGCACCGGACACTGCTCGTAGAAGGTAGTGAACGCGCTGGCCAACTCGAACAAGAAGCCCGCCAGCTTGTGCGGCTCAGCGGTCGCGGCTACGTCGTCAACCGCCCGGCCCAGCTCGAGCAAGCGCAGCGCGAGCACCCGTTCCGCGCCGGTGCCGAGGCGAATGGGCCCGGCTGCGTCGGCAGGATCCAGGCCTGCCCTGGCGAAGATCGACCGTATCCGGGCGGCTGCGTATTGCAGATAAGGGCCGGTGTTTCCGGTCAGCGCGAGCAGCCGGTCGAAGTCGAGCGAATAGCCGGACTCCCTCGCCACCGAGAGATCTCCGTACTTGAGGGCACCGATCCCGACGGCCTCGGCTATCTGGCGGCGCTGCACCGGGTCGTCGTACCGGTCGGCAATCACGGTGGCCGCCCGGTCGACGGCCTCATCGATCAGCGTGATCAGCTTGACTGAGCCACCGGACCGGGTGCGGAACCGCTTCCCGTCGGCACCGGACACCAGCCCGATCGCCGCGTGCTCGGCCCGGACCTTGTCAGTGAGCCAGCCCGCCTGCCGGGCCACGGCGAAGATCATGGCGAAGTGCAGGGCCTGCTCCGACCCGACCACGTAGATCAGCCGGTCGGCGCCCAGGTCGCGCACCCGGTACCGAATCGCGGCCATGTCCGTGGTGTCGTAGCCGTAACCGCCGTCGCTCTTGCGCAAGATGATCGGCAGCGGGCTGCCGTCCCTCGCGGTGAAGCCGGGCGGGAACGCGCACAGCGCACCGTCGCTGATCACGGCCACGCCGAGCGCCTCCAGCTCGTCGCAGACGTCGGCCAGCATGTCGTTGTAAAAGCTCTCGGGCGCCAGGTCCGAATCAGTCAGAGTGACGACGAGCCGCCGGTAGATGGCGTTGTAGTACTGCTCGCTGTCGCCCACTAGAAGCTGCCAGAGCCGGACGGACTCTGGATCACCCGACTGCAGGGCGACCACCCGGCGCCGGGCCCGGGCGGCAAAGGCCGGGTCGTCGTCAAACTTCTGCTTCGCCGCCCGGTAGAAGTCGTTGATTTCACCAGCCGCGAGCTGGTCGTAGGCGGCCTGCTCGCCAACGTCGAGCAGATGCTCGAGCAGCAGGCCAAACTGTGTGCCCCAGTCGCCGATGTGGTTTGCCCGAATGACGTCGTGCCCGAGGTACTCGAGGACGCGAACTACAGCGTCCCCGACGATCGTGGTCCGCAGGTGCCCGACGTGCATTTCCTTGGCTACGTTGGGCGCCGAGTAGTCCACGACGACCCGCTGGGTCGGCTCGGCGCGCTCGACGCCGAGCCGGGAATCTGCCAGC
>Ga0335072_10015763_pt1 | contig 10720 bp, 8 predicted proteins | sample Lox_Sample_21_FD_206725 | JGI IMG/M metagenome (GOLD analysis project Ga0335072, IMG submission 206725) | Soil microbial communities from Loxahatchee National Wildlife Refuge, Florida, United States - Lox_Sample_2.1 | ecosystem: Environmental > Terrestrial > Soil > Wetlands | place: USA: Florida... | reverse complement strand
GCGTCCATCGGCAACCAAACATCGACGCGCGAACCAAAGCGAATCAAGCCCACGCGGTCACCCAAAGCGACCTCTTCACCCGCGCTTTTCCAGCATAGCACGCGGCGCGCGATGGCTCCGGCGATTTGTTTGAAAACCATAGTGCCTTGTAACGTATGGATATAGATGACGTTTTGTTCGTTTTCCCGGGAGGCAGCGGAGCGGAACGCGCCCATGAATTTTCCCGGGCGATACACGACGTTCTCGATGCGGCCCGCTACCGGCGCCCGCTGGACATGGACGTTCCATATCGAGAGAAAGATGCTGATGCGGTGGCCCACGATCGAATCGAGGGGTTCGTCGACGATTTCGACGATTCTGCCATCCGCGGGCGAAACGACGACGCCGGGACCGGACGGGATGACACGCTCAGGGTCGCGAAAAAAGTAGAAGACGAATAGGCCGAGGAAAATGAAGATCCCCGCCGGCCACTTCCATCCAAAGAAAATACAAATGACGCCGATGGCTAGCGGAGGAATCGCGAAGCGGTACGCTTCTTTTACCATGGTTTCGGAAGCCCGATTTCATCCGGGCACGAACTGCCTCACAATGAATCAAGTTTGGGGGAGGAGCCTTGGGCGCCGAAGCTGGACAAATTTCCAGCCCATGCGCTCAAAAGGACTCCGAAATCAGATACAGGTGTATTGTACGACAGAAGCGGCAAAGCGACTGGACGTTAGTGCGGCAAATGCCGGTGGCGCGCCAGGATCGATTCCATCTGGTCCTTGAGTCGCAACTTGATTTTCTTCAAAGTCGCTTCCTGGAGGAGATCTTCTGAGCTGAGATACGATGAGTTGAGGATTTCTTCGAGGCGGGATTCACAACGAGAATGCTCTTCAACAAGACTGCGAAACTCCGGATCCTTCAAAAACAGGGACTGCCGTATATCGTGGACCGTGGTCGGCATAGGCTCCCTCCGAGTTGGATGTCGTTCACATAAGCGTAACAATTACCACAAACCCGAGGCGAATCCAATAGGCCTGTCGAAAGATTTCATCAGGCCGAAAAAAAACGCCTGTGCCCAAACGGTACGATCTCGCGCAAGTCACAGTGAATTCAGAAGCTCGTTCGAGAGCAGACGCGCTTTCTGAGCGAGATTCTGGGCGCGGACCCAATCGCCGGTTTTGCTCGCGTCACGGGACTCCGAAGCGAAGCTGGTGATTTTCGCGACGAGATCCTGCTGGGCGGCGCTTAGCTGCTTCCCGTTCGCTTGCCCGAGATTCCTTTCAGCGACAGCGAGGTCATCGGCGGTCTTGCGTTCGTAGCTGGCTTCGTCCCCTGGGGAAAGCTCGGGCGTGATTTGCAATGCCGGCTGGCGCGCCGCCGATTCGGACTCGCTCTCGCCGGATGGCTGCCCTTCCGACGGCTTGCGTGGAGCTGGTGCGGGCTGCGTCGCCGGAATAGCGACAGACGCTGCGGGCGTGGGGGGCGACGGAATCGAAGGGGGAGCGGTCTCAGCGACGTCCAGTGGAGGCGTCGCGTCGGTGTCGGGCGCAGTCGTCATCGGGCGATCGGGTTGCGCCGGTGCAGGCGCGGGGGCAGCGGCAGGCACCGAAGCCTGAACCTTTTTGCCTTCGCATCCCGCGGCGGCAAACGAAAGCGAGCACGCCAAGAGGGCGAGGGCGATGCGAGCATCGATGAAACGGCTGAGCATTATCGTTTCTCGGCCGCGAATGGCTGACTTAGGTCGCGGACCTTTCCCGTCGGAGCGTCGGCGATTCGTCCCAGTGGCAATTCTATGCGAAAGGTGGTCCCGCGCCCTGTCTCAGATTCGAATTCTATGCGTCCGTTGTGCAACTGTACAAATCGAAACGTGTTGGCAAGCCCGATGCCGGTGCCGCCGGGGCGCGTGGTGAAAAAAAGCTGAAATATTTTCTTTTGGTCGTCCGGTGAGATGCCCTTGCCGGAGTCCTGCACTTCGATAATGGCGTAGTCGCTGTTGCGCCGGAGCGCGAGCGTGATCGTTCCACCCGGGCCGGTGAAGTCGCAGGCGTTCAGAAGCAGGTTAAGGACGGCCTGATGAATGATTTGCTGGTCCACCAGCACGGGAGGAAATGCCTCCGGCAAGGAGGCGCTCAGCGTGAGGCCGGCTTTGGTAATCGACGGGCGCGCGGCATCCAGGACATCGGCGAGAAGCCCGGGCAAGACGGTCTCTTCGAGGTTGAGCTCGACAGGCTTTGTGAAATTGAGGAACGTCTTCACGGCGCGATCGAGGCGATCGATCTCGCTATCGAGCATCTTCACGGCCTGCTGCGGCTCGGGATCGACGGGCATATTGGCTTTCAGCACTTCGAGCCAGAGGCGCATGGAGTTGAGCGGGTTCTTCACCTCGTGCGCAACGCCGGCCGTGACGCGCCCCAGGGCGGCCAAACGCTCGGAAACCTGCAGCTGGCTGCCGATGCGCTCGATGGATTCTACGTCTCGCAGCGAGACGAGTGTTCCCATGCGCGCGCCGTGCTCGCGAATCACCTGCACACTCACGCCGATGCGCTGAGGGGCGTCCTTGCCGTCGAGCGTGAGTTCCTTGCTCTCCACGGGCGCAATCTCGTCGCCTTGAATCTGCAAAACGCCGCGCAAAGGATGACGCGGCGGGAAGATTTCGCTGACGTGCAGGCCTTTCAATTCCTCCGGGGGACGGCCAAGAAACTTTTCGATCGAGGGGCTGACGAGAACGGCCCGGCCTTCGGAATTGAAGAGCAGCAGACCATCGCCCAAGCCGCTCATCACCTGGTCGAGATTTTCGCGCAAGGTACTGAAGATTTCGCGGACGTCCCGCAACTGCTTTCCGATGCCGACGATCTTGGTGCTGACGGCGCCAAGTTCGTCGCCCCGCTGGACGGCGGGCCCGGCGTCGAACTGGCCTGCGGAAATGCGGTCCAACTGAGCTGAAATGCGCTCGATCGGGGCGAGCGCGACGCGGCTGAAGACAAACGCACACAGCGTCGAGAGCAGGACGGCGCCGAGAGCCCAAATGCCGGCGGATTGCAAGCCGGGCGAAATTTCGCTGCGAATCAAGGCCGAAGAGAGACCGATGCGGATATCGCCGAACGGGGAAGTTCCCAGGTCAAAGGGAAGTGAATATTCGTAAATCTGCGGAGGCCCGTAGAGTTCGCGGAGTTGCTGGAAGAATCCCGCGCGGGCCAAGGAGCTGAGCGGGGGCCGCGCCGCAACCTTTTGGTCCCGGAGCGACGCGTCGCTGGAGAGAAGCACGATGCCGTCCTTGTCGCTGATCGTGATTTCGTAAATGATCGGCGAGATCCCGACGTCGGATTCGATGAGCGAATTGAGCGTGCTGCTGTTATCGAACGCGCGGCGCACGAAAGCGTGCAGATCGGCGGGAGAAACCGTGACGGGCGCGTCCCCGCGCTCAGTCGCTTGCTTAAGAGCGTTGCCGCAGGCGCTGTAGACCTGTTGCGCGACGAAACCGGCATTGTCGTTCGCCTGGCGCAAAGTCTGGCGCATCAGACGGCCGAGATACAGCCCTGAAACCACCGCGACGACCGCAAGAACCAGCAGCGAGGTGGCAAGCGTTAGTTTAGTTTTCAGGCTGAGACGCATCTTTCCGCCCCGCCTCGTATTCTTTTAGCTTATTGTGCAGCGTCTTCAGGCTGATCCCGAGCAACTCCGCGGCGCGCGTCTTGTTTTGGCTGGTTGCCGATAGAGTCTGAAGAATGAGTTCGCGCTCCATGTCGTCGACGGTGGTCCCGATCGGGAAGCGTATACCATTCAGCCCGGCTGTAACGGTTGACGCCGCGTGGCCGAAATCGGACGGCAAGTGTTGCCGTCCGATGACCCCGCGATCCGAAGCAATCGCCGCGCGTTCCAGAACATTGCGCAACTCGCGGACATTTCCCGGCCACGGATAGGACTTCAAAAGCTCCATCACGTCGGCACCGACAGCTGTCACCTTCTTGCCGTGCTTTTCGGAAATTTCTTCCAGCAGATGCTCTATCAGGAGGGACAGATCCTCTTTGTGCTCGCGCAAAGGGGGCAGGTGGATGTGGAAGACGTTGAGCCGAAAGTAGAGATCCTGCCGCAAGTGCCCCTCAGCTACGGCCTGTTCAGGATTCTTATTGGTGGCCGCAAGCACGCGGACGTCCACGGGAGTCTCCACCTTGCTGCCGAGGCGGCGTATCTTGCGGTCCTCGATAACTCGCAGCAGCTTCGCCTGCGTGGGCGCCGGCATCTCACCGATTTCGTCGAGAAGGAGCGTGCCTCCGTGAGCCAGTTCGAAACAGCCGATGCGGCGCTCCGCCGCGCCAGTGAAAGCTCCTCTTTCATGCCCGAAGATTTCGCTTTCCATTAACGACTCGGGAATCGCTGAGCAATTGATAGCAATAAAAGGACGCTCGGCACGAGGAGACAACATGTGCAACGAGCGGGCGACCATTTCTTTTCCCGATCCCGTTTCGCCGGTGATGAGCACGGACGCTGTCGACGGCGCCGCCGTTTCCACCTGCCTCATCACTTCCTGCATCGGATTCGACGAACCAACCAGGACCCCAAGCTTGCCGGCATCTCGCAACTGGCGCGTAAGGACGGCGACAGCTTGGCGATCCCTGAGACGACCAAAGGCGCGATCCAGCAGGGCACGAAGGACGGGCGGTTTGAGCGGTTTCTCGATGTACCAGAACGCGCCGGCCTCGATCGCTTGGACAACGCGTTCGTCACTTCCGCGCCCGGTGATGATGATGACGGGAATCCTCAGGATTTCTTCGCCCAAATGGCGCAACAGTTCGAGCCCGTTCATTCCAGGAAGTTCAACATCGGCGAGCATGACCTGCGGATTGAACTCCTGGAATTTGGCCAGGGCTTCTTCGCCGCTGCCGACTCCCAGTACTTCGAAACTCCATTTGCGGAGAAGGGCCTCGTACCCTTTGCGGGCGTTGTCCTCGTCCTCGACGATCAGAATCCTTTGCTGGGATTGGGTTTCGGCAGCCATTCAAAGTTGAATCTACCAGTACTCTCGGGGAATTCCAAGTCACGGTCGGCGCCACCCCAGTCGGGTGTTTTGGCGTTCTGCGGACACACCAACTCACCAGCTGGAAATAGATTCGAAAAGCCGGCCGGGCGCCTTGGCGAGTTCAGCCTCGCCCGAAATAGAGCGACCGTTCGAGGATTATCTCTATTTTCGTGTCTTTCTCGAGCGTCAGCTCCTGCCCCAGCCCGGAGGTGACCATGTAGGCGGTTGCCGCTGCCAGGGCCGCGCCCATGGCCGCATCTTTTTCGTTGTGAGAGGCGACGCCCGCCGCAGCGCCCACCAGCGCACCCGCGGCGGCAGCCTCGACAGCCTCCTGGCGTTTGCTGGAGGTGACCTCCAGTTCGCCCTCGCGGTCGTAATCGACACGGATCGAGTGAACGCCCGGCACGTCGTCGACCATGGCGATCAAGGGCATCCAGCCGTCGGGAGTCCTGATGTCGTCGAAGGTCAGCCACATCCGGGCCCGGCCCGTCTTGCCCGCGGCCTGCACCTTATCGACGTGGCCACGCACCTCGGCGCCAGCGGGGAGCGTCGTACCGTCGGCGCTCGAAATCGGCTCGATTGTGCGGGCAGTAAAGCGGCCCCCGGCTTTCGACTCTTTGGAGCCGAGCTCGTTGTCGAGACGGATCAGAAAACGCGTTCCCGGCGCAACCTCGTTTGGCGCAGCCGCGCCGCCCGGGGTCGAAGATTGACTCTGCGGCAATGCAGGTTGCACCGATGTGAGCGTGAGGGCCAGCAAAGCAGCCATAGCCGGAAGCAGAATAGTCCGCTTCATTGATGTTCTCCTTTAGAATTTGGCTTTGGCGCTCTCTGCTGGATAGAAAGCGGTACGGCATTCGTTCGATTACGTGAGATGTCAGCGGCCTGGGACAGGGTTGGATGATTCCGCCTCCCCTTATATCCTGGCTAGCTGACTCGGAATTCTAATCCGGAAAGCAATTAATTTCCAATTTGGGCTTCATGCCATTCCTGAAGTTGCATCCTGATGTTCAGGAGCCGTTTACTGTCGTCCGTAATTCTACGCTCTTGCAAAAGATTCCCTTTTGGCACTACACTCCGCCGCATAGCAGTCCGTTTCAGTCTCTAACGGCCCACTTTTCAGACGAAGATAGCGATCCCAGTTTGGTAGCGGTTGTGCATTTACATGTCGGAATGGGACTCCCGAAAGGAGCACCCGCATGTATGCAGCTGGAGCAGAACCGGTTGTTGCTGTGCAGGGTCCGCTCGCGATTAACGTCCTGATTGTCGAGGACGAGGACGCCACGCGGAACCTGTGTCGCGACGTGGTGATCGACGCAGGTTTACATGCCCGCATGGCCGCCACCACTGAGGAAGCACTCGACATCCTCGAACAGCACCCAGTCGACATCGTGATTACCGATTTGCGGATCCCCCAAATGGGCGGGCTCGAGCTCTTGAAGCACGTCCGGGAGGTATACCCCCAGACGGCCGTGATGGTCTTAACCCAATACGGGACGATCGAAAGTGCGGTAGAGGCCACGCGCATGGGCGCGGCGGATTACGTCACGAAACCGTTCCACATTCCGGAGCTGAGGGGAAAACTCGATCGCGTCGTGCGCCTGCTCGAAGTCGATCAGGAAAATCGCATCCTGCGCGAGCAACTGCGCAGCCGCCCGGGTTTCGGCGGATTGATCGGCACATCGACAAAAATGCAGCGCGTCTACCGGTTAATCGAGAAAGTGAGCAAGCACAATTATCCAGTGCTGATTTTGGGTGAAAGCGGAACCGGCAAGGAACTGGTTGCGCGGTCAATTCATTTTTCAGGCTCGCGGCGAAACAAGCCGTTTGTACCGGTGGACTGTTCGGCTCTGGTGCCCACGTTGATCGAGTCCGAACTCTTCGGCTACGTAAAGGGCGCGTTTACGGGCGCAATGCACGCGAAAACAGGCTTAATGGAAGCGGCTGGAAGCGGAACGCTGTTTCTGGACGAGATCGGCGACATGCCCGTCGACTTGCAGGCGAAGCTATTACGGGCGATACAGGAGAAAGAGGTGAAACCGGTCGGTTCGACAGACCGTGTTTCCATAGCCGTCCGAGTGATCGCCGCTACCAACCGGGATCTCGAGACGGCGGTGCGCCAAGGTCAATTCCGCCAGGACCTCTTTTTCCGGCTGAATGTCGTGCAAGTCAGGCTGCCGCCCTTGCGCGAGCGAAAGAGCGACATTCCCTTGCTGGTAAATGCGTTTCTCGAAAAATTCAGCGAAGCCGGCCGCGTGCGCGCGATCTCGGAAGAAGCGATGGCCCGCCTGATCGCTTACGACTGGCCGGGAAATATCCGCGAACTCGAAAATGCGATCGAGCGCGCCGTCGCGCTGGGCTCAGGTCCGATCCTGCACGTCGGCGATCTGCCATCGAGTCTGCACTACGCCACCGGGGAACGCATGCCGCGCGCCGACGAATTGATGCCCCTCGAAGAGCTGGAGCGTCGCGCGATTCTTCGCGCCTTGCGCGAAGCAGGCGGAGACAAGCTCGCTGCCGCCCGGTTGCTGGGAATCGGAAAGACCACCCTCTATCGCAAGCTGAAACAGTACGAAACAGAATCACATGCGCAAGCCGGCTAAGCCTTCACAGGCTCATGCGGTTTGCGTCCGCAGGTGACTCCCTCCTGAATCTAGCTGGCGGACCGACCAATTCCTAGACAGGGACACTTTTGTTCGAAGTGGGAAGGCGTCGCGTCTCCTTCATTTTGCTGCGCCCCTTAATTCACTGAAACATTAGGACTTTGTTGCGCGCCCTGCTTGGTCAGAGTAATGCAAGTACGCCGTGTATGCATGAACGACGAGCATTCGAACGCGGAGTGCACTGGACCGAGGCGGCGCAGCGCTCTGCGGAGTACGCAATCGCCATCGGCATTGCCATTCTCTGCGGTTGGGGAATCGTCCTTTGGCGCTGGTAGCAAGCCGATGAGACAAGTGATCACCATGAGCAATGCGGGACATACATCAGCCCGGAGCCAAGCTGGCCACGCGCATGGCCTAAGCTTCAATCGCGCCTATGGCGATGAAGCCTTCGCGGCGGTTTTCGATTCGAGCGCGGAAGCGCTGGTCATTATCAACTCAGCCGGCACGATACAGCGCGTGAATCGGCGGGCGAAAGAAATTCTGCGGCTAAAGGAATCGACCCGGCGCAGCCCTAGCCTCTGTGATTTTCTGGCGGACCCGGCAGCCGGCCAACTGCCTTCGCTATGGGAAGTGCGCCAGCGCCCGGCGCGGTCACATAGCCTCGACGCGTCTCTCCTCAACGGCTTTCCCGTGCGCATCACGTTGCGCTGGATTCTGCCGGGCTCGCAGCACCTGCTGCTCTGTATCGAGGACGGCCCCGTCGTGCAGCGCGCGGAGGCTAAATCGCGTTATCTGGAGGCGGAGCTTCGCAGCCTGCTCGATTCGGTTCATACCGGTGTATTGCTGATCGCTCCTTCCGGCAACCTGCGCTTTTCAAATGCGCGATTCGGGCAGCTCTTTGGGCTGAGCACCCGCGAACTGGAAAATGCGGCGACGGTACAGGGTTTGGAAGAGTTGCTCGCAGAGCGTTTTCGCGACCCGGCGGATTTCGCGGCGCCGTGGAGGGCATATGCCAGCGGTTCGGGCGAACCGCAGCACGATGAACTCGAACTAACGCGGCCCGTGGGCCGCGTGTTCGAACGATTCTCGCGTCCGGTGCTCGATGTGGAAAACCGTCCGGTGGGATGGCTCGAGCTCTACACGGATGTTACGGGGGAACGGCAGATCCAGTCGAAGCTCTTGCAAACCGAAAAAATGGCGGCGCTCGGCCAGCTCGTTTCGGGCATCGCGCACGAATTGAACAATCCGCTCACGGCGATCATGGGCTACGCGCAGCTGTTGCTCGGGCACGGCCTCGATCCGGGGCAATTCTCCGAGGCCACAAAGGTGTATCAGGAAGCTGAGCGCGCGCGGCGAATCGTCAAAAACCTATTGTACTTCGCGCGCGAAACAGCTCCCGAACGCACACGCGTCAACGTAAACGAGATTGTGGAGCGAACCCTCGCCTTACGCAGCTACGAGCTGAAGCTCGAAAATATCACGGTGACTTGCGAGCTGGCGCCCGGCCTGCCACAAACAATCGCCGATCCTTTTCAGCTCCAACAGGTTGTATTGAATCTTCTCGTCAATGCCGAGCAAGCGCTGCTGGAAAGCCGCGGGCACGGACACGTCCTGATCCGCACGAGCCACGTGATTCAAGGCCTGGGACGCCACGTCGCGGATAGTATCGTGCTGGAAGTATCCGACGACGGCCCCGGTATCGCTCCGGAAATAGCGTCGCGGATCTTCGATCCGTTCTTTACTACCAAGCAGCCGGGCCTCGGAACAGGCCTGGGCTTGTCGATTGTCTATGGCATCGTCCACCAGCACCACGGAGAAGTGACGTTCGAAAATCAGCCGGGCGGCGGGGCGCGCTTCGTAGTCGAATTGCCGCTTGTAGCGGTGCCGGCCAGTTTGCGGCCACCGTTGTTGCTCGAGCCCCCGGGGCGCAGCGGCACTTCCCCAACCGGACGGATCCTTGTGGTCGAGGATGAGCCCACCGTGGCGCAACTCGTCGTCGATGTGTTGCGCGAAGAAGGGCACCAAGCCGAAGCGGTTCTCGACAGCCAGGAGGGATTGACCCGCGTTTCGCGAGGCCTTTACGATCTGGTGATCTGCGACCTTCGAATGCCGCGGCTGGACGGAACGGCGTTTTATGACGCGCTGGTACGGACGGGCAGCTCGGTTCGCGACCGGATCATTTTCATCACCGGCGACACACTCTCGCCTCGCACCCTCGAATTTCTCGATCGGCACAAGCTGCCGTACCTCGCCAAGCCCTTTTTGGTGGAGGAGATCAAGCTCGCCGTAAATCGCGCGCTTACCGCGACAGCAAAGCAGACCCAAGGGACATGAAACTGATGAAGGCCGTTGCGTCCTCGACAATTGCCACGGTACGAGTCCCGTTGGTGGGCATTGCCGACCCGGAGGTTGCGCGGCGCATGATTCAGGCGCTGAAAGGTGTCCCCGGAACCGCCAATCTCGTGGTGGCCTCGAGCCTGGAGCATTTCCGCCAATTCGCGGGCAGCCTCTCGATCGAAGCAGTTCTGCTCGACTCCGATTTCGTTGGAGAAGCGCCGTTGGAGGATTTCTTGCGCCACGTAGCGGTTTCCGCACCGGTTATCTTGCTCGCGCCGCCCGAGCGGCAAACAGAGGTCGCAGAACTGGTGGCCGACGGAGACGTGGAATTCGTCGCGCGCACCGGCAACTTCTATCCGCTGGCGGCGAGCCTGGTGGATCGCCGGCTGCGTTGGCTCGCGGCATCCCGGCCGGCGCTCGGCGCGCCCCCGGCGTCTTTCTATGACGATCTCGCGACCGTGTTCCGCCACGAAATCAACAATCCACTCACGGGAATTCTAGGAAACGCGGAGCTCCTTCTCACCCACAAGGAGCGCCTGACGGCAATCGACACGCAGCGGCTCCAAACGGTGGTCGATCTTGCCGTGCGCCTTCGCGAAACCATCCGCCGCATAAGCAACGCCTGGGAAAATCGCTTGCATGAAGTGAAGTCCGCGTAGCCGCGAGCCTGTACGAGCGGACAGGTGCGTTCAAGTAGTGGAGGATTCGCCACCGCGCGCGAAACCGCCTCCGGAAACCCGCCGATCCTCTCCTAAACTAATCGAAAGGCCTGTCGGTCGGG
>Ga0335072_10015762_pt1 | contig 10720 bp, 5 predicted proteins | sample Lox_Sample_21_FD_206725 | JGI IMG/M metagenome (GOLD analysis project Ga0335072, IMG submission 206725) | Soil microbial communities from Loxahatchee National Wildlife Refuge, Florida, United States - Lox_Sample_2.1 | ecosystem: Environmental > Terrestrial > Soil > Wetlands | place: USA: Florida... | reverse complement strand
AGTGTCCTCTCCGCCCGTTAGAATATACGGGCCCCACCACTGGAAGGTGTCGTACCTGTATTGGTAGGAGAGCCACGCGTTGCCGGTTATTTCGCTTGTAAGCTCGGTCACTGGCGGGGTTATCGTGGAGCCGTTGGAAAGTCTTATTCCGGTAAGCATGGTGTACTCCTGGGCCTCGATGTTCTTCTCCGCTATATAGATATAAATCTGGTTCAGGTATGCCTTGGTCTCATTGAGCAAGTAGCTTTTGTTCTCTGCCTCGAGCGCCTGGAGCTCGGCGAGCGGCGAGGTTACGCTGGCATTCGTACCCGTTTGGTTGTTGAGAAGCACCGATTCGTTGTTGAGAATCTTGAATTGTTCTGTCATCCGGCTCAGTTGGGAATCCAGTATTGTGGTGAGGTTGGACGCCGGCGCAAGGTTGGAATAGGACTGGTTGAATGCAAGCGTCTCGTTTCCGAACGCTGTGGCCTGGCCCAGAAAGGCGTTGAGGTATGTAAGGAGGGACTGGTTTGTCACGAGGCTTAGGTGGCTTTCCAGGGTTGATGTGACGTTTTCCAGGACCGTGTAGTTTAGGGTCAGGTTGCCGCTTCGCGGCTGTGAACCGTTTCCGAGAAGCGAGCTGTTCAGCAGTTTGGTTACGTTAAATGCCGCAGGGAATGTGGAATTGCCTCCGACATAGCAGGCGCTTGGATTCGAAAAGTTGGATATCTGGTTGAAGCATGCCTGATTCGTGGCCCTGCTGCTGTTCACCGCGGAGAACTCTGCGAAGTACTGGTTGCTGAAGCTGAGGTAGTTCTGCGAGCCGAGGTTTTCCAGGTACTTGAAGGTATCGTCTACGCCGTATATCGGAGGAGCTATCTGGCTGATGTTGTAGTGGCCACATATGCCAGAGTCGATATTGGAAGGCACATAACAAATGTATGGAGGCAGGCCGCTGAGCAACTGGGTGTAGTTCTCCGGGTTGAGGTTGAGGACAAGTAGTTCGCCGTACCCGAATCCCGTGCTTTGGGGCGGCATGAGCATTGTGACCCTTCCATCTGGATATGTGGAGAAGCCAACCACAGGGCATATGCTCCCTATGGCGTCGCATCCGGACTGGTTAAGCATCGGACCTATTGGATAGTATGTCTGGTTTATTTCCCTGTGGTAATCGCATGTTGAGGAGGAGCAGAAGCTTACGCCGTTGACCTCTCCCGACAGGATTATGCCGTATGGAGGGAACTCGTACTGGAGGCCTTGCTGGGTCTCCCAGTTGAGCTGCGCCAGCTGGCGGGCGGTCAGATTGGATACGTCATTCAGAATTGATGGATTGAGTGGCACCTCGGTGCCGTTTGCGTCCATCACCCTTAGGGTGAGGAAGTCGAAGCCGTTGCCACCCGCGCTGCCGGACCAGTCGTCCAGAAGGTATATGTCTCCGTTTACATCTGCGATCGAGAGCGGATGGTGGTAGGCTTCCTTGTCGGAATTTCCGGGGCCGGAGGCTGTCTGGAGGCCGTTTATTCCGAACGGGCCGGTCTGCCGGAGCCATTTCGTTATGTTGAGGTCGCCCGAGAGCGGCGTGGAATTGGCTGTCTGCGACAGCGGCGAAGCGCTGCCGGCAAGTGCGGTGTCGTTGCTGAAGACGAGCGGCAGCGTCCTGAGGAGCGTGAAGTTGTTTGCGCTGAAGACGTATATGCCCTGAGACCCGGGTCCGGTGAGATAGATGTCTCCAGAAACAGGAGCAGCAGCTATCTCAGTCAGGTTCCCTACAACACTGATAGGCGGGCTCCATGACAGTCGATCGCATCCTGCTGATTCATAGCATAGGGTTCCTGAGGGAGTCAGGATATCCAGCACCTTGGCAAGAAGCAGCTGCCTGCCCACAGTTTCTCCAGTGATGAAGATGTCCCCGCTGTTGTCCGAGGTGATGTTGTAGGGCACGAACGGAATGGGGTTGCCTCCGGCATAAAATACACTTGGTATGTTTATGGTACCCATCAGATACGCGGTGTTATTCTGCTGCTCTATGACCTGATCCCAGTAGGCCTGCCACTCAGCATCCCATGGCCCTGAGCATGAGGAGCCTGACCATGAGCCGGTCCCGCCGCAGGTCACGTTGGTGGATGGCAGCGGTACTGATGCAGGATACGAGCCGTGAGGGTAGAGCCTTATTACGCCTATGGTGTAGTTCCCGGAATTATCGTATAGAACGTAGATGTAATTGTTCGCCGTGGCAGTTATCGATATTGGATCCGTTATGGAGAATCCCGATGACACGACTGTCACGGAGACGTCCTTTGTTATATTGAGCGGCTGGAGCACCAGCGCACCTGTGATCGGGTCGATCACCATGGTTGAATCATTCGCCGTCAGCCTGAAATTGTACGTCCCTATTGTCGAATTCCAGGCCGTCTGGAAGTCGTATGTGATGGAGTTTGCAGATGTTATATTGGAATAGGAACTGGAACCCGGAGACTCGACGGACCATTGATATTTGTAGGGAGGGGTGCCTCCGATTGCAGGATCATCAACAATGAGCGAGGATGAACCCTGAGTCACTATGCCTGGGGCTGCAATGGGGTCTAGGAGGGTAAGGTAGAATGCGTTGGAAGTCAGGAACGAATAGTTTGAATATATTTGGGTGGATGGTATGGAAAGGTTTATCGAAGGTGAAGTTCTGTATGCTGCTACTGGAGTCTGGATTGCGGAGTTCTCAGGCGCGGTGCCGTTCTCAGGTATGGTGATTACCTGGTTTCCTTTTGTCGTGGATCTAGCGAAGAGTAGGCTGGGTAGGTCTATGGGGAACTGGTCCTCAGAATTCGCAGGCGTGTAGTAGTTCCACGGGCTGTAGATGTCCTCAGACATTCCCGTGAGGTTGGGGTTGCTCAGCGGACCGGCGTTGTCTTGGGTCAGTACGTAGCTGTACAGAAGGAAGGGATAGACGGCGGTGTCGAAGGTCGATCTGCTGGATGAGTTGTAATTTGTTGAACTTGAGTTGTGCTCGATCTCAGTGAAGGGTATGTAGTTTGTATTTACGCTGTCTAGTGTGGTCTGCTCGAAATACGGGCCGGTGTAGAGGCATATTCCTCCGGTTCCAGGCTCCGTTATAGTCTGCATCGTGAAGAAGAGGTTGCTGCTCGCCGGCACAGATGCAGCCGAGAAGTCAGGCAGGACCAGGTTCCAAGACCAGATCCCGTGCTGTGCGAACGAGGGCACCTTGTCGAATATGTAGGAGCTGGTGTTGAAGCCGTTCGAGAGGACGCCGTCGACGCTCGGCGAGTAGCCGAGGTCCTGCTCCGAGACGGCACCTGGATTGGCTATCTGGAGTTCGCTGACTCCGGTGATGTAGCCTCCGCTCCCCACGCTTGAGAGTATGTGGAAGAATTCGTCTACCGGGGGGACAGAGACGCTAGTGGTAAGGCCGTAGAGCGTGCTCGAGAAGGTTGTGTTAGCGGTAAGGCATTTGTCCCCTGCTATCCCGGTGTTCTTGTTCGCATAGAAGTATAGGTCGGTGGTTGGATTGAGAGACGATGCGTTAGTTGGACATGTTAGGTAATTCGGCGCCTCCCCGTAGTTGCCGTTGAATACCTGACCGGTTGGCGAGGAGTTGTACGGCGTGCTGTTGGTCACTGTCACGTTTGGAGGCGACGCAGTGTAGGTGGTGGTGAATTGTATCGGAGAGAGGGGGATCTGGACGTTAGTGCTGCCTTCGAGTATGCTTATCCCGAGACTGAGGAATGGGATATAGGAGATGGCCTCTGAGATGTCCTGGGCGGAACTGCCGAACAGGCTCTGGAACAGCTGGGTTTCTTGATTCTGCAGGTAATCACTTACCTGGAAGGCGGCAAGGCCGCTTGGGATTGCCAATGCCGCTGAAGGTAGAGACTCAAGGCAGGAGGTGGTTGAGCTGAAGGCGCATGTAAGTCCAAGTGAATATCCGGCTGCGATGAACTGCAGTTGCTGGGCCTGCTGTTCGTCGAGGCCCAGGACTCCGGAGTCCTGCGGGATTGGCGGATTTGAGGACAATGACAGGCTACAATCGGGGCCGCAGTCGATGGAGGGGGCGAAGGATCCAGGGTATTGTATTGGCGTGCTTAAGTAGCAGAAGGAGCTGCAGTCGATGGGGGATCCGAAGGACCCAAGGTATGGGGATTGCTGCAAATCTAGGTAGGCCACGTATGAACCAGTGCCGCCTCCCGTGGCTGAACTGATGGACATGCTGCTTCCTGTGTCTAGCGGAACGGTTGTACTTATGGTAGCCACAACTTCGCCAGGCAGGCCCGTATCTGCCGCGTAAGGCAGCGGCAGCGATAACGAGTATGAACATCCTGCATCTGTGCATGGCCCCAGTTGGTTAATGTCAAGATATGCGCTTTCTGTGCCTCCAGGATTAGTAAGAATTGCGTATCCTCCCAGCTGCCCCGTATCGGTTTCCGAGAAGGACTGTATGTCTACCTGGCTTCCTGGTGGCAACACCGTGGGATCAATGACCGTAATCCCGCCTGAGCCGGAATCCAGGCCAGATAGAGGATGGTCAGCCACGTCCCAGAGCTGCCCTGCCTGGTTCTGCAGGTCAAGGTATAATGGATTAGACGAGATGAAGGACATTGGGGTAGGATTTATAGTGACCTGCGTGACTCCGGGATTGATGGGGAGTTGGTCTTGAGTGGCCAGGCTGCCTATTGTAACGGAGCCCGAGTTTAGAGTTAGTGAAGGGGGAGAGAAACAGCCACTGGAAGATGCGCAGGACACGCCGAAGGTAAATTGAGTGTCGGTAGACAAATCTACTGGGCTTCCGATGTTAAGTTGAGGCAGTGTACTTGTATACCCCCCTAAAGTATAGGTTAGGGAATAAGCAGTGTTGTAAGGAATTACTGAGCTTGCGCATGGATTGCATATAAAGCTATAATCAATAGGGGCTTCATAGGTGTCGGTCCAGGTTTCGCCCATGTCCCCACTGGGTAATAGAGCGCCTCCCTGAGTGGAAAAAAGGTTAGGGTTTATTGGGTTCGGGTCGGTAATGGAAGGCATAACTATCGGTTGAAAATTCAGACAGATATCGCATGTCACGTAAGCGTTTAGGGTTCCGTCAGTTATGCTTACAGTCCCAGAAAACTGTGCACCTGGCACAATAGGCAATTGGGATTGGGCGTAATAATATTGGTTTATACTTCCAGTAGCAGAAACAGACCAGGCATTAAAACCTGCATAACAGTTACTAGCCTGGTCGCACAATACGATAACTTGTATCCATTGGTCCCCGGTATATCCACTCGCAACGACCAACGGATTTGCTGCGTAGCCAGCTGCCTTTGCCTGGGCCACCGCTGCCAAAAGAGTGTCTTCGGAAACAGTAAATCCGATCTGCGGGGCAGAAAACAGCAGGCCTGTCTGCATGCCTTGAGAAAATTTTCCAAGTATGCTACCACATGATAATGACTGACATGTGGGTGGGACTCCGTTTGGCACTTGGGCTGCTTGAGCAGTTTGTATTATGCTGAGGGAACTAAACAGGGAGATAAGAAAGATAAAGAATCCGAGTTTACCCATCAAATCCTTCCTATGCTAGCTAGTGGAGTAATTAGGTATATATATTTTGTTACTGGTCCGATAACACAGATTCAGAAGAGCCGCTTGTACGGGTCTTGTTTCAAAAGAAGAAGTTAGTTGGTATTTGTAGGTGTTTACTGTGGTGGTTGTAGATTCATCTCCGGTTCGCATGGCTTTGTCCCTCTTAAGAAGAGGGGAGGGGGTATTAGGATAGGGCCCTGGTAAACTTCCGGAGGCTTCTTGGCTTCGTTGGGGTTTGTCCCTTGTATACTGACATTTGATCCTTCGTTCAAAGGCTGGTTACATGCATTAGGTACTTCCAGAGCGGGGTTGTCGGTATTTATGGGAGGCGTCTTGTTGCGCATCGCATTGCTAAGCGCTGTTGCAGCGCCTGGTATGGTTATGGTAAGAATTGTGCTTGCCTTGGATTCGCTTGCTGGAAACGCCACCATTGCGCCAAGCGCAGCGGCAGCCACCGCAATCCTGAATGTTCCCAGGCTGTTTTTTGCTTCGTTAGAATGCCTTACAAGCACAGCCATATGACCAGATATTATCGCTCTTTTATGGTATTTAGACCTTGCCTTGCCTTCGTCTCCTGTCTAGGACCCACAAATGATTAGAGGGTATTGAGGAAGGAAAAGGAAGAAAAACAAAAGAAAAAAACCAAAAGTTAAATATGCTTCAGGGGTTGGCGCCTATTACATTGCGGAAGCCATTGCTCCGATGTAGGTCAGGACGAATCCCAGTATTGCCGCGTAGAACCAAGCACCACCGCCCGTTACGATTATCTCGGTTATTCCGGCGAGCATTACGAACCTCCAGAGCACCATCTGCATCATGGACTTCATCTCTCCGGTTGCCTTGCCTGACATGGTGCCTATGCCCATGAAGAACAGAGTTATTGCGCTCACCATGGCCACTGCGACCACGAATGGACCCAAGAACTGCGTCGCGCTTACCCAAGCGCCCAAAGCTGCGCCGCTGTTATACCATGTGAAAACCACATACAGGTATATTAGCGAACCCAGGAAGACCAGGATTCCTCCTGCCATTCCCGCCGAACTCTTCTTTGCTGCTGCCATTTCATCACGTAAAAGAGTGGGACCCCAAGATTCTTAAACTTAACTATGGACTACGCTTTTATGGGTAGTATCAAACGACACTTGACGTAGTGGCTGTCTGTCGACGCTGGATTGGCCGGGAATCTGCGCAGTTTTGCCTCAAAAAAAGGGAAGAGGGAGACAAAGGAAGGTAAGCCTCTCCTGCGCCTTTTTCTGGCCTTTTACCATTCCTTTGGCATTCCCCAGGAAGCTCCCATGAACGTGAGTATGAAGCCTACAAGCGTGAGGCCTATGAGGGGCCAGTCGCCTGCCGAGATCGCCACCAGGGCCACTGCGGTCACCATGGCGGTCTTCATTATGGTCATGGATATCCTCTTCATCAGCCCGAAATTGCCGAAGCACATGAAGAAGAGCGAGACCGAGCCTACGAGGCCCACTCCGAAGAGTATCGTCTGCCACCACTGCCAGGAACCTGTCCATGTCAGCCCGGCGGTGAGGGCAACCGAGAGGAAGAAGATGCTTCCTACGAACTCAAAGCCCAGAACCCCCCAGATTTTGTCCATTTTAGCCGATTTTGCCATTTTACCACATTTGGATATGGGCGGAAAAGTTCTTAAGATGGAGCTTTTTGCTGGCGATTGACGAACCCGCCCCACGGGCAGATGGCTTGGCCTAGGCCTTAGCCGGGAATCGAACCCGGTCCTGGGGCTCCACAGGCCCCTGTGCTAACCGTTACACAACTAAGGCAGGACTGAATAATATGTGCATCTCAATATATAAGATTTTGGCGTCGTACCGATCCGATAGCCGTTTATATGAGAAACGCCGCTTTCACTCTTGGTATAGATGCGGAAACTTGCGACGGAGCGGCACACCCATGGGACTCTAGGGATGAGCCTCAGGCGGGCGGTCAGGAGGAACTCTATCGCGATTGGCCTGGCTGCCGTATTCCTGGGCGTCGCCTCGCAGACGGTGCATTTTTCTTCTCGCCCGGATGCGCCTCTGGAGATCCGCAACGGGTACCCGGTTGTCACCCTCGACAAGAGGGTGGCAGGGATATGCTCGACCGAGAAGATCTACATGATGCCCAGGCAGGAGTTCAACGACTGCGTGGATCTCAGCATAATAAGCGGCAAGAGCGACTTGATACTTTATGCGGACAGCGCGAAGGCCAAACAGCTCGGGATTGACAGGTACGAGTTCTACGAGCAGGGGCAGCGCGAGCTTTTCATAAGCACCGAGAGGGAGAGGCTTGCCTCGGTTATAAGAAAGCACCATCCGACCCTTGCGCAGGTGGGCGGGCTCATGTCAAACATCGAGAACAGGATCATTGCGGAGAACGCGGAGGCGGTCAGCCAGGGCGCCTTCGGCAGCCATCCTGGGCCTGGGGGCTGGACCGACAAGGTGGAGGGGCTCTTGTGCGGGCTGGGCTTCATTGTCGCTGTCGCGTTCGGGTTCAGGTGGCAGATGAACAGGTGAGCCAGTCAGAGGATTTATAAATTTGAGATGCTGTAGGTTTAGTGGTGGCTGATTGTTTTTACCTCCGATCCTGTCAGTAGGGAACCTTAACGCGCTAGTGCCGATAATGGTGATCATAGTGCTGATAGCGGCTGCTGCCGGGGCCACGAGGGGGTTCAGCCTGTTCAACCTCTTCGGCGTCGCCTCGCTCCTTGGGGGCATGGGCTCGGTTGGAGGCGGCTCCAGGGGCGGCATGGCGAAATCCGGGTTCCCGCTGAGGACCTATCTCGACGCACCGAAAGGAGCTGGAATAGAGAGCCAGAGGGGAATATTCTTCAGGCGCAGGAGAGGCGGAGGGCCTACCGGGATGCAGAAGAAGGTGGCCAGGAATAACCTCAGGGAGGGATCCCGGCTTGCCATGCTTGCGGCGATGCCCAACCCGACGGGAGGCAGAGGGCCTGGCATGAGCCCGAAGGTGATAGGAGGGAAGAAGGGCAGGATGGCTGCCGGAAGCGGAGGATGGGTTAAGATGGCAGCAGGCACCACGGCTGCCGTGGGCGGGGTGGCAGGGATGGCGCCCAAGGTAATAACAGGAAAGAGGAGCAGGGGGGCGGCAACTGAAACCGGAGGACCTGTTAAGATGGCGGCAGGCACCGGGGCGGCAGGAGCTGCGATGATGGCGCCTAAGGTGATAGCAGGAAAGGGGACGAGGAGTGCAGCGGCAGGAGTGGTCGCAGTCCTGGGAAAGATACCGATAGGCTTCAAGCGTGTGCCTGTCAAGGGCGCAGCCCCCAGGCCCGTATTGTTCACAAGGATTACAAAGATACCCGTCAGGAATCCCGGGGTTAAGACGGATGACTCTTCCGGCGTTCCCAGAGTGAGGGTGTTGAGCAAGGAGGAGCAGGTAAAGAACCAGAAGATGGCCCAGGTAAAACAGTGGAAGTTCAAGACCCTTGGAGATGCATGGACGGCCACCAAGGAGGGCGCCGCCTTCACCGGACCGAGGGTACCGGTACTCGGGCCGCTGGGCGTTTATGGCCTCAGCAAGCTGAATTCCAATCCTCCGAAGCTGAAGAAAACGATATTCAAGGCGGAAGAGGAGCACTTGAATAAGGTAATAGCCAAGCAGAAGGGTGCGATAGCGGAGAACAACGAGAAGATAAGCAAGATCGCTAAGGACGAAAAACTAAGCCCCACCGAGGCCGCAAAGCAGACTAGGGAGCTCAGCCACGAGAACGACGTCATCAATGCGAGAGTGGAGGGCATGGAGAAGAGGAAGAAGGAGCTGGACGAGGGCGTCAAGAAGCTGGAAGTTGAGAACATAAAGCTGATGAAGGGCGAGATAAGCGATGACCAGCACAAGGCCATATTCAATCAGACCTACGACAGACTTTATCCCGAAAAACCGAGCCTGGCTGAGAGCGTCTCAACTGCGAAGGACAACGCGGCACTTGTAGGTGCCACGGTGCCTGCCGCCGCAATCGCCACCGGAGAGGCCGCAGTGGCAAGGTTCCAGCAGCTCAGGGCAAGTCTTGACAAAAGTTACAAGCCCGACTACATCCCGAACTTTGACATGCAGAGGAAGCGGCGAGGCGGAGTCTTCAAGTCGTATAATGCGGCAGAGAATGCTCGTCTGAAAGTGATTGCTAATTCCTATGACCCGAAGAAGTTCAGCGAGAAGTTCGCGAGCGATGTCGCAGAAGACGCTGCCATGCAGAAGGCCGCCGGAAGCCATGGAGGCCATGCCGAGGTTCATGAGATAAAGCACCACCCAGTGGTGGTTGAGAGGGGAAGGCCTGCAGAAACCGGGAAGAACGAGGGCAAGGCAGATGACGAGTCCTCTCTTGAAGCGAAGAAGAACAAGGGCAAGGGAGCCGCCTCCGCGGAGAACGAGGAGGGCTGAACGGGCCCCGTGCCTGTGGCTTGCCTCAAGCGCTGCGAACTGCACTACAACAGGGATATGGGGTGTGCTCTGTATCCTGATGTCGGCTCTCGGATAACGCTTATTTATAGCTTATGATTTTATAATCAGTCATGCCGAATCCGGGGAGACTGAGACCCTACATGGTGCTCTCTTTAGTTCTTGTGGGGGTCATGCTCTCCGGCATCATGGCAGATACGACCGCCACCACAACCCTTGTCACGCCGACACAGGAATGCACTAACATCTTCGGCGGCACGGGAAGCGGCGGTCCTAGCACTGCGCCCACGCAGATCCCGGGCTTTGCCGGGTTCCCGGCGAATGTCTTCCAGGATGCGGTGATAGCCGCGCTGATAGGCCTGATGGTTTCATTCGACATAGTGGGCCTGGGATACATAATAAGCAGGCTTGTTCCATCGACAAACATAAGGAACTGGCTGCCCAGGGAGTACTGGGAGATCACCAAGTCGGCGATACTGATAGCGGTGATATTCTCCGTTATAACGCTTGTGAGCGGAATAGGTGTTATCCTCAGCGGCCAGCCGTCGAGCGGCACCCCTGTTTCAGGGCCCGTGGCCACAAACATCAACGACCTGACCTACAGCGCAGAGAGCTACCTCTGCACCGTGAATAACGAGGCCAATTTCGGGATAGACAACATAGCGCCTCTGGTCATAGGGCTTGGGATCATAGAGAACCAGGACAACAACAACGGCATAAGGATAACCTATGCTGGGCTGCCTGTTACGTT
>Ga0335072_10015761_pt1 | contig 10720 bp, 6 predicted proteins | sample Lox_Sample_21_FD_206725 | JGI IMG/M metagenome (GOLD analysis project Ga0335072, IMG submission 206725) | Soil microbial communities from Loxahatchee National Wildlife Refuge, Florida, United States - Lox_Sample_2.1 | ecosystem: Environmental > Terrestrial > Soil > Wetlands | place: USA: Florida... | reverse complement strand
AGAATCCTATCGCCTAGTTGCGACCGGGCGGCTTCGAGCTTCTGCAGGGCAGATGCAACGGAATCGGCCTCGTCGGAAGGAGCGGCGAAGTTGGCCACTTCGTAGACACGCAGCAACACGTCATACAGTGCGTCCACATTGCGATACACGGTAAATGATCGAGGCACTGATCCCGGAGCGGCATCAGCCTGGGCAATAAGGCCTGGAAGCGTGTTGCCGAGATCGCGCTGGATAGAATCAACATTCGCCTGCTCTGCCGCGCGAACACTGTCCGGAGCCTTCCACTTAGAAATGTTTAAAGCAGCGGTCGTGCTCTGAACATACGACAGCGCGAACTGCAGAATCGTGGAGGGCCCGGTCATAGAGGAGGTTGGTGCCGCAGGTTGAGCTGCGCCAGTAGCCATCTGCCCGTGTGCGGCAATGACCAGGAAAAGAGCGAACATCGTCGAACCAATTCTGAGTTTAGGGCACATTCTGCTTAGGGACGATGCCGCATCTTGAACCGCAGTTGCCAGATGGTGGGAGGTTTGACGAATCAGACATCGTAAACGACAATTGAGTATATCCCTTTTGATGTGGGCCTGTGGCGCAGCTGGGAGCGCGCTTCCATGGCATGGAAGAGGTCGTCGGTTCGATCCCGACCAGGTCCACCATGCAGTCATAAGTCTATTTAAATCTGTAATTTACAGCAAGACACCCCAAATTCCCCGCAACGTGCGTGCCTTTTGGTCCTGAAGGACACAGGAGAGGATTCTCCGCCTACTGAAATCTGCTCCTAAACAGAGCCATTCTCTGATCGGGAAATGCCGAGTGTCCTTCGGAAAGCAGGAATGCCGGGGACGCGCAGATTTGAACCGCCTCGCAAGCGAACTGGCGCTGACGAACATGGTAAAAACAGCCGCCGACTTCCGGATTGCTATTCAAGCGCAGGTGTGAGGACAGTATCCCGCACCCCATGACAACGGATCGGGAGTCGCTCGGGCAATGAGCCACTGGTATCGCAGGTCGCGAGCGGATTCCGTTTGTCGTCTTCAAAGAGACTTTCTTCTGGATGGATGTGTCCGCGACGATGTCCGGCATATCCGTGCCGCTCCGCGCGTGAATGAGAGCCGGATGCCTCGAGATTCCCGTTAAATTTCCCGTCGGCAGGGAAATGCAGCGAAGGGAATGGTTCGCTCTCGATCAAGTCTACCAATATTCCTCAATAACTTGGAGCTCTAGTTGGCTTTTAGCAGAAGCAACGTCACGTCATCATGCTGCGGAGCATCGCCGACAAAGCGGTCAAGGTCCCGCATGATTGTGTTCAATAGCTCTTGCGGAGTCACTGCCGCGTATGCGTTGATCACCGTTAACAGCCGTGCTTCTCCATACTCGCGCGCGTAGCTGTCTTCCGCCTCCGTCACCCCATCGGTAAAGATCACCATCCAGTCGCCGTGCTCCAGCGTGACGGCTCCCGATTCGTACGGAAGGTCCTCCTTGATTCCGAGCGGAACGCCGCCTACACCTAGGTGCTCAATAGTTCCTCCGCGGCGCCGCAGAATCGGAGGGTTGTGGCCGGCATTGACATAGGTCAACATGCGAGACGAGGGATCGTATTCGGCGATGAACGTGGTGGTAAATCGACGCCCGTTCTGGCTATTGCTGCATGCATAGGTATTCATGCGACTAACCAGGTCGGTCAGCGATCCCGGGGTTCGGGCCAGCGTCTTCAGACTGGCCTGGAAGGTTGCCATCAACATGGCGGCAGGAACGCTCTTGCCCGCTACATCCGCGACCGCAATCAAGAACGTGTCTGCTGCGCCATTTTCGGCAGGCCGCAAAAAAACATCGTAGTAATCTCCCGCTACAGTATTCGCGGGACGAGTTGCGAATGCGATCTCCAATCCCGGCACCTGCGGAGGATTCGCAGGCAGCAGCCACGTCTGAATCTCCTTGGCAATCTGCAAGTCGCGCTTCATCACTACACGGTCGGCCACTTCGAGCACCAGCAGCGCGAGTAACAGCAGGCCGCCCCAGAAAGGGCCGCCGAACCAGATAGCCCTTACATTCCCGTTGCTGCCCTGCCATGAGGAGTCAATGTTCGTAAAGAGGAAGACAAGTGCAATCAGCAGGAGAACGCGGCGAGCCGGGGTCAGTTTTTCAATAATGGTCCAGAAGAACTGGGTGGCGACGTTGATGAAATGCCTCCCCTTGCCGGTTCCAGGCGTTCGAGAGGAATCAACTTCGCGTGAATACAGCCGGTAGCTCGAGCGGGCATCGGCCTGGAACTGCTTCCAGAGCTGGTTGAGCTCCATCCCGTCGGTAACACGCTGCCAGAATCCCTTCAGGCGTGTCATGACGATCTAAACTCATGCAGCGTATTTCTGACGCGCCTGTGCCAACCGTTCGATACGTGGGGCGAGCTCACGAATAGCATAGCGAGATTATAGAAGTCGCCGGCGCCTTCCAAATCCGGAAGCAAAGGTCCCTCTGATTTAGAAGGGCTCATCAACGTACATACAAGTGTGCGGTAGTATCGCTTACGTGTGGAACAATAGAGACTGAAAAGATGAAAGCTCTTGTTAAATCCCGTGCGGAACGAGGCCTGTGGCTCGAAGAGGTTCCGGAGCCGCAGATGGACATGAATGACGTTAAAATCCGCGTCCTCGAGACAGGAATTTGCGGAACCGACCTGCACATCTATGAATGGGATTCATGGGCACAAAGAACGATTCCTGTTCCGCTTGTTATCGGCCATGAGTTTGTCGGTGAGATCGTGGATGTCGGTTCCAACGTAACGGACTTTAAGCCCGGGGACAGAGTCAGTGGAGAAGGACACGTAGTTTGCGGGCGTTGCCGCAACTGTCTGGCTGGGCGCAGGCACTTGTGCGCGCACACGCAGGGCGTTGGAGTAAACCGGGCTGGGGCCTTCGCTGAATATATCGTTCTGCCCATGACCAACATCTGGCGACATTCAACTCAGATTCCGCTCGAAGTAGCGGCAATCTTCGATCCTTTTGGCAATGCGGTCCACACCGCATTGGCGTTTCCTGTCTTGGGCGAGGATGTTCTCATCACCGGAGCGGGCCCAATCGGCATCATGGCTGCCGCGGTCGTCCGCCACGCCGGAGCCCGGCATGTGGTGATTACTGACCTGAATCCATATCGCCGAGAACTCGCAATGAAGGCGGCCAACCCCACGCGCGCTATCGATCCGCGCGAAACCACACTCGAAGAGGTGCAAAAACAGCTCGGGATGCAGGAAGGCTTCGATGTGGGTCTGGAAATGACCGGCAATCCGCAGGCTTTTCGTCAGATGCTGGGAAATATGAGTCATGGCGCCAAAATCGCAATGCTCGGTATTCCGTCGCCTACTGAAATGGCGATTGACTGGAGTTCGGTAATCTTCAGTCAACTGACGATTCGGGGCATTTACGGGCGCGAGATGTATGAAACCTGGTACAAGATGACGGCCATGCTTGAATCAGGATTGGATATCAGTAAGGTAATTACCCATCGTCTGCCCTATAGCGAATTCGAGACTGGCTTTGAAGTAATGCGGTCGGGAAATTCGGGCAAGGTCATCCTCAATTGGCATTGATGATTGCCGCTGGCAGAGAATCGGTCTCCGCTTCGTTTTTGTAATCCCACGTAGCAAGCGCCTGAGTTGTAAGCCTCGCTTCGGCATCGCGGAGCGGGTCCTTCAACCTATCACACTTGATTTGCGCCTTTTGACTTGCTTCTTAGTCGGGGCGTTGTTAATCTGCCATTCATTGCGTTATATTAACCATAGTTAATTACATATAATGAAGTGTAGATTATGCAGTTACGTAGGAACCGCCCGAAGCAAGCTGCCTTCGTGGCTCTTGAGGTTTGCTGCCCTCTCTGTCTTCGCTCTCATGCTGGCGTTCGCTCCGTTTCTGCATGCACAAAGTGGCACCAGCAGCGCCCTTAGCGGCACAATTACCGATGCAGATGGAGCAGCCGTGCCGGGCACCGTAACGGCAATTCAGACGGACACGGGCGCTGTTCGCACCATGCAGGCCAATGCTGAAGGCCGCTTTCTCTTTTCGCAGATCAATCCGGGCAGTTACCGCGTGGAGGTCAAGGCGCTGGGTTTCGCCACGCAGGAGTCGCAGGCCATTCGCGTGGGCGTTGGCCAAACAGTCACGCTCAACTTGACCCTGCACCCGGCGGTCGCTTCGCAATCCGTGCAGGTCAATGCGCAAGTGGGTCTTATCAGCCTTGAAAATCCCAACACCTCTGCAACTCTGGCCGCGGAAACCATCAAGAACCTGCCGAATCCCGGGCAGGATCTGACGTATCTCGCGCAGTTCGCCCAGGGCGCGGTCATGAATACAGCCGGTTCGTCCAACGACTTCAAGGCCGCAGGCGGATACGGCAATGTCGAGTTCAACGGCCTGCCTGCCACTTCCAACGGATACATCCTCGACGGTTATGACACCAACGATCCGTTCCTCGGATTAAACATTGGCCTCTCCACAAATCTTGTCATTGGACTCGATGCAGTTCAGGAGGCAACGGTAAATACCAACTCCTTTTCCGTCGATCAGGGGCGCTATGGCGCATCTCAGGTAAATTACTTCACCAAATCCGGCACGAATCAATTTCATGGGGATGCATATGAGATATGGAACGGCTCGGTTCTGAATGCCGAAGACTATTTTCTGCATGCAACACCCGGCGCAACCAAGCCCAACTCGAACGTGAACGAGTTTGGTGTGAGCGTGGGCGGCCCCATTCGGAGAAATAAGCTCTTTTTCTTTGCACATTACGAGGGCGTGCGAATCGCGTTACCCATCGTCGAGCCGGTCACTGTGCCTTCGTCGGCTTATCAGCAATATGTGCTCCAGCAGCTGCCCGTCGGCGGGACAGATGCCATTAGCGGAACCGTACTTCCACCGCAGCCGCAAGAGGTCGGCTTCTATCGCGACATGTTCGGACTGTATAACGGAACCAGCGGCACGCCCGTCGCCGTACTCTCCTGTCCGCTCGATGCGAATGGAGACTTGCTGCCCGGGCAGCAAGCGTCGGGTAATCTGTTCAACGGAACCGGTTGCGCAAATCGCCGGACCGTCTCACTCAACAACTCCGATAGCGAAGATCTCATCGTGGCCAAGATCGACCAGACAATCGATGCCAACAACAGCGTCTGGTATCGATTCCAGCAGGACACGGGCCTACAGGCGGCATCCACCGACCCTATCAACCCTATGTTCAATTCGTACTCGCCGCAGCCGCAGCGCACGCTGGTTGCTGGATACACCCACATCTTCACGCCGACTCTGGTCAATCAGTTCAATCCTGGAGCGAGTTGGTATTCGAGCATTTTCGAACCAGACAACTTCATGCAGGTTCTGCAAACATTTCCCATTGTTCTTGCTGGCGGCAGCTCCAACGCGCCGTTCACCACGCTCGGCGGGCTCGACAACACCTTCCCCCAGGGCCGCAAAGTTACGCAGTGGCAGATCAATGACAACCTCGTATGGACGCGGGGTCAGCACACATTCAAGTTTGGCGAAAATTCACGCCGGCTCGACATCAGCGACTACGACCTCGGCGAAGGAACCGTGCCTCTGGTCACCTACAACGATCTGGCTGAATTTACCTACGGCGCGGCGTACACCGCAGTGGCAAGTTATCCGGTCACGTTAAAGGAACGCATTGCGATGGGAAATCTCGATGTCTATGCGATGGATACGTATCAGGCCTCGCCGCGTCTAACGCTGACTGCTGGCATGCGAACCACATGGAACACAAATCCCGTCAATCAGCAGCGCCTCTTTGCCCGCCCGCCCGCCTCGTTTCTGGACATCTCGCATGATCCATCCCAGCCGCTGAATCAGGCCATCGACACCAGTGTGCGGCATCTTTTCCCGGCAACGCCGCTTTTCGTCTGGCAACCGCGCGCGTCAGTCGCATTCAGGGCGTTGCAGTACACCGCTATCCACGCAGGCTTCGGCGTCTTCAACGACATCATCCCCGGACAGGTGGCCGACCTCGGAGCTACAAACGCACCCTACGATCCGCAATTTACCGGCGGCCTCGCCGGCCAGGTTGGGGGAGTCGGAATAGCTCCCGGCGTAAACGACAGCGCGGTCGACGCAACTGCATCCGCAAACACTTCGTTCCAAAAACTCTTTGACGCGGGTGGCTCCGGCTGCGAGGGAGATTCATGCCCGCTCGCCGTGGGCCTCAATACTTTTCCCAGCGGCAAACTGAAAACTCCGTATTTTCTTGAGTGGAACCTCGGCATCGAACGCGAACTGGGGCCGCGCGGCTCGCTGCGCATAGATTATGTTGGCACGCGCGCGCTGCAGGAGCCATATCAGGTTCAGCTCAACGGGTACCAGACCGTGTGCAACGGCTGCTTCGCGCCGTTTCCGTATCTGCAGCCTCTCGACCGACGCTTCGGCAGTGTGAATGAATTCCACACAGGCGCAAGCAGCAACTACGCTGGTCTGCAAACAGATGTCACAAAGCAAGCAGGCGGTCTCACGCTGCGCGCCAACTACACCTGGAGCCACTGCCTCGACGAAGTTTCGAACGGCGGACTACTCGCATTTTCCAGTCTGGGTATTCTTTCACCTCTGCCCGGCGAACTAAGCAGAAACTACGGCAATTGCGATTACGATATTCGCCATAATCTGTCTGCCTTTGCTCTCTACGCGTTGCCGTTTCATTCGACACATTCCATCCTGCGGCAGCTCGTGGACGGATGGCAGATTTCCGGCACAGCATTCTTCCATACTGGCCTGCCGTTCAGCGTTGTAAGCGCGCCCTACACCGCCAACGGCAATGGAGTCTTTCAGGGCAGTGGGCCGCAATTTGCGCGGCGTGTTCCCGGAGTGACTCTGTATGCGCATGAGCACAGCGTCTCCGGTGTCACTCAGCCTGGGACCGTGCAGTGGCTTAATCCCGATGCCTTCGCTTCTGTCGTTGATCCAGGCACCGGGGCGTGCATCGGAGGAAACTCCCCGGCAAATTGCCAATTTGGCGATTCGCGCCGCAATGACTTCCGCGGTCCGCATTTCACCTATTCCGAACTCTACATTACAAAACGAATCCCCTTACGCGAACATCTCACATTTCAGTTCGACGCGCAGTTTTTCAACTGGCTCAACCATCCCAATCTCGCTCTGCCCAATAATCAGGCGGGCATTCCCGGTGAGCCGGCTACACAAACCGGTTTTGGAGCCATCGAAAGCGTTGTCTCTCCACCCACCGGGCTCCTCGGCGTGGGTTTGGGAGGCGACAGTGCACCGCGTATGATTGCTCTGCGAGGGCGCATTGAGTTTTAGCCGTGAAACCTGCCCGCCATCTCGCGAATCGGATGAAGAGCCACAGAGGGCTGCCCCGCGGCAACCCCATTCTTCTTCTGTGCGTCCCAACCTGCGTGGAGGAACGGACAAATGGCAACAAAGAAGAAAGCTGCAGTGAAGAAGAGCTCCGCAAAAAAATCATCCAGCTCACGCAAATACAGCCCGGCCGCGGGCAAGGCAGTCGAGCGTGAGATGAAGGAGATGAAAGAAGGCAAGCTTAGATCGGGACGCAGCGGAAAGAAAGTCACCAGCCGCAAACAGGCCATCGCCATAGGATTGTCAGAGGCCCGCAAGGCGGGAGCCAGGGTTCCGCAGAAAAAATCTTCCTGAAATTCTGCCGCAGGAAATAGAAGAGCGAGTGAGGAATCACTCGCTCTTCGTCGTAGAGGACGTAGATGCCGACGTGTTGCTGCCTGCAGGGTTGGTGGCTGGTTTGCTTTCAGAGGCGGCGGCCGGTGCAGGTTTGCTGTCTCGCGAAGATTCTGCGTTGCTTGAAGCTGGCGCGGAAGTCTTAGCTCCTCCCTTGCCTGCGTAGTCTGTCACGTACCATCCCGAACCCTTGAACTGAATGGCCGGTGCGGAGATGAGACGCTCGACCTCGCCCTTGCACAACGGGCATTCCTTTTCGTCCGGAGCGCTGAAGCCCTGGATCTTCTCAAACGTATGTCCGCACTGTTTACAGCGGTATTCGTAAAGCGGCACGGGCTGTTCCTTCCCTTTATGTCTATTCTACTGGCTGCGGCTTTGCGCCCAGACTGGCCACGCGCACTTCATGAATTGCCTCAACCCCGCGCAAAGCCTTCAGGACGTCCTCAGTGACTACGCCATCCACCTGCACTACGGCCAGTGCTGTCCCCTGGGGCACAAGCCCTTCGCGCCCCAACGCGAAGTTCGCAATGTTGATCTTGTAATCCGCAAGAATCGTGCCGATGCGTCCAATCACGCCAGGAACATCCTGGTTCCGTAGCGTTAGCAGAGTACCTTCAAGCGGAGCCTCGATGTCGATACCGTTCAGTCGCAGCAGTCGGGCCGAAACTCCGTGCAGCACTGTGCCGCTCGCAGTCACATCGCCCGCGCGCGTGTGGATCGTGAGCTTCAGCACATTGCCCGCCCCGCCTGACGTTGCGGCCTTCTTCTCTTCGTGTATTCGGATGCCGCGCTCCTGCGCGACGGATGTCGCGTTGATACGGTTCACACCCTCGGAATGGCCCAGAATACCCTCAATCGCGCTGTTGCGGATCAGATCGGTTTTGCCTTCTGCAAGCCGTCCGTTATATGCGATGTGCACGCTCTCAAAGTTACCCTCAGGGAACTGCGCGAGAAATGAGCCAAGCCGATCGGCAAGCGTAATGTAAGGTGCAAGCTCAACATATTCTTCGTGCGAGAGCGAGGGCAGATTGACGGCATTCTGTACCACCCCCAGCTTCAGATATTCACGCACTTGCAAAGCAATTTGCACGCCTACGGCCTCCTGAGCCTCCGCAGTCGACCCGGCGATGTGTGGCGTGAGGATCACGTTCTCCAGGCTGAAGAAAGAGGAATCTTTCAGTGGTTCCTTATGAAACACATCCAGAGCTGCGCCGCCCACATGGCCACTTTTCAGTGCATCCGCAAGAGCCTCCTCCACGATCAACTCGCCGCGTGCGCAGTTGACGATGCGCACTCCTTTCTTCATCGTCGAGAGTGAACTGGCATTGATAATGCCTGCAGTCTGCGGCGTCAGCCCCACATGCAGCGTAAGGTAGTCCGCCTCGCGAAAAAGCTCTTCGGTACTCACCAGCGTAATCGCGTTCTCACGTGCTATGGAAGCAGCTACAAACGGATCGTGCCCAATTACCTCCATGCCAAAGCTGCGCGCACGCCGGGCCACCTCGAGGCCGATGCGCCCCAGTCCCAGCACCCCCAGCTTCTTCCCTCGCAGCTCCACCCCCTGCAGCGATTTCTTCTCCCACTTTCCGGCGTGCATCGTAGAGTTTGCTTTAGGAATCTGACGTGCGAGCGCAAGCATCATGCCCAGTGTCAGTTCAGCCACGGCGATGGCGTTCGCGCCCGGCGTATTCATTACCACAATGCCGCGCCGCGTCGCTGCATCTGCATCTATATTGTCCACGCCCACTCCGGCGCGCCCAATCACGCGCAGCTTCGGCGCGGAAGCCAGAAGCGCATCATCCACCTGGACCGCCGAGCGGACAACCAGACCATCGGCGTCGGCTAACTCCGCCTCCAGTCCATTCTTGATCTGGTCATGAATAACAATCTGCCATCCCGGCTCAGCCTGAAACACAGCGAGAGTAGCCGGAGAAACCTTTTCGGCGAGAACGATTTTCATCTTGCTCCTTAAGAATTTGTGCGAGCGCAGCGGAATTTATTCGGCCTCGCTGAAACAAGGTCCTTCAACAATAAATTACCGCGCAGCCATTGCTGCCTCAGCCGCTTCTTTCTTCACGCCTGTCCGCGCTGCGTAGACTTTTTGAGCTGCCGATAAAGCCTTTCCAAACTCGAAGACCGGCAGTTTCAGAGCTGAGGCCGCAACCTGCTCCAGCGCGCCGATAATCGCAATGGTGTCCATGTAATCGAATAAGCCGATGTGCGCGATGCGGAAGATCTGCCCCTTCATCTCGCCTTGTCCATTCGTCACAACTGCGCCAAAGCGATTTTTCAGCTCCTTCACAATCACACCCGAATCCACGCCATCCGGCGCATAGATCGCAGTTGCGGCCGCCGCGGGCGAGGCAGGTGCGAACAGCTTCAATCCCAGCGCCTCAACACCCACGCGCGTCATTGCCGCGCACGTTTCCGCGTTCTCTATTAGAGCCTCGCGTCCAGCCGCCAGATCGCCGCCGCCCTGAGCGGCGATAAAGTCCAGCGCCGCGCCCAGCGCAGCAATCAACGCTACGGCAGGAGTATAGGAAGATTCGCCCTTCTGAGCGTTCTTACGCTCCTTGCGAAGATCGAAATAATAACGCGGGTTCAGCGAAATCTCCGTTGCCTCCCACGCACGGTCACTCAGCGACAAATACGCGAGGCCAGGTGAAATCATCACCGCTTTCTGCGATCCGCCAATGACCACGTCCACGCCCCACCCATCCACATCGATGTGTGTTGTGCCAAGGCCGGTAATCGCATCCACAATCAGCAGGGCCCCGCTCTCTTCTTTCTTCAGCAGCCGGGCCAGGCCTTCCACATCGTGGCGCACGCCGGTCGAGGACTCGGTCGCCTGCATCAGCACCGCACGCGTCTCGATCTTCAGCGCCTTGCGAACATCCTCCAGCGAGAAAGTCTGGCCATAGGGAACACTGACGACATCCACGGCGCAACCGAAGGCCTTGGCAATGGCCGCCCAGCGCTCGCCGAATTTACCGGCCGAGAGCACCAGTACACGGTCGCCAGGCGAGGTA
>Ga0335072_10015760_pt1 | contig 10721 bp, 6 predicted proteins | sample Lox_Sample_21_FD_206725 | JGI IMG/M metagenome (GOLD analysis project Ga0335072, IMG submission 206725) | Soil microbial communities from Loxahatchee National Wildlife Refuge, Florida, United States - Lox_Sample_2.1 | ecosystem: Environmental > Terrestrial > Soil > Wetlands | place: USA: Florida... | reverse complement strand
AGGCTCTGGCATGGATTCGGCAGGGCGCTGGCCTGGTCGGATGGGGCGCGGCGGCGCGGATCACGCTGCCGGCCGGAGCGGATCGTTTCTCCGACGGAGAGAAATGGCTGCGCGAGCTCATCGAAGGCGCGCAGGTCGATGACGAGGTGCGCCGGCGCGGTTCGGGCCTGGTCGCGTTCGGCAGCTTCACGTTCGACGACGCATCCGACGGCTCGGTGCTCATCGTGCCGAGGGCGATCATCGGCCGGGACGGCACCGGGAACGCCTGGCTGACCACCATCACCCCAGAGGGCCAGACCCCCTGGCAGCGGGCCCCCTTCGATCCCCCGGAGCCGCCGGACATCGTCAGCTGGCACGACGGAGCCCTGTCGGCCCCGGAGTGGGAGCAGGCGGTCGGCGAGGCGGTGCACCGCATCAAGCACTCGGCCGAGCTGCGCAAGGTCGTGCTCGCGCGCGACCTCTACGCCACCGCCAACCGCCCGATTGACCCGCGCGCGCTCCTCGACCGGCTGTCCGGCCGGTACCCGGGCTGCTACACATTCGCCTGCGACGGCCTGGTCGGCGCCACCCCCGAGCTGCTGATCAGCAGGGATGGCTGGCGGGTGAGCTCGCTCGTGCTCGCGGGCACCACGCCGCGCGGCGCCACCCCGGCCGAGGACTCCGACCTGGCGACCGCGCTGCTCGGCTCGGCCAAGGAGAACGAGGAGCACCAGTACGCGGCGGCGTCGCTGCAGAGCGCCCTCGCCCCGCTCTGCCAGGCCATGTACGTCGCACCGCATCCGGCCCTGATCCGGCTGCCCAACCTCCAGCACCTCGGCACGCGGGTGCGCGGCACGCTGATCTCGGCCGACCGGTCGGCGCTGGGTCTGGCGGCCGCGGTGCACCCGACGGCCGCGGTCGGCGGCACCCCGACCGACGCCGCGATCGAGCTGATCCGGGAGCTCGAGTCTATGGACCGGGAGCGGTACGCGGGCCCGGTCGGCTGGGTAGACGCCGACGGCAACGGCGAGTGGGGCATCGCGCTGCGCTGCGCCCAGCTGGGCGGCACTAGGGCGCGTCTGGTGGCCGGCTGCGGCATCGTCGCGGGCTCCGACCCGGCCGCCGAGCTGGCCGAGACAATTACGAAGTTCCGGCCCATGCGCACCGCCTTGGAACAGTTCTAACTTGTCGGTTATGTGAGCGTTTGTGTTCTGTTCCGCGACAGGATAGTTACTTTTCGTTGACCCAGCTTTGATGACTCTGAGTCATGATGCTTATATTGGGAGTAACTACGGCTCCCGCTCGGGGGATCGCGCGCCGGACACCATCGCCGGGGCGCGCCGAGTACTGACTACAAATAGTAAGGAGCTGCGCACAATGGGTGCATTCCCATCGACGCGCCGCCGCCGTGCCCGCAGACTGTTCGCGGCAGTCTGCGGTGCGGCGGCCATCGCGATTACCGCGGCCGCCTGCGGGTCCAGCGGTACCACCGGGACCAGCGGCAACGGGGGTGCTGCGTCAACGCCAACGGGCGGCACGCCCATCAACGGGGGCACGGCGACCTACGCGCTGCCGCCGAGCACGGTGCCAAACTACATCTTCCCGTTCACCGCCAGCTCCGACTTCAGCGTCTCGAACTCCCAGTACTTCCAGTACCTGATGTACCGGCCGCTCTACTGGTTCGGCAACGGCGCGTCGCCGACGCTCAACTCCAATCTCTCGCTCGCCCACCCGCCGGTCTACAACGGCAATAACGTCACCATCAACCTGAAGGGCTGGAAGTGGTCCAACGGGCAGACGATTACCGCCGATAACGTGCTGTTCTGGATCCACATGCTGCAGGCGGTCGGCGCCGCCGACTGGGGCGCGTACGTGCCCGGCGGCTTCCCGACCAACGTCTCCAACGTCAAGGCGACCAACGCGACCACCCTCACCATGACGATGGACAAGGCCTACAACCCGACCTGGTTCACCTCCAACGAGCTGAGCCAGATCACCCCGATGCCGGAGGCCTGGGACCGCACCGCGAGCGGCCCGAGCCACTGCACCACCACGGTGTCCGACTGCGCCGCCGTCTACAGCTACCTCGACAGCCAGTCCAAGGACCTGTCGGGCTGGGTGTCCTCGCCGCTGTGGTCGATCGTCGACGGGCCGTGGAGGCTGACGGCCTTCAACTCCGACGGCAACTCCACGTTCGTGCCGAACTCCTCCTACGGTGGCAGCCCGAAGCCGCGGCTGGCCGAGTTCCAAGAGGTGCCGTTCACCACCGAATCGGCCGAGTACAACGTGCTCCAGGCCAGCTCGCATGAGGGCAACAGCAACCGGACGATCGACGTGGGCTACCTGCCGACCACCGACGCGCCGACCAAGCCGGCCAACGCGACCATCGGCTCGAACCCGGTCAGCAACTTCTACCTCGACCCGCTGTACTCGTGGGGGATCAACTACTTCCCGCTTAACTACCAGTCGACCACCGGCAACGGCCCGGTCCTCAAGCAGCTGTACTTCCGCGAGGCGTTGCAGTACGTGATGAACCAGGCCGCGGTGATCGCGGGGCCGCTGCACGGATACGGCGTGCCGACGGTCGGTCCGGTCGGCAGCTACCCGGTGACCCCCTTCCTCTCCGCCACGGGGGCGAAGGGCGATCCGTTCCCGTACAACCCGAGCAAGGCCAAGTCGCTGCTGACCAGCCACGGCTGGACCATCTCGGGCGGGGTCGCGTCGTGTAGCAACCCGACCGCCTGCGGCCCGGGCATCAAGCAGGGCCAGCAGCTCTCCTTCACCCTGCCGTACGCGACCGGGACCACCTGGATCGAGCAGGAGATGACCCAGCTGCAGTCCAACGCCAGCCAGATCGGCATCAAGCTCAACCTCGAGCCCAAGCCGTTCGACCAGGTCACCGCCATCGCCGCGGGCAACTGCGTGGTGGCGAAGATCTCCTGCGACTGGGACATGGGCAACTGGGGCGGCGGCTGGACGTTCTCGCCGGACTACTACCCGTCGGGCGAGACGCTGTTCATGAGCGGCTCCGGCGCCAACTCCGGCGGTTACACCAACGCGAACAACGACTCGATGATCAACTCCACGCTCACCAGCAGCTCGCTGACGGCGCTGCACAACTGGCAGGACTACCTGTCCACCCAGATTCCGGTCGTCTGGCAGCCGAACGGCGTGTACGAGCTCACCGAGATCGCCGACAACCTGCGCGGCGTCGTCCCGCAGTCGTCAACACTCGCCATCAACCCGGAGAACTGGTTCTTCGTGAACACCTAGGAGGTCGCGGTGGCACCCCGGGACGGCGTTGGCCGCCCCGGGGTGGCAGCAATTGAGGGCTGACTGGGACCACGGGACCGTTCGGAGGAAAGGCTTTGATTGGTTTTCTCATAAGGCGCATCCTGCAGGCGGCCGTCGTGGTGCTGATCGTCACGGTGATCGTCTTCATTCTGCTGCGTTCCATCCCCGGCAACGTGGCGGTGGCCATCCTCGGGCCGTCGTCCTACCGCAACCCGGCCACGTTGGCGCAGTTCAACGCGCAGTACGGATTCGACAAGCCGTGGTACTCCCAGTACCTGCTCTGGCTGGGCCACCTGCTCCAGGGCAACCTCGGGTTCTCGTGGACGCTCGACCAGTCGGTCGCGTCGCTGCTCGGGCAGCGGCTGCCGAAGACCATCATCCTGGTCGGGTTCTCCACCATCATCGCGCTGATCGTCGCGGTGCCGATCGGCGTCTGGCAGGCCGTGCGGCGCAACAAGCCGGTCGACTACACCTTCACCGGGCTGTCGTTCCTGTTCTACGCGGCGCCCACGTTCTTCGTGGGGACGGTGCTGATTCTGGTGTTCTCGGTCCATCTGGGCTGGTTCGGCCCGGAGGCGCCGCAGGGCGGGGTCGTGAACGACCTCACCGACTGGCGCGACCTCACCCTGCCGGTGATCACCCTTGCCCTGGTGACGATCGCGCTGTTCAGCCGGTACATGCGCTCCTCGGTGCTTGACAACATCACCGAGGACTACGTGCGCACGGCCCGGGCTAAAGGCGCGTCCAGGCGGCGGGTGCTGTGGCGGCACGTGATGCGCAACTCGCTGATCCCGATCGCCACCCTGCTCGGCCTGTCCATCCCCGGCATCCTTTCCGGCGCGCTGATCACCGAGTCGGTGTTCAACTATCCGGGCATGGGCTATCTCTTCTACCAGTCGGCGCAGAAGCAGGACTACCCCACGATGCTCGGGTTCATCATCGTCGTGGCGATCGCCACCGTCGTCGGATCGCTGGTCGCCGACATCCTCTACGCGGTCCTCGACCCGAGGGTGAGGTACACATGACCGCCACCGCCGCTCCTTCCGCCCCCGGCACCCCGGGCGCGCCCCAGGGGGCTCCCGCCGCACTGCCGGCCACCAAGCCGCGCAGCATGTTCCTGCGCGGGCTCGAGGTGTTCCTGGAGAACAAGCTCGCGGTCATCGGCGTGGTGGTCCTGGCGGCGATCTTCATCTTCTGCTTCCTCGGGCCGTACTTCTATCACACCAACCAGATCGACGTGAACCTGGCGAACGAGAACCTGCCGCCCGGCCCCGGACGTCCCCTCGGCACCGACCAGAACGGCTACGACATCCTCGGCCGGCTCATGGTCGGCGGGCAGATCTCGCTCGAGGTGGGGCTGGCCGCCGCCGTCCTCGCGACCGTGCTCGGCACGCTCTGGGGGGCCATCGCCGGGTATTTCGGCGGGGTCACCGACGCGATCATGATGCGCCTCGTCGACGCGCTGCTCGCCATCCCGACGCTCTTCCTCGCGCTGGTCGTGGTCTCGATCTTCCCGCCCACCGAGACCGAGCTGATCCTGGTCATCGCGCTGACGTCGTGGCTGACCACGTCCCGGCTGATCCGCGGCGAGGCGCTCTCGCTGCGGGTGCGCGACTACGTGCAGGCGATGCGGGTGATGGGCGGCGGCTCCGCGCGCGCGGTGTTCAGGCACATCGCGCCCAACGCCATCGGCACCATCATCGTCAACGCCACCTTCCAGGTCGCGGACGCGATCCTGCTCGTCGTCGCGCTCTCCTACCTCGGCCTCGGCATCCGGCCGCCGCAGACCGACTGGGGCGGCATGCTCAACGCAGGCATCAACTCGGTCTACGACGGCTACTGGTGGCAGATCTTCCCGGCCGGCATCGCGATCATCCTCGTCGTCATCGCGATCAACTTCATCGGTGACGCGCTCCGCGACTCGTTCGAGGTCCGTCTACAGCGGCGCTGACTTCTCTTTGGGGGGACTTTCGTTGGCTCCGCTTCTCGAGATCCAGGATCTGCGCACCGAGATCCGACTGCGCCGGGCGACCGTGCACGCGATCGACGGCGTATCGCTGACGGTGGCGCCGGGCGAATGCCTGGGCATCGTCGGCGAGTCCGGCTCGGGCAAGACGATGACAGCGCTGTCGATCATGCGACTGCTGCCCGGCGGCGGCGAGGTCGTCGCCGGCCGGATCGTCGTGGACGGGACGGACGTCGCCGCGCTGTCGGAGACGGGCATGGAGGACGTCCGCGGGAACCTGATCGGGATGATCTTCCAGGACCCGCTGACCTCGCTCAACCCGACGATGACGATCGGCGACCAGATCGCCGAGTCGGTCCGGCTGCACCGCGGCGCCTCGAAGGCGGCCGCCCTGGAGCGCGCGGTCGAGGTGCTCGGCCTGGTCGGCATGCCCCGCCCCGCCGAGCGGGTGACGCAATACCCGCACCAACTGTCCGGCGGGATGCGGCAGCGGGTCATGATCGCGATGGCGCTCGCCTGCGAACCGAAGCTGCTCATCGCGGACGAGCCGACGACGGCGCTCGATGTCACGATCCAGAAGCAGATCCTGGAGCTGATCGACTCGCTCCGGCGGCGGCTGGGCATGTCGGTGATCTTGGTGACGCACGACCTCGGCGTGATCGCCGGCACCGCGGACCGAGTCGCGGTGATGTACGCCGGCCGGATCGTCGAGACGGCCACCACCGCATCGCTGTTCGCCAACCCCCGCCATCCGTATACGGAGGCGCTGTTCGAGGCGCTGCCGGAGCGGGCCGCGGTCGTGTCCGAGGGCACTCTGGCCGGCGGGCGGGCCGGACGGCGGCTCTACAACATTCCCGGCCAGCCCCCGGACCTCACCTCCCCGCCGCACGGGTGCAAGTTCGCGCCCAGGTGCCGGTATGTGCGGGAGGAATGCAGGGAAACGGAGCCGTCGCTAACCGACGCAACCGGCTCGCATGCGTACCGTTGCTTCTTTCCCGTGGGGCGCGAGGTCGATCTCGGCGTCCCCGCTCACGATCTCGAAGCTCTACAAAATCTTGGAGATTCTCAGGATCAAAGTCTTGAAAATCAAGATGAGAATCTTCAAGATCAAGGGCCGCGAGATCAAAGTCAGAAAGCACGCGGAAGCGACGGGGGCCTTGGCGGATATCTCCGCCGACGCCCCTTCGGAAGGCCGGCTGAAATAACCCCAGAGACCTCCGCCTCGCCTGAAGCGGGGGATGTTCCGGCCGATAACGTGACTGGTTCTGACTCACTTCGCGATGACTCTGGGACCACGACTGGGAGCGGGCCTTCCGCTGCGGTTGGTGCTTCGCGTTCGGTTGCGCAGGAGCGGGACGAGCCGCTCGATGAGCCGGACGGCTCCACGGCTCCCAACGGCTCTGGGGCGGCGGGCGCGCATTCGGGCGAAGGCGCGACTGCGGGCGCGGACGCGGCTGCGGCCGGGGACGTGGCCGGACCTGGCGGCGGGGCAGCGCCGGCCGGCGGGGGTGCCGGGGGCGGTGCGGCTCACGGTGACTCGACCGCGCTTCCCGACGGGTCGGCCGTGGCGGGGGCCGGGGTGGCCGGGGCCGGGGCGACCGGGGTGGCGGTGGCCGGAAATGGGGCGGTCCACGCCGCGTCGGACACGCCCGGGGACGACCTCCTCGTGGTGTCCCACCTGATTAAGAACTTCACGGTTACGGCCGGCGCGGTCCTGCAGCGCCGGGTGGGGGAGGTTTCTGCTGTCGCCGACGTGTCCTTTGAGATCGCCACCGGATCGACGTTCGGGCTGGTGGGGGAGTCCGGGTGCGGCAAGACCACGGTCGGGCGGCTGATCGTGGGGCTGGAGAAGCCCTCGGGCGGGTCGATCGTGCTTGGCGGGCGGGACCTCGCGTCGCTGCCCTGGCGGGAGCGACGTCGGCAGGCGCGGCTGGTGCAGATGATGTTCCAGGACTCCTACGCGTCGATGGACCCCCGGATGCGGGTGGGCACGATCTTGCGCGAGCCGATGATCATCCAGCGCGACGGGAACCGCGCCGCCCAGACCAAGCGGGTCTCGGCCATGCTGGACGAGGTGGGGCTGCCGGCCGCCGCGTCCGAGCGGTACCCGCACGAGTTCTCCGGCGGGCAGCGGCAGCGCCTCGGGCTCGCCCGGGCGCTGATGCTACGGCCGTCGATGATCGTGGCCGACGAGCCGGTCTCCGCCCTCGACGTCTCGATCCAGGCGCAGATTCTCAACCTGATGCTCGACCTCCAGCGCGAGCACCGCCTGACGTACCTGTTCATCTCGCACGACCTGTCTGTCGTCCGGTACATGGCCGACGTGATCGGCGTGATGTACCTCGGCAAACTGGTCGAGGTCGGCCCGGCCGACTCCGTGTACTCCACTCCGGTTCACCCGTACACCCGCGGGCTGATTGACACCGTGCCGGTCGCCGACCCCGTCCTCGAACGGGCCAAGGAGAACCAGGGCGTGCGAGGGGAGCTCCCCTCGGCGGTCGCTCCCCCGTCCGGCTGCCGGTTCCGCACCCGCTGCCCTCGCGCCCAGGATCTGTGCGCGGCGGAGGAGCCGCCGTTGCGCCCGTTCAGCGCCGACGGCCACCTGGGCGCCTGCCACTTCCCCCTCTACGAGCCAGACCCCAGCGTGTAGGCAGACCTCTCGGAGGGCCCGGGGGTTCCACGGGCGCGAGAGGCCGCCCTCAGGCGCGACGGTGGATGGTGGGATCGACCTCTAACGGCGGGAGCCAAGATGGCTGAGTCGCAAGTGCTAGAGAAGCCGGAAGTGAAGGAGAAATCGCACAAAAAGGACTGCGTGGTGATCGTCGGGGCCGGGTTCGCCGGCTTCAACGCCGCCCGGGAGCTATCGAGCCTGGTGGGTGACACGACCGATATCGTGGTGATCAACTCAACCGACTACTTCCTCTACTTGCCGCTGATGCCGCAGGTGGCGGGCGGGCTGGTGGAGCCGGCCCACGTGTGCGCGTCGCTGCCGCGGCGGCTGCCGAAGGTGCGGTTCGTCCTCGGCACGGTGATCGGCGTCGACCCCAGACGGAAGACGGTGAGCTGGGCCGGCCCGGACGGCTCGTCGGGCGAGGTCGCCTACGACCGGGTCATCCTGACCGCTGGCAGCGTGAACAAGCTGCTGCCGATCCCTGGCATCGCTGACTACGCGCATGGGTTTCGCAGCATCGCCGAGGCGATGTTCCTGCGCGATGAGATCACCCGGCAGCTCGAGCTGGCCTCCGTCGCCGCCGATCCGGATGAGCGCGCGGCGCGGTGCACCTTCGTGGTGGTCGGCGCGGGGTACACCGGCACCGAAGTGGTGGCCCAGGGTCAGCTGCTGACCACTCGGCTGGCCAAAACGATGCCCGGCCTGGCTGGCCAGCAGATCCAGTGGATGCTGCTCGACACCGCGCCGCGGCTGCTGCCCGAGCTCGACCCGCGCCTGTCGAAGACCGCCGACCGGGTGCTGCGCCGACGCGGGGTGCAGGTGCGCACCGGCCAGTCGGTCACCAGGGCGATGCCCGGCCATGTCATCTTGTCGACCGGGGAGCAGGTGCCGACCCGCTGCCTGATCTGGTGCGTCGGGGTCCGCCCCGATCCGCTCGTGGAGGGCCTGGACCTCAAGACCGACCGCGGGCGGCTGGTGGTCGACGAGTTCATGTCCGTGCCCGGCGCCCCGGACAACTACGCGTGCGGGGACTGCGCGGCCGTGCCCGACCTGACCCGCCCCGGCCAGGTCTGCGGGATGACCGCCCAGCACGCCGTCCGGCAGGGCAGGCAGGTCGCCAGGAACGTCGCCGCCTCCCTCGGCATGGGCACCGCGAAGCCGTACAAGCATCACGACGAGGGCTTTCTGGTCGATCTGGGCGGCGCCGCCGCCGCCGCGAACCCAATGAACATCCCGCTGTCCGGGGCCGCGGCCAATGCCGTCACCCGGGGCTACCACCTGACCTCGATGTCGGGCAACCGGCTGAGGGTCCTCAGCGACTGGGCCCTGAACACGATCACCCGACCCGAGGGAATTTCGTTCGAGGTGGTCAGCGCGGCATCCGTGCCGCTCGACCCGGACCACCCACGAGCCTGATGCGACAGAGCATCCCAATGCGCCGCCCGATCACCGGGCGGCCTGGGCGCTGCGGTGCGCCCAGGACTCGATGTCGCCGCCTTCGATCGCCAGCGCGAGCAGCTCGGGAAAGGCGTCCGGGCTGCAGGCGAAGGCGGGGATGCCGAGGGCCCCGAGCGCGGCCGCGTTGGCGGCGTCGAACGACGGCGCGCCCTCGTCCGACAGCGCCAGCAGGACGACGACCTGCACACCGGCCGCGTGCAGGGCGGCCATCCGGGTCAGCATCTCCTCCTGGATGCCGCCCTCGTAGAGGTCGGAGATCAGCACGAAGATCGAGTCCCGCGGCCTGGTGATCAGCCCCTGGCAGTAGGCGATCGCCTGGTTGATGTCGGTGCCGCCGCCGAGCTGAACGCCGAACAGCACGTCGACGGGGTCCGATAGCTGCGACGTGAGGTCCACGACGGCCGTGTCGAAGGCGACCAGCGACGTCCGCAGCGACCGGATCGAGGCCAGCACCGCGCCGAAGACCGATGCGTACACCACCGAGGACGCCATCGACCCGGACTGGTCGATAGCCAGCACCATGTCCCGGGCCATGACCTGCTGCCGCCTCCCGTAGCCGACCAGGCGCTCGGGGATGACGGTGCGGTGGGCGGGCTGGTAGCGGGCGAGGTTCGCGGCGATCGTGCGGTTCCAGTCGATGTCGCGCGGCCGTGGCCGGCGAGTGCGTGCCGCCCGGTTGAGTGCGCCGGAGACGGCCCCGCGGGTGCGGTCCGCGATCCGCCGCTCGATCTCCGCGACGACCCGGGCGACGACCTGGCGGGCGGTCGCCTTCGTCGTCTCCGGCATGAGGTGGTTCAGGCTGAGCAGGGTGCCGACTAGATGCACGTCCGGCTCGACCGACTCGAGCATCTCCGGCTCGAGCAGCAGCTGCCGCAGGTTAAGCCGGTCGATCGCGTCCCGCTGCATCACCTGCACCACCGTGGACGGAAAATAGGCGCGGATGTCGCCCAGCCAGCGCGCCACCCTCGGGGCGGACGCGGCGAGCCCGGCGGACCGCTCAGATCGCCCGCTCGAGGGTCCGCGACGGCCCTGACGCCCGTCGGCGCCGGCGCCTGCGTCTTCGTTGTAGAGGGCGGCCAGCGCCGCGTCGATGGCCTGATCGGCCGCCGACAGGCCGGGGCCGCCCTCGTCGGCGGCCGAGCCGAGCAGCAGCCGCCAGCGCCGCAGCCGCTCGCCGCCCGCCGGGCGTTGGGAGTCCGCCGGGCCTTGCGAGTCCGCCGGGCCTCGCGAGTCCGCTGGGCCTTGGGGGGTCATCGGGCCCTTTCCGACGTGGGCGTGAGGATCATGGCGACCGTTCTGAGCGGCCCCGCCGCCCGCTCCGCGTCGAGCTCGTCCGCGTCTCCCGCGCCGTCG
>Ga0335072_10015758_pt1 | contig 10721 bp, 13 predicted proteins | sample Lox_Sample_21_FD_206725 | JGI IMG/M metagenome (GOLD analysis project Ga0335072, IMG submission 206725) | Soil microbial communities from Loxahatchee National Wildlife Refuge, Florida, United States - Lox_Sample_2.1 | ecosystem: Environmental > Terrestrial > Soil > Wetlands | place: USA... | reverse complement strand
CCATGATCGTGGACACTCTGGTGATCGTCGCCACTGAACTCGCCCACGACCCGCTACTCAAAACCATCTCCGAAGCGGCTGATGAGGGCACCGTTGCCCAAATGCTGGCCAACAGCAGCACCGTAACGCTGCTGGCCGAACCGCGCATAGCAGCCATGCTTCGCGAGGACGCCGGGCAGCACTTCCGGCGCGGCATCCACTCCCAAGACCTGACCCAGTTCCTCATCGCGACCGCCCTGAGTCTGCTGCTCGGCATCATTCCCGATAGCGAAAACGCCGACGTCGCACGACATTACATTGAGGTCTTCGTCCTTCCCGCCATCATCACAGACCCGCCCCAGCCGCGTGCGGTCTTCCCCCGGGACTGACAACCATTCAGCTGCGGTTTCTTTCGGAGTAAATGCCGAGAATGGAATGTGTTGTGCACCTGTTGGTTTCGCTCATCCACCGAAGGACCGCTGCCGCGAGGTCGTATTCCGACACGGCGATCGTGCATCCGTGCCGGAACTGCCGGTAAGCCCAATTGATCGACATCGGCCCGAGCTGGTGTGCTATCTGGTGTAGCTTTCGGGTGTGTTATTAGGTGCTTATGTGGTAGTGTCTCGGGTAGATCACATGGAGGTGCGACATGCCGGTCTTGACCGTCTCTGCGGCGCAGCGGCTCGATGATGAGGCAGCGACACTTTCGATCCGCGAGATCGCCGCATGTTTGCAAGAGGCTGTCGGCCAGCGCGTCGCGGCGGCGATGGCGGGCTTGGCTGATGCCAAGCAAATCGGTCGCTACGCGCGCAATGGCGGCCCGGAACCTCACGGCGCGACCGAGCGCCGGTTACGCGAGGGCTACAAGGTCGTCAGGATGCTCGTCGACGCCTACGACGACAAGACGGCGCGGGCGTGGCTGTTTGGCACCAACACGCGCTTGGACGATCGCGCGCCGATCGAGGTGCTCGGTGCGGCGATCGACACCGCGGAGTTCGCGATGGTCGTACGGGCCGCACGGCAGGTCGCCAGCTTCCAGTCGTGATCGCGGCGCCCGAGCAAGGGCGAACCCTGTGGCGGGTCGGCTATGACGCTGACCCGCTCGGCTTCACTCCGCCAGAGCTGTACCAGTTCAGTCACCGTTTCGACGACGTCCACCGCCGTTTCCGCACGCTCTATTGCGCTGACTCGGCCGAAACGTGTCTCCGCGAGGTGCTAGCCGACTTCCGGCCGAACCTCGGCGCGCTGCGCCGCCATGTCGAGCGCTACGGACCCGAGGCCGTTCAAGACTTCACTGAGAAGCCGGTCACTGCGCAGTGGCGCATACAGCACGTCCTCGTTCCCACAGTCCTCAAGCTCGATGGCCCCTTGATCGACCTGACCGACGTCCCCACACGCCAGGAGATCGAGCATCGCCACGTCGAACTGCTGCTCGAGCACGACCTGCAGCACCTCGATCTACACGAGATCACCACCAGTCGCCGCGCCATCACGCAGACGATCGCCGCGGACCTTTTTGAGCGAGGCGCCGCCGCCGTCCGGTTCCCGTCCCGCCTGGACGGCAACGCTTGCGTCGCACTCTTCGAGGGCCGCGGCACCGCGAGCTTGGCGGGAGACCTCATCGCGCTCACCGACCCGCCGCCCGAACCGCTCACCAACGTCACCACGCCGTGGGCCCTGATGCTTGAGCCGGCGCCGTGAAACTGCTCCCAGATTGGGATGCGCGCGTGGTGCCCGTCGGACCACACGCAAGAAAATTGCACTGCATCCAGCCTGTCAGTTGCGGCCGATTTGAGTCATCTCATGGGGCCAATATGGGGCCAACGAGCCAGACCGACTGATCCAACACGTCCGAATGCCGGTCGCGCGTCTGGTCTGACCGGCTGAAACACATTGGTGTAGGCCCGAACTCCGCCTGAAAAGCGGAAGGTCGCCGGTTCGATCCCGGCCCTGGCCACCAGAGTATTCGCAGGTCGAACCGCGTCTTCTTGTCGTCCAGCTCGATTTCTGCCTGGCCCATTGGGGCGAACCCCGCCGAAGACCTGGGATGCGGGGCGCTGAAATGCTCACGGCCGATGAAGGCTATGAGGGCTCGTCTTCAGCGGGGGAGTCGTCGTCTTTGGTCAGGTGGTGCAGGACTCGTTCGTTGAGGGCGGCGAGCATGTCGAGCTCAGCCGGGGTGAGCAGGTCGATGAAATTCCGGCGGACGTCCGCCACGTGCCCGGGCGCCGCCTTCTCGATGGCGGCGCGGCCGGCCGGCAGCAGGCAGACCATGGTGCTGCGGGCGTCGTCGGGGTTGGGCTCGCGGCAGATCAGCCCGTCCTTCTGCATGCGCCGCACCTGGTGGGAGACACGGCTCTTCTCCCAGCCCAGCGTGTTGCACAGGTCGCGCGCGGGCATGCGGTGCCCGTCGTGATCCGAGAGCACCGCCAGGATCTGGTAGTCGGCCCCGGACAGGCCCGCTTCCTGCAGGCCCCGGTTCAGGTGCACGTCGAGCTGATGATGGGCGTGCTTGAAGGCCCGCCAGGCGCGGTCTTCACGAGCGTTCAGCCAGTTCGGTTCCATTAGCCGCCATGCTACCGGATTGGTTGACGCATCAACCAATCCAACCTAAGGTGGAGGAGTCAACCTTTTCGATCGTAACTCAAGACAGGACACCTCATGAGCAACATCAGCATCATCGGCACCGGGAACATGGCCCGTGCCATCGGCGCGCTGGCGATCGCGGGCGGCAACACCGTCGAGGTCATCGGCCGCGATCAGTCCAAGGCCGCTGACCTGGCCAAGGCTCTCGGCGGCAGCGCCACGACGGGAGAGTTCGGCGCCGTCCCGGCCGGGGACATCGTCATCGTGGCCCTGCTGTACGCCAATGTCGTTCCCGTCGTCGCCCAGTACGGAAACGCCCTCGCGGGCAAGATCATCGTCGACATCAGCAACCCCTTCAATTCCGAGGCCGACGGGCTGGCCATCCCCGATGGCGCCTCGGTCGCGCAAGGTGTTGCCAAGACGGCCCCTGCCAGCGCCAGCGTGGTGAAGGCATTCAACACCATCTTCGGTGTTGTCCTGGCCCAAGGCCGGCCGCTCGACGTCTTCATCGCCGGCGACGACGCGCACGCCAAGGCGGGCGTGGCGGAGTTCATCGAGAGCCTCGGGCTGCGCCCGCTGGACGTCGGCGGCTTGAACATGGCGCACTGGCTGGAAGGAACGGGCCTGGTCATGATGGGCCTCGCCCGCCACGGGGTGGGGAACTACGACTTCGCCATCGGCGCCACTGTTCGCGGCTGAGCCGCCACCGCCGCCGGTCCAGGCCGTCACGGACAGGGGCGTCTGCGCCCCGACAATGGTTGATGGATCACCGAAAGGATAGAGAGGATTTCTTGCGATGAAGCTTGGTTTCGCAATTCCCATAGTCGGGCCCGCTGTCAGCAGCGCCGCTGGTCTGAGCGCGTTCTGCCGCGGACTCGAGGACCTTGGCTACGACACGCTGTGGGTCGGCGATCGCCTGGTCACGCCGGTTGATATGCATAGCACCTATCCGGGCAAAGAGCAGCCGTACCCGCCGCAGATGACCCGTTACCTCGATCCGGTGCTGCTGTGGACGGTCGCCGCGACGGCGACCAGCCGGGTGCGGCTGAACTCCAGCACGCTCAGCACGTTCTACTACGAGCCGGTGCACCTGGCCCGGCTGCTGACCACGCTCGATGTGCTCAGCGACGGCCGCCTTGACGTTGGCGTGGGAATCGGGTGGATGAAGGACGAACACGACATCGCCCGCGGCGCGGACTGGAGCCGGCGCGGGCGGATGCTCGATGACCTGCTGGCATTCCTGCACAAATGGTGGACGACCACCCCGGTGTCCTGGGACAGCGAGTTTTTTTCGCTGCCGCCGGTCCACGCCGACCTGCGCCCGGTCCAGGCCGGCGGTCCGCCCATCTGGATCGGCGGTGCCAGCGAGGCCGCGATGCGCCGGGTCGGCCGCAGCGGCACCGGCTGGCTCGGGGTCGAGGGGCTGCAGGACGAGGTCACCAACCACTTGTGGTCGATTGCGCGCCGTGCGGCACAAGACGCCGGCCGCGATCCTGACGCGCTGAAGACGGCAATGCGGATCAACCTCGAACCAGGCACGTCCGTTGATTCGGTTGCCGACAAGCTCGAGCGCTTCGCCGAATCCGGTATTGACGAAGCGATCGTGGATGCCTTCACAATGTTCCCCAGCCTTGACCAGATGCTTGACTTCGCCGGCCAGGTAATCGCCCGATGGACTGATCGTGGGAAAAGCTTGACGGCGGCGGGCGCCTAACCCCCGTACGTAGGCCCCTGCACGCCGTCGCGGTAGGTCGTGCATTTCTGCGCAATGCAACAGGTCTCGATCAGGCTGGGCGCCTGACCGAAGTGAGGTGATACCTCCTGCGACGTGTATTGGCCGCCGGAACTCGCGCACTGATCCTGGACACCGGTCGCGTGGGCAAGAGGCGCGGTCAAGATCGTCGCCGCGACCGCAATTCCGAATACAAGGCGCTTCATGTTCCTCCGTTGCTCTGACGGCGACAGTTTACCGGCTCTGTGGGCCGCCGTAGCTGCTCGGAAACGCAGGTAAACTACAGGCATGTAATTCGGCGTGACGCGGGCGACGATCGCCCTCGCCGAGCAAAGGAACGGCCTATGGACCCACTCAAAATATCCAGTGTTGAACTCGACGATCGAGATCCTTTTCGAGCGACCTTCAACGTGCACCTGACCCGCGACATGACCGACTTCGAGCGACAGACCTTGCCCCCGCTCCTCTCCGGCGGCTTCTCACCGTCAGAGGCCCGGGGTTCGGCGGTAGTAGCCATCAGAAACGCGACCATCGCGATGATCGAAGATCACCGCGAGCTGCTCAAACAGATTGTCGCTGAAGCTGAATCCCTGGCCAAGACAATGGAACACGATCAACATGGGGTCGCCGCCCAAGTAGCGGCCAGAGTGGAGGATGTCCGACAGCGCGCTGCCGCGATCGACTGGACCTGACGCATCGTCGCGGATAATGAGGCGGTGACCGCCACGCGTCGGCTCCTGTCTGCGGCGTTAATCGTGATGTGCGCCGTCAGCTGGGCTGCCCCTGCCGACGCCGATGTGCCTCCGCTCAGCGCCGCGGCGCGCTCGGCGGGATTCGTCGATGTTCGCTCCGTCGTGCCCAGCGCGATAATCGACCTGCGCTACGCGACCGCGAACAACTTCACCGGCATGCCGTTGTATCCCCCCGACGCCCGCTGCCTGGTGCACGAATCGATGGCTCCCGGTCTCGCCGCCGCGGCCCAGACATTGGCTTCGCACGGCGACGTGCTCGTGTTCTGGGACTGCTATCGACCGCACGATGTGCAGGTCAAGATGTTCAACGTCGTGCCGAACCCCGCCTGGGTGGCCAAGCCCGGTCCGGAGGCCCGCAGCCACGAGGCGGGCCGCTCGGTTGACGTGACGTTCGCAAGCGCCCAACAGCTGTGCCCGCCCCCGCGGCAGCTGGCCGGCAGGTGCCTCGCCGATACGGGAACCGACTTCGACGACTTTTCAGCCCGCGCAACCGCTTTCGCCACCGCCGGCGTCAGCGCAGACGAGCAGGCGAATCGCGCCCGGCTACGCGACGCGATGAGTGCCGGCGGGCTGTCGGTGTACTCCGGTGAGTGGTGGCATTTCGACGGGCCCGGCGCGGGAGTCGGGCGCCCGATCCTCAACGTCCCGGTCGACTGACGTTCTCATAATGTGGGAAATCTATTTCGCATCATGAAATAGGCGGCGTAGCCTCGCGTTCGGGGTCGGTGAGAGCGCAAGGAGCCACGCGATGACAAGCGAACATCAGGCCGTCTACACCCATGGGCATCACGAGTCGGTGCTACGCGCGCACCGCAGGCGCACCGCAACGGATTCCGCCGGCTACCTGCTGCCGCATCTGCGGCCGGGAATGTCGGTGCTCGACGTGGGTTGTGGTCCCGGGACCATCACCGTCGACCTCGCCACCCGGGTCGCGCCCGGCCGGGTCACTGCGGTCGAAATGACCGACGAGGCTCTGGATCTGGCTCGTGCAGAGGCGCACGCCCGCGACCAGTCAAACATCGAGTTCGTGACCTCCGACGTGCATGCGCTCGACTTTTCTGACAACACCTTTGACGTTGTGCACGCGCATCAGGTACTGCAACACGTGGCCGACCCGGTGCAGGCGCTGCGGGAACTGCGGCGGGTGTGTGTGCCGAACGGGATCGTCGCGGTCCGTGACGCCGACTATTCGGGATTCATGTGGTTCCCGCAGCTTCCGACGCTGGATCGCTGGCGCGAGCTGTACGACGCCGCGGCGCGCGCGAACGGCGGTGAGCCCGACGCAGGGCGGCGGTTGTTGTCGTGGGCCCAGGAGGCGGGCTTCGACGACATCACCCCCATGGGCAGCATGTGGTGCTTTGCCACGCCGGAGACCCGCGACTGGTGGGGCCGAATGTGGGCCGACCGGATCGTCGAGTCGGCCCTGGCCCGTCAGCTGCTGGACTCGGGGATGGCCACCGCCGGAGAGCTCGACGAGATCGCATCGGCATGGCTGGACTGGGCCGCTGCCGCGAATGGGTGGCTGGCGATCCCGCATGGCGAGATCTTGTGCCGGGCCTAGGCAGGCTCGCAGCTCTCCTTTAGCCCGGTCAAGCTGCGGTATTGGCATTCTCTTTTTTTGCAAGTACGTTATCAATCGATGGATAACCACACTGAAACCTCATCCGGCATCCCGCTGGAGCCCGTGTATGGGCCGGGGGACCGTGGTACCGAGCCACCGCCACCGGGCGCCTATCCATTCACCCGGGGCAACTTCGCCGGCGGCTACCGGGGCAAGCTGTGGACATTTCGGCAGTACTCCGGATTCGGCACCGTCGAGGAGTCCAACCGCCGTTATCGCTACCTGCTGGAACAGGGCGGGACCGGGTTATCGGTGGCGCTCGACCTGCCGACACAGTGCGGCTATGACTCCGACGATCCCGAGTTCGGCGAAGAAGTCGGCCGGGTCGGTGTCGCGATCGACACTCTGGCCGACGCCGAGATCCTGTTCGACGGCATTCCGCTGGACAAGATCAGCACCAGCTTCACGATCAACGGCACCGCCGCGATCCTGCTGGCTTTCTATGTGGCGGCTGCCGAGCGCAAAGGTGTGCCGCGCGCCAAGCTCACCGGGACCATCCAGAACGACATCCTCAAGGAATACGCCTCGCGCGGCACCTGGATCTGGCCGCCGGAGCCGTCGCTGCGGTTGATCGCCGACACCATCGAGTTCTGCGCGGCCGAGGTGCCCAAATTCAACGCAATCTCGGTGGCCGGCGCGCACTTTCGTGACGCCGGGGCCAACGCGGTGCAAGAGATGGCATTCACCCTGGCCGACGGCGTCACCTATTGCGACACCGTGGTGGAACGCGGCCGCATGACCATCGACCAATTCGCACCGCAGATCTCGTTCTTCTTCTACACCCACGGCGATTTCTTCGAAGAAATCGCCAAATACCGCGCCGGACGCCGACGTTGGGCGACGATCGTGCGGGAACGCTACGGCGCCACCACCGACAAGGCGTCGATGTTCCGCTTCGGCTGCGTGTGCGGCGGGGCGTCGCTGTATGCCCCGCAAGCGCAGAACAACCTGGTGCGAGTCGCCTATGAGGCGATGGCCGCCGTGCTCGGTGGCGTGCAGTCGATGTTCACCGCGGCCTGGGACGAGCCGTTTGCGCTGCCCACCGAAGAGTCCACCACGCTGGCGCTGCGCACCCAACAGATCCTGGCTCACGAAACCGGGGTCGCGCGCGTCGCGGACCCGCTCGGCGGCTCCTACTTCGTCGAGGCGCTCACCGACGCCACCGAGACACGCATCATCGAGATCATGCACGACCTCGAGCAACACGGCGGAATGGTCCGCGCCATCGAAGACGGCTACCTGCAAGGGCTGATCGCCGACGAGGCCTTTCGGATCCACCAGGACATCGAAGCCGGCACGCGCCCCGTCGTCGGGGTCAACCGCTTCGTATCCGAGGAGCCGCCGCCGGAAATCGTCACCTACGAACTGGATGCCGAAGGACGCGACCTCCAGCTGAAACGGCTGTCCAAAGTGAAAGCTGAAAGAGATACTGCCGCGGTCGAATCCAGCCTTGCCGAGCTGTCGCGCGCGGCCGACGGAACCGACAATCTGATGCACAAGCTGATCGACTGCGCGAACGCCTACTGCACGGTCGGTGAGATGGTCTCCACACTCAAAGCGGTGTGGGGCGAATTCCAGCAGCCGGTGGTGTTTTAGATGGCAGTGCGGATCCTGGTCGCCAAGCCCGGTCTCGACGGGCATGACCGCGGCGCCAAGATCGTCGCCCGTACCCTGCGCGACGCAGGATTCGAGGTGATTTACACCGGTATCCGGCAGCGCATCGAGGACATCGCTTCTATTGCCGTCCAAGAAGATGTCGCCGTCGTCGGGCTGAGCATTCTGTCCGGCGCGCACGTCGCGCTGACCACCCGCACCGTCGAAGCGCTGCGCGCGGCCGACGCCGCCGACATCGCTGTTGTGGTCGGCGGAACGATACCCGAGTCTGACGTACCCAAGCTGCTGGCCGCCGGGGCGGCAGCGGTATTTCCGACCGGAACTCCGCTCGATGATCTGGTGCGGGACATCCGCACCCTGACCGGCGAGGACCCCGGCCCCGGCTCGAAGGGAAGGGTGGAATCGTGCGCGTCGGAGTGATGATCGGCGCCGAGCGCGGCGATATGGCCCGCAAGGTCGCCAAGTTGGCATCCGACATCGAATGGGCCGAATCTGCGGGACTGCACACCGCATGGATGCCGCAGGTGCCCAACGACTTCGACTGTCTGACCATGGTGTCGCTGATGGCCGGACACAGTTCGCGCATCGAGCTGGGGACTGCGGTGGTGCCGCTACAGGCCCAGCACCCGATTGCTCTTGCCCGCCAGGCGCTCTCGACGCATGCGGTGGCCGGTGGACGGCTGGCGTTGGGCGTCGGGCCGTCGCACCATTGGATCATCCGGGACATGCTCGGCCTACCGTATGAGAAGCCGGCCGCTTACACCCGCGACTACCTGCAGGTGCTCAACGCCGCCGTTGCCGGCGCAGAATCGGTTGACGTCGAGAATGATTCGTTCACGGTGCACAATCCGATGGCGATCGGAGCCGATACCCCGATGCCGGTGCTGGTCGCCGCACTGGGTCCGGTCATGCTGCAACTTGCCGGGGAACTGGCCGACGGCACCGTATTGTGGATGGCCGACGAGCGTGCGATCGGCGATCACATTGCGCCGAAGATCACCAAAGCCGCCGCAGATGCGGGGCGGCCGGCGCCGCGGATCGTCGCGGGTATCCCGGTATGCCTTTGTGCGCCTTCCCAAGTCGACGAGGCCAAGGAGCGGGCCAACCGTATCCTGGGCGAGGCCGAGGTATCACCCAACTACCAACGCCTGCTGATGCGCGGCGATGCCCGCGATGTCGGCGATCTGTGTGCGGCGGGCGACGAAGAGGGCATCCTGTCGCGCATGCGCCGATTTGCCGACGCCGGTGTCACAGATCTGTCGGTGCGCCTGCTGCCGATCGGCGACAACCGTGACGAGCTCATCGCCTCCAAGCAGCGCACCCGCGAGATGATCGCCGCTCTCGCAACGGAACTGCGGTGACAGCAGCAGCACCGCTGGCGGGGATACGAATTCTCGAAGTCGGCACCATGCTGGCGGGCCCGTACGCGACGATGCTGCTCGCCGACCTCGGCGCCGAGGTCACCAAGATCGAGCCCGCCGGTGGTGAGATCTCGCGCAGCGTCGGACTGAGCTACTTCGCCAGCCTCAATCGCAACAAGTCGAGCATCTGCCTGGACCTGAATTCTGATGCGGGACAGCAGCATTTGGGCGAACTGGTATCGCAGTCCCACGCACTGCTGGTGAACCTGAAACCGTCGGCCATCCGCCGGCTGGGTCTGACCTATGAGCAACTGCGACGGTGGAACGAGCGGATCGTCTGCGTAGCGGTCACCGGATTTGGGCTGTACGGAGGCGACGACCCGGCATTCGACTACGTGGTGCAGGCGGGCGTCGGTATCGCCGCATTGACCGGCGATCCGGACGGGCCGCCCACGCTGCCCGGCTATTCCTCGGCCGATAATTCGACCGGAATGTGCGCGGCGCTAGGGCTTCTGGCCAAGATCATCTCCGGCACGGGCGGGCAAGTCGATGTGTCGTTGCGCGACGTGATGCTGTCGCAGCTCAACTATCACGCAGCCGCCTACCTCAATGATGGGGTCGAGCCGACGCGCAGGCATAACGGTGCGCACTCGTATTACGTGCCGGCTCAGCTATTTCCGACTGCCGACGGATATCTTGCGCTGTTCATCACACACGACGGCTTCTGGAAATCCTTCGCCGCCGAAGCGGGTATCCCCGGTTTCGAGCAAATGGCCGAGCGGGTTGCCCGGCGTGACGAGGTGCTCGCCGTTGTCACGGCCGCCCTGGGCGCAGACACTGCCGCCAGTTGGGAAGCGCGACTGCGTTCGCTCGGGGTGCCTGCGGCAGCGGTGCGGACCTTGCCCGAAGCGTTGCAAGCCACACCGGAAATCGTCGTCAACGCAGGCGGTTTCCGCCTCGTCGGCAATCCGATCCGGGTCGACGGCTACCAGCCGGACTACCGCCCGCCGCCGATGCTGGCGGGGGACTGACCTCAGTCCGGACGGGTGAGGTGCGCTTCGGCCAGTTTGCGGAAG
>Ga0335072_10015757_pt1 | contig 10721 bp, 9 predicted proteins | sample Lox_Sample_21_FD_206725 | JGI IMG/M metagenome (GOLD analysis project Ga0335072, IMG submission 206725) | Soil microbial communities from Loxahatchee National Wildlife Refuge, Florida, United States - Lox_Sample_2.1 | ecosystem: Environmental > Terrestrial > Soil > Wetlands | place: USA: Florida... | reverse complement strand
CATGATATGTCTCGCTCTAAAAGGACGTTCCGATCGGCGGAACGGGAAAACTATCGCGCGGCCATGACCGCGTGGTGAACGTTGTTCAATGCACCCAATGCAGCGTGACCAGGCCGATGCCGATGGCGACGGCGCCAAACACGCGCAAGGTACGGGGATCCAGCTTTAAAGCTTCGCGCACCATCGCCTGCCAGCCTTGCGGGGCGGCGAACAGCACCAGGCCTTCAATCACCAGAACCAGACAGAGTGCGGCATAAAACTCGCGCGGCATGGCGTGACCTCAGTGCCGTGCCGGCGCGGATGCCGGACTGCCGAAATAGCGCAGGAATTCGGAGTCGGGCTTCAGGATGATGGTGCCCTTGCCGTCGCCGAAGGATTTTTTGTAAGCCTGCAAGCTACGGTAGAACGCGAAGAAGTCCGGGTCCTGCGCGTAGGCCTGCGCATAGATTTGCGCGGCCTGCGCATCGCCCTCGCCTTTCACTTTGTCTGCGTCGCTTTGCGCGTTGGCGCGAATCACTTGCGCCTGGCTGTCGGCATCGGCCTTGATGGTTTCAGCCTGTTGCTTGCCGTCGGCACGAATCGCGGCGGCCTCCTGCTGACGTTCGGTCTGCATGCGTTTATAGACCGCCGACTTGATGTCGTCCGGAAACTCGATGCCCGTGATGCGCACATCGACCACCGAAATGCCGAGTTTCGCTTGCGTCTGTTCGTTGGATTGCTTCAACGCACTGGCGGCGATATCGCCCTGATTGGCGGCGATGAGTTGTTCGAGCTTGTATCCGCTCACGATGCTGCGCAGCGCATTGCTCACGATCGGACTGAGCCGCTGTCCGGCTTGCAACTCGTCGCCCCCGGTCGCACGGTAATAATCGGCGGCGTCGGTGATACGCCACTTTACGTAGTAATCGACGTTGATGCTCTGCTTGTCGGCCGACGCGTAACGCTGCGGCGCACCGTCGAACGACAGAATGCGCTCGTCCAGCATGAGCGCCTGTTGCAGCAGCGGCACCTTGGCATGCAAACCCGGTTGATGATCGGTGCGAAGAATTTTGCCAAATTGCAGCACAAGCACGTTCTGGCCTTCGCCGACCGTATAAAAGCTGTTGAAGCCGAGCAGGATAAGCAGAACGATGATGATCGCAGCGGTGGTTTTCATGGCTGCTTCCCCTTGTCCGCATCCTCGCCGAGGGTGCCGTTGGACGGCGCCACGGTGCCCACTCCCGGCAGGTTGGTTGCCGGCTGCGCTTCCGTGCGGTCGCTGGTGATGTTGATGACGCTGCGGCCGTCGGAGCCGTCGATCACTTTGTTGCTGCCGCGAAGAATGTCTTCCATGGTTTCCAGCCACAAGCGGCGGCGAGTGATATCGGGCGCAGCCTTGTATTCTTTCAGGATCAAATCGAAGCGTTCGGCCTCGCCTTGCGCCTGCGCGACGCGCTCGGCCTTGTAGGCTTGCGCTTCGGTGGACAGGCGCTTGGCATCGCCGTTCGCGTTGGGAATTTCCTGGCTGGTGCCGGCATGCGCCTGATCGATCAGACCCTGGCGGTCCTGGCGCGCGGCCATCACATCGTCGAAGGCGTCCTTCACTTCTTGCGGCGGCGTGATGGCCTGGAAGCTCACATCGGTGACTTGCAAGCCGCAGTCGTAGGCGTCCAGCGTGTGCTGCAGCTGATCGCGCACTTGCTGTTGCAGCCCGCTCAAATGCGGTGCGGCGGCGTTGCCGTCGCCCTGGCCGGTAAGCACGTCGCCCATGGTCTGTGCGCCGATCACCGCACGCACGGCCGCCTGCGCCGCTTCATTGAGCGTGCCGTCGGGATCGCGCGCGTTGAACAGATATTTCTGGGGATCGGTCACTTGGTACTGCACGTTGAAGTCGACCGAGACGATGTCCTGATCGCGCGTCAGCATGCGGATCTGATCAGACATGGCGCGCACACGCGCCGTCGCCACCGGCTGCACGCTCTCGATAGGCAGCGGGAGCTTCAGATGAAAGCCGGGGCCGACGGTGCGCGCATAGGCGCCAAAACGCTGCACCACGCCCACTTGTCCCGCATTGATCACGGCATAACTGGTCAGCAGCAGCCAAGCCAGCAACATGGCCACGACGATGGTGAGGATGCCGCCGGGGCCGCCCAATTTGCCGATGCGCTTGAACAAGTCTTTGACCGCGCCTTCGACGCCGGGCGGCTTGCCGCCGGGACTGCGCTTGTTCTTGTTCCATGGATCGCGTTGCCCGTTGTTGCCGGGTTCGTTCCAGGCCATGGTCAGTCTCCTTGGGGCCGCTGGGAGGCCGGCAACAGTGGCCGGAAAACGCTAGGTGCTGGATGGGACATGGTGTCGGTTAGTTGGCGTGCAAGCACTCCGATTGGGCAGTGCACAAACGGTCGCATTCTATCAGAGACAGTACGGTTACAGCCCGCCTGGCCTGGAACGACCGGGCGCTTAGACAGCAGCGTCCAGGTCAGGGTTGCCGAGCAAGCCACGCAGCAGTTCCACATCCGCGCCCCGACCGCCGGTCAGCGGCGCCAGCACGCTTCGCGGTGCATCGATACGCAGGCGCCAGCCCTCTTCGTCCACGGCCTCCTCGGCGATGGCGCCGGCGGCGCGCAACCTGGCATGCAGACGCCCTGCGGAGAGCGGCAACCGCAGCTCCGATTGCACCCGCTCGCCGCCCAGGCATTCGCCAAGAGCCTGGCGAAGCAGATCCAACCCCTGCCCGGTCGCGGCCGATACCCATACCTGCTGGGGAACGCCATCCGCATCGCGCACGATGCGCGGCGAGCCGTCGACCAGGTCGATTTTGTTCATCACATGGAGCTGCGGCACGGCACCGGCGCCGATTTCTTCCAGCACCTGATCCACGACGTGATGCAGCCGTTCGCGCTCTTCGTCGGCGGCGTCGCTCACATGCAGCAGCAGATCGGCATCGCGCGCTTCGGCCAGGGTGCCGCGAAAGGCGGCGACCAGATCGTGCGGCAGCTCGCGGATGAAACCCACGGTATCGGCCATTACGGCCGGTCCGCAGCTCAGGTCGTCAAGCTTGCGCACGGTAGGGTCGAGGGTGGCGAACAACTGGTCCGCCGCATACACGTCGCCGGCTGTCAGCACATTGAACAAGGTGGACTTTCCGGCGTTGGTGTAGCCCACCAGCGCCACGCGGGGTACGGTGTTGCGCAGACGCGCCCGGCGCTGCTGGGTGCGCTGGGTTTGCACCTTCTCCAGCCGCTTGGTGAGCATTTTCACGCGCTCGCCAAGCAAGCGTCGATCGGTTTCCAACTGCGTTTCGCCGGGGCCGCGCAGGCCGATGGCACCGCCTCGTTGGCGCTCCAAGTGAGTCCAACCGCGCACCAGACGGGTCGCCAGGTGCTTGAGCTGGGCGAGCTCCACTTCCAGCTTGCCTTCGTGCGATCGGGCGCGTTGCGCGAAGATGTCCAGAATCAGGCCGGCGCGATCCACCACCCGCACGTTGAGCAACTTTTCGAGGTTGCGCTCCTGCACGGGAGAAAGCAGGTGGTCGACCAGCACCACGTCCGCCTCCAAGGCCCGCACGGCCTCGGCCACTTCGTCGGCTTTGCCGGTGCCGATGTAATAACGCGGGTTGGGCGCTTCCACGCGCGCGGGGATGCTCGCAAGCACGTCGGCGCCCGCGGACTTCACCAGCTCGACGAACTCCTCCGCGCGCTCGGCTGCATCGTCCTCTCCCCTGGAATGCGGGAGAACCAATACGGCACGTTCGCCTTTCTTTTGTCTATCGAACAGAGTGAATCAACCTTCGCTTTCGGCCGACGCGTGCTCAAGATGGCTTTCGTGGCCTTCGTGACCTTCGTGGCCGTTGCCGACGCGCACATTGCGGCTTGGCACTACGGTGGAGATGGCGTGCTTGTAAACCATCTGACTGACCTGGTTACGCAACAGCACCACGAACTGATCGAACGATTCGATCGTGCCCTGCAGCTTAATGCCATTGACCAGATAGATGGCGACCGGTATGCGCTCGCGGCGCAATGCGTTTAGAAACGGATCTTGCAAGGATTGCCCTTTTGACATTTTTGTTCTCCCCCTCATCCACGGATAGGCCGAAAAAAAGTGGCGCCAACGACGCCCCGACCCGAGCCCATGAATGTTAACCGCTTTTAAATCGGGGATGAAAGAGTTTTGTAAGTCATGACAAAGACATAACGAAACTGCGTCACCGTCTTTACGAACAGTGCTCAGTTTGGCTGGAGGAAAAGGCCCACGGCACCGATCGAACGTTGCAAAAGGTCGGCCCGCTCCGGGTCCAGCGCGCGAGCGTCCAACTCGCTTCGCAACCACGTGATCTGCCGTTTGGCGAGCTGTCGGGTCGCGAAAATGCCCCGATTCCGCAACTCGCCGGTGTTGTAGAGACCATCCAGATGCTCCCAGGCCTGGCGATAACCCACGGCGCGGATGGCCGGCAGGTCGGCGGTGAGGTCGCCACGTTGGCGCAAGGTGCGCACCTCATCCAGCAAACCGTGCTGCAGCATCTCATCGAAACGTCGGGCGATGCGGGCATGCAACGGGCCGCGGTCTTCCGGCAGCAGCGCCAGCTTCAAGACCCGCCACGGGAACGTCCGCCCGTGGCCGCCCTGCTGCTGAGCGCTTAGCGGTTGACCCGTCAGTGTGATCACTTCCAGGGCACGTTGAATACGCTGCGTATCGGCCGGCTTGATGCGGGCAGCGGCCACGGGATCCAGCCCTGCAAGCCGGCGATGCATGGCCTCCCAACCCACCACCGACGCCTCTTGCGCCAGCTGGGCACGCACGTCGGCATCCGCCTCCGGCAAGCTGGACAATCCCCGCTGGAGCGCACGGAAATACAGACCTGTCCCGCCCACCAGCAGCGGGATCCGGCCGGCCTCGCTGCTGCGGCGCATGACGATCTGCGCATCCGCGCTGAAATCGGCTGCCGAATACGGCTGCGCCGGATCGCGGATATCGATAAGTGCGTGCGGATAGCGCGCGAGCGTCGCGGCATCGGGCTTGGCGGCGCCGATATGGAGTCCGCGATAAACCAGGGCCGAATCCACGCTGATCAAGTCGAGCGGAAAATGCTCGCTCAACGCGCATGCGAGCGCGGTCTTGCCCGACGCGGTCGGGCCCATCAGGAATAGGGCAAGTGGGCGGCGATCAGTGTCGTGCATCGGATCATTTTACTAACGCGCCGGCACCACCCGTACATAACGCGATTCGTGATGTCGCTGCGGACCGGTTGTGCCCGCGCTTGAACTCGAATGCCAAGCTGGAGCGAGAGGCGTTGCATCACCCCTCTCGCCAGGACGGCCCTTCACCGGCAACGCGATTGGCCACTAGTCAGGACGGGCGGCAATGCCAGAAACACGGTGCTCCACAGCTGCGCGGCATTGGACTCGTCCTCATGCGCACCCTCCGCGCCGAATGGCTCGATGTGGTAATGGCCGTCACGGTACGACCACGACCACAGTTCCGATGTACGCACGGCGCTCGCCGCGCAAATCGCCCGCCACAGTTCGCTTTGCGCCGCAGTCAGATGAGCACGCGTGGTTGCCGGCAGGTCGCTGCGAGCAAGCTGGCGCTTCAACCCGGCAACCATGACTGCCTGCTGCCACGCCCAAACCACCGTGCCGTGATACGCATTTTTACTGAAGCGCGGCCATACGTCGTGGCTGGCGTAAGCAGGATTGGCCACCACCATGCCGACGTCGGTCATCAGGCCCGCCGGGAATGGCCGCATCAGGCTCCCGACGTTGCGATCCAACGTGGCGGCATCCGGCTGGCCGAACAACAGGTTGAAACCTTCGTCCGAATTGAGTACCGGAACCGGCTTCCCTTGCGCGTCCAGCGAGATGGCGGGAAATTCAAGCGACGTACTATCCAATGCCGCGAGAGCGGACGTATCGGCTACACCAATCTGTTTGGCGTAGTCGCGCACCTGTTGCGTGGCACTGTCGTTGGACAAGCGCACGGTGAACAAGGCGCTCGCACGCTTTTCCCAGGTGCCGGCACTTGCCGCCGCCGCTCGCAAGCGCGCGCGCTGCGCTGGGGTCGTATAGTCGTCCAACAAGCCCGCATCGAGGAACTGACCGATCGCGCGCAGCGCCGAGGGCACCCAGACCGCATTGACATCATAGGGATAACGGCCGCGACCGATACCTTCGTTGCTATCGCGCCACTGCCCCACTTGGCTGCCGGCTTTGAGCGAGATCAGATTCGTATAAACCGGCTTGCGCGCGAAGGCTTCACTGCTGTCGGCGACAAACAGCAGATTGCGTACCAGCGCATCGCCCTGTCGCCGCCCGTCGGACTTGCCAGCGAGAAACGCGCGCGCGCCCTCACGGCCGCGCGGGTCTTCCAGCAACCATGCCGCGGCGACTGGCGCGAGCATGTAGTCGCTGTCCACCATCACATAGTTGTAGATCGGAGCGGCAGAAGGCTTACCTTGCTGCTTGAGGTGCTCCAGCACCGCAAATTCGCCCACGTCTTCCTCATGCGCAACCTGGCCGTCGGGGGAAAGCCTTGCCAGCACCGAAGCTAGGCCGGCATCGACGGCAACCGGCTGCAGTACGGGCATCAGCAGCCGCACGGACATCAACGTATCGCGCCCAAAATAGGTATCGAAGCGCCAGGAACCGGCGAGAAATTTCTCCCGGTAACTGAGGAACCTCAATGCATGGCGACTGCGTGTGTCGGGCTGAGCGTTGCTGTTAAGCAGGTCGGTGAGCGGCGTCAATGGGGTTTCGCCGGTGCTGGCTTCAATGCGCAAATGCAGCGTATCCCCGGCGTGAGTTGGGCGCAGCACGACGCGCCCGTCTTCGCGCTGGAAGCGACCGTTGTCGGTACTCAACGCGATGGCGTAACCCGCCGCGCCATCGATCCGTTGGCGCTGCCACCGAACGGAGCGCTCCGTAAGCTGGGGTACCGCCACGATCTGCGGCGTAGCCGCAACTTGCTCGGCATAACCGTGGCCGCCTTGGTAGTCGCGCAATACGCGGATGCTGCCCAATACCGTGTCTTTGACCACAAGCGCATTCGCGGTGACGCTGGCATCGGCCACGATACCGTTCCAGATGTGACCATCGGCGGTATGTCGCAAACCCGTTACCTGCCCCAGTGTCCAATGCACCGGTTGAGAGGTCGGTTCGAACCATATGCCGGTGCCGCTGTTTCCAGCAGGGAACGCCACCAGCACTCGCGGCTTGTCGCCTGAAGTGAGCAACAAGTGCGCGGCGATATCGCCGTCCTGAAAAAACGCGTTCTCGATAAGCCCTTCGGTGATGCGAAATTGCAGCGGTTTCGTGACTTCTGGAGCTTCGGCTGACCACACCGCGCACGGCGCCGCCCAGCACGCCGCCAACGCCAGCGAGGAAAGCAGCAGACCCCACCGAGCCCCGCGTGTCACCCGCCTGACCGGGCGATCCATGTTTGAACGCATCTACCTACTCCACATGAAGTGCTGCGCAAACTTAAGACAGTAAAACATGCCCCAGGAAAGGCAAAGCTGCCGCCGTGGCAACCGATGCCCGACTATCGCCCAAATCTTGGATGTTTTCAGCCTGTTCCCATGGCGTAGGAACGTTCGCGCCAAAGTCAGGTCGAAAGCGCTCGAATGAATGACGTGCGCCGGTCAGCGCAAGGGCAAGCTCATCGGGCATATCGCGAACGCATGCACGCATCGGCATCCCATGATTTAGCCGTTCAGCTTCGCGCTTATGCCCGACTTCTTTCTGCCGCCTGTGCACTCGATGGCCTTCGACGCGTTCAAGCTCAGGACCTTCCATCACAGGACACCATGTATGTCGCTCCGCTTTGCCCGTTCATTGTGCCCAGTGTTCGCCGCCGGAATGCTCTTCATGGTTCAGGCTTCCGCACAAGCGGGGAACGTTGGCCCGGATTTCAGCGGCATCTGGCAACTCAATGACAAGGAAAGCGATAGTGCCGCCGTTGTCACGCAACGGTTGCACGCGGAAAAGAAACGTGAGCAAGCCCCTTCATCACGACCGGCTTCCGCCAGCTCGAGCGGCGCGACGACATCGCCATCCAACGGTGGATTGGGAGGACGCGGTGGCGGACACGGCATGGGCGCTGGCATGGGAGGAATGGGCGGCGGACACGGCGGCATGGGCGGAGGCAGGCACCATAATCAAGATTCGCAAGCTTCCTCCGGCAACGGCAGCACGACGCCGGCGAAAGATCCAACGCCGCCGCTCTTCGCTGACGACTCGTTCTTGAACGTGCAACAAAACAGCTCCGGGCTGCGCGTGGACTTCAACAACATTGACCGGCTCGATACACGCTTCGACGGCGTCGCCCGTCAATCGCTCAACAGCAACGCCAGGGTGCAAGCCCAACTCACACCAAGCGGCGCGCAAATCTCCATGACTTTCGACGACGGCACCCGTCTTGACGAAGTATGGGAACGCTCCTCTGACGGCCACCACCTGACTGTGACGGAAAGCTGGACAACGAGTGAAATAAGGTCGCCCATCACCTTCAAACGCAGCTACGACCGGCTGGACCTCTGATTACAAGCGGCGCGAATGCCGCAGCGCAGTAAGTCATGGACTATCTGCGCCGATATAATTGTGGCTTGCGTACCCCTCCCCGCCCGCTTTGGATGTCCCCATGCCGCAAACGATGAAAGCCCTGGTCAAGCGCCTGCCTGAAAAAGGCATCTGGATGGAAGAAGTGCCGGTGCCGGAAGTCGGCCCGAACGAGGTGCTGATCAAATTGGAGAAAACCGCGATCTGCGGTACCGATCTACACATCTATAAATGGGACGAATGGTCCCAGCGCACCATCAAGCCCGGTCTAACCATCGGTCACGAATTCGTCGGCCGCGTCGTGGAGATCGGCCCTGGCGTGACAGGTTACAAAATCGGCGACCGCGTGTCCGCGGAAGGTCACATTGTGTGCGGCCATTGCCGCAACTGCCGCGCCGGCCGTCAACATCTGTGCCCGAACACCATCGGCATCGGCGTAAACCGCAACGGCGCGTTTGCCGAGTACATGACGATGCCGGCCTCCAACCTATGGCCGATTCCGGACCAGATTCCCTCGGAGCTGGCGGCGTTTTTCGACCCTTACGGCAATGCCGCGCACTGCGCGCTGGAATTTGACATGGTGGGTGAAGACGTGCTGATTACCGGCGCGGGCCCTATCGGCATCATCGCCGCGGGCATCGCCAAGCACGTGGGCGCACGCAATGTGGTGGTCACCGACGTCAACGATTACCGCCTGAAGCTTGCCGCCGACATGGGCGCCACGCGCGTGGTGAACGTCGCCAATCAATCGCTGAAAGATGTCATGAAAGACCTGCACATGGAAGGCTTCGACGTGGGCCTGGAAATGAGCGGCAACCAACGCGCATTTAACGACATGCTCGATTGCATGTATCACGGCGGCAAAGTCGCACTGCTCGGCATCCTGCCCAAAGGTGCGGGCATCGATTGGGACCGGGTGATCTTCAAGGGCCTCACGCTGCAAGGCATTTATGGCCGTCGCATGTACGAGACCTGGTACAAGATGACACAAATGGTGCTCACGGGCTTTCCGCTGCAGAAGGTGCTCACGCACCAGATTCATATCGACGACTTCCAGAAAGGTTTCGATCTGATGGACGCCGGCACATGCGGCAAAGTCGTTTGCTCCTGGCATTGAGCTGAATCGAACGACACCCTGTCGAGGAAATAGTCGACAGGGTGTCTACGAAACCCCTACATCGCACGCTACACTCCCTGTCAGGCGTGCCGACATGCGTTTCTAAGTTGGGGATGTGCACGGCTTGCTGCTGCCGGCACGGTCGGTCCGCGATCTCACGGGAGGAGCATCGACGGCATGACAAACCGGAACCTGTCACCCAATGCCTTGATGAAGGCCAGCCGTGATCACGCGATAGGCTTGTATCGCTCCCGCCGCATGCGCATCACGGCGCTGATCATTGCGATCTTCCTGGCTCTGTTTGGCCTGTTCGGGTTCTTCATCGCGCCCGGGCTGATCAAAACCCAACTGGAGAAACAGCTCAGCGCACAACTCAATCGTCAGGTGACGGTTGGCGCGATTCATTTGAATCCGTACACGGTGCGGCTGACGGTAGACAAACTGCACATTGCCGACCGCGACGGCAGATCGCCCTTTGTCGATATCGACAACCTGGTCGTCAACGGATCGTGGAGTTCGATCTTCCGCCTGGCACCGGTGCTCGACGAGCTTACGCTGCAACACCCGCAGATTCATATCACGCGCATCAATCCGCAGGAATTCAATTTCACCGACATCGTTGAGCGCTTTGCATCCAAGCCGGCGGACCCTAACGCATCGCCGACGCGCTTCGCCATGTCCAACATCAGCGTGCATAACGGCGACATTTCCTTCGACGACAAGGTGCAAAACGCCGAGCACCGCGTGGATCAGATCGAGCTTGGCATTCCGTTCCTTGCCAATCTGCCGCACGACGCGGATGTATTCGTGCAACCGTTGCTCGCGATGCGGGTGGATGGAAGTCCGCTACGCATTCAAGGTCAGACCAAGCCGTTTGCCACAACGCATGAATCGGTGATCAGCTTCAACTTGGATCATCTGGACCTGGCCAAGTATTTGAGCTATTCGCCCGAACCGCTGCCCGCAGCGATTCCCAGCGGCCAGTTGTCCGGCAATCTGGACATACACTTCGTACAGGCGCAGCCCACATCGCAACTGCTGCTGAAGGGTGCATTGCAGATCGACAACTT
>Ga0335072_10015755_pt1 | contig 10722 bp, 9 predicted proteins | sample Lox_Sample_21_FD_206725 | JGI IMG/M metagenome (GOLD analysis project Ga0335072, IMG submission 206725) | Soil microbial communities from Loxahatchee National Wildlife Refuge, Florida, United States - Lox_Sample_2.1 | ecosystem: Environmental > Terrestrial > Soil > Wetlands | place: USA: Florida... | reverse complement strand
TACTACGACATTTATGGATTTGTGCGCTCAAGCGACGGCGATCTCAAAAGCTTCAACTTCACCCACAATCTGCCGGAGCCGCCCCCGGGCGTGCGCGCGTATGTTCCCAACCTGGCCGCCGCCGATCCCACCGGCCACATCGCGTTCACAGAGCAGCCTGCCGATCCTCCCGTTTGCGCTTCGGGCGCGCTGCAGCTGGCCGCGTATACGGTGGACGCTAAGGGAAATCTGACCACGGCGAGCACCTACAAGAACATGCCGGACACAAAGATCGCGGACGCATACGATATGAAGATGTCGCCCTCGGGCAAACTGCTGGCCGTCGCCGGCAAACAGGGCCTTCAAATCTTTCACTTCAATGGCGCCGACCCCATCACCAGGTACACCGGACTCCTGACTACCGATCCCGTCGCGCAGATGTACTGGGATAACAGCAACCATCTTTACGCCATCAGCCCCACCACCGGGAAGCTGCGCGTCTACACCATTACGCCAACAGGATTTGAGGAGGCGCCCGGATCGCCGGTCGCGATTGAACATCCGGACGACATCGCCGTTCAGCCTTTACCTCTGCCCTGACCGGATCCATTTCCCTGATCGGCGGCAGTAGCAGCTCCGGTCTCTTAATCCCGGTCCGACGGAAAGGCGCCCACGGCCTCGCCCTCACCCACGTGTTGCCCGGCCAGCACGATGGCATGGCTGGCGATGCGCGCCTTGGCGCCGATGACCGTAGGCGTCAGCTTCACCTTGTCGTAGGTGGTTGGATCGTGGGAGTGCGAGAAGATGCGCGAGTACGAGCCGATGACGGCATTGTTGCCGATGGTGATGCCGCCGCGGTCGGCCAGAAGCGCGCGCTGGCGGATGATGACCCCGTCCCCGATGGAAAGGTTGTAACCGTATGTGACCTCCACGCCGTGATAGATCTTGACGCCCACGCCCATTTGGGCAAAGATGTGCCGGCCCAGCATGCAGCGAAAGCGCAGTCCCAGCCAGTGGTTCAACCCGACCGGCGAGCGGTCGAACATCTGCCAGAACCAGAGCAGCGGTTTGCGCTCGCTCAGCTTCTCGCGATCCGCGTCGGCAAAGTGTTCGGCCTCGATGGTCACGTTTTCCGGATCGAGCGACAAGCTCACCACGTTGCCTGGCAGCTCCGAGGTCAGTGTCAGGTTCAGCTTGCCTCCGTGCGGACGGCCCAGATAAAGCTGGTAAAGCTGGTCGCGGACCACCTCGGCACGGCGCTCCGGCGAGCGATGCCGGGTGAACTCGTCGTCGAGGAAAGTCACCCAGCGGCGATATACCTCTTCCGCTTCCGGCGCAGGGTGCGGAACGCTCTGGTCGGTATTTGCCATACGCATTGGACGATAAACCAACGGGTCCGGACTCAGCGACCTGACACAGCGAGTAGAGGCGTCCGGTCCCTCGCCGGTTCGATCAGGAGCGGTAAGCCGTCTGCTTGCGGCTTTTATTTACGGGCTCGCCGCGCGGCAATCTCGTGCATCTCCTTACCCCAATGCGAGCGGTTGATGAAGATTTGCATGGTCAGCATGATCAGGTTTCCGGTGCACCAGTAGAGAGCCAGTCCCGAAGCGTAATGCCAGAGCATGAAACCGAAGACCACCGGCATCATAAACGCCATCATGCGCCGTTGCTGGGGGTCCATACCCGGTGAGGGCGTGATGTACTGCGTCAGGAACATGCTCACGATGATCAGGATGGGCAAAACGTGCGTGGGGTCAGGCTGGGAGAGATCGGGCAGCCACAGCCAGTGCGCCTGCCGCAGCTCCACCGCGTACTCCAATACGCGAAAGTAGGGCCACAGCAGCACCAGTGGCACCAGCATGGGCAGGCAGTTGCCGTACATGTTCACGCCTTCGGTTTTATAAAGCGCCATCATCTCCGTGTTCATCTCGGAGCGGCGCGGGTCTGTGGCCTTCAGGTTCTTGTAGCGGTTCTTGATGGCATTCACTTTGGGCTGGATGCGCATCATCTTGAGCGACGACTTGGTCATGGTCAGGCGCGTGGGCAGCAGCGCCAGGTTGAACACCACCGTGGACAGAATGATTGCCCACCCCCAGTTGCCGATCCCGTGTTTGACCATGAAGCGCAGAATCAGGTAGAGCGGCTTGGCCAGAAAAGTCATCCAGCCGAACTGGATCAGCGATTCGAGCGTGGGGCCGTCGGGCTTGCCATCCGGACCGATGGAGTGAATCGCCGCCAGCACATCCGTGGCCTTGGGTCCGGCAAACAGACGCAGGCGCGTATCGCCGGTCACCGAGCCCACCGCCACGCCCAGCACGGGGTCCGGAGTCTTTTTGCTGTTCGGATCGCTCAGGTTGGTGGCCAGGTCGATGGAATTGTGCAGCGTTACCACGGTCGCGTCTTCAGGCGTATCGGGAAGAAACGCCGCGGCAAAATAGAGATCCATCACCGCCGCATACTGGTAGGGCTCATTGACGGTATTGTCGCCGCTCACTTTGGCGGCGGCCAGCGAGTCCTGCCTGCCGTCAATCGACCAGGCAAAGAATGAAGGCGTGCGCGTCTGCGTCCCGCTGAACCCCGTCTGCCGGAACTCCTCCATGTCGCCCAGGCCGGCTGGCCACTCCACCAGCGCCCGCACCGGCACGCCATTGCGCGTGACCTTAGTATCGATGGAAATCGCGTAGCTGGTGTCGAAGTGGATGGTCTTCACCACGTCCAGCCCGTTCGCGGCATAGTGGAATGTGACCGTTGAGGGTGCCAGCACCAGTCCCGTCGCCGAGGGCTGCGCGCCCGCGACCGTCACCTGATAAAGCGCCTGATTCAACTCGGTTGTCAGCGCCGGCTCATATGTGAACAACGCCAGCGGCAGGCCAAAGCGCTCCGATGCCTGCGCCTGCACCAGATCCAGCGGCTTGCCGGAGTTATCCATGTATTTCTTAAGGATCCAATGCTCCACCTGCCCGCCGCGGTTGCTCAGCACGATGCGGTAAAGCTCGTTTTCAACCGTGAGCGTAGTTTCAAGCGGAGCCGTGATGGTGGGCGTGGCCGCGGCAGGCTTTGCCGCACCGTGCGAGACCTGTGCCGCGGAAGGCGCGGGGGGCGGCGGCGGCTCGGGCTGCGCGGGCCGTTGCTGCGTCTGCGCCGGCGCATTTGGCGGCGCCGGCTTGTTGTACATGTATTCGTAGCCGAAGAAAACCAAAAGCAACAGCAGCATGAACATCATGCTCGAGCGCATATCGCCGCCGCCGCCGCCGGGTCCAGACCCCTGAAGGTTGGGATTTTGAATTTCGGGCAAAGGTTACTCTCTGTCGATGCGAAGGGCGGCGAGCGTTAGCCGCTCCTTTTCATGGTATAGGTTCGCGCGGGAAAAGGTCTTGCGCCGCAGCAGGCGCCTGCCGTGGGCTTGGCTGGTTCAGGGGCGCGGTCTTTGCTTCCGGGTGTGCCGGGCACCAGATCAAGACCGCCGGGCGAGAATGGATGGCAGCGCAACAACCTCCATGCGGCCAGTGCGCTGCCGCGCAGCGGGCCATGCGTGGCGATGGCCACGGCCGCGTACTCCGAGCACGTGGGCAGAAACTTGCATCCGCCCGGGCTCACCGCATGTAAAGCCGGCGAGATCCATCGCTTGTAAGAAGCCAAGATGGCAAGGAGCAGGCGGGTCATGATCAAGGCCTCCCCGCCAGACGCTTTTCTTCAGCGCGAACCGCGCCGCGCCCGGCTTCTGTGTTGGCCTCTTCCAGAATACGCACGATCTCCGCCTCAAGTTTCGCAAATTCCAAGGTGAGCACGGCGCGGCGGGGATGAAGGATCAGGTCGAATCCCCGGGGGAGCAAATCCGCGTGGCGCCGCAAAGCCTCGCGCATGCGCCGCTTGATGCGGTTGCGCTCGTGCGCTTTGCCCAGCACTTTGCCCGCGGTAAGCCCGAAGCGAGAAGCCGCGGCCGCGCCGACGGCCTGCGGCTGCGCAGCCAGAAACCAGCTCATGGAAGCGGATTGACGCTTGCGCGCCGCCGCGTAGGCGCGCTGAAAATCGGAGTGCTTGCGCAGCCGGGCTCCTTTGAGCGTCTGGCGCCGCCCAGCGTTTTCTGGCAGGTTCATGGAGTGACTTTCCTGGAATGGCCTTCCTGGAATGCCTCGAAGCGAAAGGCCGGCTCGCGGCGAAAATTCAATGAGGGCATCGCCGCATGCAGGATGCGCTCCAAAGGCCAAGTGCACCGCGCGCTTGCGCTTGATCGCTAATCGCGATGACCGGCGCTCACCGAGACCCGCTTGCGGCCTGCGGCCCGTCGCCGGCTGAGCACGGCGGCCCCGGACTTGGTCTTCATGCGCGCCCTGAATCCGTGGGTCTTCGCGCGGTGACGGCGGTTGGGTTGAAATGTGCGCTTCGGCATCGAGCTGCGCTCCTCTTCTTCTTTGGAAAAATCTGCGTCTTTTCTGTCTCTTCGAGTATACCTGAGCGGAGAATTCGTTTCCAGTCATCTGCGTGCGCGGCTCTGGCAAACCGAAGCCGCGGTCCCGCGCATCCTAGTGCATGAGGCATCATCTTTCCTCCTCAGTGCCCGTATATAAATCGCATTGCTTCTGCTTCCCGCAGTGACTCTGGTAACCCTGCGCGGCTGGATTCACCATCCTTGGTGCAACTGCTCGCAAGCCAAAAAAACTTGTGTGAAAGAGACGTTGCATTGATCTCCAGATGTGCTACTATCGGGACCGTTCAAGAAAGTTTCACGCGCTGTCCTTCGGGACGGTTGTTTACCCAAGCCCCAAGAGCTCGATCTTCAGGGGCAGACCAGCGGCATACAGGTGATCGGCCATCGGGGAACTAGCGACGCAAAGCTTCGCGCTTTGCGCCTTGAGAGAGCCGTTGTCCGAAAGCCAGCAAAAACAGCCTGGCTCCCCCGCGGGAAGCACGGGCAAGGATAAGTAAGATGGCACTTGCAACTTCGCCTGCTTCGGCGCCCAATCCCTGGCTTCAAATTCTCGCAGCCCTCGAAAAGAAAGTCATCCGGCAATCGTTCGAGACCTGGCTCAAGCCCACACGTTACAGTCACGCCGCCGGACGCACGCTTTATGTGCGCGTGCCTTCGCCGGAGTTTCAACACATCGGCGACAAATACAGCGATCTGATTCAGGAAGCGATCGATTCGCAGTCGCTTGAGTTCGACGATGTCAGCTTCGTCACCGTCGACGAAGACCCCTCGATTCCTCCGCAGCGCAAAGATGGCGGCTTTGGCCCGGTGCCTTCGCATGCACCCACCGCGCCTCCGCCGCCGGCAGCTCCGGCGCGCTCGCCGGAACAGGGACGCTTCGACTGGTCCACGGCGGCGCAGCTCAATGCCCGCTACACCTTTGACAATTTTGTCATTGGCAACGGCAACCAGTTTGCGCGCGCGGCGGCCTTGGCCGTGGCCGAGCGCCCTTCGCGCGCCTACAATCCGCTCTTCCTTTATGGCGGCGTGGGCATGGGCAAGACCCATCTCATGCATGCCATCGGCCACGAGGTCAAGCGCCGCCAGCCGGTGGCGAACATCTGCTACGTCTCCGCGGAAAAGTTCACCAACGAGATGATCAACTCCATCCGCAACGATCGCATGACCAGCTTCCGCGACCGCTTCCGCACCGTGGATGTGCTGCTGGTTGACGATATCCAGTTCATCTCCCAGAAAGAGCGCACGCAGGAGGAGTTCTTCCACACCTTCAACGCGCTGCACGAGAGCATGAAGCAGGTGGTCATCGCCTCCGACCGACCGCCCAAGGAACTGACCGAGATTGAAGAGCGCCTGCGTTCGCGCTTCGAGTGGGGCCTGATCGCCGACATTCAGCCCCCCGATCTCGAAACCAAGGTAGCTATCCTGCAAAAGAAAGCCGAGAGCGAGCAGGTGCAGTTGCCCACCGACGTCGCGCTCTTCGTCGCCTCCAATGTACGCACCAACGTGCGCGAGCTCGAGGGCGCGCTGGTGCGCCTCATCGCCTGGTGCCAGAGTTACAAGATGGAGATCACTCTGGCCGCCACGCAGCAGTGCCTCAAGCAGTTCATTGACATGCAGGTGCGCAAGATCACTATCGATGCCATCCAGCGCGCCGTGGCAGAGCAGTTCGGCATGCGCGTGGCCGACCTCAAGCAGAAAAACAACTCGCGCAATGTGGTGGTGCCGCGACAGATCGCCATGTACCTGGCCAAGCAAATGACGGAAGCCAGTTTGCCGGAGATCGGCCGCCAGTTCGGCAACAAGCACCACACCACCGTGATGCACTCGATCGGCAAAATCGACGAGCAGCGCCGCTCCGACAAGGATCTGCACCGCACCCTCAACAAGCTGCAGGACCTGCTGAACGCATAGATCGGCAATTCAGCAATTTAGCGGGTCAGCGCAATAAGCCGAAAGCCCACGATGCGAATTGCACCGTGGGCTTTTTCTTGCGCCGATCCCGCTGCGTTCGCGTTTACTGCGCCTGCTGCACGGTAAGGTCCTTTGCCAGCCTGAAGTGCACCACCGTCTCTGCCGGAATTTCCAGGTTCCGGTTGCCGGTGGTTCCCGCGGCCGCCGTGCCTGCGCCTGCGCCCACCAGCCCGCCCACCACCAGGCCAACGCCGCCGTGCGTCACTCCGCCGATCAGCATGCCCAGTCCCGATCCGCTGGCAATCAACCTCTCTGAGCGTTTGCCCTTGCTCTGCCCGGTCCGCTCCAGGTCGCCGGTGGCCACACGGTACCTGGCTCCATTCACGGTGAGCGCCGTCAGCTTGAGCTCGAGCACTGCCCTGCCGCGGAACGTGCCCGCTCGTCTGGCCTCCACCACCTCGCCCTCCACAGTCGTGCCCTTGGGAACAATCGCGCTGCCGTCGCTCGCCGTCACTGGCTGCACCACTTCGCCGGTGAACCGGTCTCCCGCGCGGCTGGTCCTTACGCTCAGGCTCTGGTTGATCCGGATCGCAAGCTCAATGCCTGCCGGAATGGTCACGCTCACCGGCGCGGGCGGAGGCGGAGGCGGCGCCGCGGAGACGACCGGACCGGAAGGCGGCGGAATCGGCTGGCCCGGCACAGGCTTGCTGGTGGCTGTCGTAACGGCGCCGTCTTTTTGTCCCGGCGCGGGCGGCTGCACCAGCTCGGTGGTCGTGGTGCCGTCCTTGCCCACGGTCACCACCTGCTGCGCCTGGCCTGTTTGCGCCGCCTGCTTTTTCGCCTGGTCCAGCGCCTTTTGCTGTTTTGACTCGCATCCGCTGAGCGCCGCTGTCATCATCGCCGCGGACAAGGCAACCAGCCGCAGGGCTTTCCCTGCGTTGAATGTTCGCATCGCCATTCCTTTCCTGCTTGCTGTTCCAAGTCAACAAAAGTCGGCAACATAAGCCCGGCAAAAGCGCCCGACGGGAAAAGGGAACTCCACAGTAATCAGCGTTCAACTTAGATGCGGCCGGAACGAGCCAGGCTGCCTTCCGTCGGTTTCACTGGGCCGTCCGCGTCATCAGCGCCACGAACATCTTCTGGAACTTCGCCAGATCGAGATCGACCTGCGCGTGCACCAGGCGCACGTTCGTCTGCGGCTTCAGCTTCTCCGTCCACGTGAGCGTGTCGCCGTAGGCCGGGCCGCGGCTCAGGTCCACGTCCATGTAGAGCTGCTTTTCTTTGGTGATGATCGAGGGGTCGAGCCACGCGCAGGCGGCCAGCTCGTCCCACATGTAATAACGGTCCTGGCTCCAGGCGGCGATGTAGCGCGCAGCCGGCGATTGCGATTGGGAGATCTGGTCCAGCATCGCCTGCGTGAACGGCGCCTTGATGGAGACATCGACCGTGGTCACCTCGATGTGCGGCCAGGCCGCGCGCAGCACAATGTGCGCCGCCTCGGGATCGAACCAGAAGTTGAACTCGTGGCGCGGGCTGGTGGCAAACTCCGGATCGTCCGTCCGCGGATTCAGGCTGCCGCCCATCAGTACGATTCCCTGCGTCAGCTCGGCAAAATGCGGGTCGATCGAAATGGCCAGCGCGATGTTGGTCAGCGGTCCGGCAGCGAAGATGGTCACCTGGTGCGGGTGCGCGTGCACCTGCCGCACCAGGAAATGCGCCGCGTCCTCATCGATGGGCTTGAGCGAAGGCATGCCCTCGGGCAGCGGCGGAATCTCATACGGCCCATGCGACACGAGCTTGTCCGGCGTATACGGCTTCTCGCCGTTTTTGGTCTCTATCAGCGTGGTCGGTCCCTGGCCCCACGCGCCCAGCCAGGTCACCTTGCCGTAGAGCGCCGCCTCGAGCTGCGTCTCTTTTTCATCGCGCACCAGAGGAAACACCGCGCCCTTGGCCAGCGGCACGTCGGCGTGGCCGGTCAGCTCCAGCATGCGCAGCGTGTGCAGGGTCTCCTCGTCGCACCACGCGTTGCCGGTCACCATGGTGATGCCCAGCACCTTCACGCCCGGCGCCTGCAGCAGCGCCAGTATCGCCATCTGGTTCGAGCCACCCGGACCGGAGCCGTCCTGATCGATCAGCACAAGCCGCTGCTGCGCGCGGCAGGACACCGCCATCGTGAGCAGAAGAAAGAAAACCTTGGCCCTCATAGACGGCATTGTTGCATACAGACTGTGCACAGTGCCCAGGGTGTTAGTGATCGGAATCGCCGGCTGAGCTCAGCTGCATGCCGAGTGTCTCCGGAAGCAATGGAGTTGTCGTCTTGGGCGGATGTCGCGCAGCAACCGAAGTCGAAAGATCTGCGATTGCTTTTCGCTGGCGGCGCCGCAGCGATTACCGCCTTCCAAACCCCCGCGGCTTCATCGGCGGCGTCACCGGCAGATTCGTCTTGCCCTCGGGAAACACCACCAGGAAGCGGTTCGGTCCCTCTCCCATGCTGGCCGTCTCCACGCCCGCAATCTCGCGGCAGGCCAAGTGCACCAGCCGGCGCTCGCGGCTGTTCATGGGCGGAAAGCTATACGGAATTCCGGAAGCCCGCACCTTTTCCGCGGCCGTCTCCGCGGCCAGCTTCAGCTCCTGAGCGCGCAGAGCCTTGAAGTTCCCGGCGTCGAAGCTCACGGCGCCATACTCGCGCTGATCGAGCCGCAGAATCTGCGCGGCAACGGTTTCGAGCGCGCGCAGCAGCTCGCCGTTGTGCTGAATCACCAGCGGCACGTCAGGTCCGGCCAGCTCCACGTTGATCTGGCTCGAGCCAGAACCTTCGCGATCGCTCGCGTTATCGCCCGCCGTGATGCGGTACTTCAGGCGCAGGCCGCCCAGCTTGTTCAGTGAGTTCAGGAATCCAGCTATCTTCTGCGCGCCCTGCTGCAGGTCGTCGATTGCCATAACAATCAAGTATCGCAGAGCCGGGCCGGGTGCACAGGCCCGCCCGGGGAAGAAAATCAATCCCTTCGAAAGATGCGCGAGGAGCGCCTGGATCCGGCTCCGGCGCGGCCGCTTACTGCTCGCCCAGGTAGATCCTGTATTGCTGCTCCAGCACACCGCAGGAGCGGGCCAAGGCAATCTTTGACACGTTGTACTGGTAGAGGCTCTCCACCAGATTAGTCTCGGCGGAAGCCAGCTCAGCCTGCGCGGTCACCAGGGGAAGGTTATCGTCCACACCCGCATTCACGCGGTCGGTCTCGTCGCTCAGCGCGCGCGTGGCGAGGTCGACATTCGAACGCGCCACATCCACGAGCTTGGCGTCGGCCGACGCGTCCAGCAGCGCCGAGCGCACCTGCTGGTCGATGTGCACGCGCAGGTCGTCCAGTTGCGCTTGCACCGCCTGGAGTTGTGCCCGCGAAGCGTCTTCGTCGCCGCGCAGCCGCGCCTCGCGGAAGAGAGGCAGGCTCAGCGTGCCCACCGCAGTAAAGTTGCCGCGCGTCCCGCCTCCGTCCACGGTGCTGGTGCCGTAGTAACTTGAAAATTTGAGAGTGGGCAGGCGCTGGCTGCGATAGGCGTTATGCACCGCCTTAAATTCGACTGCCTGGTTCTGCAAATTCTGGTAGTCCTGCCGGTCCTTGTAGGCGATCGCCAGTACCTGCTCCGGCGTCTCGAGCGCCAGCTCGTTATAGGGAGACGTATCCGTCAGCTCGATCTTCTGTCCGGGGTCGATCCCGATTTCGCGCTTGAGCAGGATCAGATCCTTGTCGAGCTGGTTCCGCACCGCAATGGCCGCCTGCTGCTGCGCCTGCAACTCGACCTGCGCCCGCAGTTCGTCCAGATTGGCTTCCGTTCCTGCCAAGTGCGCCAGGTGCGCGTGATTGAACAGCACCTGCGCTTCGGCAACCTGCGCCTCGGCATTTTCCACCTCGCTGCCGTCGGCAACCGCGCGCAGATACTGCGAGGCCACATCCTGCACCACCTGCCCGCGCGCCGTCATCTTGGCAAAGTAGGCCGAGCGCTGGGCCGCGCCCGCGGCCCTCCATCCCGCGATCACGGGCCCGGAAAAAAGCGTCCAGTCCAGGTGGAACTGGGCGTCCGTCAGGTCGTCCTTCGTGATCAGCTTGAGCCCCGACGGAATTTTGCCGCCCGGAAATAGAGAGGTGAACCTCGAGACCTCGTCGAAACTGAAACCCAGGGCCACCAGATCGTGCTGGTAATACCCGGTATCGGCGGTGAACTTGATCGTGGGCAGAAACTCCTGCAGCGCCTGGTCCTTCTGTCCCCGGAGCGCAAGCTCGTTGTCTTCGGCTTCTCGCAAGCCGAGGTTGTTCTGAAAGCCGCGGCGCACCGCCTCGTCGAGCGAGAGCTTCAGCGTTTCGTCCGTCACCGGCTGCACCGTCATGCTGCCCCAGAAGGGATCAGAC
>Ga0335072_10015754_pt1 | contig 10722 bp, 6 predicted proteins | sample Lox_Sample_21_FD_206725 | JGI IMG/M metagenome (GOLD analysis project Ga0335072, IMG submission 206725) | Soil microbial communities from Loxahatchee National Wildlife Refuge, Florida, United States - Lox_Sample_2.1 | ecosystem: Environmental > Terrestrial > Soil > Wetlands | place: USA: Florida... | reverse complement strand
TGAAGCCCGGGTCCCAAACGTGTGAACTTTGCACGTTTGGGTGGAAGCCTTCGGGCCGAGGCCGGTTTTCCTCATTTCATCGTCCCTCGCCGCTAGCAGACACCCGATATCCACCCCCTGAACTTTGTTCACGGGGACCCCGGGGTATGCGTCACTCCTCATTCCTCGAACTGAGAAAAACTGGCTCCCGGCGCCAGCCACCCCAGTAGTGTTAACAGGCCCTAGTCGTCCAGTGCCCTGGAGATTGGGGCTGCAGGCGTGTGTTCCGGACGTCATGCGGGCGGTCGCGGTCGTTCTGGTTTATCTCCGAAATAGGGGCACAGCAGCTCGTAAGGGCCTGTTCGGCACAACTGAACAGCTTGGTGAAAAAGTGATTCTGCCTTCGCGAAAGGCAGCATGGGCTGAAGCCCGATACTGATTAGGAAGCGTTTGCGGACCGGGACCCAGAGGGTACCCCGCCGTGCCCTTGTTACAAAGCTCCCTCCTGCCGGTCTTTTTCACCAAGCTGCGAAGTCGTGCCCTGACATTTCGTTTCCTTAGGCAGAATTTTTTCCGCAGCCTCTTGAAACCGGCACTACAATTCTTGGCGGCTTGAGAGAATTGCGGGTCAGCCGGGGTTGCTCTTCCATTGCTTTTCTTCGAACCAAGATCAGAGCGCGGGCGTGATTACGATGTTGCGGAATTCGACGTGACCTTTTTCAGACCCCTGCAGATAGATTGGTCCAGGCAAGGCTTCGTGACTATCGAGTGCGCCACCGGTGATTCCGGGGATCTCCTGATTGTCGATGATGGTTTGGCCGTTCTGAACTACGGTTACATTTCGGCCCACCAGTGTGATATCGAATGTCTGCCATTGATCGGGGGTGCGCGGAAGTTCCGGAGTTGGAGCCAGGAATCCATAGATTCCACCGGTATGGTGGCTGGGCGGTTCCGCCTCTGATTCCGTTTCGATCTGCACTTCGTATCGGCCGCGCAGGTAGACGCCGCTGTTCGCAACCTTGCCGCAGTTGAATTCTACGTGCAACTTGAAATCCTGGAATTTGCGGTCTGCAATAAGCTCAGGCCCGTTTCCGGGGCTGACCAGATTTCCGTTCTGGACGGTCCATACGGGAGGCCCGGCACTGCTCATCTTCCAGCCGGTCAGATCGTGGCCATTGAATAGTTGAATCGGTTTGCCCCACTTGGGAGGATGGGTTCTTTTGAGCGCGGGCGCTTTTTCGCCAGTCCATTTCCAAACGGTTCCGTCGGGTCCGTTTACGGTTCCAGAGAGAATGCCGTTAGCGACGCTGCCTTGAAACACCATGTCGTCTTTACTACTTTCTTCTTCCTTGGGCGACACGAACAGGATGTGCCCTGTGGAGATTTCTACCTTGGGGAGCGGCCGTGCATTGCCCCAGCGGCCAACCATCTGCGCTTTCAATTCGCCGCCTTCCTGCCGCACCTCGAGCCAGGAGGGATATTCGCGGTCGGGGGCCTTCAATGTCAGGTCCAAACGCCCCAGGAACGGCTGCACGGATGCCGTCTGGGCACATGCCCAGGTTGAAGCAAACAGCATTGCGATGGCCGCGAGTTTGAAACCCCATTGTGATTTCACGAAGTCAGATCTCCTTTGCTGCTGCTTCAATTTTTCAATTCGCCAGCAAGGTCGCTCGTTGACGGTTGAGGATGGCTCAGAATCGGCGTTAACATCAGCGTGAAGGCGCGCCGATTCCAGGCTGAAGCAATTGAGCTCACCCAAGTGACTTGATTGCATTGGCCGAAGCATCCCAATATACGGGGCACTTGCGGAAGTAGGATTCATTGGCGAGGTGACAAGCCAGGGCTGCGTTGTTTCCGAAGACAGCATCCTGCAGTACGGGTTTCCGCGAACGGACGGCCGTGAAGAACTTATATAGATGCGGCTTCAGATCGTCGTAGTCGTCTCCGTTGAAGGTTATCGACTCCGGCGCCGGTTCTTGTCCCGGAACTGGATCGTGCTCATCGTGCCACTGCTTGACATAGGGGTCGCGCAAGCGCGCAGGGAAAGATGCGGTGTAATAGCTCGGCGAGAGATCCACACCGGCTTGTGGAGTGTAGCTGACGCTGAATTCACGAAGTTCGATCATTCCCTTGGATCCCTGGAAGCGCGTGACCTCAGCCGATTCGCAACCGAGTGACAAACGCATATAGACCGGAATGCCGTGGTATTCAAAAAGGACCGGGTGTACATCGGGCATATTGCGCCCGTCCTTCCACCGGTAGATGCCTCCGAACGAGGATACGCGATTAGGAACCTCATTGATGCCCAGCACTCGCTGCATGCCGCTGATCAGGTGAACGAGCAAATCTCCGGCTACCCCGGTGCCATACTCTCTCCAGCAACGCCAGCGGGCAAAGACAAGTGGGTCAAAGGATATCTTTGGAGCCGTGCCGAGCCATGCATCCCAGTCGAGATTTTGCGGCGACAAATCCGGTGGGGGAGGATATTCCCACGCGCCGGTGGGATCATTCCGGCCTAAGGTCGCTTCGATCAGATTAAGGTCGCCAATGGCGCCTTGGGCGAACAGTTCGTGTGCTTTTGCGCATAGAACCGAGCTGGTGCGCTGCGCGCCTATCTGCACGATGCGATCGGTCTTTGCGGCGGCGGCCACCATCGCCAGGCCGTCCGCAGGGTTGTGCGACATTGGCTTTTCACAATACACATCTTTGCCCGCTGCCAAAGCATCTACCACCACCTGCTTGTGCCAGTGGTCGGGGACAGCGACAAGGATGGCGTCAATGTCCTTGGCATCGAGCAATTCCTGGTACCGCCGAGTGGTTCGAATTTGCGGGCCGGCAATTTCTTTGGCCAGCTCGTGACGGCCATCGTAGAGGTCGGCCGCGGCTACGCACTTGACTCCTGGAAGTTGGATGGCGGTGGAAAGTAATCCCGATCCTTCCATCCCCACGCCGACGATTCCGAAGCGAACCTGATCGCTGGGAGATGACGATTGCTGAGCTGCATAACCGGGCTCAGGATCGAAAAGCGAAGTTCCTGCAATCACAGAAGCTCCCGCTGCGCCAGCGGTGGCATGGAGGAAATCGCGTCGCGACAATAGAACGCTCTTCATGGTTTTGCCATTCCTTTTTGGTGAGTAGCGCCGATCAAAGAGCGAATATGCAATCTCTGGATATGGTGCCATGCGCCCTACGTATCGACCCACAATCGTCGTGCTTGCCAGGAACGCATGTCAAGGACCTGGGGATGAAAATTAATGGCACCGGCGGAGCAGTATGAAACCGCTTTCCTATTTTCCCTTCCTTCGGAAAGATTCCTTGTGCATTCCCGCCAGCTTGAAAGAGACTCGGGGTATGGCCTACACCATGAAGGATGTCGCCCGGAAAGCTGGTGTATCGCCGGCGACGGTTTCGCGGGTCCTGAACAACACCCACTATATTGCCGACGTGACCAGGGCGCGCGTTCTCGCGGTCGTGGATGAGCTTAGTTATTACAAGAATGTACACGCGCAGCGGCTCGCAACCGGGCAGAGCGATCTTGTGGCGCTGGTGATTTCGGAATTTGCGAATCCGTTTTATCCCGAGGTGATTCGGGGCTTTCAGGCAGCGGCGTGGGACCACGGGCTGGACGTGCTTCTGCTTAACACCGAATACAGCCGGACGCGCACGGATTCGCTGATGCGCAAGCTTGTCGAAAAGGACGTAAGCGGAGTGGCGATTCTGACTTCTTCGATCGAAATGGCCGCCGCGGCGCCCCTGGCGGAGGCAGGCATTTCAATGGTGTTCAGCAACCTGTACTCGGCGGGCAAACTGGTGAGCAACATTAATGTGGACTATAGCCGCGGGATTGCTCAGGCTATCGCGCATGTCGTCCGGCTTGGACATCGCCGGGCTTCGGTGATTGCCGGGCCGGAAGGCAGCCGCACCGCGGAGCATATTAAATTCGCGCTGGTGAAAGGATTGGCCCGGAACAAGCTGCGGACATTTCCGGTCATTCACTGCGACTACCGTATCGATGCGGGCGCCTCTGCTGTGAAGGCCATTCTTGCCGCGCCGGAGATGCCTACGGTGATTTTCTGCGGCAGCGATCTGATTGCCATGGGGGCAATGAGCGCGTTGGAAGAAGCAGGCGTGCGAGTGCCTGAAGAGGTTTCGGTAGTGGGCATCGACAACGTCGCCTTTGCCGGCCTGGCGCGGCCTTCGCTTACTACCATCAATGTGCCGCGCGAAGAGCTGGGCAAGACGGCCTTTCGCGCATTGGAAAAGATGATGGGACTGAAGCGGCACAAAGGGGCAGAATACACGCTTGAAACCGAACTGGTGGTGCGCAAATCCACTGCCCAGGCGTCAGAAAGGCGGCGGCGGAAAAGGAAGTAAGAGCTCGATGGAAGTGATTGCTTAAATCGCCCGATGCAATCAAAGAACGCCCCTCAGGGGTTAAAATCCCGTTCCTTTTGATGACCCAATCGGCACGACTGAAGTCGTGCCCTTTCAAAGCTGGTTGTGCAACCAGTTCCAGGTTATGCGGTTTCGACAGGGCCATGCCGGACTTCATCGAAGGCCATGAAAAGAACCGCGACGAGGGCGAGCACCATTCCTGCCGAATTGTATTTGCTGGGTATCTGCTGGTAGATGAGCAACGAGACGATGATCGTGACGAGGGGGAACATGCCGTTGACCATGGGCACGACCACGATCGCTTTCCCGTACCGAACCGCATAAACGAAGAGCAGGCAACCAACCGCGTTGAGCGACTGAATCATGTAAGTGATTCCGAAGCCGATGCCGGAGCCGGCGTGGATGCCGGGCCCCATCGCCAGGGCTATTGGGCTCAATGCGAGCCCGGTGAGGGTCATGTAGACGAATAGCTCCTCGGCGCTCATCGCATTTGATGACGACTTCATGAAGTAGGCCTGCAAGCCCCACATGAAAAAGATGGCGATGGTCCACACCAGCCAGAGGCTTCCATGCACAGGGCTGTTGGTTGGCTCCTGGAGCGAGACAAGAAAAATTGCCGGCAGAGAGAGAAGAATGCCGGAGAGCGCCAGCGGATAGGTGCGCTCGCGAAGCAGAGCCCAGGAGAGCACAATGGTGACCGCGGGGGATAGGCAGACGATGGGAAAGATCAGATACGCGGGCCCCTGATTCAACACCCGAAACAAGAGGAGTTGCCCGGCGGCGCCGGAGAAGCCAACTGCGCAACCATAAAAGATCGCACGTCCCGAGCGGGTCAGCTTCCAATTGATTTTGCGCAAGGCGATCACGCAGACCGGAATCATGGTCAACGACCAGACGGCATAACCAAGCGTCGGCGGGAAAGGCGGATCGAGACGCTTCTCGGGAATTTCGGTGAGTGCTCCCCAAAGGCCCCACAGCAGTGGTACAGCGATCGACAGCCATAGCCATTTGGGCAATCTCATCAAGTCACGCTCCATTACCAGACTCCGTCTTCGGGCTCCGCTTGCAAATGAGTTACACCGCAGGGTGAATCAATCCACCTTCGTCTTCGACAATGTACGAACAGAGCCGGAAGGAGTCGGGGTCTTCGCCGCGCAGCGCGGCCAGCCTTTCAACGGCAATCTGAATAGGAATGACGTCGATGAGGAACTGCCATCGAGCCGGAATGGCGGGCAGGCACAGCACACAGTCGCCGGCAGTCTCGTCAAGTCGTTGTCCGATGAGGAGTACGCTGGCACCCAGCTTCGTAAGGTCGCGGGCGAGATTGAGGTCTTGCGTGCGCATGTGCTGTGCATCGATCCAGATGCCGATGCGCAGCCCCTGGCGGACGATCTCTTGCGGGCCGTGACGGAAACCGCCCGCGGTGAGTGCGGTTGCAGGCTTTTTTGCGGCCTCTTCCCAAAGCAACCTGGCTTCGTGACAACTGGCGAGGCTGGCGCCGCGAGCTACGAAATAGGTGGGCTCGTTTCCCTCGCCCAGCCAGCCGGATCGCTCGATGGTTTTGCGCCACTGCGGAATGGCTGCTGCAGCGGCGGATAGAGATTCGATCAGCTCCGCCTGAATTGGATGGGCCGAGCGGCCGGTGGCTTCGAGAGCCAGCAATACTCCAGCGAGCGCAATCGCGCTGTAGGTGGTGATTGAGACCGCGTGATCGAAGTCGGTGCTGGTATTCAGAACAATGTCGGAGCCTTGCGCAAGCGGGCTGTCAGCCTGGTTGGTGATCGCAATGAGCGACGCCGAGCGGGCGCGGCATTTTTGAACCAGCTGCACGATCTCAGTACTTTTTCCGCTGCGCGACAGCAGGAGCACGGCAGCGCCTTCAGGCACTTCGGCCGAGTGGAGCAACTCCGATGCATCGATCAATAAAGCGGGAATACCAGCGGCGAGGAATTCTGCCTGCATGGCCATTCCGGCATGCCAACTTGCTCCAATGCCGGTGATCACTAGAGATCTGGCTCTACGCAAAACTGCTGCGGCTCGGTCGAGCGCAGCTTTGCCGGCGCCCATCATGTGCGATAAGGATGCAGCGAGCTGTGCGGGCTGCTTGAGAATGTCGGCAAGAAGCCTGGTTTCTGAAGCGTTCAAAATACCTGTCCCTGTTTCCGAATTCAAGGCGCCTATAGCTCAATAGGAAAGCGGTTTCACGTCTCTGTATACTTGTACGTGAATTGCGCTGTCAAATGTGACTGCGGCTAAAGGAAGGTTCGATGCGAGTGGAGAGATTTGCCTGGTTTTGCGCGATATCGGCGTTGGCGTTGAGCGCCGCTATGGCCTGCGCGCAGAGTGTTCCAGTGGTCACAGGTGACAAGCGTGTTGACAAGCTTCTCAGCCAGATGACGCTGGAAGACAAGCTGAAATTGATTCATGGGACGCAGGAAGATCCCAAGGTCTACCAGGGGCAGGCCGGCTATTTGGGCGGCGTTCCCCGGCTGGGGATTCCGGGGATGCGCTTTGCAGACGGCCCTCCCGGAGTGCTGACCCGTCATCCGTCGCAGGCGGAAACGGCCACCATGGGTGTGGCCGCAACCTTCAGCCGCAAGATTGCTGAAGCCAATGGCCTGGTGATCGGCCGCGAAGATCGTGCCCTGGGCATCGACGTCTCACTGCAGCCCTTCGTCAATATCGATCGCGATATGGAGTACGGCCGCGGCTACAACACCTTCGGCGAAGACCCCTTTCTGACCGGCGAGATTGGCGCCGCGGAGATCAAGGGCATTCAGTCGCAGCATGTGATGGCGCAGGTTAAGCACTATGTCGGATATGACTCGGACGGCAACAGCACATGGATCGACGATCAGACTCTGCACGAGGTCTACGTGGCTCCGTTCGACGCTGCCATCAGGGCGGGCGTGGCTTCGATCATGTGCTCATACAACTTGCTGAATGGCACGTATGCCTGCGGCAATAAGGCCACGCTGACGAAAATCCTGCGCCAGGAAATTGGATTCAAGGGTTTCGTCACCTCCGATTGGGGTGCGACGCACGCGGTCACATTCATCCGCGCCGGCCTGGATATGGAGATGCCGGGCGAGCCACCGCCGGGCGCAGACTCCGGGTCGCTGGCCTCTTACTTCGATGCCCAGCCGATTCCGCCTCCAGCGCCGCCGGCTACGCAGAATGCTGACGAAGGCGATCTGGGCGGCGATATGTTCGGCGGACATATCCCCGAAGAACCCAAACCCGGCCCCGACGATGGTTACAATGCCGACGTCAAGCTGGATCGAGAAAAGATTCTCGCGGCGCTGAAAGACGGCACCGTGAGCGAGGCCGACGTGAACCGCGCAGCCGGCCGCGTGCTCTATGAGATGGTCCAATTCGGTTATCTCGACGGTCTTTCAAAACACGAGATCACCGCGCAATCGATCGAAGCGAATGCCAGGATCATTGAGAAGACCGGCGAAGAAGCCGCGGTGCTGCTGAAGAACGACGACCATGCCTTGCCGCTGAAGGCCGCCGATCTGAGTTCCGTAGTGCTGATCGGCCCCACCGCTTTACAGGTTGACGCAATCGGTATCAACGGCGAGCGCTCAGTAGGTCTGCCGCAACGCCAGATCGGGCCGCTCGATGCCATGACGAAGATCAGCGGCAACGCCAACATCCGTTTTGCAGTCGATGACGACATGACCGGAACGACGATTCCTGCCAGCGCCTTCAGCCACAACGGTGAGCCGGGCCTGGTTCGCTCGGGTGCGGGCGTGGAGACGGTGGACGCGCAGATCGACTTCACGGTGGCCAACGGCAAAGCGCTCCCACCCAACTCCACCTTAATGTGGAAAGGTCAGTTCACCGCGCCCCACGCCGGCCAATACTGGATCTATCTGCAGGCCATGGGCACCAACGCGCGCATCAAGCTGGATGGCAAGGGGCTGTGCGGCACCGGCGCTTCGCAGGGAGGCGTGCATGGTGACATTCTGCAGGCCAACCAGGACAACGCTATCCCCACCACCGATCACTTAGATAATGTGCGCCGCGCTGTGGATCTGACTGCCGGACCGCACGAGATCGAGATCGGTACCAGCCCGGACAGTTCCAATGCGCCGGTCGAGGTGCGTCTCAACTGGTATACCCCGGAGCAACGCAAGGCCGACCACGAAGCGGCGATCGCCGCCGCAAAAAGCGCGAAGATCGCCGTGGTCTTTGTTTGGACTCGCCTGGAGCCGGTCTTCGGCCTGCCCGGCGAGCAGAACAAGCTGGTGGAAGAGGTTGCTGCAGTCAATCCAAACACAATCGTGGTGCTCAACACCAGCCAGCCTGTGGCGCTGCCATGGGTGAACAAGGTGAGGGCCGTGCTCGAAATGTGGTGGCCGGGCGATGAAGGTGGCTGGTCGACGGCCAATCTGCTGCTGGGCAAATCCAGCCCTGCAGGCCGACTGCCCGTGACTTGGGCCAAACGGCTGGAAGACTACGCCGCCACCGATCCCAAATATCCGGAGCGCTCAAAGAGGGGCGTGGACCATAAAACCATTTACAGCGAAGGTGTGAATGAGGGATACCGGTGGTTCGACAAGGAGAATATCGAACCGCTGTTTGCATTCGGCCACGGACTCAGCTACACCAGCTTTGCTTATTCCGGCTTGAAAGTGGATAAGGCTGCGGACGGTGGGCTTGACGTGCAGGTGACGATCAAGAACACCGGCGCGATGGATTCCGACGAAGTTCCGCAGGTTTATCTTGGTGCGCCGAGCGAGATTCCTGCGGGCGTGCAATTCCCGATGCGCGCGCTGGCTGGCTTCGAGCGTGAGTCGATTCCTAGTGGCGCATCGAAGGATGTGACAATCCACGTAGCTCCGCGCCAGCTTCAGTACTGGTCGACGAAAGAAGAAAAGTGGCTGCGGCCTGCGGGAGAACGCACGCTAAGCGTGGGCGCCTCCAGCCGCGACCTGAGGCTGGAGCAGGCCATCGACTGAGAACTCTTGTCCAACCAACAAGAAAGCCGGAATAAAATCTCCGGCTTCGGTCCAATCCGATGCCCGACCCAGACCTTGCTCCTGGCAGATCTTTCTCGCTTCCCATTTCAAGAGCTCACTCGCAAATAGGTCGTGTAGGGTCGCGATCCCAGCCATGTAAACGGCAGCATGTTCACTGGTCCATTCGCGGTCGTCACCTGCCACTGCTGTTCGCTCACGCGTTTGGCCCCTAACAATGCGGCGCGGGTCACCTGCGGCAGCGGCGCTCCTTCTTTCTCTTTGACCGCCATCAGCACCAACGGCCCACGCAGAAGCGCCACTGTGTCGGAGTGCTGTGCATCGAGTGGCTCCAGGCGCATTTTTAACGGAAGCTCCAGTTCGACGCGGTCTCCGTTCTTCCAGGTGCGCCGTATCGCGGCAAACTGTCCCGGTGCCGCCACTCCATTTTGCCGAGTTCCGTTCACGAAAATCTGCGCGCCCTCGACCCATGCCGGGATGCGGAAATTCAGCGTCATATCCGTAGATTGAGAGCTGGTCACGGTAAAGGCCACTCGATCTTCAAAGGGATATTCGCTCTCCTGCATGAGCGAGAGCGCCGTCCCGTTTTCATTCCATTGCAACGTGGAAGGGACGTAGAGATTCACGTACACCGAATGCGGTGCGCGGAAATAGATGTTGATGCGGTAATCGGCCGCCACCTGCGGCAGCGTACCTGAGCAGCAGGCCCAGTGAGCTTCCTTGTAAACACGCTCGGCGTCGAAGTTGTAATCGGAGTAGTAGAAGTTCTTGCCGTTCTCCTGGAGCGGCAGCGCGCCCAGCACGGTGTTATACATCATCCGCTCCATGCTGTCGCCATAGTGCGAATCGCGGGTTACGCGCAGCAGATAGCGTGTGAGCTTGAAGTGCGCGTAGGAGCCGCACGGCGTCTCGAAAGTATGGTGGGTGTTAGTCAGGCTGTCATAAATGTCGTTGCTTCCCGGCGCGCGCAACGTTTCGTCCGGACCCCAGCCGCCGGTCGCATAACTCTGCGCCTCCAGCATGGCGAAGGCGTTGCGAGCGGCGCGCAGATGCTTCTCACTTCCCGCCACCATGTACGCCATCATCGCCGAGCTCAACGAATTCACATGGCTGTACGCGTGTCTACCGTTGAGCACGTTTTCGTTGCGCGACAACGGATCGAACCAGGGTTTGTCGTCAAGGTACTGCAGCCCGAGATCGTAATACTGCCGGCCGGCGCCGCGCTGGTATGCGAGGAACAGATTTTCCGGCATGGTATAGGACTCGTCCCAGGTCCACGAGGCATCCTGCGGATCCTTATCCATGCGCCATCGATGATCGTGTTCCACCGCATGTCCCGGCAACAGGGGCAGCGCTGTTTTTG
>Ga0335072_10015753_pt1 | contig 10722 bp, 10 predicted proteins | sample Lox_Sample_21_FD_206725 | JGI IMG/M metagenome (GOLD analysis project Ga0335072, IMG submission 206725) | Soil microbial communities from Loxahatchee National Wildlife Refuge, Florida, United States - Lox_Sample_2.1 | ecosystem: Environmental > Terrestrial > Soil > Wetlands | place: USA... | reverse complement strand
CTGCACCCTTCCCCTTCATCGGACTCGGTACAAGGGCCCCCATTGGCGACTCATGGTTCTCGAAGACAAGTACCAGCACGTCGGAAGTCGGAAAGTACTCAATTCCACTACTACTACTCATGAATCCGACCATGTTCGCTGTGCCCCCAATAAATTTTCCTTCCACATGCCGGCCATTTCTCAATTGGATGGAATCGGAAGCTGCCAACCCGACGCATAACGCCACAAAAAGCAAGCTTTTCCCCAACAATTGCAACGCCCTCATGAATTCCAGAACTCCATGCGCTAATCGCTCCGGACAATTTATTAATCCGCCGCCTGGAAGCGGTCCATCGAGGTGCGGCTGTATTTTCGAATCCTTCGGTAGCTATGAGAGGGCGGGGGGCAAGTGCCGTTTTCTCTTGTTTCGCCGACACCTGCCCGCAAGGTGGGTTTCACTGGAGAACATCGTAGGTGAGACTAAGCATAGGCAGCACTCGACGAAGCAACAATCCTGCCTCCCCTGTAGATCGCATTCGATGTTTCTGTAGGAGCGAATTTCTCATTGTGAACGAGTATTTTTGTAGGTACGAGCGATTCACACACGGCAGCGCTAAGTTTGTGTCGCCACACGTGTTTCCACCCTCGCGTCGTTTCTTCCTCCAAGGTTTTACAGGAATGAACTACAGCCCGTACGCGGATGACCGGATGGAACATTCATTGTCCACGTTTTACTGTGCAACTCGTGAATGTAAGAAATCCAACTTCCATTCCCGACGGAAAGGGGACCCCGGTGAAAAACGAAACGAATCCCGCGACGCAAAGGCAGTCTGATATGGAACTGGTCCGATTGGCCCAGCAAGGTGATGCCGACGCATTCGCCGCGCTGTTCAATGCTAATAAAGCCAAGGTCTATTCTCTTTGCCTTCGGATGACCAGCAACACCGCTGAGGCAGAAGACTTGACTCAGGTCGCGTTCCTCCAGGTATTTCGGAAGCTGGGTACGTTCCGCGGCGATTCCACGCTTTCTACATGGCTCTACCGGGTTGCCGTCAATACCGTTTTGATGCACTTTCGGAAAAAGGGAATGCGGCAGCTGTCACTCGACGAACCCATCAGCCCGTCAGCGGATGCGCCCAAGCGCGAGCCAGGCAAGCTCGACGATCGGCTATCGGGCTGCGTGGACAGAATTGCACTGACGCGCGCCATGAGAGAGCTTCCCCTGGGCTATCGAACGATTTTTGTGATGCACGAGGTGCAGGGCTACGAACATCACGAGATCGCCCGCCTCCTGCGTTGCTCCGTCGGCACCTCGAAATCACAATTACACAAGGCGAAGGCCAGGATGCGCGAATTGCTGAAGCTCAAAGCACTGCGGAGGCCACAAACCGCAGAAGAAAAGGTTCCTGCAGCCGCCAAGGCTCGCCAGCCCGAGTCTGTTCCACTGCGATCATTCGAGTCCAATGGGTGGGGTCAACTCAGCGAGGCTGAGGCAGCATAGAGCCGCCGCCTCGGAAATGGGTTTTAAAAGGTGACCGGAAAACGAGAGGTGGCAAACCTGCCGCTCCTCGCTTTCCGGGCAGCCGTAGCAAGGTAGCGCGTTCACCACAATTCCGCATCACGGAGCGCTAACTCCAGCTCGAGACAGTCTTTCACTCAAGCACTGCGGATACCACGATGGCCCACGCCGCGCTGCTGGTCTACTTCTACTGCAGCGGCGTTACGGTCGTGTCACAGGTCGTGATGGCTGTCGGTGCGGTCCGGGGCACCGCATCCGCAAATGAGCAGAAAAACTTGACCCCAGTCTGGTTCGGCGTTATGGGCGAGGCAATGATCTGATAGCTCGAGGCCGGTGTTCCGGTAACCCCGGAGAGCGTAAAAGTATAGCCGCTCTTTGTTCCCGAAGCGAGCTGGCTATCAATCAGGCAGGCGCTTGCGGAACTCGGAGGTGCACAATTTGTACCTCCCAACTCCCCGAGCGTATTCGCGAACCCGACCGTCGGATACGCAGAGTTGTACGAGATTTGGGCCGTATTGATGGTGCGCACCGCGGCTACCGCCGATGCTTCATTAGCCGACATGCGGGCTCGCAACAAGTTCGGAATCGCGATAGATGCAATGATCAAAATGATGGCGACGACGATCAGCAACTCAATCAGTGAAAATCCCTTTTGCCTGCGCATGGAAAACAACCTCCAGGTTGACTTCAGTACTTTAGAACGGCCAGATCGCCACGCCTTGCAGCCTTAGTCTACGCCACGACCGAGAGGAAGCAAAACCCGCTGCCGCGCCCGGGTCCAGCCCATCCAATTGAATAAACCACCTTGGGGAAGGCACGCCGAAGACACCCCGTTCGACGCTCTCTTCCCAATTACTTCTTCATGGAAACGGCTACAAGTCTCCAGGTGCATTAATCTTATTAGCCTAACCCTTTTGGCTAGATGGACCGGCCGGACGGCTTTGCTTCCTAACCAAAAGAGGCATTGACGGCCAGCTGATTGTGAGTTTAGATGGACCCCGGAAAGCCTATTTGTAGCTTGCTTTTAGCGGGTGGGCACCGAAAATCAATACCCTCGGGAATATGACAATTATGAGACTGTTCTTCGCTGTAGCCTCCGCGATGGCTTTTTCCGCCGTCGCTTATGCGCAGACCGCGCCACCGGCCAAGGTTAGTCCCGTGGACGCCAAAAGCCATGTTGGCGAGACCGCGACAGTGTGCGGGAAGGTAGTCGACACCAAGGTTCCGAAATACGGAATCGCGGGTCACGGCAAGCCAGTCACTTTTGATCTGGATCAGCCAGAACCCAATCCGATCTTCTATTTCGTTGCTTTTGGAACGCCACCTGCCGGCCCGGAAGAGGTCATCGCCGCCTACAAAGATAAGCGCGTTTGCGTGACCGGAAAGATCGGCCAAATGCCCAGCGGCGGAGCGCCCTTCATCATGGCGGCCGATCGCTCACAGATTAAGCCTGACGATTCGAAGAAATAGCTGCCTCCTATCCCCGGAGGCGCGGTGAAGAGCAGGTCCATGGTTTGTCAACCTGGGTCCTGCTTTTTGTTTGATTGCTGTCCTCTCCCGGCATGACACTACACATGATTCAGTCCAAGGAAGGATTCAACGAATGAAAAATCTTCTTATCACCTTCATCTTATGTGGGGCTGGGACTGGATTGTCAGCGCAGACGATCCTCCAGCAATTTGCGGCAATTAGCGCCGGTTCTGGCACCGTCTCAGACATGGATCTTCCTAACCCTACCGCCGAGGGCAGCGTTATCATTGCATCGCCAATGCAACTGTCTCCAGACGTGAAACTCGAGAGCATCACTGACAACGCTCCAGGAGGAGGCAACACCTACAAGCCGGTGCCAGGCGCCATGTCTTTCTGCGCGAAAAAGGCGCTTGAAATCTGGTATTGCGAGAATTGCAAGGGTGGAGTGACCGAACTCAAATTTCACCTCACCGGCCACGTGAGGGCAAGCATCAACGGCTTCATGGAGGTGTCTGGTCTGGCTGTGCCTGCCAAACTCGATGGCAATGGCGTCAGTCTAAACGATGGCGTCGCGACCAGCGCAGGTTCGTTCGTTGGCCCCAATCTGAAGACTTCGGCGAAGGACTTCGTGATTGCCCGTTATTTCGTGGATCCTCCGATACCTACCGGCGTCACGCCAGCCGCCTGGACCTACAAGTCAACCTATGTTTATGGTCTGAACCTGGCGCCCGGAAGTTATCAACCGACACTGACTGGGGGGAAGGCTAATGGCAGCTTTTGCATGAGCATGGCCGCCTTTAAGGTCGCGGATTCAGCTCCTGCCGCAAAAGCGAACTGATCTCAAGCTTCGGTTGAGCTGCTGTTCTTCAGAGCGCTGCGCGCGGGCTCCTTTATTTATTGTTTGCCATCGCTCTTCGAAGGTACCAGCGCCACGCTCTGCTTCCGTGTTCCCGACGTCGCACCCAGTTCTTCCATGACCGTCTCTCGCAGCTTGGAGTATCCGATGGCTCCGCTCATGAAATGCCCGTTGATGAAGAAGCTCGGCGTGCCTTGCAACCCAAGACGAAGGCCTTCCTGTGAATCCTTCTTCACCACAGCAGCTTCCACTCCGCTGTCCAGACATTGATCAAATTTCGCCGTATCCAGCTTGAGCGTCTTTGCCTGTTCTTTTAAGTCGGAAGCCTGGAGCCGCTTCGTTTGAAACAGCGCATCATGATATTCCCAGAATTTGCCTTGCTCACCCGCGCAGCGCGCTGCTTCAGCGGCCTTGGCTGCAAGCGGATGCATCGGTAGTGGGAAGTCCTTGTAGACCAAAGACACCTGATTGCCAAATTGATCCCGCAGCTTGACCAGATCGGGAGATACCTTCTGGCAGTACGGGCACTCGTAGTCCGCGAATTCGATGATCTGAACAGGAGCCTTCTGCGATCCCAGCCGCGGTGCGTCGGCAACGTCTACCTGCGCGCTTGGCTGGCTGAGTTCGACCACTACCCCATATTGTGATCTGAGGTCGGCTAGATAGGCGTCTTTTGCCTTTTTCGCACGCAGCGAATGTACCGTATCGATAATGTGAGGCCGAGCCGATTCATAAGATTCGTCCGTCTGCACACCCTCGTAGTAGAAGCGCAATTGGTCTTCGGTCGGTTCCGGAATGTTGGAAGTAATGTGATGCTTGAGCAACTCGTCAACAGTAATGCCTTCCTTCTTGGCCTGCAGCTCCAGCAAATCGTCATTGATCAGCTGCTCGAGCGCATCTCGCTCCGCAAGATAGTACTTGTACTTAGCCTGTAGGAGCTTCCCGGCTTCCTTCTGCTCCAGTTCATCGACCGTCACCTTCTGACCATCGATTTCGGCTACTACGCTCGAATTAGTTTGACCAACGGCGGGGATCGAAAGCGCGCCTAGGAACGTGCTCAGCCCTAGCGCCATCAGGGCATATTGGACCTTCATTTGGAAAACCCCTCTTTTCGGTGATCAGAATGGAAATTCAAGGGGAGGGCCCGGACGTCGGAATCCATCCCTGGCGTCCGGGATAAACCAGTCTACCCTATATCCGCCATGGCGCGGAAGGGGTAAAAGTCGCGATTCTAGATAGCGCGGCCCGAGGAATTGAACTCCTCGGGCCGCGTCTTGTGCATCAGTTCACTATCCTGCTAGCGGTTTAGAAGTCCTTGTCTTCCGGTGTGCAGGTGATTGTTCCCTGGCCAGAGCCGAGCAGACCCGCGTAGTAGCACAGGTTGTCCAGCGTCTGTTGTTCCCAGGAGCTCAGGTTCGAGTCAGCAACCGCGGTTTCGGTGGTGGCATAGGCGCCAGACGTCGCTGTCGCGCGCTGAATGTGGGTCGCGGACCCGCGCAAGCCAGCCATTGGCATTACGTTTGTCGGATCCCAGGTTGAGGACGAGATCACTTTGATCACGCCACGGCTCGGGACGCGGCCCGTGAGCGGGTTGTTGGTAAGTTCGGTCTTTACGTCTTCCGACAGAAGCCCGTCGGGAGTGATTTCGCAAGCACCACAAGCTTGCAATTCCTGGCTGTCATCAAATACATAGATGGCTGCCCAGAGATTTTTGCCGGTATCGCCGTCGTTGATGAAGCGCACTGTTCCATCCGGTGCGCCGGATGCGTTGTTGGAATAATAGGTGACGAAATACACGCTGTTGTCACCCTGGGCCAATGCATTTCCCGAGAACATCAGGGCAATGGCCACAACGGCAAACATGAACAATCCAACCCTCTTCATCTCGTACTTCCTCCTATTTGGTTACGCCGGGGGCTGGGGGGAGTGCAGCTGAATGGCGATGTTAGCCACTCTATTCGCTCAACTGGTCAAAACAAATTACCCACGTGGCTTAGTCACGCGGGCTAATTCGGAAACAAGACATATTCTCGCCCGGAGGCTTGGCAAGCACGCAACGGCAATCAAAGAGGAGACTTGGGAGATTATAGTTTCGCCTGCGAAGAGGCTATTGCTCTTGGGTTTGTTGCGGGGCGGGCGGAGGTGGAGGCGGTGGCTGCGAGTTGTCGGGCTGAACTCCAGCCTGCTGCATAGCTCTTTCTCGGAGTTCCTTGGCCTTTGCTCTCATCAGTTCGCTGATCGCGTCAGGGGTGAGAGATTCTCGATTGGGTGGCGGTGCCAGGCTCGGGTCGTATTGCGGCGGCAATGGCAATGGCTTTAAAGTCGGGTCCGGCGGAGTCCAAAAAGCAGACGTTGTGGGTGCGGGCGCCGGGGTTGGCGCACCAAGGGGTGTGCTCGTGTCCGTCCCTTGCATCGACAGCAGGACCTCGGCCGGTTCGTTGGGATGTATTGCCGAATTGACAATGATGAAATTGAAGTGAGAGCCGTTTAGCAACTGCGTAAGCACATCGTTCGGATGTCCCGGGCCAACATGTTCGACAATGCGTTCCTCACCACTGCCGGGCGGAACGTCGATCACCGCTCCCATTTTCTTTGCCACGAGTTTGAGCACTTCAGCCAGCGTCGTATTCTCCGCGTCAATCCTGAGTTCACCGTCACGGTATGTGACGACTGTTCCGGCTGGCATTGATGAGATTGTGGCCGTGGATGTGTTCGTCGCCGGGATCGTTGCAGAAGGATTCGTTCCCGAGGTGGTTGTGCCGGAAACGTGGCTTACCGATGGCGCCGTTTGAACAATGGCTGGCATCTGCGGATTTGTGTTCGTTATGCCGATGCTTGCCATCTGTCTGGGCGCAACCGGAGCAACGACCGTCGCGGAAGTCGGCGGCCTTACTTCCGGCTGCGCGGGGACAGGGATGTTAACCACAGACGCTGGTGCAGGCTTCGTCTCAGCTTTTAGCGTCGCAATAGTTGTCGACGGTGCCGCAGGCGCAACCGCAAAACTCACTGTTGGTTGAACAGTCGGCTGCACTGGGGATAGCGTCGAAACTGGTGGCGCCTTTGCAATTTGAGCGGCATTAGCCGGACTTGGCAAAGGCCGCAAATCGGCGACTTGATTGTGCGTCGCGGCAGTTGTGGTTGTTGCAGGCGCCGCGATCTTATCAGCCATCCTTGCCGTGGCGGATGATGATGATGTAACCGGCGCGGATGAGGAAGCGACAACCTTCGAGGGCGCGGCCTGGCCTGGCGTCGTGGACTCCGACTTTTTCGGAACCGTCAAGTTTGAAACGTTTGAAGGCAAATCAAGCAAGATCATCCCCTCGTCCGAATGCCGTCTCTTTCCTTTGACTACGGGTGCGGCTGCCACGGCGTCGGGCACCGGCGGCATCTGCTGACGAGCGGAGTTGCTTGATGGCTTTACATCGGGTGTTGCCGCCACGGCACTTGGCAAAGGCAACAATCCGGTAGTCACTGCTGTAGGTGCATGCGCCTCTACTTTGGGTGCGGCGGCGATCACATTGGGAGTCGGTGCCGGAGCGCTCTGCCGAACTGAACTGTTCGCAATTGCCGGCGCGGGAGCCACTGCTTGATTCTCGCGTTGATTCGCTGCTACCGAATAATTCGGCGTTGCGCTTACCCGCTCAACCAGCGGAGTCGCTGACGCGGGCTTCGTGTCCGAGACCTGAACCCCGGAGACCTGCACCCCCGATGCTGGAACGGAATTCGGAACCGGCGCAGCTCCCGGCACAATCTCTACCCGCGTCATTACAGAAAAATTCGGATCCGAGATGACTACACCTTCGAGAGTGATTTCCAATGAATGCGCCAAAGAAGCAGGCGGCGTGTAATTTCCGTCAGCATCAATATTGCCGCACGCCAGGCCCGCGCAATGCAGTCCCGAGATATTCCAATGTACGGCCACAGGATTTCCCTGCGCATCAGTTACCCCAAAATGCTGCGTCTGATTCGGCGCCATGCTCACGCTGCTTGGAACAATCGTGAATCGATGTGGGATGGTACGCGCCGAGCGGCCGCTGACGAGTTTCTGCGTTAACTCTGGTGTCGACGCTTGGACTTGTTTTATTCCCCCGCTGAACAAGAGGAGAAACATCAAGAAGGACGGTCCGAGTTTGGCCCGAAGAAGCATCGCGAAGAAAGAACGCTCTCGCAAAGCGAACTTGCGCGTTTCCCGCGCTACTGTCGCAAGCATGAGCGTAGCCGCCTCCTTGATCGCAGTTCAGGGTCGCGTAAATCCCAATGCAACAATCTCAGCGAATATGCGCCGGCGCAACGGCCTGTTAGGGGAGGTCAGATTCGCGAGTCGACGCACGTGCGGGGACCTCAAGAGCGACGTGACTCCGCGCATATAGTCTACAACTGTTCACCTCATTTGGGCAGCAAATTTTCCAGCGCAATAGTGTGGAAACCCTTGCAGGACAGCCAAAGTGCCTCGTTACAAAGTGCTTAGGGGATTGCTGTCAGGCTTACCGCTTGGTCCATGGGGTCCGCAACCGTCTAGGCCTGGCAAGAAGATTCAACATCTGCATGTTAAAAACTTTTCACCCCGGACTAATCCGCTCGCCTAGTCGGAGCCTTAGTTCTTACGCAGTACTCCAGAATTTTGAAAGTTTCGCGGAAGTCCTATTGACATTAGTAGTTTTCGCCATAATACTTAGGTCGGCTGTTGCAGGGCCTCAGCTTTTTGGGCTAGCACGGCTCCTCCCCCTAAAGGCCGCATTTTCGGGTCAATCCAGCTTGTCCCCGCGCCAGTCGAATTTCTCTTGGACGGGGCAGGTTGTTTAGCGTTTCGGGGAGATTACCGTGTCCATGGCTCCTGGCAACAGCGGCTTCATGCTGCTGGATGCTGAGTTAAATCTCATGGCGTCGAACGACGCCGCTCTTCAAATACTCTGTTTTCCCGGCGAGGTAAGCCGGATCAAACAACCCAAGATCTTTCTTGCCGACCGCGTTCGCACCGCTCTCGTTGATCATCAACATCGCGACCGCAAGCTTTTCGTCAAGGAAGTCCAATCAGGAAAACGTCGCTACATCTGTAAAAGCTTCCTGGTGAATTGCAATGGCCAGGCTTCTCCCCAGCCGGCTTTTGCATTGCTGCTCGAGCGTGGCGCCGCCGGCAGCATGACCTCGCGAGAGCTATCCGAACGCTACGCATTAACGCAAAGAGAATGCGAAACGGTCGAGTATCTCTTGCAGGGGCTAACCAGCAAAGAGATCGCGGCGCGCATGAAAATTAGTCCCAATACCGTAAAGGCTTTCCTCCGATTGGTCATGGTAAAGATGAAGGTTTCCACTCGCTCCGGAATCGCCGGCAAAATAACCGGTTCCCGATCTGCCTCCTAACGCCTTCCCCCTCAGCGAATTAGCCAGCTTGAATTAGTCCGATTGAGCGATTTACCCGTTCCTCATGTTGGGGCATGATCGAGCCCTGTGAACTATCTTTCCGATCGCGAACGGCGCCAATTCGCCCGCTTTCCGCAAGTGCTCGACGTACATGCCCGATGCTTGTTGTCCGCGACGGCGACCCCAAGCGGAGCGACGAAAGAGTTCGATGGCCGAATCCATAATTTGAGCAATGGTGGCGTGTGCATCCTCAGCTCATTTCCCCTGCAACCATCGATGTTCATCTGTTGTAATTTCCCCATTTCCGATGCGCCCGTTGCGGTGCCCACATTTATGCAAGTTCGGTGGAGCGTCAAACAGGGCCAAAAGTCCCCCAACTATATTAGCGGCTTGCAGTTCGTCGCCTAGGAACCCACCTCCTCTCAAGCTTTGATGGAAGCAGGACAGGCACCTATTGAACTAGCCCAAATGGGTTAGTTCGAACAGTCGATTGGCGACGCGTAAGCCGACCAGTATAGTTCTGTTGGATTAGTCAGCTGGATGTAAGACGGAAGACTGAACTGATATGTTAGTCTTCCAACAAATCGCCCTCCCTTCCTGAACTCCAGCCACCCTTATGAGACATTCAAAGTTGGTTCGCGCATTCACTGCGTTTTGCGCGCTTTCGTGTATCTCCATTTTGTGGGGTTGCGGCGCATCATCCCAAACAAAACTAACGCAAATCGCAGTCTCGCCCGCGAACCAATCCATCGCGAAGGGCGACACAGTTCAGTTCGGTGCGGTAGGAACCTACAGTGACGGCAGCACGCAAACGCTGACTGATACCGTGACCTGGGGGACATCTTCATCATCCGTTGCCACGGTCAACGCCCAAGGCCAGCTTCTGGGAATGAGCCAGGGATCCACCCAAGTGACCGCTGCCTATCAGGGCCTCACCGGCAGCACGACCGTTACAGTGGGCGCGCCAGCATTGGTCGGAATCGTAGTCAGCCCGAACCCGTCGTCGCTACCGCTCGGTGAATCCGAGCAACTGAATGCCGTCGGCAAGTATTCCGATGGGAGCACGCAGGACCTGACCCAATCGGTCACATGGGGCACTGCCAGCACAGGAATTGCCTCGATTAGCGCCACCGGACTCGTTAGCGGTCTCACCGCAGGTAGCACGGGAATCACTGCGAGCTCCGGAAATATCGAAGGGACGGCTTTGCTCACGGTTGGATCCGCAGTTCTCATGTCGATCGCCGTGACACCCGGAAATCCATCGGTCGCCGCTGGTGACACCCAGCAATTCACCGCCATTGGAACCTACAGCGACGGAAGCACTCAGAATCTGACAACACTGGTGACATGGAGTTCGCCCGCTCCTGGCGTCGCCACGATAACCTCCGCCGGCTTGGCGACCGGCGTGGGAGTTGGAACGACCTCAATTGCCGCAACGCTTGGCAGCATGAACGGCTCCGCCACACTGACCGTCTCATCTGCAGCTCTTGTGTCGATCGCGGTCACGCCAGGGAATCCTTCAATTGTGGCTGGCCTC
>Ga0335072_10015752_pt1 | contig 10723 bp, 9 predicted proteins | sample Lox_Sample_21_FD_206725 | JGI IMG/M metagenome (GOLD analysis project Ga0335072, IMG submission 206725) | Soil microbial communities from Loxahatchee National Wildlife Refuge, Florida, United States - Lox_Sample_2.1 | ecosystem: Environmental > Terrestrial > Soil > Wetlands | place: USA: Florida... | reverse complement strand
TTGCTGACCAGGATAGGGTTGTTGACCAGGATAGGGCTGCTGCGGCGCGGGATATTGTTGTCCCGAGTCATCCTGAATCGGAACGCTGGTCGACGGAGGCGGAGCTGGAGCCCCGGCCTGATCCTGACCGTAGGCAGGCGGAGCGCTCGGATATTGGGCGAACACCAGCCCGCTCGATAATGCGACGAACAACAGAACCATCCAAACTGTCTTCAACCGCTGCTGGCGATTCATTTCTGCAGCCCCTTTCGCCTCCGCCGGAACCCTGTTCGCGCTGAAGCGAATCTGCTTACTTCACCGTGCGTTGAAAAGCCGGCGCACAGTCATCTCTGTTAACCCTGTGTTGATGGGGTTGTTTCGCAGGCTTGCTCCCGTATTCCGTCAGGTAACAAATCTTCACATAAGAAAAACAGCGGTTTACAGACATCCCTCTGATCATCGACGGCTACTGTTCCGCCTTCATGAAGTATCCCGACACCTTCCACATGCTGTCTCTCTTATCCAGCATAGGGACGACGGTCTCGATCATTTTGGGCGCGTTGGCGAATTTCGTTTGAAACTGGAGGATGACGTATTTTCCGGGCGGCGCGCTCGGCAGATCCTCTTTGTATTCCGCGCTGATCAAGTGCCGGGATTCCATCTTGCCCACCGGCGCACGTATGGTCTTCATCGTCTCTTCCCATTGTGCTTTCGTCACCTTGTCTTTGAAGTCGCTGGCGGCCTGCTCCCAGCAGATGCCAAACTGGCCGTCATCAAGATGCGACAGCCATTGCTCGGCGGCATTGACTGCCGGTGTGACGTTTTTGTCGGCGGCCAACGACGTGAGGGAAAGTGTAGCGACCGCCAGTAGAACAAAGCAGAACCTTGCCTGTGCTCTCATGTCGCCCCTTTTGCAACTACAAACTCAATCAGCGATTTTACCCCGGAGCCGAATAAATCTCAGTGATTCCCTCAAGCCGGGTTTGTGCATCGAAAGCAGCATGCCGCTGCTGCGGAGGGTCGTTGCGTTTACGATTGCCGTGTTAAGCCTCGGCGCGTGGCTAAGCGCCGGCACGCCGGGCGAGTTTCGCGGAACCATCATCGATGTGCCGGGAGCTTCGTCCAGGGGCAAATGGATTTATGTGCAAGGGCGCAACGGCTCCGCGCGGCGCGTCGACATCTCGAATGCCCGTGTCGTCTATGACGAAGATGTGCCGGCGGCGGAACGCCGCACTAATCCGGCGGAGGCGCTGACGGCGGGAGCGGAAGTTCGCGTTACTGCCGAGCAGGGAAGCGATGGGGAATGGAAAGCCAGCCGGATCGAAATTCTGAAGGCAGCAGTTAGCACTCAGCGATCAGCCGTCAGTATCGACCCATCAGCTGCTTCCTGGCTGCTGACTATTGACTACTGATGGCTGATCGCTAACTGCACGGCTTCCCGTACATCGATGTGTATTGCAGCCCGATCTCGCCGCAGGTGCATTGTTCAACGGAATAGACCACACAGGAATCGAACGGACGTGAGTACACGTGCAGGCTCACGGCGCGCTCGTTCCACTCGCGCGGATTGCTCACGTCGTGTACGGGATTCTCTGGATCGACGGCAACCGGGTTCTCCTGAGTCATATGTTCGATGTTGGTAGGAACGATCTTGCAGGCGTGCGCGCCGAGATCTTCCGAGATCACGCGATAGTTCTGCACCGCAAGCTTGCCCATGGCGGCAGCCATCCAACAATTCTGGCCCTTGTGATTGTGGATGGAGCTTTTCATTCCCGGTTCCCAACAGAGCGTCAGCAATTCGTAGAGCTCAGTTTTGTCGACCAGGTTGCGGGTGTAATGCTGCGCGTTCCAGAAGAGATATGGCTTTAGTGATTCAGGCTCGATCCGGTTTGCCCGCAGATAATCCAGCGTGCCCTGTACACCAGTGAAATCCGGCTCGCGCAGCTGGCGTAAGCCTTCGACAAAGGCCTCGATCGACAAAATTCGTTGGGTTTGTTGTGGCGTGGTTCCGATAGCCATTAGCTTTCTCCTGGGACGAAGCGCTCATTCTAACCCAGTTTCCGCAGATCGCAGCCGCCAACGGCAAGGACCTGTCCGACGGTGTCGCGTCCAATGCCAGGAAAGCAGCAAAGTTGCAGAAATCCTTTGAGCCGCACTGCGGTTCCAAGCATATAATGTGCGCAAAAGCACCCTTGGCAAGGTGCGGCGTTCGGCACGGGAGTTCCCCATGAAATCGCCCGCTCTGGCAATCATCATCGCAGCGCTGTTGAGCGCCAACTCGTCGATCATAGCCCTAGCGCAGAACAACACCCAGTCGCAGTCGTCACCTCAAATCTCCGGCAGTTCCCCCGATTCGTCGCCAACGACCGCGGCTGCGACGACCACCTCTTCGCCGGTCGACAGCCCGGAGGCAACGTCTCCCACCGCGACAGCCCCCAAGGAGACGCACAACAAAGATAAGAACGATATCGATGACATTGGCGCTCGCAACGTGGGCAACACCGGTAAGAGTATGGGCGATTGGTACTCGATCGACACCGACGTGAAGATCGGTAAACAGTACGCCATGATGGTCGAGTCCAGTGCGCGAATGATTCAGGACCCGGTGATCGACGAATACGTCAATCGCATTGGCCAGAATCTGGTGCGCAACTCCGATGCCAAGGTGCCCTTCACGATCAAGGTCATCGATTCCGACGATATCAACGCGTTTGCTCTCCCCGGCGGTTTCTTCTACGTCAATAGCGGACTGATCCTCGCAGCCGACAACGAGGCTGAGTTGGCTGGCGTGATGGCCCATGAAATCTCGCATGTCGTGCTTCGTCATGCCACACGCGAGATGACACGGGAGAATTACGTCAGGCTGTCCACCGTTCCCTTGATGTTCGTCATCAACAGCTGGGGCTTGTATGAAGCGACCAATCTGGCAATGAGCCTGGCGCTTCCCGTTACCTTCATGAAGTTCTCCCGTGACTTCGAAGCTCAGGCTGATTACTTTGGCCTGCAGTATATGTACAAAGCCGGCTACGATCCGCAGGCTTTTATCTCAATGTTTGAGAAGATCAATGCGTTGGAAAAGCAGAAGCCGGGAGCGATTTCGAAAGCTTTCATGAGCCACCCGCCGACTCCGGAGCGCATTTTAAAGAGCCAGGAAGAGATTCGCGAAGTCCTGCCGCCGCGTCCGGAATACATTCTGGACACCTCAGAGTTCGAACAGGTCAAGGCGCGCCTGGCAGCCATTGAAAATCGCAAGAAGGGCCTACCCGCCGAGGAGAACAAGCCCACCTTGCGCAAGACGCAGACCGCCGACAACGGCAGTAGTCAACCCGATGGCAAGGGAGACGATCGTCCCACCCTGCAAAAGCGCGACGACGATTTTGCCGCGGTGCGCGCGGATGTCTTCTGATTGGATTCGGAATGCACTTCGACGCCGGCGGCCACCAGCCGCCGGTTTTCCTTTGCGGCTAAGCTCGCTTGCGGCCTTCCGCCGGGGTTTCGGGCACGGGCTGCGCGGCGTCAGCCGTGGTAGCCAGAGTGGGTTTGACCTTTGGCGGCGGTGCCTTTTTGAGCGGCAGGGTTCCGTCTCCGCGCTGCTGGATGATCTCCGAGTTCAGTTCGGCGCCCGCCAGCATCAGAAATCCAGACCAGTACATCCACATCAGTAGAGCAATTGCGCCGCCAAGCACGCCATAGGTTTTGTTAAGGTGATCGAACTTGCCGAAGTAGAAGCTCAAGCCATACGACAGCGCTAACCATCCCAGCACGGCAATCACAGCTCCCGGAAGCGTGTGCATGAAACGCTGCCGGACATTCGGCGCCATCAGGTACAGAGCTTCAACTGCCAGCACGATGAAGCTCACAGCCATGAGCCACCGCACCATCGGCCACAGGATGGCGAATTCCCGGGTTAATCCGACCCGCCGGGCGAGATAGCCGCCGATCTCCGGGCCGATCACCATGAAGGCAAAAGCCAGCGTCACCAGCGTACCGACAACCAGGGTGAGTTGGATCGAGAGCAGGCGCGTCCTCCACAGGGAACGGGTTTCGGGGACGTCATAAGCAACATCCAGGGCCTCGATGAGGGTGGTGAAGCCGCTGGAGCAGGTCCAGAGCGTGCCTAAGAGACCCAGGGACAGCAGGGTTCCGTGAGGAACCACCACATCGGAAACCACCTTGCGGATCAGGCCCATGCTTTCCGGCGGCGCCACGCGCCCGATAGTCTGGACGATGGTGTTGAACAGATCGGGAACCGGCAGGTACGCCATCACCGCAGCAAGAGTGATCAGCGCCGGAAACAGCGCCAGAACGAAGTAATACGAGAGGGCCGCCGCGAAGGAAAAGATGTGGTTGACGTTGATGTCGTTCGTTACGCCAGCGACGACTCGCTTGAACTTTTGGAACGGCATGGAATTTCCGCCACTCTCGGCTGCGCGGTCGCGTAGTGGGATGAATAACGCAACAGAGAGGTTGAGTCAAGCCGGTTTCGTGCGTCTTCCGCGCGGTCGCGACATCAATATAACCACCCGAACAAACCGGAAGCACCGTAGATACGCGAGCTGGGGAGCTGATGACATAAGGGTAATCAGGGGAAGTTGCGACCTAAGTTATACTCGTAGTTTCGTGAAAAATGGCAGCAGCATCTGAGAACGGCCACCGGCAGGTGAAGGGAAGACGGACCTGGCTGGTGATCCTGGGCCTCCTGGTAGCGGTGATAGTGTTGGCCGCATTCGTATCTCTTCATCATTCGCAGGTGGCAATCCGAGTAGGAAGCACCGAGCGAGGTACGATTACCGCCAGCATCGCGACCAACGGTAGAATTGAGGCGCTGGATAACTTTCAGGCCTATGCGCCCATGCCCACGACGGTGAAAAAGATCTATGTCAAGCAGGGCGATTGGGTGAAGCCGGGGCAGATGCTGGTGCAATTGGACGATGCCGAGGCGCGGCTGCAGGCGGCCAGGGCGCAAGCTCAACTGAAGGGAGCGGAGGCCGATCTGAATATTGTACAGAGCGGGGGAACCCGGGACGAGCTGCTTACGACCCGCAACGCCTTGACCAAAGCGCAGACGGACCGCGACGTTGCCGAGCGAAACTTGCAGGCGATGCAGCGCCTGCTGCAGAGCGGCGCCGCCTCGCAGGCCGAGGTAGACGTTGCACAGAATCAAGTGAAGGTCGCCGATTCGGAGGTTCACCTGCTGCAGCAGAAGCTTAAGGACCGCTATTCGCACCAGGACGTGAGCCACGCAGAGGCGCAGGAAGCGGAAGCGAAAGCTTCTCTGCAGGCGGCGCAGGAAGTGCTGAAGAATTCAAACGTGACCGCGCCGCGTGAGGGTATGGTCTACTCACTGCCGGTTCACGAGGGTGCCTTCGTGAATACCGGCGATCTGCTGGTGCAGGTGGCAGACCTGCACAAAATACGGGTGCGAGCTTTCGTGGACGAGCCGGAAATCGGCAGGCTTGCACCAGGACAGCAGGTTGAGGTCACTTGGGACGCGCTGCCGGGCCGGGTGTGGAAGGGTACGCTGGAAACTTTGCCGACGACGGTTGTTCAGCATGGGACGCGAATGGTCGGTGAAGTCACCTGTGTGGTCAATAACGATGACCTGAAGCTCCTGCCCAACACCAACGTCAGCGTTGCCATCGTGACGGCGCGGCAGGAGAACGCATTGACCATCCCCCGCGAAGCCGTTCATGAAGATGAGAAGGGGCAGTATGTGCTTCAGGTCGTAAACGGTGAGCTGAAGCGAAGGAACGTAACCACTTCGGTCTCAAACTTAACCCGGGTCGAGGTAACGAGCGGCCTCTCCGACAACGCGGTTGTCGCGTTGGGAGCGCTTAACATGCAATCGCTGAAAAGCGGTATGGCGGTAAAACCGGCTACTCCATGAAATCGTTTTGCTTCAGGCTTGGTGTAATTTTTGTTGCGCTGCTTCTTTTGGGATCGCTGGGTTTTGCTACGCCGGCCGACGACCTGCTGTCTTCCGGTCGCCTGAACGAAGTTGTTACTCTGCTCGCCAACCGCGGTGACGCGGCATCGCTGAATCTGGTTTCTCGCGCCTACTACGCCATGGAACGCTGGGATGATGCGGTGAAATACGGCGAACGCGCGGTGAATCTGGAGCCCCAGAACGCCGAATACCATCTCTGGCTGGCGCGTGAGTATGGTCGCAAGGCGCAGGATGCCAAGGCGTTCGCAGCCGCTTCCAACGCCAAGAAGGCGAAGAACGAATTCGAGCGCGCGGTGCAGCTCGATCCTTCGAATGTTCAGGCGCGGGTTGATCTAGCCGAGTATTACACCGAGGCTCCGGGTTTCATGGGCGGTGGTGTAGACAAGGCCCGCGATCAAGCTTCGCAGGTGCAGAGATATGACGAAGGGATGGCGCACCTGATTCTGGCCCGCATCGCCGATAAGCAGAAGCAATATCCTGAGGCCGAGGCGCAGTACCGCGCGGCCATTAAGCTGGCAAAGAATCCGGCTGACATGTGGCTGCAACTTGCCGACTTCTACCGCGGTCAGGGACGATTTGACGATATGCAGCTTGCGGTGCACTCGGCAATGGCGCAGCCGGATCGGAAAGCCGAGTCGTATTACGATGCGGCGCGCGAGCTCTATCAGGGCGGCCGCGACTACACCGACGCGTTGCAGTATCTACAGAAGTATCTGGCTTCCGGCAAGCTGACCGAGTCCGCGCCGGCGTTTCGCGCCCATTACCTCAGCGGAGAGCTAAACGAAAAGATGGGGCAGAGCTCGGCGGCAGCATCGGAGTATCAGGCCTCGGTCAAATTAGCTTCGGCGTTTGGACCCGCCAGCGAGGCTCTCACCCGTCTGGGCCAGTGAGACCGAGGTCAAACTCCTTTCGATCAGAACTCCCGGCTCGAATGACCGCTGTTTCATTTGGCTGCTGCTGACCACTGATCGAGTTCACCCGTCGCATACAAAAGCTGGAGCTGGGCGCGCTCGGTTTCGAAATCCGAATCCATCAGCGAAGCAGAATCCTGAACGGCTTTCAGCGAAGCGGCTTGCAATTCGCGGAGCGTGGCCGTTTTAGCCTCCATGCGATCGTGGGCCGCCTGCAGCTGCGTCTGCGCCAACTCATACTGCAGTTGCGCGACGTCGCGCGCCGCGGACAGTTCCCGCACGCTGTCCCGCAGTCTCACCGCCTCGTCGGTAATCTGGGTTTTCGTGTTCTCCGCCTGCTTCTTCGCTCGAAGCGCTTCCGCGTCAGCCGTCTGCGCGCGGGCGCGTTGTGTATCGTTCAGGATCGGCACGCGGAGCACCAAAGCGAAGGTCACGTTGTTCGATCGAAAAGAGCCTGGGCGAAAGAACTGTTCGTAATCGGTGAAAGTCGTGCTGATGAGGCCGTATTGCGCGGCAAAATCTGCCGTGGGATAAAGCGCCTTATGCTCGCCCCGAGCTCGCAGTTGCTCGGACTTTGCCTGCAGCTCGGCCATCTCGATAGCGGCGTTGTTCTCCAGCGACGGGGCTGCAGTGTCGGCTTGCGCGGTTTGGGAAGGCAGAGCAGGAATGGAACTGGAGACAGTTCTGACTGCGTCGAGCGGCACGCCCGTCAGTTCCGCCAGATGATGCCGCAACACATCGACCGAAGACTCGGCTTGCGCGATGCGATAGTTTGACTGAGCTACCGTCAGCTTCGCCTTAGTCTCCTCGACTGGGGCTTCTACGCCCTCTTGCACCCTTGCCTGAGTGGTTCGCAGCATATCTTTGGTTACCTTTTGCTCGGCGTAGAGAACCGGCAGTTCACGCTCCCACTTGTTCAGCTCAACGTAACTGCTGATCACATCCAGCAGCACCTTGCCCCGAATATCCCGCGCCTGCGAAGTGGAGGCCTGTAGATCGGTGCTGGCAGCGCGAATGAAGTCGCGCTGCGACGGGCTATAAACACCGGATTGCGCCGTGACGTTGAAAATGGTAGGTGCCGCGCCCTCGAGGCTGAGCGGGAAGCCATAAGCGTAACCAAGGCTTGACCCGACCGCTACCTGTGGGATGTAGAAGCTACGCGCAGCACGATAGTTTCCGCGGGACGCGAGCTCCGCAGCCTGCGCGACACCGGTGCTGCTGCTGTGCGTTAGTGCCAGGTCAAGCGCTCGACGGAGGGTAAAGTCCTGCGATTGTCCGATCTGCGGCAAGAAGCAAAGCAAGAATGCCATCGTTAACGCGGGCGAGAATCGAGCAGGCAGCATCATTGGATTTGCGGATCCTCCATTTCTATGAGCAAGCCGGAGTATACGTCCGGCTCAACGCCTCTGACCAGTTGGTCTCCGTCGCCGGATGACCGGCTTCTCGGCAAACCGAACTTACGCCAGCACAGCTTATGGGTATCTCCGGTGGATCGCCGGATTGCCCCTTTCCACTGCATTAATCGACCATTCGCTGTGAGCGCGTGCTGGCGATACGTACTTCGCACGTAGCATCTATATAGCGAGTTCGCCGAATAGATGTGGGCGACATTCCTGCTGCGCAGGGGTTAGATACGGGACGTGCCAAAAGTATCAGCACGGACAATCCCCAGCGGTGTCGGGCCTCTCTAAACAGATGGTACGATGAGTAAGACTATGCCTTTGAGAACGCTCTTCCTAAATCCTCCTTCTTTTGAGAATTATGATGGCGGCGCAAGTTCCCGCTGGCCGGCTACTCGGGAAATCGAGTCCTACTGGTATCCAGTATGGCTGGCTTATCCGGCGGGCATGCTGGAGGGCTCGCGCCTGCTCGACGCTTCGCCGCACAAGGTGAATGCCCAGCAGACGATCGAGATCGGCAAGCAGTTCGAGTTTCTCGTCTTGTTCACCTCGACCCCCGGATTCCAAGGCGACATCAAACTGGCGGCCGCGATGAAAGCGACGAATCCCAAGCTGAAGATCGCCTTCGTCGGCCCGCACGTCACCACGCTGCCCGAGGCTTCGCTACAGGAGGGAACAGCAATCGATTTCGTCGTCCGTCGCGAGTTCGACTATGCGACCGTGGAATACGCCAACGGCAAGCCTCTGAACGAAATCCTCGGCGTCTCCTATCGCGCCGAAGACGGCCGCATCGTTCACAATCCTGATCGTCCCGCGGTTGCCGATCTCGACGCGATGCCCGATGTGGTCGATGTCTACAAGCGCGATCTCGATCCGCGGCGCTACAACGTGCCATTCCTGCTCTATCCGTACGTGTCGCTGTACACCACGCGCGGCTGTCCGGCGCAATGCACCTTCTGCCTGTGGCCGCAGACGCTCAGCGGACATCCCTGGCGCAAGCGCTCATCCGACAGAGTTGCGCGAGAGATGGCCAAAGCCAAGGAATATTGGCCGTGGGTGAAAGAGTTCTTCTTCGACGACGACACCTTCAACATCCAGAAGGCGCGCACCATCGAGCTGTGCTCCAAGCTGAAGCCACTGGGGATCACGTGGTCGTGTACCTCGCGCGTCACCACCGACTACGAAACCCTGAAGGCGATGAAAGACGCCGGCTGCCGGCTGTTGATCGTCGGCTACGAGTCGGGCGATCAGCAGATCCTGAAGAACATCAAGAAGGGCGCAACCGTCGAGCGCGCCCGCGACTTCACCCGCGACTGCAAGAAGCTTGGCCTGGTGGTCCACGGCGACTTCATCCTCGGCCTGCCCGGCGAGACCAAAGAGACCATTCGCCGCACCATCGACTTCGCCAAGGAGCTCGATGTCGAGACCATCCAGGTATCGCTGGCGCACGCCTATCCGGGAACCGAGCTTTACGACTTCGCCAAGGCCAACGGCTTCATCCTGAACGAAGGCGCGCAGATGGTGGACGAAGGCGGACACCAGGTCGCGATGATCGAGTATCCCGGCATCTCACGTGACTACATCCTCGAGATGACGCATCGCTTCTACGATGAGTACTACTTCCGGCCGAAGGCGATCTTCCGCATCGTGAGAAAAGCAGCCTTCAGTTCGGTGGACCGCAAGCGGCTCTATACCGAAGCGAAATCGTTCCTGAAGCTGCGTGCGGCGCGCAATCGCGCGGTGCAGGAAGCACGCAGCGGCAGTACGACTCCTCCGGCGAACGGCAACGGCGCCGGACAAAAGCAGGAAACGAAGACGGTCGAGCCGGTCGAGGTATAACAGCGTCTCCACCCCATTTGCTTCCCACACATTCGAAAACTGCGGATGTGTGGGGAAGCGCCGCCGATACCCCCCGCCCCCTCAATTTTTGGTCTTGATTCTAAAGATCTTAAATTAAAGGTAATTATCCCTTGTCCTGAGGGTATAATTACCAAATTAAACGGAATTATATACTTGACAAACCGGAAGAAAAGGCGTAAGTTCGAACCTGTAATCGAGGTTCGCCATGATCTTGAACATCGCTGAAACTCCGCACTTCCAAGACGCCGACAAAGCCCGCGAATTTCTTGAATCCGAGCGCTGGCCTAACGGCCCCGTCTGCCCGCATTGCTCCTGCACCGTCGCCTACAAGCTGACGCCTAAGCCGAGCAAGAAGGGCAAGCATGTGCGGAAGGGTGTCTACAAGTGCAGGGACTGCGAACAGCAATTCACGGTCACGGTGAACACGATCTTCGAGGATAGCCACATCCCCCTAAACAAATGGCTGCTGGCTGTTCATCTTCTCTGTGCGTCCAAGAAGGGGATGAGCGCCCATCAACTCCATCGGATGTTGGGCGTGACGTACAAGTCTGCGTGGTTTATGGCTCATCGTATTCGCTACATGATGAGCCAGCCATCATTCAAAAAAAGATTGTTTGGCGTGATTG
>Ga0335072_10015751_pt1 | contig 10723 bp, 10 predicted proteins | sample Lox_Sample_21_FD_206725 | JGI IMG/M metagenome (GOLD analysis project Ga0335072, IMG submission 206725) | Soil microbial communities from Loxahatchee National Wildlife Refuge, Florida, United States - Lox_Sample_2.1 | ecosystem: Environmental > Terrestrial > Soil > Wetlands | place: USA... | reverse complement strand
TGAAGCCCACGACCTCGCAGGCGCCGCCGAGGATCGTAAGGACGAGCTGCACTGTGGCCATGCGCGGGAGCATCCCAGGCGTTCCGGCAGCGTCGTCCCGATCACCGGTTCCCCTCCAGCCGAGCACCCTCGAGACCCCAAAGCCAGCCCGGCGGCCGCCGTTGGCCGTGGCAACATCCGTGGCAACATCCATTCCGTCCAATGCGTCTAATGCGTCCAGGAAACCGACCAATTTGGACGATTTGGACGCCGATGGAAGCATCTACGCGCCCGGTACATGGTTGAGGGCCTTGTGGACTTTATGGTCCGTGGAGGTTCGAGTCCTCTCGGGCGCACTGGGAAAGCCCCGCACAGCGGGCGGGCGTTGCGATCGTCCGGCGCTGTTCGATCATTGGCGAGGCTGCCGGCGTCCCCGGCAATGGCGTAGGCTGCGGGAACCCCTGGATCTCCGTCTGCCCTCGTTCGTGTTGGTGTGAGGCGAAGTCGACAGCGGGAGCGAGGATGAGTGGGGATCGGAACAGAGTGACTGATCAGCCTTCGAGCGCGGGGGTGACGCGGCGCGAGGTCGTGGGCCGAGCCGCCGTAGGGGCCGGTTTGCTTGGTCTGGGTGCAGCGCCGGCCGCGCTCGCGAGTCGACTTCGTCCAACCGCCGAGAGCGCTGACGTGGTCGTGGTCGGTGCGGGCCTCTCGGGACTGACGGCGGCTCGGGTTCTGGCGGCGGCGGGTCGGGACGTGTTGGTGTTGGAGGCGCGCGACCGGGTGGGTGGGCGCACGCTCAACCATTCGATCGGAGGCGGGCGCGTGGTTGAGGTCGGTGGCGAGTTCGTGGGACCCACGCAGGACCGGATACTGGCGCTCGCGCGGGCGGTTGGCGTGGACACATTCCCCGTCTACAACCAGGGATCGGACGTCGAGGTGATCGGCGGGCAGCGATCGCTGTATCCGGCGTCCACGGGCATCCCGACCGACCCTGAGACGCAGACGTTCTTGCTGAACCTGCTGGCCGCGATCGACCCGATCGCGAAGGAGGTGGGAGCGCTGGCTCCATGGCGGGCCACGCGCGCGAAGCAGCTGGACCGAACCACGCTGCGCGAGCTGGCTAGCCCGTTTCTGAGCGAGCGGATCGCCCCGGTGTTCGACGCCGTGATCAACTCGGTGTGGGGCGTGGACTCCGATCAGCTGTCGGTGCTGTACGCCGCGTCCTACGTCGCGGCGGCCGGTAATCAGGACAACCCGGGGAGCTTGTTCCGCGTGGTCTCGACCGCGGGCGGCGCGCAGCAGTGGCGGTTCGTCGGGGGGTCACAGATCGTGGCCCAAAGGGTGGCCGAGAAGCTTGGAAGACGAGTGCGGCTGAATACGCCCGTGCTCGGGTTGGTCTCGACCGCAGGAGGCGTGCGCGTCCAGGCCGAGCGGTTGCAGGTTGAAGCCAACCGCGTGATCGTCGCCGTCCCGCCGCCACTCGCGCTCGAGCTGACCCGCTCGCTGAGTCACCGGCGCGCTCAACTGCTGAAGGGCACCCACATGGGGCACCTGATCAAATCCGAAGCGGTGTATCCGACCCCGTTCTGGCGGGCCGAGGGGCTGAGCGGGCAAGGAGTCAACGACGAGGGCATCGCCTCGACGCCGTTCGACAACTCTCCGCCTGACGCCAGCGTCGGCGTTCTGTTCGCATTCACCGGCGGCCGTGCCGCCGACCGCCTCGCCAGGTTTCCCGCCGCCGAGCGACGCGAGCAGGTCCTCGAACGCTTCGCCGAGTACGTCGGCAACCAGGCGCTCTCCCCGACCCAGTTCATCGAGCACGACTGGCGTGCCGAGAAGTGGACCGGCGGGTGCCCCACCGGCATACCGCGGCTCGGCGTCCTGTCCAGATACGGAGACACGCTTCGCAGCCCGATCGGGCCCGTGCATTTCGCCGGGACCGAGACCTCCGACTACTGGCAGGGATACATGGACGGTGCCGTGCGCGCCGGCGAACGCGCAGCCCACGAGGTCCTCACAGCCTAGGCCGGCCCGACTTGCGAGATATGGACGAGCTCCGATCTAGTAATGAGGCCGGGGTTCTGACCATCACGGTTCGGATCACAATCGGGTTAGCATCGATCTCTTCGCAGCGGAACACGTGCGGTTGTGGAGCTTGGTGACGAGTGCGTGGCCGAGGTGACGCCTTCTGGGACCGGCTCGTCGTTCGCGCGACGAGCTCCATCATGCACGCGTCGCCGGCGAACCTGACCACCTCGCCACTCCGGTCACTCTGCGCGACCGGTCCTTCGGTGGAGGTGAACTGTGTGATCAGTGGTATTCGTAACGCAGCTTGGATCGCGCCGCGGTCCCCCAAGGTGACCGTCTCACCAATCATCGCCCGTCACCTGCCAGGCGACCTGGGCCGGCATGACGAGTACGTCCGGGTCTTCGAAGTGCGTGCGCGCTGCGGTGTCAAGCTCGTCAAGTTCGTGCTCGTCGGCGAGGCCCATCTCGACGATCTGTGGGCGCATACTGCGCACGAGGTCGGCACGGATTGTGCGGCGCGAGTGCCCGGCTGGATATACCCCTGCTCGGACTTCCACGGTAACTTCCTCGAGACCCGCTTGGCGATAGAGCTCAGCCAGCCTGCGGCCGAAGTGCGGGTCGGCGCCGTTGCGGGAGAACGCGATCGTGAAGATCTCGCACAGACGATCGAACGCGGGATGAGGCGGATAGCAGATCGCGTACTGCGTGTCAGGCTCAAGGCCGGCCACCCACCCTCCCGGCCGAGCCAGACGCACCATCTCCGCGAGTACCTCTGCCGGCTGGGGCACCGTGACCAGCAACGTTCGGGCATGAACCAGATCGAACGAGGCCGGCTCAAGGCCGGTGTGTCGTGCGTCGCCACGCACGACCTCGACATCGCTCAAACCCCGCGTTGCGGCGAATTCGGATGCCATCGCCACGTGCGCTTCGTCGGCGTCGAGTCCGACGACCCGGCCACCCGGCGCGACCCGCTCGGCGAGCAGATCGATAACGCCGCGCGGTCCGCAGCCGAGATCGATCGCGCTGTCGCCGCATCGCAGTGAAACCCGATCAAGCAGAACAGCGCTGTCGGGTGCGAGCTCCTCCGCCTGGCGCTGCAGACGGGCACTCTCGCCGCCGCTGCTGCCCAGCGCGTAGACGGCGTTCGGGTCTGACGTGACGGACATGACTACGGCCTCCTCCATTTGGAAAACGTCTCGGTGGTCGCTCGGAATACGGCCGTGATGGCTTTGCGGTTCGCCGAACTGAGCACCGCTACGTGATCGGGACAGTCGCGGAGTGTGGGCCGAGTGCGGCCTCGGCCGGCCGGCGCATCGTCGTCGTGGCGACGCGCCGGCCCTTGGCCCGAGAGCAATGAGTTGGGTCGTCGCTCCGCGGTCGTTGCGGGAAGGTCTAGGCGGGCGCTCCTGCGGCCAGGGCTTGGACGGCGGCGGTGGTCAGGGGCTGGCCGCCGATGCCCCACTCGCCGCTGTTCACCTCTTCGACGACGACCCAGGTGACGCTTCGCATGTTCTCGCCCTCGATGGAGACCATCGCGTCGGTCAGGCGCTCGATGATCTGCTCCTTCTGCTCGGACGTGAACACGTCCTCGATGACCTTGACGTTGATGAGCGGCATTGCGGTTCTCCCTTTTCTGATCGGTTGTCTCTAACGACGGTTTGCGGGGCAGAGGTCCTCGGCCAGGGCCGTGTACCAGCAGCCGGCCGAGCAGCGGACCTTGACCATGTCGACCGGGCCACCGGTCGACTCCAACGTCCAGCGATCCTCGATGCGGGCCGGGGCCGCGCATCGCGGATCCGGGCACACAACGGCCGGCACGTCGAGCACGGTCAGGCGCTCGAGCAGTGATGTGCTCATGTGGTTTCCTTTCAACTTCGCGTGAGCACGAGGCTATGTCCGGCGGTACCTGCTTCGCGTCCGGTGGCCACCTAATGCCACCCGGGGGGTCGGGTCGCTTGCATCAGGGGAGTCGGCGCGCTGATCCTGATTCTCCGCCGACTCGGCAACGTCCGGCGGGCGGTGAGAGGGGCGGCTGCTTGTTCCCGCCGAAGCGCCCGCCACGAGGCGCTGCTGCTCGACCACGCGATCTGCATGGGGCTCCGGGCATCCTCTACTGCTGGCCATCGTCGGGCATGAACTGGCCCGTCGCGCGGGATGGTCGAGCTGCCTCGGCGATCCGCTTGATCCGCGAAAGGCGCGCGTCCCATCGAGACGCAACCCGCGCGAGTTGTCGCTGCGCCTCGGCGAGACGTTCGTCGCGTACGGCGAAGCGTGTCTCGCGGCCGGTACGTCGGGCGTGCACGAGGTCGGCACGCTCGAGGACGAGGAGGTGCTTGGCGATGCCCTGGCGTGTGATGGGTAGCTCGGTGGCGAGCGCGCTTGCCGTCGATTCGCCGTGCTCGAGCAGCAGGTCGAGCACGCGCAGCCGCATCGGGTCGGCAAATGCCGCCCATAGGCGATCGGCGTCCTCGCCGTCTCGCGTCATTGCACGCGCGTCGAGCCCGTGACTCGCGCGGCGTAGGCGCCCAGTTCGTCGAGTTCCCTGATCCACCCGGAGGCGTTCTCGCCGGCGTAGCGGGATCGTTCCTGCTCGGGCCAAGCAAGATCCGAGAAGCCGCTCTCGACTACCCGCAGACGTGTCCCGGCGTTCGTGCGGGTGAGCGTCATCACGACGAGGGTGGAGGCGCCCGGCGCGGGGTCCTGGCCTTCGCGCAGCACCCAGCGGAACGCGAACGTCACGGGCGGCTCAACGGTCTCGACGCGCGCGCGGTAGCTCCCGTGGCCGTGCCAGGTGAGCAGCATCGCGCCGCCGGGCCGAAGGTCGATCGCGGCCTCGTCGCTGAACCAGCCGGCCAGATGCCGCGCCTCGGTGACGATTCCCCAGACCACGTCCGGGGGCGCGTCGATGTCGATCTCCCGGGTGATGGCGTCGGGGAGCACCAGCATGACGATACCACGGATGTGCAACTAATGGTTGCGCATCCCGGCTAAGTTATGCAACCATTGGTTGCGCTTTATCACCGCCAGCACCGACAGGAGAAGGACATGACGACGGCATCATCACGGACCCTCATCGCGGCAATGCAGGTCACGCTGGACGGATACAGCCGCGATCCGAACGGCCAGGCCGACTGGGTGGACTCCTGGGCCGATGGCCTTGGATTGCTCCCCCGGGTCGACGCGTTCGTCCTCGGTGGCGGGATGTTCCCTGAGTACGAGGCGTTCTGGGCAGCGATCCGGGACGACCCGGCGACCGTCGCGGAGTGGCTCGGACGCGAGCCGTACCCCAATGAGATCGAGTACGCGCGCGTCGCCGCCGAGACCCCGCATCTGGTCCTCTCGACCACCCTGGGCGAGGCCGCCTGGCCGACGGCGCGGATCATCGGCGATCTCGACGAGTTGCGGGCGTTCAAGGCGCAGCCCGGCGGCGCCGTCTACGTCGTCGGCGGGGTTGGCCTCCTCAGAAGCCTGATCGACGCCGGGCTGCTGGACGAGCTTCGCCTGATCGTGCACCCCGTTGTAGTCGGGGCAGGCGCGGGGCTGTTCGACGGGATCGCGCGACGACGCGAGCTGGAGCTTGTCGACAGCGAGTGCACCGCCGCCGGTCGCGTCCGCCTGACATACCGCGTCTCGAACGCGCCGTCCGACGATGTCCAGTGATTTCACCGAGAGCGTCATCGCCGAGTTCCGGAGAAACAACGGATGCGTCGGCGGAGAGCTCGCCGGCACGCCGATCGTCCTCATCCATCACCGCGGTGCCAGGACGCGACGGGAGCGTGTTACCCCGGTGGCGTACAACTCGTTCCCCGACGGGCGGCTGGTGATCGCCGCCTCCAACGGCGGGTCGCCGACACACCCCGCCTGGTACCACAACCTGAAGGCACACCCGACGATCGACGTCGAGCTCGGTACCGAAACGTTCACCGCGCTGGCCGAGGAAGTCACCGGCACGAACCGCGCTGAACTATGGCCGTGCGCGGTCTCGGCATCACCCGCGCTAGGCGAATTCCAGGCCAAGACCACACGACGAATCCCGCTGTTCACGCTGACGAGACGCGCCCGGGGGTAAGCGGAGCCGCCCGGGCTCGTGGCAGAGTGGGCCTGTGCGAATCGGGATCCTCGGACCGCTGGAGATTGACGATGATGGCCGGCGGCTTGACCTGGGTGGCTTGCGGTTGCAGGCGCTGTTGGCGCGGCTCGCGATGGACGTTGGCCGGCCGGTCTCGGCGACGAGCCTTGCGGACGCGATCTGGGAGGGCGACCTGCCGGCCGACGAGCTTCACGCCCTTCAGTCACTCGTGTCCCGACTACGCCGGGCGCTCGGCAACGGCGGACTGATCGTCCAGAGCGGCGGCGGCTACCGCCTTGCGGTCGCTGAGGAGGCCGTCGATGCGCAGCGTTTCGAGCGGCTCGCCGCCGAGGGCGCCGAGATCCTGCGCCGCGGGGAGCTCGAACGTGCGGGTGAGGTGCTGAGCGCGGCGCTGGGTCTGTGGCGCGGCGCGGCGTTCGGCGAGTTCGCGGCGAGCGAGGCGTTCGTCGCGGCGGCCACCCGGCTCGAGGACCTGCGGGTGACCGTGCAGACCGACCGGGCCGAGGCGGAGATCGCGCTCGGCCGCGCCGCCGAGCTCGTCGGCGAGCTCGAGCGGCTCGCGGCCGAGCATCCGATGCACGAGCGAGTCGCGGCCCAGCTGATCCGTGCGCTGTACGCGGCCGGCCGCCAAGCCGACGCGCTTGCGCTGTACGAGCGGGTTCGGGTTCGGCTCGGGGAGGAGCTCGGCGTCTCGCCGTCGGCCGAGCTGCAGGAGGCGCACCTCGCGGTGCTCCAGGGCGCGCTCCCGGTAGCGCGGGCCACGGTCGACCGGGCGGCGGGTCAGACGAACCTGAGGGTTCGCCTGTCGAGCTTTGTCGGGCGCGAGCGCGAGCTCGAGCGGGTCGGGGAGCTGCTCGGCGAGCATCGTTTGTTGACGCTCGCCGGGACTGGCGGGGCCGGTAAGACCCGGCTCGCGAGCGAGGTCGCCGACCGGGTGGCGTGCCGGATGCGGGATGGGGTCTGGATGGTCGAACTTGCCCCGGTAGCCGACGGCGTCGAGATCGCCCCGGCGATGCTCGCGTCGCTTGGAGTCCGTGAGGTCGAGCTGCTCGGGTCGGGCTCCAGGATGACGACCGCCGACGCCGTCTCGCAGCTGCTCGAGGTGCTCGCGGACAAGGAGGCGCTGATCGTGCTCGACAACTGCGAGCACCTGCTCGGGCCGGCGGCCCAGCTGGTCGATCAGCTGCTGGGGGCATGTCCGCGGATTCGGATCATGTGCACTAGCCGGGAGCCGCTCGGGATCACCGGCGAGATGATCGTGCCGGTTGCCCCGCTCGGAGTTCCCGATGAGGCGCTGTCGCCGGTGCAGGCGCTCGCCGTCCCGGCCGTGCGGTTGTTCGCCGATCGCGCCGGGAGCGCCGCGGAGGGGTTCGCCGTCGACGCGGAGACGGTCGACGAGGTGATCGAGGTCTGCCGCCGGGTCGACGGGCTACCGCTCGCGATCGAGCTGGCCGCCGCGCGGTTGCGCTCGATGACTCTGTCCCAGCTCGCGACCCGGCTCGATGACCGTTTCCGGCTGCTGACCGGGGGCAGCCGGACCGCGATGGCCCGCCAGCGGACGCTCCGCGCGGTGGTCGACTGGAGCTGGGACCTGTTGTCCGCGCAGGAGCGAGCGCTGCTGCGGCGGCTCGCCGTGTTCATCGGCGGCGCGACGCTCGAGGCGGCCGAGGCAGTTTGCGCGAGTGGCGCCGTCGATCAGGCCGATGTGTTCGATCTCCTGTGCGCGCTCGTCGACAAGTCGCTGCTCCAGGTCGCCGCGGGAGAGGTGACCCAATACCGGATGCTCGAGACGATTCGGGAGTACGGGCTCGATCGCGCCGAGGAGGCCGATGAGCTTGCCGCCACGCGCGCCGCGCACGCCCGCCACTTCGCCGCCCTGGCGATCGAGGCGGCGCCGCACCTACGGGGCGCCGAGCAGCTGGCCTGGCTGGGCCGGCTGCGCGCCGACCACGAGAACGTCCTCGCAGCGGTCCGCTACCTCGGGGAGCAGGGCGACGCCGCGCTCGTCGTGCGCGTGGTCGTGTCGCTCTTATGGTTCTGGCTGCTGGCCGGCAGCCGGCAGGAGGTCCTCGTGTGGATCGCGTTCGCCCGCGACTTGCCTGGCGAAGCCGATCCGCTCGACCGGCTGCTGATCGACGCTGTTCACGCACTCGCCTTGGCCGTCCCGGGCGGCTCGGCCGACTACGACCCCTGGGAGGCGCTCACCGCGACGCTCGAGCGAGTCGGGGACGCCGATCTCTCCGACCATCCGCTGCTGGCGGCGGCACGACCGATGCTTGCGATCGCGATAGGTCGGGAGCGCGTGCTCGAACTGCTCGAGCGATCCGCCGTGCATCCCGATCCCTGGGTCCGCGCGACCGTGCCGTTCGTGCGGGTCCAGATGTTCGAGAACGACGGCGACCTCGACAGGATGCGCGTCGCCCTCGACGAGGCGATTGCCGCCTTCGAGGAGGTCGGCGACCGCTGGGGGCTCGCGACGACGCTGTCGGAGTTCTCGAGCCTCCACGTGCTTGTCGGCGACCTCGACGGGGCCGAGGCCGCGCTCGAGCGCACCCGGTCGCTGATGACCGAGCTCGGGGCGTCGGACGGTGGCGCGATGCTGCGGCTGCGGCTTGCCGATGTGCGCGCTCGGAGGGGCGACTTCGAGGGGGCGCGGCAGATGTTGCTCGAGAGCCTCGACGAGCGCGAGCGCTTCGCCGAGGAGCGCGCGATGATCAAGCTCGCGCTCGCCGACGTGACGATGCGCCTCGGCTCACTGGACGAGGCCCGTGCGCTCTCCACGGGGGCGCTCGCCGAGCTCGGGCCGGAGCATCCTCGCCGCGCAGAGGCCGGCCATGCGCGGGCGATGGCGTTGAGCGGTGCGGCGGCGATCGAGGTCGCGGCGGGCGAGCTCGAGACGGCCGAGCGGTTGCTCGCCGACGCCTATCCGACCGCGATCGGCACTCGCGACATGCCGATCGTCGCGATGGTCGCGGTGGCGACCGCGGCGCTCGCGGCGGCGCGCGGCCTGCCGGCTGACGCTGCCGAGATCCTCGGCGCCGCGGTCCGGCTGCGAGGATCCGAGGATCCGACCCACCCCGAGGTCGCCCGCCTCACCGCGTCCCTACGAGGCTCACTCGGCGAGGATGAGTTCTTCGGGGCGTTTGAGCGCGGCCGGGACCTCGACCGAGAGATGGCGATCACCCGGATCGATCCCGGGAGGCTCGCCGCCGCGCGGCTCGCTGCCGCGCGGCTCGCCGGTGGGCGGCTCGCCGCCGGGGGTCAGACCCGGCGGCGGTAGGCGCGAAGTGCGAGCGGGACGAACACGGCCAGCAGGATGCCCATCCAGAGGAGCGTCCACAGCACGTCTGAGGCGACCGGGCCGCCGAGCAGGAGGCCGCGGACAGACCCGATCAGCTTCGTGAGTGGATTGACGTTCACGAATGACTGCAGCCAGCCGGGCAGCGAGCTCGTCGGCACGAACGTGTTGCTCGCGAAGCTGAGCGGCAGCACGATCAGGGTCATGATCCCCTGCACCGACCCGGACGTCCGGGCGATCATCCCGACGAACACGGACGCCCAGCAAAGGCAGAGTGCAAACGCGATCGCCAGCGCGCAAGCAGCGGTCACATCGAGGACCGAGGTGTGGGCGCGGAAGCCCAGCACGTAGCCAAAGCCGAGCGTGACGACGCACAGGATCGCGTAGCGCACGAAGTCCGCGAGGACCGCGCCGACGAGCGGCGCCGACCGCGCGATCGGAAGGCTGCGGAACCGGTCGAAGATCCCCTTGGAGACGTCGTTGTTCAGGTTCACGCCAATCGCGATCCCGCCCATCGCGATCGTCTGGCCGAGGATCCCGGGGAGCAGGAATTGCAGGTAGTCGTGCTGGGACCCGTGGGCGATCGCGCCGCCGAAGATGTAGGTGAACATCAGCAGGAAGATGATCGGCTGGAGGGTCACGTCGATCAGCGCCTCGGGGGTCCGGATCGTGTTGATCACGCCCCGCTTGGCGAGCACGAGGCTGTGGCGGATCAGCGGCCACGGCCGCCGCTTCGTCGGCGTCGCGGTGATCGCGGGGGGAACCACGCCGGCAATGGCGTGTGTCGCTTCGAGGTTCATGCTGCCTCCCTCAGGTCGTCGTCGGCGCCGTCCGAGCGGTCACGAGTCAGCGTGAAGAAGACCTCGTCGAGGCTCGGCAGCTTCAGGGAAAGTTCGGTCACCGCGATCCCGGCGGCGGCGAGGCGCCCGACGGTCTCGGTCAGCTCGGCGTCGCCCGTGACGGCGGCGCTCAGCCCGGTGGTCGCGTTGCCGTTCGGCACCGCGCCCGTAACAGCTTCGAGAATTCGCGCCGTCTCGCCGAGCTGCATCGGGTCGGCAGGCCGGACCGTGAGGGTCTGGCTGCCGACGATCCGCTTCAGACCGTCGGGGCTGTCGTGCGCGATCACGCGCCCGTGGTCGATCACGACGATGTCGTCGGCGAGTGCGTCGGCCTCATCGAGGTACTGGGTGGTGAGCAGGACTGTGGCGCCGTCGCCGACCAGCGCCCGGATGACCCCCCACAGGTCCTCCCGCTTTGACGGGTCCAGGCCCGTCGTCGGCTCGTCGAGGAAGACGACCGACGGGCGGCCGACGAGGCTGGCGGCGAGG
>Ga0335072_10015749_pt1 | contig 10724 bp, 10 predicted proteins | sample Lox_Sample_21_FD_206725 | JGI IMG/M metagenome (GOLD analysis project Ga0335072, IMG submission 206725) | Soil microbial communities from Loxahatchee National Wildlife Refuge, Florida, United States - Lox_Sample_2.1 | ecosystem: Environmental > Terrestrial > Soil > Wetlands | place: USA... | reverse complement strand
GCGCCGCGACTACGGGGCGGCCCTCGGGCTCGTCCGCACCGAGCTCGACCTCGCCCACCGGCGCCGCCGCGAGGAGCTCGAGCGGCGCGCGGCGGACTTCAAGGACCGTCTCTGGGTCGGCGAGCGCCTCGGCGTCGACACCACGCCGGTGATGCAGACGTTCAGCGCCGCGCGCAGCGCGCTGGACGCGGGCCGCCACGACGAGGCCGAGGCGCTCCTCGGGAAGGCGTCCCAGGCGCTCGGACCGGCGATCCACGAGCCGTTCGGCCGCCGCCTCAAGGACCTGCAGACCGAGCTCACCTTCGCCCAGGAGGGGCTCCACGTGAGCGTCGGCCAGGTGAAGGACCGGATCCGGGAGATCGAGGAGCTCGAGCGGAACGAGCGGCTCCTCGAGGCGGCCCGGCAGCTCCTCGCGGCCGAGGAGGAGCTCCAGCTGCGGAAGTCGCTCCATCGGGAGCTCATGAACCTCCACTACCTCATCGACGCGGCGCTGGCGCGCGCCCACGAGCGGAAGCTCGACGTGACCGAGGCCCGGGGGCTCCTGGCCGACTCGATCCGGCTCCGGGACTCGGACTACGCGGCGGCCCTCGGGAAGGCCCGCGAGGCGCTGAAGCGCCTCCAGGACGAGGGGGCCGGCGCGCCCGAGAGCCCGCCCGCCGCCGCCGCCCCCTCGGCCGCCCCGGCCCTGTGGCCGTTCCGCCGGCCGCCGAGCGAGCCGTAGACCGTCAGGCGCTCGCGAAGCTGCTCGCGGTGCCGGGCAGGGGCATTCCGGGGAGGCCGCGGGGCGGACCCAGGGGCAGGCGGTCGTACTCCACGGTGTGCTTCAGCCCCCGGCGCCGCAGCAACGTGGAGACCTGCTCCGTGATCTGGACGACCTCCTGGCAGCGCGCGGGCTTCGTGAAGTAGAACTCGACCCGGCGTTCGTCCGAGATCGGGAAGATGAGGCGGAGGCCGAACGCGTCCTGCCGGTTGTAGCCGGCGGGTTTCCGGTTCGCGCGCAGGTCCCGCAGGTTCTCCTCGAGCAGCACTTCCGGGAGGAGCGGGTCCGACTCCTTCACGAACGGCCGGTTCATCTCGACGACGCGCCTGTGGATCTCGGGATAGACCCGGACGAGGTCCTTGAAGCCCCGCTTCGGATCGAGGAGGATGTGGCCGCTGCGGGCCTTCACGGGCGGCGTCACGGACCCCGGTGCGAGCCGGGGCGCGCAGATAGGCGCTTCGCCCGGCGGCCGTCCGCCGCGAAAGGCTCAAAGACGGGGCCCGCTACCGGGCCGCGGGCGCTCCCGTAGTCTAGTGGTCAAGGATAGAGGCCTCTCGAGCCTCTGACGCGGGTTCAAATCCGGTCGGCGCGCGCCGGCCGGGGAAACTCCCGCCGGGAGCATCCCCCGCCGGGCCCGCGACCCGGGCGGGGCAGCCTATAATTCGAATCGACGCCCTTACGACGACGAATGACCTCCTCTCGGTCCGCCCGTCGGCGAGCGCTCACCATCACTGCCGTTTGCGTCGCTGCCCTCGCCGTCGTGGGCGCGCTCCTCGTCTGGTACCCGTGGAATCGAGCGGCGCCGGCCTCGCCCCCGGACCGAGCCGACGGGCCGACCTTCTACCAGGCGCTCGGCCAAGTGAACGCGAGCGTTGAGAACACCTCGGGTGGACCTTGGACCCTCTACACCGTCTACGGGATCGCCACCCCCGTCCCGTTCTCGCCCAGCGCCTTGAGTTGGAACGAACAGAACGAGACGGTCAACTCCTGCGGCCACCTCTTCAATGGGCTCACGATGTGGAACGGGTCGATCCCGCTCTTCAACGGGACCTACAACTCCGGCACCGCGCCGTTCTGGCAGTTCTTCTACTTCTCCAACGTCAGCGACGAGATCCTGGTCGCGTCGAACGTCCTGGGAGTTCCCCAGGTGTTTCCCCCAATCCCGATATGGAGCCCGTGCATGAACGGCTCGGCCCTAGGGCTGGACCCGTTGTCCTTTGCGAAGGTCTTGGAGCCGCTGCCCGCGAACTCTCCGACCCTTGCAAGCGCCGCGGTCGGAGCGCTCGGGCCCAAATGGTTCGCCGACAATCCGTCGACCTTCGAGGCGTTCCGGTTCGGCAACAACTACTGGGGCTCGGGCAATCCGGGCGGCCTCATCGTCAATTTCGAGCGCTGCGGCGAGGTCGGGGAGGCGGGAGTTCAGCCGTTCGCGAGTGTGGGCCTGTCGTCGGCGGGGAGCTTCGTCACTTCCTTCGTCGGAATCGAGGGGTGCGGCAACATCTACTCGTTGGGGCCGCCGCCCGTAGTGCTTCCTTGGAAGATCGGCTTCTCGAACGTTTCGACGGTTGTGAGCGGCGAAGGCTCCTACTCAACCATTCCTTTCCAGGCGCTCGTCGAAAACAACACCGGAGGCTACTATCCGGACGCGCATGGCATCGTGAGCTGGATGATCCGCCTCACACTGACCAACTCGACCGGCGTCGTGCTTCCTACCGCCACCAGTTCGTGCGGAGGCTGGGTGCCGACGGCATCCGGCTGCGGAGCGAACGGTACAGGTTGGTTCCTGCTGCTCCTCTCGCCGTACGGCCAGTGGCTCGATAGCTACGGGGCAACCAGTACCGGGGCGAATTGGAGCGCCCCGGCGGTCTCCATCGTCAGCAATCAGCAGGTGGTCCTGGTTTGCCCGTCGACCTGGAACCTGACCGGGGACGTCCTGTCGGCGAGTTCCGCGACCTCCAATGTAACGCTCAGTGGCTCGGTGAACCTGTGACGAGCGACTTCGCCGGGTGACGTGGCCGGACGGTCGGGAAGGCTAAGGCTCAACGGGCCCGCGGCGTGAAGTTCACCGCCCTGGCCCATCGCGTGACCCGCCGATCGCTCCCCGAATCTAAGTGCGACTTCGTTGGACCTTCCGTCTTCCGCCTCACCTCGCCGTTCGGCTCAGAACCTTGGCTACCGGACCGCCGCACACCCGGGGGGTCCGTTCTCTCGCGTCCTGTCGTACGAAGCTAAGGGTCGGCAGGTCTCCCCGCACGGGATGGAAGCGCCGTACCTTCTGGTGATCGCTGCGACCGATCCGGTGGCGACGCGGGTCGCGGAGCTATGGGGCACTCCGCCCGCGACCGGAGAGTTCGTCGACGGCGCGCCGATCCGTCGTCTGTCTGAGTCGGCCCTGCTGCTGCACCGACCCGGGCCCCACATCCACGACGAGGGGCTCGATGCGCGCCTTCCCACGGAGCTTCAGCGGGCCGGCACGACGCTCGTCTTCCCGTCGATCCACCGCAGCGAGCAGAACGTCCAGAGCCTCACCGTGCACCCCCTCGGCAACCCCGGGCCCACGGCGGACGTGGGCGGTCGGCCGGGGCATCTCGACCCGGCCGATCCCCGTCGGATGGCCGCGGCCCTGCGACGTCTCGCCGAGGGCGCGCCGGCGCTCGGCCTGCCGGTGTCGTACGAAGCGACGCACCATGGGCCGGCGCTCGAGCTGCCCGCGTGCTTCGTGGAGATCGGATACGGCGCTGCGTCGGGCCCACCGGAGGCGGCGGTCCGCTTGCTCGCCGACGTCCTGCCCGACCTCCGCCCGGACCCAAGCGACCGGATCGCGCTCGCTGTGGGCGGCGGCCACTACGCGCCGCACTTCACTGATCTCGCCCTACGTCGACATTGGGCGTTCGGACACCTTCTCTCGCGCCACGCGCTCACGGGCCTCGACCCCCGGGCGGCCCGGGCCGCCTGGGAACGCTCGGGCAGCGCCGAGGGGATCGTCTACGCTCGAGCGGCGGATGCGGCGCTCCCTGCCCTCCAGGGCCTCGGGCCCCGGCTTACGGACCGGTCGGCGCCCGTTAGGGACGCTTCTCGCCCGATTTCTGGAACATGATGGCGCCCGAGCGGTAGACCGCCTTCCCGAGGCGGACCTGCTGGGTCGACGCGACGCTCGGGGAGCGCTCGGCGAGCATGAGGCTCTCCACGATCTGCCGGAACAGCGCGCTCTGGTTGATCTCGGGGTGACGCGCCAGGAACGCCTCCTCCTCGGGGGTGATGGTGATGTTCTTCCGGAGCATCCCCTGGATCGGCGCCTCGGGCTTCATTCGGCCGCGCATGGCCCCCCGACCGCACTAGACGTATAAGTGCGTATTCGTCCGCGGGCCGTCGGGGGCGGAGCGGCGGACGGTCAGCGTTTGCGGGTCTTGATCCCCTCCTCGATGAGGAGGAGGGCCATGACGGAGAGCGACCGTCGGTCGTCGTCCGCGATGCGCTGCAGCTGCTCGCGCAGCGTCGGCGGCATGTAGACGGCGACCGGGATCACCCGCTCCGATTTGGGCTTGCGGGGCCGCGGCATAGAAAAGGGGGATGACCGGTCGGCTAATCAACCTCGCGACGGCCGCCGGAGGGGGCCCGTCGGGCCGTGAGCGGGCCCACGAGGACGGTTACGGCCGTTCCGGGGTCGAGAGCCCGCTCGGCCGCACCTCGAATCTGCGCCGGCCGGACCTGCCGGAGCTCAGCGGGCCAGCGACGCCAGTGGTCCTCGGGAAGGTTGTGGTAGGCGACGTCGACGGCGAGCTCGTGGGCCTCCGATGTCGACTCGAGCGACAGCGGCAGCTGGCCGATGGCGCTCTCCCGGATCTGCTCGAGCTCGGTCCGGGGGACGGTCTCCGCAACGAGCCGCCGCGCCTCGCCGTGGAGGAGACGCACCACCCGGGGCCACCGGTCCGGCCCGGTGCCAGCGTGCGCGACCCAGTAGCCGCCCCACCGCATCGCCTCGAGCACGCTCGACGCCCCGTAGGCGAGGCCGCCCCGCTCGCGGACCCGCTGGAACAACCGCGAGAGCAGCGGTCGACCCCCGAGGACCTCGTTCGCGAGGAGCGCGGCCGGGTAGTCGGGATCGGACCTCGAGAGGGAGGCCCCCCCGACGCGCACCTCGACCTGGGCGCGTCCGGGGAGGTCGACGCGGACCTCGCGGGGGCTCGGCGTCCGCACGGGCGGCACCGGGAGGGGGCCCGGGGATCGGTCGGGCAGCGCCCGGAAGGTCCGTTGGGCGAGCGCGGAGATCGTCGGGGCACGGGCCGGCACCGTGACGACGAGCTTTCCGCCGTCGGCCACGAAGTGCTGCCGATGGAAGGCGAGGATCCGGGAGCGCGAGATCCGGTGGAGCGAGCGCGGGTCGCCGCGGCCGGTCTCGCGATAGGGGTGGCCCGGCGGAAAGACCGCATGCAGGAACTCCGACTCGGACCGGCCTCCGGGCTGCGTCCGCTCGCGGAGCGCCGCCTCGACCGCCTGGCGGCGTACCCGGTCCACGTCGGCCGCGTCGAACCGCGGGCGCAGCACGACCTCCCCGAGGAGCTCGAAGAGCCTCGGCCACGACTCGCTCGGCCCCCAGATCGTGACCTCCGCCGACTCGGGGGCACAGTCCGGGGTCAGGGTCGCTCCGAGCCGGTCGAGCTCGCGCGCGAGGGCCTGCCGTCCGAACCGACCCGCGGCGCTCGGGACGAGGCGGCTCACCAGGCGGGCCACGCCCCGCTCGCCCGCCGGGTCGTACCCCCACCCCGCCGGCCCCACGTACGTGAGGGCGCAGCTCGCCGCCCCGGGAGGTGGGGCTTGCCGATACACCGCGAGCCCCCCGACATCCGGAAGGCGATGGATGAGGAGAGGGTCGGTGGCGTCAGTCACGGCCCGTCTCCGACGTTGGAGTGAAGCGCACGACGGCACGGCAGTCGTCCCGGAACATCGCCTTCGCCCGGCTCCGGACCGCCTCCGCTCGCAACCGGAGCAGTTCGCGGTACAGTCGATCCTCGAGCGCACGCCCGCCGAGGACCGTGAAGTAGCCGAGGCGGAAGCCGGTCTTGGTCGCCCCCTCGTACGCGAGCTGCCGGCCGTGCCGGATGCGCGTGCGCACCTCCTCCATCTCCTGGCGGGTCGGCCCGGTCCGGGCCAGTCGTTCGACCGTCGCGCCCACCGCCGCCTCGATCCGCTCGAGCGCGACGCCGGGAGCGGCCTGGGCCTGGACGGTGAACAGCCCTGGCGCGACCCGGGGGCCCCACTCGCTGCCCGCGTGGACCGCGAGACCGGTGTCGACGAGCGCCCGGTACAGCCGGGCGTTCGGATGCTCGCCGCCGTGGCCCCAGCCGCTGCCGACGGAGAAGAGGCGGGTCTCCCCCCCGAGCACGGCGTCGAGGAACAGCGTCGCGGCGGCCTCCGGGTCGGTGATCGACGGCGCCCGCCAGCCGATCTCCAGGTACGGGGTCGTCCCCGGTCCGTGCAGCTCGGCCCGGCGTTCTCCGGTCGGCGTCGGCTCCTCCGTCCGGAGGCGCACGTCGTCGCCGCCCGCCGGCAGCGGCCCGAAGCGGCGACGGATCTCCTTGGCGACCGAGCGCGGGTCGAAACCGCCGGCGACGATCAACGTCGCGTTCTTCGGGCCGTAGAACCGGTGGTAGTAGTCCCGCAGCCCCTGGGCGGTGAGGTCGCGGATGTCGCGGGGGTAGCCGAGCACCGGCCAGCGGTACGGGTGGACCCGGTACGCGAGCTGCCAGAGCTCCTCGTCGACGCGGAACTCGGGCCAGTTCTCGTTGCCTTCCCGCTCGGAGAGGATGATCGTCCGCTCCCGGTCGACCTCGGCGTCCGTGATCAGCGCCCGGGTCATGCGGTCGGACTCGATGTCGAGCGGCACCGCGAGGTGCTCGCGGGGCACGGTGGAGAAATACGCGGTGAAGTCGGCGTCGGTGAACGCGTTCAGCTCGCCGCCGACGCTCACGACCGCCCGATCGATCTCGCCCTTGCCGTACCGGGGCGAGCCTTCGAAGAGCATGTGCTCCACCCAGTGCGAGGCACCCGTGACTCCCGGCCACTCGTTCTTCGCCCCGACCCGGTACCAGACCCAGACGCTGGCGACCGGACTGTCCGGTTGGGGCGCCAGCACGACCGAGAGTCCGTTGGCGAGGCGGAAGGTCGCCCCCTTCGGGCCCCGGTCCCGTCGCCCCGCCATGCCGGTGCGGTCGAGGGGCCGCGGGATATAACGGAGGGCGCCCCCCGACGGTCGCGAGTTCGAGGAAAACGGTTAAGCGAGCGGCCCCGCCATCGGCGAGCGTGCGGCCGGTCTTTCGCCTCGTCCGGTTCGGAAACCTGGTCGTCTCGTTCCTCGGGACGATCGTCGGGGGTCTCGTCGCCCGGGGCACCGGAGTCGGGGCGACCGAGTGGTTCTGGTTCGCCATCGCCCTCGCGGCGTTCTCGACGGCGCTCATCACCGGCGGAGGGAACGTGCTCAACGACCTCCTCGACCGGGAGGGGGACCGCACGAACCATCCGGACCGTCCCCTCGTCACGGGCGCGATCACCGTCCGTGGGGCGCGGGCCCTGGCGATCGGGATGTTCGTGGCCGGGGTCGCGATCGTCGTGCCGGTCGTCCTGGTCGCTCCGCTGGTCGGGGTGATCCTCGCGGTGGCCGTGACCGCGCTGCTCGGCTACGAGTTCCGGTTCAAGGCCCGGGGGTTCGTCGGCAACTGCGTGGTCGCGCTGCTCACCGGTCTCGTCTTCCTGTACGGAGGCGCGGTGGGTGGCGCGCCGGGGCTCGTGGCGCCGTTCGCCGCGATGGCGTTCCTCGCCACCCTGAGCCGCGAGATCATCAAGGACATGGAGGACGTGGAGGGGGACGTCGGCCGCACGACCCTGCCGAAGGGTCGGGGCCTCGTGTTCGCCGGGCGTTCCGCGACCGTCGCCGTCGCCGGCGCGGTCGCCCTCAGCGCCGTGCCGCTGCTCTGGTATCTTCCTCTCGCGTCGAACGCGGGGATTATCTACCTCGCGCTGGTCCTCGCGGCCGACGCGATCTTCGCGGTGTCGGTGGCCCATCTGCCCCGCCGACTGCACTACGAGCAGACGATGAGCAAGGTCGCGATGACGGTGGCCCTGCTCGCGTTCCTAGCGGTGGCGTTCCGATGACCACGCCGGGCCGCGTCGAGCGGTACCTCGCCGAGCATCTCGCCCGGGGTCCGATCCACTTCACGCTCATCGATCCGGACAAGTCCCCCGGGGCGCACGCGGCGAAGATCGCCGCGGGCGCGGTCGCGCTCGGCAGCGACGTGATCCTGCTCGGCGGGTCGACCGGGATCTCGCGGGACGTCATGGGCGCCGCGGCCCGCGCGATCAAGGGGGTGGTGAAGGCGCCGGTGATCATCTTCCCGGAGGGGCCGGGCTCGCTGGCGCCGGAGGCGGATGCGGTCCTGTTCATGAGCATGCTCAACTCCCGGAACCTGAACCTCGTCATCCGGGCCCAGGCGCGGGCCGCGCCGCTGGTCCGCACGATGGGGCTGGAGCCGATCCCGCTCGGGTATCTCGTGATCGCGCCGGGGATGCGCGTCGGCGAGGTCGGCGAGGCGGATGTCGTGGGACGGGAGGACGTCGCGGGGGCGACCGGCTACGCGCTCGCCGCGGAGCTCCTCGGCATGCGGTACGTCTACCTCGAAGCCGGCTCCGGCGCCCCGTCCCCCGTGCCAGCGCCGATCGCGGAGGGCGTGCGCTCCCAGCTCACGATCCCGCTGATCGTCGGCGGCGGGATCCGGACCGGGCCCGACGCGGCGACGCTGCTGGCCGCCGGCGCGAGCGCGCTCGTCACCGGCACGGTGACGGAGGAGGAAGGGCTCGGCGACGGGTTCCGAGCGATCCTCGCCGAGGTGCGGAGGTCCCGTGGCGAGTAGCGACGCCGGCGGGGACGCCCCGAAACGGTCCGTGCGGCGGGGCCACGTGCTGTTCGAGGCCCCGAAGCCGCCCGTGACCGTCGGGCTCATCCTGGTCGCCTCCGCGGCGCTCGCCGTCCTCTTCTTCCAGCCCCACTGGACCCGCGTCGCCGAGGCCTGGCTGCTCGCCTTCGGAGGGCCGGCGCTCGTGGCCGCGTTCGCGACGACCGGGCTCGCCGCCGTGCTCGGCGGACGCTTCGAGCTCCACCGCTCCGTCTTCCTCGCCTTTCTGAGCCTCTTGATCGGTCTCCCGATCGCCGCGGTCTGGCTCGCGGCGTACTGGGCGTGGCCGTCGATCGTGCCCGGCACCGCGTTCCTGGGGATGTTCCTCGCGGGTCCGATCTTCTGGTTCCGCCACCTGAGCCTCTACGGGGTCTCCCGGACGAGCCATCTCAGGATGCTGCCGGTCTCGCTCCTCCAGTCGGTGCTCTACCTGCTCGGCTTCTTCGTGCTCGTGCCCCCGACGCTCCCCCTCGTGGTCGCGGCGGCGGTGTTCCTCGGGATCGCCTTCGTGAGCGCCCTCCTGCTGCTCCGGGCCGCCGATCGGCCGCTGCGGCGGGAGTTCGGCGCCTCGGGGGTCGCCCTGATCCGGCCGCTGCTCGACCACGTCGGCTCGCGCGACCCGGCGGCGACGCAGGCGCTGGAGGCGTTCTTCCTGAAGTCCTCCATCCCCGCCGATCTCTCCGTGAGCCTCCTCACGTTCTTCCGCGGCGGCTCGGCCCGGGTGACGGTCGCCCTGCCGACCGTCCACCCCGGGCCGTTCGCCGCCCTCGGCGCGAGCGACCTCCCGCGCAAGCTGGCCCAGCAGCTGGGGCCGACCGCCGGCGTCGTCTTCGTGCCCCACACCCCGTGCGACCACGACCTCGACCTCCCGGCGGAGTCCGAGGTCGACCGGATCGGCGTCGCCGCGCGCGACCTGTTCGGCCGGCTCCCTCCGCTCCCGGCCGGACGGGCGGGGCCGCTCACGTCGCCGTACGCGGGCTCGTACGCCCGAGCGCAGCGGTTCGGCGACGTCGCCCTGGTCGTCGTGAGCCAGGCGCCGCAACCGACCGACGACATCGCCTTCAGCGTCGGCGACCAGATCGTCCGCGAGTTCGCCCGCTCCGGCGGGCCGCGGGTCGCGCTCATCGACGCGCACAACTCCTACGTCGAGGGCCAGGGCGACGTGATCTACGGGACGCCGACCGCCGAGAAGCTGCTCGCGGACACGAAGGCCGCCGTGGCGGCGGCGACGGCCGCCGCCCGCGACGGTCCGATCGAGGTCGGGGTCGCGACGAAGGGCGGGTTCGCGATCGGAGCGGACGGCATCGGGCCGCAGGGGATGCGGGCGCTCGCGGTCCGCGCCGGAGGGAAGACGACCGGCTACCTGCTGGTGGACGGGAACAACCTGATGATCGGCCTCCGGGCCCCCCTCGTCGCCGCGCTCGAGTCGGTCGTCGACGTGGCCGAGGTGATGACGACGGACAACCACGTCGTCCACGAGGTCGACGGAGGGATCAACCCGCTCGGGGAGCGGTTCCCGCTCGCGGCGCTGACGCGCGAGGCCGAGGCGGTGATGCGGGCGGCGGTCGCCGACCTCGCGCCCGCGGAGGTCCGGTTCGGGAGCGCCCCCGTGCCGGCGGTCCAGGTGCTCGGGCCGGGGTACACCGCTCGGCTTTTGACCTCGCTCGGCGACACGCTCTCGATGTTCACGAACATGACCGCCGCGACGTTCCTGCTCCTGATCTCGAGCTCCCTCGTCGCCGCCTTCGCCCTGCGCTGAGGGACCGTCGATGGCCGGGTCTTCGGAGCCGTCCGCCGAGGCGGCGGAGCGGATCGGCGGCGAGCGGCCGTTGCGCCTTCTGACGCAGCTCGTCGCCGCCGCGCCGACCAACCTCGAAGACCCGAGCCGCGGCCGCTACGAGAAGGCGAACTACGTGCGGACCGCCGACGTGATCGTTCGGGCGGCCCGGGAGATCGGGCTCGCCACGCGGATCTACGATCCCGTGGTCGCCGGCGACGTGGCCGGCGACTGGCACGGG
>Ga0335072_10015748_pt1 | contig 10724 bp, 11 predicted proteins | sample Lox_Sample_21_FD_206725 | JGI IMG/M metagenome (GOLD analysis project Ga0335072, IMG submission 206725) | Soil microbial communities from Loxahatchee National Wildlife Refuge, Florida, United States - Lox_Sample_2.1 | ecosystem: Environmental > Terrestrial > Soil > Wetlands | place: USA... | reverse complement strand
GGACCTTCAGGTGCTTGGAGATGGCTGGCAGGCTCATGGCGAAGGGTTCGGCGAGCGCGGTGACAGAGGATTCCCCCGCGGCGAGGCGGGCGAGGATGGCGCGGCGGGTGGGATCGGCGAGGGCGGCGAAGGTCGCGCTGAGGGGGTCTGCGGGCATTGGCGTGAGGAACCGAGAGGTTAAGTAACCGTATAGTTAAATAGGAGGGAGGAAAATGTCAAGCGTAAGGCGCAAGTATTGCGCGCTGGTGGGGATGGCCCGGGACGTCGAGCGTGAGACGGTCGTGGGTTGGTCCGAATCGAGCGACGGCAGATGTTCCCAGCGGGAAATGGCCACGCCCCCATCGAAACGGCAGCCTTTCGTGCGATCGGCCGGGACGATACCCTCCCCACGCTTGCAGCTTCGGGAGGACGTGCCATGCGGGTAACGCGGCTCGATCACATCCAGCTCGCGATGCCGCCGGGGCGGGAAGACGAGGCGCGCGCGTTCTATCAAGGCATGCTTGGGATCGGCGAAGTGACCAAGCCACCGCACCTCGCCGCGCGGGGCGGCTGCTGGTTCGAACAAGGCGACCTCAAGGTTCACCTCGGTGTCGAAACAGAGTTTGTGCCGGCGCGGAAGGCACATCCGGCGTTCATCGTGGATGATCTGCGCGGCCTTGCGAGGATGCTGGAACGCGGCGGCTATCGTGTCGTGGAAGATCAGCCGTTGGAGGGGTACGACAGGCTTTATGCGGATGACCCATTTGGCAACCGGATCGAACTGATGCAGCCGACAACTACAAATTCGTAGTGGCTAACCGATGGGGCTGATCCCCGGCATTACCGTTCGGTGCGAAGCAAAAAGCGCAATGGCCGGCGTCCGTCGGCCGGCGCTGACGGAGAGGACGCATTGGCGCGCGCGGCAGATTCATCGACCCCTCTACTGCCTCTGCTGCCTCCCCAGATTATAAGCCAGCCGCCAACCCCACCGGTGTCACGGGATTTAGACCCGGCCGGGGGAACCCCGCAGCGCCATAGGCCGCAGGCAACCGGCTTATTATCTGGTGAGGCAGCAGAGGCAGCAGAGGCAGCAGAGCAACGGAGGACGTTTTCCGCGTTGCCAAATCCGACGGCGGTGGGAATCGCAGGGCCGCACATGCCTGGACACTTCCGGCAGAGGCGCCAGCCTGATCCGGTTCAGTCAGCGCCTATCGGCGCATGCCCGCCATCCGCGCCACAATCCATAGTGACGCCCGATCCTGCTCCGGCTATATCTGGTGCCCAACACGCCCCCCGGAGGAGTCGCCCGCATGGACGGCACGGCCCACGCCGCCGATGAACACCCGGTTCGCTTCGACCTGCTGACCGAAAACCCGGTCTACAAGCCGTTCCGCTACCCCTGGGCCTACGAGGCCTGGATGACCCAGCAGCGCGTCCACTGGCTGCCGGAAGAAGTCCCCCTCGCCGATGACGTGAAGGACTGGCACCGCAACCTCTCCGATTCGGAACGCAACCTGCTCACGCAGATCTTCCGCTTCTTCACCCAGGCCGACGTCGAGGTGAACAACTGCTACATGAAGCACTACGCGCGGGTCTTCAAACCCACCGAAGTGCTGATGATGCTGTCGGCATTCTCCAATATCGAGACGGTGCACATCGCCGCCTACAGCCACTTGCTCGACACCATCGGCATGCCGGAACTGGAATACCAGGCGTTCCTCAAATACAAGCAGATGAAGGACAAATACGACTACATGCAGTCCTTCACCGTGGACTCGCGCCTCGAGATCGCCCGCACGCTCGCCGCCTTCGGCGCCTTCACCGAAGGGCTGCAGCTTTTCGCCTCCTTCGCCATCCTGCTGAACTTTCCGCGGTTCGGCAAAATGAAGGGCATGGGCCAGATCATCTCCTGGTCCGTCCGCGACGAAACGCTGCACTGCAACTCCATCATCCGATTGTTCCGCACCTTCATCCAGGAAAATCCGGAGCTCTGGAACGAGGACCTGCGGCGCGAGATCTACATCACCGCCGCCACCATCGTGGACCACGAGGATGCCTTCATCGACCTCGCCTTCGAGCAAGGCGCGGTACACGGCCTGACGCCGCAGGAGGTGAAGCAGTACATCCGCTACATCGCCGACCGGCGGCTGATACAGCTCGGGCTGAACGGCCTCTACCACGTCTCGAAGAACCCGTTGCCGTGGCTGGACGACATGCTGAACGCCGTGGAGCATACCAACTTTTTCGAGAATCGCGCGACCGAGTACAGCAAGGCCTCGACCACCGGCACCTGGGAGGAGGCGTTCGACGCGGCGATTCCCGCCATCGTCGCGGCCGATGCCGCTACCGTCGGCGGCAGCGCTGATCCGGCCCGGCAACCTCCCTCCGTGTGAGACAAATCCATAAAACACACAAGAATCTTTTTTCCTGCTTGCTCCTCGGCGATCGATACGAGGCGGCACACGCGATGAGGCAAAAATGATGGGCGCGGCACATAAGTAACCATGCGTTAACGAATTTGTGACGAGATGCTATCTTGCCGCAAGGCAAACTGGCGATGAGTTGAGCAGCGGCAGCGGCACCACCGCAGGGCCAGATGGCACAGGGCCGCGTTGGTCCTTGCGCGGGTTGTAGTATGTCGTATCGTGTCAAAGGCGCGTAATTGAGGTTGCACCAGATGGGGACGACCACGTGGGCGGGGGGTGTTGCCAGCACCCCAGAGCAAGCAGGCCAGACCGAGGAGGATCCCGGTCGTGATCTGTCCAATAGCGGTGGAGTACCTCGCTATAGCCGCCGCCTCTCCGACAAGATCCTGATCGCCTTCCACCACGCCTGCGACCAGGGCGATTTCGAGGTCGCGGAGCAATTGCTCCATATCCTCGAGATGATGCTGACGCGCCGGCCGCTCACGCCGGACGGCACGCGGCGGCGCAACATGGAAAGCCTCGTCGCCGCGCACGAGCGTCTCTGGCACCTGCGTCACCCCCACTCCGACCAGTTCTAGCCGCGAACCGGCTCGCCATTCAGGCGGCCGCGCCCAGGCACCGCCCAAGCGGAAGCCGCCGCTCACCCGTCATGGCGGGCCTTCGTTGGCAATGACGAGGTACGCACGACCTCTGAGCCAATTGCAGCGTCTATTTCCTCGCGAATCCCAACCGGATAGGGACAACGACAGAAATCGCATCGCCACCGAGCAGCAGTTCGGCGATGCGCGCGATCACCGCCAATGCCGGTGCCCGCTACGCCGCTTCGCAACCCCCCGGTCGGCCTCGCTCGCGCATCACCTCTCTACCGCCGCCTGGCCGCACTAATTTGCTTTTGACATCAAAGCCTTTGCCCGTGACACTGCGCGGCCGCGAAATCCGTCTCGCCGCCGCGGGATCGACCTCATGGCAACAGCAGCCCGCCGGCGCCGTCATTGGAGACAGATGTGGCGATTTCCCCCCTCCCCGCCTCCCCGGTCATGACCGCCACCGCCTCCGATGTGGTCACCAGGGCAGCCTGGAAAGCGCTGATCGGCAGCGCGCTCGGCTATGCGATGGACGGCTTCGACCTGCTGATCCTCGGCTTCATGCTGCGCGCTATCGCCAGCGCGCTCGGCCTGCAGGCAGCGCAGTCCGCCTCGCTGGTCACCGCCACGCTGATCGGCGCCGTCATCGGCGGCATCGTGTTCGGCATTCTGTCCGACAAGATCGGCCGCATCCGCGTGCTCACCTGGACCATCGTCGTGTTCGCCGTCTGCACCGGCCTCTGCGCCCTGGCGCAGGGTTATTGGAGCCTGCTGGTGTTCCGCACCTTGGCCGGCGTCGGCCTGGGCGGCGAGTTCGGCATCGGCATGGCGCTGGTCGCCGAGGCCTGGCCGGATTCCAAACGCGCCCGCGTCTCCTCCTATGTCGGACTGGGCTGGCAGGCCGGCGTGCTCGCCGCCGCGCTGGTGACGCCGGCACTGCTGCCGGTCATCGGCTGGCGTGGCATGTTCGCGATCGGCATGCTGCCGGCCATCGCCGCCTGGTTCATCCGCCACGACCTCGACGAACCGGAGCGCTTCGTCGCCAAGGTAGGGCAGGCGGGCCAGCACGCTTCCTCGCTGCGGCTGCTTGTGAGCGACGCGGCGACCACGCGCTGCAGCCTCGGGATGGTCGTCCTCTGCGGCGTGCAGAACTTTGGCTACTACGGCGTCATGATCTGGCTGCCGAACTACCTGGCCTCGCGCTTCCATTATGGACTGACGCAATCGGCCCTGTGGACCGCGGTGACGATCATCGGCATGGGCGTCGGCATCTACGGCTTCGGGCAGTTGGCCGATCGCGTCGGCCGCCGGCCGGCCTTTCTCGGCTACATGGTAGGCGCCGCCGTCATGGTGGTGGTGTATTCCCAACTTACCGGCCCGGCCGCATTGCTGGTCGGCGGTGCGGTGATGGGGTTCTTCGTCAACGGCATGCTGGGCGGCTACGGCGCTCTCATGAGCGAACTCTATCCCACCATCGCCCGCGCCACGGCGCAGAACGTGCTGTGGAACATCGGGCGCGGGATCGGCGGCTTCGGGCCGGTGGTGATCCTGACCATTTCCGCCAGCTACGGCTTCTCTACCGCGATCGCGTTGCTGGCGGTGCTGTATGTCATCGATATGCTGGCGCTGTGGCTGCTGATCCCGGAACGCCGCGGCAGCGCGCTGACGTGATCCGGGCGGCCGCCATGGCGCCGGATCCTCGCCCCGACACCTGCGTCACCGGCAGCGCCGCGGAACAAGCCGCCCTGGTCATCGCCAACACGCCGATCAATGCGGAGTATCGGCATTTGGTCGTCCGCGCCGCGCCGCCCGCGACCGCCGCCGCCCCAGGGCAGTTCTTCCAGCTTCTCTGCCCTGCCCCGCCCGGCGCCGCCCCATTCCTGCGCCGGCCCATGAGCGTCTATGGCGCCGATCCGGCAGCGGGCGAAGTGGCCTTTCTCTACAAGGTCACCGGCACCGGCACGCTCGGCCTGTCGGGCCTGGAACCGGGAGACACGCTGGACATACTGGGCCCTCTGGGCCGTGGCTTCACGCTGGATGCGGCATGGCGTTCGATCGTGGCGCTCGGCCGCGGAGCCGGCCTGGCAACGCTCGGGCCGCTGGCGCAGGCAGCACAGTCGCGCGGCATCGCGGTCACCGCCGTCTTGTCCGCACGCCGGCCCGACCTGATCGTGTCCGATGCCTTGTTCCGCGCCTGCGGCGCCGACGTGATCGCCGTCACCGATGCCGAAGGCACCAGCGGCCCGATCCATGTAGAGCATTTGCTCCGCCGCCTGATCTCTGAGAACCGCTGCGATGCATTCTTCACCTGCGGCTCCGCCCGCCTGCTTGCGGTGCAGCAGCGGCTCGCACGCGAATTCGGCCTCCCCGGCCAGGTGGCGCTGGAGCAACAGATGGCGTGTGGATTGGGCATGTGCTTCTGCTGCGTGCGCGAATTCAACGTGGCCGGCACCGTCGTGCACAGGCGCGTCTGCTGGGACGGTCCCGTATTCGATATCGCGGAGGCAATGGCGTGACCGACCTCAGCGTCTGCATCGGCGATCTGGCACTGGCCAATCCCGTCATGCCGGCATCGGGCACCTTTGCCGAGGGACTGGCACAGGTGGTCGACCTGAACCGCCTCGGCGCGTTGGTTACCAAGACCATCACGCGCGAACTGCGCGACGGCAACGCGCTGCCGCGCGTGGCGGAGACGCATGAGGGCATGCTGAACGCAATCGGCATCCCGTCCAAGGGCGTGCCGTATTTCCTCGACCACATGCTGCCGGAGATGGCGCGCTGGACGCCGCCGCTTGTGGTGAGCATTTCGGCGCCGACGGCGGAAGGATTCGCGGAACTCGCAGCGTCGGTGTCCGTGACTGGTGTGGCCGCGATCGAGGCCAATATCTCCTGTCCCAACATCGAGGAAGATGGCCGCGCGTTTGCCATGCGCGCCGTATCGACGGCCGGCGTGGTGCGCGCGCTCCGCGCCGCGACGCGGCTGCCGCTATGGGCGAAGTTGACACCGAACACCGGTGACATCGCGGAAGTGGCCGCGGCCGCCGAAGCCGAGGGCGCCGACGCTCTGGTCGTTGCAAATACGATTCTCGGCATGGCGATCGACCTGGCGACGTTCCGTCCGAAACTGGGAAACGTGATGGGCGGTCTGTCGGGCCCGGCGATCAAGCCGATCGTGCTGCGGCAGGTCTATCAGTGCGCGCGGCGCGTGCGCGTGCCCGTGATCGGCTGCGGCGGAATTTCGACCGCGGAGGACGCGGCGGAATACATGTTGGCGGGTGCCGCGGCGGTGCAGGTGGGAACAGCGACGTTCCTGCATCCGACCGCGATGGTCGCGATCATCGACGGACTGGCGGCGTTTTGCACGTCGCGGAACATTCGTCGCGTAGCCGAACTGACCGGCGCGATGCAGCGAGAAGAAGCCGATGAAGCAGAAGTTGAATGGCTCATGCAGTCGTAAACCCGGCGACAGTTCACCTCGCCCGCGCTGCGCGCGGGAGAGGTCGGCGCGAAGCGCCGGGTGAGGGTGCCGCGAACACGAAGGAAGCGTCCTTGCCCACCGATCACCCTCCCCCCCAACGCTCGCGGTTGGTTCGCTCCGGGACCCAACCGACCTCTTCGTGCACGAGTTTGTTCGCCGCCCTCCGCACCGCCACCTCCGACGGCGTCGGTATCACCCGGGAAAGCTACGGCGCGGGCGAATCCCTCGCCCTCGACATCATCGAAATCGAGGCCCGCGCCAACGGCCTGGCCACCGAACGCGACGCCGGGGCCAACCTTGTGGTCACCCTGCCGGGCCGAGCCCCCATCCTGCCCTGCCTCGCCTGCGGCTCGCATCTCGATTCCGTCCCCCAGGGCGGCAATTACGACGGCGCCGCGGGCGTCATCGCCGGCCTGATCGCCCTCTGCCGCCTGCGCGAGGAAAACTTCGTCCCTGAGCGCAACATCAAACTCTATGCGCTGCGCGGCGAGGAAAGCGCCTGGTTCGGGTGCGCCTATATCGGCTCCTCTGCTTTGTTCGGAAAACTAACGGCCGACGACCTGGCGCTGCCCAACGTCGCTACCGGCCGCGCGCTGATCGACTGCATGCGAGAGGCCGGCGTCGCCGTGGACCGCGTCGCCCGCGGCGAGCCCTTGCTCGATCCGGTATCCGTCGCGGCCTGGTTGGAACTGCATATCGAGCAAGGTCCCGTGCTGGTCGCGCGCAAACTGCCGCTCGCCATCGTCACCGGCATCCGCGGCAATTTCCGCCACCGCGGCATCGAGTGCCTAGGCGAGGCCGGCCATTCCGGTACCGTTCCCCGCTGGCTGCGCCACGACACCGTGTTTGCTGTCGCCGAACTGATCACCCGGCTCGATCGCCACTGGCGCACGCTGCTGGAACGCGGACGTGACCTGGTGATGACATCCGGCATCATCGGCACCGATCCCGCAGAGCATGCGCTCGCCCGCATCCCCGGCCGCCTGCGCTTCTCTTTCGAAGCGCGCAGCCAGAGCACCGAAACCCTCGAAGCCTTCTACGACCTGTTCCGCTCCGAATGCGCCGCCATCGCCGAGGAACGCGGCGTGCGCTTCGTTTTCGACCGCCGCCTGGATTCGGCGCCCGCGCGCATGGACGAAACCTGGATCGCCCGGCTGCGCGCAATCCTGCGAGACATGAACCTGCCCGACGAACCGATCCCCAGCGGGGCAGGCCATGATGCATCGGTATTCGCCAACGCCGGAATCCCGAGCGCCATGATATTTGTGCGCAACGAACATGGCTCGCACAATCCCGAGGAAGCCATGGAGATGGACGATTTCCTGCTCGGCACCGAACTGCTGTGCCGCGCGTTGCGCGATGGATCGGCGGCATGAGCGCGTTGCCCGGCGACGACGTGCCGGCCGATCTCGGCGCGGCAATGGCGCGGCTGCTGCTGCACGCCGGCGCCATCGCGTTCAGCCGCGAGCATCCGTTCATTCTGGCAGCGGGTTGGGCGAGCCCGGTCTATGTCGATTGCCGCCGCCTGATCGGCGATCCCACGGTGCGTCACGAAGTGACGTCGCTGGCTGCCGCGAAGCTGCGGCGCATGTTCGGCGAGAACCTGCCGTTCGATGCGATCGCCGGCGCCGAGACCGCCGGCATTCCCTGGGCCTGCTGGCTGGCGGACCGCTTGGGTCTGCCGCTCCGTTATGTGCGCAAACGCGCGCTCGGGATCGGCCAGAACGCCCAGGTGGAGGGCGGTCCGGTGGACGGGCAACGCGTGCTGCTGGTCGATGATCTGACCACGGACGGCGGCAGCAAGGCGGCGTTCACCCGCGGTCTGCGCGCGGCGTGTGCGGTCGTATCCGACGCCCTGTCCCTGTTCTTTCACGGCACGTTTCCCGGCGCGGCCGAGCGGCTGGCGGGTCTGGACCTGCACCTGCATGCTCTGGCGACATGGCGCGACGTCCTGGCAGTGGGCCAGGCCGACGCATTGCCGGCCGGCGACCATGCAGAACTGGAGCGCTTCGTCGCCGATCCGGTGGGCTGGTCGGCCGCGCATGGCGGCCGGACCACGCCGATCGTACCGTCGCTGCAACTATAGCGGCATAGCGCCCCGCCCGCGTGTCACCGCCCGCGTGTCACCGGCCGCGTGTCACCGACCGCGTGTCACCGCCCGCATGTCACCGACCGCATGTCACCGATCGCATGTCACCGATCGCGTGTCACCGCCCACGTGTCATGGCACGCGGTCATAGCCCACGGTCATGGCCCACGTGTCATGGCCGCGCTCGTCGCGGCCATCCACGTCTTTCGATCGTGCAAGCAGCAAAGACGTGGACCGCGACAAAAACCGGTGGAGGACGCCGAAGCTGAACGACCTTATCCCATCTTCCCATCCCACAGGTCCTGCCAATATTGCCGCCAGTGCAAACTCACCTGCGCTTCATCCGCCCCGCTGTCATAAGCTGGCGAAATCAGTGCGGCTGCATATTCGACCTTCATCACCACGATGTGGCGCTTCGTACTGCTCGAACCGCGCTGCCGGTAAAACGCCAGCGCCGCCTCGAATCGCTCGCCTTCGGCCAGCACGGTCGCGGTGCCTTTGAATCGATAGCCCTTGCGGGACAGCATATCGACGACATTGATCTCCACCGCCGGGTTCTGACGCAAATTGGCAATCGTCCGCGGAGAGCACAGGTCCGCGAACACCAGATGATCGTCGTCCCACACCGCGGTGGTGCCCTTCGGCGAGAGATTGGGCGTACCGTCAGGACAGACCGTGGCAATGAAGCCGAGCAATTGCTCGCCGACCATCCGTCGCATATCGGCAGTCAGGATTCCCACGCCCGCCTCCCCCATTGCATGCGGCCGATCATGCGCCCGCCCCGAATCGGGCGGCTACACCTCGATCACCCCGCCCCGCAGCCCCTTCGCCACCGCCTCCGCACGGCTCGCCGCGTCCAGCTTCAGGAACAATGCCTCCAGATGGAACTTCACGGTGTGCACGGAAATCCCCAGCCGCCGTGCCACCGCCTTGTTGGTGAGCCCCTGCCCGATCAGCGTCAGCACCTCCACTTCGCGTGGCGTCAGCGGCGGCGTGTCCTCGGCGGCCCCGAATCCGGCCGGCGGCGTCACACCCGGCGCGCGCACCACCAGTCCCGCCGCCACCGCGCGCAACGCGGCATCAAGCTGCGCCGGCTCCACCGCCCGCGGCAGCACGCCCGCCAGATGGTCCGGAGCCGGCCGATCGGTCAGGGCCAGCACCGGCGCCTCGGCCTCGGGCGGCGGCGTGCTGCCGGGCAGCAGGTCGCACAGCACGACGTCCGCCGCCTCGCTGGCGACGGTCGCCTCGCTGGCGACGGTCGCCTCGCCCGCGACGGAGTGGCCCGCGGCGGCCAGCATCGCCGCCAGGCCATGCCGCCGCACCGGATCCGTCACCGCCAGCCGCACCTGCAGGCCGCTTGCGCCCACCCGGCCCGCCAACCGCCGATCCTCGCCAGCCCCGCCGGTCATGCCGCCGGGCGGGCTGCGATCGTCAGCGCCAACGTCTGCAACGCCCCGGCCCGCAACAGCCGCAGCGTCACGCTCCTGCCGATCGCTTCCGGCCCCATCGCCGCGGCGAGAGCCCGCATGTGGCGCACCGGCGTGCCGTCCAGATCGAGCAAGATGTCGCCGGGCAGCACGCCCGCCGCCGCCGCCGGACCGCTATCGGCAAGACTCATCACCATCATGCCGCTGTCCTGGCCCGCCGTGGCGCGCAGCGTCTCCGGCACCATCACCGGCTGCAGCCCCACGCCGAGCCAGCCGCGCGCCACCCGCCCCTCCGCAAGCAATGGGGCCAGCACGCGATCGATCGTGGCGGCAGGGATGGCCAGCCCATGACGGCGCGGCCCGGCCGTGGACATGCCCAGCAATTTCCCCCCGCCGTCCAGCACCGGCCCCCCCTCGTCCGCGCCCAGGCGCACGTCCAGCCGCAGCAGCGCGTCGATGCGCCCGCCGGCCTGGCTGTGCCAGGCGGGGCCGGTGGCATGCACCATCGCCAGCCGTCCGGTCGGCGCGCCGGTATCGTCCGCGCCCACCGCCACTGCCAGGCTGCCGACGCGCGGGGGGGGCCCGATCGGTGGCAACGCCGCCTCGATCGGGGCGGCCAGCCGCAGCGCCGCGATGTTCGTGCCGGGATCGCGCCCCGCCAGCGTCGCGGTGAATTCGGCACCGGCACGGCGCAGGGTAAAGTCCGCGCGGTCAGGCAGCGTCTGCGCCGACGCCACCACC
>Ga0335072_10015747_pt1 | contig 10724 bp, 13 predicted proteins | sample Lox_Sample_21_FD_206725 | JGI IMG/M metagenome (GOLD analysis project Ga0335072, IMG submission 206725) | Soil microbial communities from Loxahatchee National Wildlife Refuge, Florida, United States - Lox_Sample_2.1 | ecosystem: Environmental > Terrestrial > Soil > Wetlands | place: USA... | reverse complement strand
GGCCGCGGCTGCTTGGCGGCTGGACTCCCCCGCGCGACGCGGCGGTCTACGCGATCATGTACAAGCCGGAACCCGCGGCCACGCCGGACAAGTACGCGGTCATCTACGTCGGCCACGCTGACGACCTGTCCGCGGCCCGCTTCCCCTTCAGGCACCCAAGGGCAGCCTGCTGGACCGCCCGGGCCGGCTCCAAGTGGAAGGTCTACATCGCTACCTACGAGGTGCCGGGCGGCACCACCGCCCACCGCGAGCAGATCACCCGCGAGCTGATCGCCGTCTACCGTCCCGGCTGCAACGAGCAGCAATACGACCACGCCTGGAAAGACGAGTGGATCGGGGAGTACTCCGCCGCCCCCACCACCGCCCCCGTAACCCGCCGCGGCCCAGACCAACGGACAGGCAACTAAAACGGGCGTAGCTCGGCGGCTCTCCGGTATGGCACCCTTTATTCATGTCAGATGGCGACCCAGGCGGGACCAAGTGGGACTTCTTCGTGTCCTACCAGCAGGCAGACCGGACGTGGGCAGAGTGGATTGCCTGGCAGCTGGAGGCGGCGGGCTACTCAGTCCTGTTCCAGGGGTGGGACTTCGTCCCCGGTAGCAACTGGATCGCGCTCATGCAGGACGGCGTGAGCCACAGCGCGCGCGTCATCGTCGTGCTGTCCCCCGCCTACATTGGCTCAATGTTCGGCGCCGCCGAGTGGCAGTCCGTCTGGGCTCACGACCCCGCCGGCGCGAACCGGCGCGTCATTCCCGTGCGGGTCGCCGACTGCGACCGGCCCGGGCTGCTGGCCGGGATCGTCAGCGTCGACCTGTTCGGGGTTCCCGAGCCCAAGGCCCTCCAGCGCCTGCAAGACGCGATCAAGCGCGCTCTGGCCGGCCGGGCGAAGCCGCTGACCCCGCCCCCCTTGCCGGCCTCGGCGGCATCGGCGGCATCGGAGTCGCGGCCGCCCGCCGCAGCTCCACCGCCCGCCCGTCCCCGATTCCCGGGCCGCGACTATCACGTCAGCGTCCGCAATTCCCGCGGCGTTCAGATCGGTGACAACAACACGCAGATCAACCGCTGGTGACTAGTTCGGAGCCGGAGTCCCGCACGGCGGAGCAAAGCGACGCCGTTCTCGCCTTCTGGAGCGAGCAACGTCAGCAGTTGCGCCAGTCCGAGGACCAGCGCGCAATCCTGACTAATTACGTCCTGGTGATCGCCAGCGCCCTGACTGGCCTGATCGCGCAGCAGAAGCTGGCCCTTGACACCCTGCCCGTGGCTATCCTCCTCGTGGTCCTTGGCGCGTATGGGGCCATCACGGTGGCCAAATACCACGAGCGAGCCGAGTATCACCTCACCCAGGCCCGCGCCCTGACCAAGACCCTCACCGACCTGGGGGCACTGCCCGCGGACACGACGCTGCTTGATGAGTACCGTCAGCGGCACTACGCGAGATACCCGCTGCTCCGCCGTATCCGCCTGCATACGTTGTGGACCGGGCTGCACACCGCCATCGCCGTCGGCGGGCTTGCGCTCGTCATCGCCATCCTGTCCAAATGAGCACAGCCGTAGCCTTACCCGCACGTGATCAGGCGAGGATGGCCGTAACGGCGCCTGGTGTGCGATCGTCATGGAATGGAGGACGGTAAGGGCAGTCGGCTTGACTTCTTCTTGTCCCACGCGCCAGCGGACAAGGCGTGGGCGGAATGGATCGCCTGGACCTTGGAGGCCGATGGCTTCCGCGTCGACCTGCCGGCCTGGGCTCCGGCTGGCAGCAACTGGATTCAGCTGATGCATGCCGGGGTCCAGGACGCCGCCCGGACAATCGCCGTCCTGTCGGACGACTACCTCACGTCGTCATACCAGGTCGTATGGCAGGCGGCGCGGGCTCAGGATCCAGAAGGAGCAGGCCAACGGCTCTTGCCAGTCCGAGTGAGCGACTGCGCCCGGCCTGGGTTGCTGGCCGGGATAATCGGCATCGACTTGTTTGGAATCGACGAGGAGGAGGCTCGCCGACGACTCAGGCAGATGATAGCCGAGACGATAGAGGGAAGAGCTAAGCCAAAGAATGCGCCCGCGTTTCCCGGCAACGACCCCTCGAGGCAGCCCCCGCCGTTCCCCGGGATCCCGGCGCCGGATCGGCCCTCGGACTCGCACGATGCCACCGTCACGGATCTATCTGCCTACCGTATTCAAGGGGCCGGCCCTCCAGATGTCACGCTACTGGACGACCTTATAGCAGAACTTTCCGAATTGGCCGAGCTCATCAGCGCAAGCTATTCGGCCGACGGCCCAGAATACGTATGGACACGGCTCGAATTGAACCAGCAGCTTGCCGATATTGAGTCACACCTTAAGCAGGTGACCCGGTGGCTCGCTCGCAGGGGGATGGCGAGCGACCTGGATACCTTTAGCCTAAGGCATTCCCTTAGCCTGTACGCGGGTACGGCTGAGCGGTTCGCCTTGGCACTAGCTGGCCTGGAAGCCAGCCGGGGCCTCGCGGGCAAGCGCGGGATGCTCGCCAGGTACGAGGCGGCGTGGGGGCCTCTGCGAGATCTTCTCTGGCAGATCCATACGGAACTCGCGATCGCGCGAAGATCTCCCGGATCGAGATAGTGGCGATGCTCGCGGCCGGGGACTCCTCGTCGGGGCCTGGGAACGGAGGTCATCACTGGCTCAGCAAGCTGATCGGTGACATCCAAAAACTCACGCACGACCTCAGGGAAGTAACCACGCGCATAGAATCGCTTCCGCACCCAGCGGCAAGCGACGTAGCGAATGCCTGCAATCTGGTAACTCAACTGATGGGCCTGGTGATCGATCAAATACAGCCCAGGCAGGCGGAGCTCAGGGAGATGGCATCGAGGTCAACGAAATCCCCGAACCTCGATCGGGAACTCAGGAGCCTGAAGCAATCAGGACAGGAAGCACTCGGCGCCATCGCCGTTTACCAAGATACGCTTGAAAATGAGCTTCAGCAGCGGCAGCAAGGCAAGCAGCGCTCAAATCAGCGTTATGCCCTGGACCAGAAGGCCCTGCAGAAACTGCGGCACGAGGCCGCCGTCAAGGTTGGCGACCTGCTCGGGTCGTCAGAGGGGTTCCTGCGGTTTATTTCGAAGTGACTCAGGAGTCTTCCCGGTTGGCCGGCGCGAGGCTCCTGGTGAGCCCGTCCAGGGCGAGGCGGGCCTCAGCGAGAGCGGCGACGAGGGAAGCCATGAGGTCCGAGGCAGTTGCTCCGGTAGAGCGCTCCGGCCAGTCGCGACCCTTGCTGGGCCCGCCCGGCAGGGAGCGGGAGAAGTCTCGGCACATGCCCGACATTATCGAACCTGAGTTCGATAATGTCAAGTGGTCCACCCGCGGCTTGGTCCAGAACCGAACCCCGGAAGGGTGCCAACGTCGTGCAGAAGTCATTATGCACGCCGGCGCCCCTAACGCCGCCAGCTGAAGACTTCGCCGACGTGAGCGGTTGGGGTGCCGAAGAGCTGGGTCAGGAACTGCACTGCCGGTGACTGCGGGGTGGCGACGACGACGATCGCAGCAGGCCGCCAGTAGGCGAAGACGGCCTGTACTTCCTTCCGGGCGGGACCACGCAGACGCTCTCCCTTCCAGAGCGCATCGAGGTAGCCGGCGACCTGCGTCTGCTCGTTGTGGTTCGAGAAGTAAAACCCAGCCTGCCCGTTCGCGGTGGGGCCGAGGTAGTAGCCGCCGATCATGGACTGTGGCCAGCCGGTATCCGCCTGCCAGCGCAGCACGTCGCTGTCGCTATCGGAGGGAAACGGAAGGATGAGCACCGGCGCGTTGGACGGGAGCTGCAAGCGGGTGAATGTCGCTTGCCAGCCGGCCGGGACTTGCGGGACCGGAGTCGCCTGGTAGGGCAGCGGTATCAGCGGCAAGACGGCGAGCAGCGCGACCCCGGTGACGATAGCGCGTGGCCAGCTCGGCAAGCCCTTGGCCCGCGGGATGGCCGCGCGCGCCCTGTCGAGCGCGAACGCGAGCAGCGCGGCAGCCGCGCAGTCGGCGATGAGGGAAAAGCGCCCCGGAATTATCTGGGCCAGGCCGGGCAGGCCTTGCAGCCAGTGCCATGGCAGCAGCCGCCCGGGCCAGCTGAGGCCGGCTACGGGAACGTTGCCCCCGCCGACCGCGCACAGATCCATGACCACCCAGGTCAGGGCCGCGGCCCGGACACGCGCGTCGCGCCAGAACACGACGGCGGCGATCACCAGGACGCCGATCAGCGGCCAGCCCAGGTAGATCAGGTCCTCCGTGTGCGCGTGCAGGATCGGCGGGGTCACGGCGGCGCTGGCCTGGGTGTGGAACAGCAGCGCCGCCGACGGCGTGACGAACCAGCTGGGGTCGGTGATATGCGAGGCGCTCAGCTTGCTGTGCTCGGTCAGCGGGCCGGCGAACTGGACCCACAGCGCTCTTCCGTCGACGATCAGGAACACCGCCGCCGCCACGGCCAGGCGAGTGACCGCGGTACGGACCCGCTTCGGCACCTCACGGGGGCGGCTCGCCGCGATCGCCGCCAGCAGGATCAGGCACGCGATCACCGTGTACACGAGGAGCTCTTCCCCGGTAAGCAGCTGTGCGGCGCACAGTAGCCCGAGCCAGGCGCCGACCCAGATGCTGCGCCCACGGCCGGTTATCACCCACAGGAAGGCATCGATGATCAGCGGTGGCAGGACCGCGAACTGCAGATGGTAGTGCGCGAAGCCCGCGTTCAGCATCGCGGGGGAAAACCCGTAGACCGCCCCGGCTAGCGCGGCCGCGCTGACGCTTGCCCCCCACCGCCTCAGCACCCAGAACAAGCTGGCCGCCGACCCCGCGAACCCCAGCGTCAGCGCCACGGTCAAGCTGACCTGAGGGCCGACCAGCAGGGTAACCGGCGCGAGCAGCACCCCCGGCAGCAGGAACGACGTGTTCCACATCAGGTTGACGCCCTGCGGAGCGCCCATCGCGTTCGTGATCAGCGAAGGCAGGTGGCCGTGGGCGACGGCCGTTGCCGCGTACTTCACGAACCACGTGAACAAGTCCACGTCGCGCCCGCCACTGAGCTGTTCACGGCCGGCCGGATCCACCCACAAATGCCCCGTCAGCGCCAGCGCGCCGATGAGGTAGCAGCCCACTACCAGCCACGACAGGGCCGCCGAAGGGGGCCGCCATCGGCGTCGCGCGTGCCGGGCCGACGGGGTCGCCGGCGCCGCCGGCTCGTCAAGGCACGCAACGTCCCGATGTGCTTTGAACATTCATCCCCCTGGCGGCCAGCGAGTGCGCGGATACTATCTTTCAAGCTCGCGTGGCGCCAGGCCTCAGCAGGTACCCGCCTGCTCGTCCCGGCTGCCAGGTCACTGTGGCGGTCCGCCATGAGCGGCTTGCAACCGCAAGGTAGCGGTGACGGCCGGCTCCCATCACCGCTTTAGCCATTTCTTAACCATTAAAACTCTTTGTGTTACCTGAGCATCACCGTGAGTCACGAACGGCCTTACCCGGTTACCGGAGCGCCGTCCGGCGCCTGCCCGCAAGACGGCACCCCGTTCCCCGGCTAGCGCCGCAGTCAGTGCCGCATGTACCCCACGTTGGCCAGCAGCCGCGAGCGGCGCGTTCCCGACGCGGGCAGGGCCGGCTCGGGAACCTCGGGGCGCGGCGCGACTGGCGTGACGTCGGCGACGATCTCCTCGGCCATGCCGTACAGCAGCGGCAGCGCCCCGGCGACCACTCCCCCGGTCCGGTTGATGTGGTCGACACCCGGCATGATCAGCTCGGCGTCGGCCACGATGCCACCGACGATCCCCGCGGCCCCCTCAAGCTTGGCGGCGACCCGGGCGAGCAGCGTGCCCGCCCAGAACAGGTAGACGGCAAGCCCCGCGATCAGCAAGACGATGACGAGGACCGTCAGCACCACGAGCGCTGTCATGTGCGAACCTTTCCGAGTACCCGGCCGAGGAACAGGTGGTGCTCGAGGCCCTCGGCGAGGACCGCGTCCACCCCGGTGGCGACCGGCCCGATGAGCGTGGTGCTTGCCGTGTTGGCCTTCGCCGCGGTCAGCGTGGCGCCGATCGCGTCGACCCGGTGGTCGATCCGCTTGATCAGGTAGATGAGCAGGCTCAGCAGGGCCGCGACCGCCACGACCACGACGAAGCCGACGATGATGACGGACACCCACAGGGTGTGCTCGGTGGGGTTCACCGCTAGCCTCCTAGCCGGGCCCGGCCACGCTGCAGCCCGGCGATGATGGTGGTGGCGTACTCGATGGTGGTGGCCAGCGCGGCCAGCGGCGCGGTGTTGCGGACGGCGCCTTCGAGGCCCGCGTTGATCTTGGGTGCCTCGTCGCCAATCCGCGCCGCCAGCACGAGGATCGCGGCCACGAGGACGACGACGACGAGCAGGATGACGCCGCCGATCACGTAGCCGATGGTCCAGTCGGTCGTCATGAGCTACACCGATTCGCAGAAGTCGCGGACAGGCTTGAGGTTGGCGTTGACCGACGTCAGCCGGGCCGGCACGGTCGAGGTCAGCTGGTCGACGGCCTGCACGCCGCCGGTGACGGCGGCCAGGGTTTGGCGGATCGCCCACAGGTGCAAGACGATCCTGATCAGGCCGACCGCGGTTATCGCGATGATCAGGCCCGCGACGGCGATGGTCATCCAGGCTGCTGCTGGCATGGTTGCGCTCCTAACCGAGTAGCTAGCCGAGTAGCTTGGCGACGGAGCTCGCGTAGCGGACCGCGCCGACCTTGACTTCTTCGATGGTCTTGTCCGTGACGGCCAGGCCGTCTGGAACGCCTTGGAGCTCGCCAATCAGCGCGACCCCGCCGGCCAGGATGTCATCGCTGGCCGCGCGGATCCGCTCGAGCGCCGCGAGCACCCGGTTCAGCAGGTAGATCACGACGGGCAAGATCACCACGAGCAGGATCACGTTGCCGATCCACCACAGGACCATGACTGGCCTCCTCACGAGAATTGCGCTCAGTGCGCGGCAGGCTGGTAGGGCAGGAAGAACCGGCGGAACACGCGGGCCAGCGCCATCCACGTCGCCCGCAGGGCGATCGTGAAGCCCTGGGCCGAGCGGACTTGCCCGGCCGCCATCTGCTCGGCGGTCTCGCCACGCTCGAGCCGCTCGATCCGGTCCTGCATGGCGGCCGAGAAGTCGCGCATCAAGATGGCGGAGACGTCGGAGATCATCCCCCGGCCGTACTGCGCGGCCGCACCGGACAGCTGCAGGTCCTGGGTCACAGAGACCCTGGTACCGCGGCCCTTGGGTGACAGGGTGGCGCCAACCACCATGGCGGCCTGGCCGCGGCCCCGCTCGTCGGCCCCGGTCGCGTGCACGACGATGCGCTTGGCCGACTCGTCGCGCTCGGTGATGTCGGCGGTACCGGTGAACTGGAGGCGGACCGGCCCCATCCGGATGGCGACCTGGCCTTCGTACTTGTTGTCGCCTAGGTCCTTGGTCAGCTCCGCGCCTGGCAGGCAGGATGCCACCTGCGGGATGTTGTCGAAGAACCGCCACACCTTGTCGACCGGCTCGGCGACCTCGAAGTCGCTGGTGATGATCAACGCAGCACCGCCTTGATGTAGGCATCGGGATTGTCGCTGAAGGCCTGATGGCAGCCGGCACCGCAGAAGTAGTAGGTGCTGCCGCCGTGGGTGACTGGCATCCCCGCGACGCTGTCCATGACCGTCATCCCGCAGACCGGGTCGACGGCCTCAGCCAGCGTCAGCGGCTTGCCCCGCGCTGCGGGACCCGGCAAGGCCGACGTCCCCGCGAGCGTGCCGGCGGCCCGCAGCTGCACCAGCTCCGCGAGGATCGCGACGGCGATCTCCTCGTGGCTAGTCCGGCCCAGGTCAAGGCCCGCGGGCGCGTGCACTCGGTTGAGCTGGTCGGCGGGCAGCCCCCGGTCGGCCAGGTAGCCGAGCACGGCCTCGGCTCGCTGGCGCGACGCGACCAGGCCCAGGTAGGCCGGACGGGCGGCGACCGCGCGCTCGATCATGTCCTCGTCGCCGTGCCCCTGGGTCGCGACGACCACCATCGACCGCTCGCCGGCACAGGCCGGCCCGAAGTCCTCGGTGGCGAGCAGGTCGGTGCTCCAGCCCAGCGCGCGCGCCAGGTCAGCCAGCGTGCTCGCCATCGGCGACCGGCCCACGATCACCAGGTGCGGGACCGGGAGGACCGGCTCGATGTAGACTTCAAGGGCGCCCTCGCTCTGGCAGGAGATCGGCACGACCGTCATCCCCTCGGGCACGGCCGTGCCGAACTGATCAGGATTTCCCAGCAGAACGAGCCGTGCTTGCCCGTCCGCCATGACCTGCTTGGCCTCACGGACCACCACGGGCTCGGCGCAGGCGCCACCGATCCAGCCGTACAGCTCGCCGTCGACGGTGATGATGGCGCGCGAGCCGGCCTTGCTCGACGAGGGCCCCTGCCGCCAGACCACCGTGGCCAGGGCGAACGCCTGGCCACCGCGGGCCAGCTGGCCAGCGCGCTCAAGAACCGCCAGACCGGTCATTCCTTCTCTCACGCTCCTGCTAATCCTGGCGCACCGGCGGGTAGCCGGCCACGTCCCTGCGGTAGGTGAGCGCCTCCCAGACCCGGTCGGGCAGCACCGGCATGTCGATGTTCCTGACCCCCGTCCCGCCCAGGGCGTCGATGACGGCGTTGACGAAGGCGGCCGGGCCGCCGACCGCGGCGCACTCGCCGATGCCCTTGGCACCGATCGGATGATGGGGGCAGGGCGTGACGACCTCGCTGTGCAGCTCGTAGCCCGGGGTTTCCCAGGCGCTCGGCAGCAGGTAGTCCATGTAGTTCGAGCCGACGCAGTTGCCGTCGGCATCGAAGGTGATGAACTGCATGCTGGCCATCGCGTACGCCTCGGTAAGCCCGCCCATGATCTGGCCCTCGACGATCATCGGGTTGATCCTGACCCCGCAGTCATCGACCGCGACCATCCGCAGCACGTCCCAGACGCCTGTCTCCGGGTCGACCTCGACCGTGACGATGTAGACCGCGAACGGCCAGGTCAGGTTGGGCGGGTCGTAGTAGGCGGTGTTCTCGAGGCCTGGCTCCATGCCGTCAGGCATGTTGCTGTAGGCCGCCATCGCGCATTCCTGGATGGACACGCCCCGGCCGGGAGAGCTGCGCACGTAGAACCGGCCGAGCTCCCAGTCGATGTCCTCCTCAGACACCTCGAGCAGGTGGGCCGCCAGCTTGCGTGCCTTGGCCCGGATCTTGCGCGAGACCATGGCGACCGCCGCCCCGGCGACCGGCGTGGACCTGGACGCGTAGGTGCCCATCCCGAACGGCGCCGTGTCGGTGTCACCCTCCTCGACGGTGACGTCCTCGGCCGGGATGCCCAGCTCGTGCGCGACGATCTGCGCCCACGTCGTCTCGTGTCCCTGCCCCTGGGTCTTCGCCCCGGTGCGGAGGATCGCCTTGCCGGTCATGTGAACCTTGAGGTCGGCCGAGTCGAACATCTTGATGCCGAGGATGTCGTACTCCCGGCTGTTGCCCGCGCCCAGCGGCTCGGTCATGGTCGAGATGCCCAGGCCGAGCAGGCGCCCGCGCTTGCGCGCCTCGGCCTGCTCCTTCCTGAAGTCGTCGTAGCCGATCGCGGCCAGGCCGACATCGAGGCACTTGGCGTACTGCCCAGAATCGGTGAGGAAGCCAAGCGCCGTGCGGTGCGGGAAGTCGTCGTCGCGGACGAAGTTCATCCGCCGGAACGCGGCCTGGTCCAGGCCGAGGTCATCGGCGGCGGCCTGCATCATCCGCTCCTGGAAGAACATCGCCTCGGTGACCCGGAACGAGCAGCGGTAGGCGACGCCGCCAGGCGCCTTGTTGGTGTACACGCCGCGTGCCGTCAGGTGCGCTGCCGGGATGTCGTAGGCGGCGAACGTCGAGTGCATGAGGCCGATCTTGAACTTGCTCGGCTGCGCGTCGGCGAAGAAGGCACCGTGGTCGGCGTCGGTGTGCATGCGGAAGCCGAGGATCTTGCCGTCCTTGCGCAGCGCCATCTCGCCCTTGAGGTAGATGTCCCGCGCGAACCCGGTAGAGATCAGGTTGCCGGTCTTGTCCTCGATCCACTTCACCGGCCGCTCGAGCAGGATAGAGGCCAGGATCGAGCAGACGTAGCCCGGGTAGATCGGCACCTTGTTGCCGAAGCCGCCGCCGATGTCGGGCGAGACGATCCTGATCATCTGCTCGGGGAGCTCGGCCACCATGGCGACCGCGGCCCGGATGATGTGCGGTGCCTGGGTGGTCATGTAGACGGTGAGCTTCTGGGTCGCCCGGTTGAAGTCGGCGACGGAGCCGCAGCACTCGATCGGGGACGGGTGACTGCGCGGATAGTGCAGCTCAAGCCGGGAGACCAGGTCGGCCTGCTCGAAGGCCCGGTCGGTCCCCGCCTTGTCGCCGACCTCCCAGTTGTAGACGACGTTGTCGGCCTGGCCCTCCTTGTCGTCCCTGATGACCGGGGCGTCGGGGTCCAGGCCCTGCCAGGGGTTCACGATGGGGGTCAGCGGCTCGTAGTCGACCTCGATCAGCTCGCACGCGTCCTTGGCGATGTAGGGGTCATCCGCGATGACGCAGGCGACCTCCTGGCCCTGGAACCGCACCTTGTCGGTGGCCAGCACCGCCTGGGTGTCGTAGGACAGCGTGGGCATCCAGGCCAGGTTCCTGGTCGCCATCATCTCCCCGGTCAAGACCAGGTGGACGCCGGGGACCGCCCAGGCCTTGCTGGTGTCGATCGA
>Ga0335072_10015746_pt1 | contig 10725 bp, 5 predicted proteins | sample Lox_Sample_21_FD_206725 | JGI IMG/M metagenome (GOLD analysis project Ga0335072, IMG submission 206725) | Soil microbial communities from Loxahatchee National Wildlife Refuge, Florida, United States - Lox_Sample_2.1 | ecosystem: Environmental > Terrestrial > Soil > Wetlands | place: USA: Florida... | reverse complement strand
GATCGTCTCGGGGCGGCTGTCGACGCCGGCCTCGGCAACCGTGCCAAGGAGGCGTACGAAGCCGCCAAGCGTGAGGCGACCGAAGCCTGCGAAGCCTACATGGCGGTTGACGCGGTAGAAGGCGCGACGGCCCTTGAAAAGGTGGAGGCGATTTCTGCGGCGGCGGAATCCAATTCGACGGCGCGCGGTCTCCGTAAGGCGGCCGGGCAGCTCACGAAACTTGCTCTCGACACGCTTAAATTGGCACAGGGTCAATCGGGTGACGTGGCTGCGGCGCAAAAGGCCCTCAAGGAGATCCTCGACCCGATCGAGCCGCAACTTGCCGAGCTGAAGGCGCGAGCAGAAAGCCGCAAGACGGCGACCGACCGGGAGCCGATCGTCGCGTTGCTCGAAACATTGCAGACGAGCCTGGACGGGCTCCGAGCGGTGGAAAGATTGACGGAACTCACCCTGCTCACGGCGGCCCAGGCCGAAGCGTCGGCATTCGCGAAGTCCGTGGCGGACTCGCTCGCCGCGGCAAAAGGGAAAAAGGGCGTCGAGGACACCCTGACCTTCCGGGAAATGCGCAAGCAGATCGCCGATCTGAAGGCGCAGCTCGATAAAAGCAAGCTCGGGATCTACGGCGCCGTGACGCAGGCCGCGCTATCGGACGAGCTCAAGGATCTGGAGAAATCCTTGGGCAAGAAGACGATGACGGAAACCACAGCGGAGCTGGCCGCGCTGGAGAAGAAAGTCACGGAATTGCAGGAGAAGTGCAAGAGTGCCGAACAGAACAGCGAGCAATTCAAGAAGAGCGTGATTGCCGGGATTCTCAAGCTGCTGGATGGTGAAGCCTTCAAGCAGGCGCCTGCGTATCTAAAGGCTAAAAGGGCTGAAGTGGCAGGTATACTGGAGGAGTACCGGTTCGAGGGCGGCCAGGGGGAGGCGTACAAAAAGGCCAGCACCCTGCAAGTGGAACTTGAGAATGCGCTTGCAAGTGACAAGGACGAGCGCGGCGTTCCGAAGCTCATCGCCGCGCAGGAGGCGCCGGCTCAGAAGCAGCAGAACGACAAAATCGTCGAGGGAGGGAAGTGGGATGGCGAGTGCGAGGTACTTGAAAAGCGCCTCAAAAGCCTGAAGAGCCTGAACAGCGAAGAGATCGGTCCGCTGTTCGACACACTGGATAGCGCTCGGGGAGCGGTCAAGAAGTCGCAGGACTTCGCCACTGGCCGGGAGCAATTGGAGAGCATTCGCCGGCGCCTCACCCTGATCGAGGCGAACCCGGATGGGCTGGCTATTACCGCGCGCAACAAACTGCCGGTTGTGCAGAGGCGTATCATGAACGCCATGGCGGCGTTCGGTAAGGGCCTCGACGCCGTTGAAAAAACCGTGCAGCAGATCCCTGATCCAGACCTGGACAATACCGGGAAGGAAGCGGTCCGCAAGCAACTGACGGCGTTGCGTCCGCTGTTCAATCCGACGCTGCTGAAAGATCCGGTTGCCAAGGTCGCGGCGAAGGACCTTCCGAAGGAGAAACGCTCGGGCGAGCGCGAGAAGGCGCTGCGCGAGGTCCGCCGCATGCAGGACTACGTCGATCATGATACCCGCCTGCGGACGCTGGCAGAGACGCCTTTCGTTCCCGGCATGGACAGCGTGGTTTCAGAACTCGCGCTGTCGCTGCTCGATCTTGAGAACAACCTTCTTGTATCGCTCTGACGCGGAGACGCACCGATGTCGCTGACCGAGCCCCAGGCCGAGTGGCTGTTCCGATTTACGGCCGGCGCGGTGCCGCTGCCGGTGTTGTCCGGCAACGACGCCGCCGACCCGGCCAAGCAGACCGGCCGACTGCAGATGCAGCTTGAAGCCGCGCAATCCCGCGAGTGGGCCGAGGAGAAGGCGCTCAAGGCGGCACTGCTCGCCAAGGCCTTTGCGGTGGTGGACAAGCACAAGGACGATATGCGCCAAAACTTCGATCTTGTTGTCACCACCTACAAGGATCCGCTCGACGACGACCTTGAGGATGAGGACAAGGCGCGGGGCAAGATGCAGAAGTCGGGCACCCGCGAGCAGGTGGTGCGCGACAAGGCCGGCCGCCAGGAGCGCGCCTACGACGCAAAGGAGTCCACCCAACTGGCGAGCGCCGCGCGCGGGCGGACGGACAAGTCGCTGACAGCGACAGATGCGACCAAGGCTATGGCCATTCTGACCGAGGAAAAGAACAAGCTTGCCGGTCAGATGACCCCGCGCAGCCATATCGATGAGAAGTCCAGCACGATCGTCCAGAAGCTGGAGCCGCTGTTCTCTGACGACGAAATCATGAACGAGCTGTACACGCCGCTCGTGCGGGAGCTGGTGCTGCCGGAGACATTCGTGCCGGACAAGTACAGCGCGACGCAGAAGATGATCGAGGGCAGTGACGATTACTACATCAAGGAGTGCAAGTCGAAGGGCAAGAAGGTGAACCTCGGCCTCGCCGAGTTCGGAAAAGGTGCTGTCGCTGTGGGATCAGCCGTGGCCAGCGCGGTGACCAGCGGGCTGGCGCCGATCTCCGCCGGCCAGCAGGGCACTGTCGGCAGCGGCGTGCTCAGCAAGGATATGGCGGCCCGCGCCGCCGATATCACCACAGGGGTGGCGGCGGCACTGACCGGCACGATCGACGCGATCGACCAGATCGACGACATTCGCAACAGCGGCGATTTCCCAAGTTCCGGGCTCCAGAAAGTGGTGAACGGGTTCGGGTTGGCGATCGGCAAGATCGTGGCCGGCGCAACGGGAAACATGGAAGCAGGCATCGCCGTTACCGATGCGATTACCGGCGGCGGCGCGGTGGGCGGCATCGTGGCCGAGGTTGCGAACTGGCGGCGAAAAGGTGGCGAGCCGCCGGTTGGGAAGATACTGGACATGCTCGGCCAATCCATCTCGACGAGCTTGGATGCTGCCGGCCGGAACACGGACGGCGAGGCCGGCGTAGCGCTGATGCGGACGGGCCAGGGCGTCACCGCGGTCTGCAAGACCGTGCAGAAAGCCTGCGAAGCCAAGCTGCTCAAGGCGATGAAGGAAGCCGACTGGAAAACCGTGTTCGATGTCTTCGCCGAGTTCGGGAAGCAGGTTGGTGGCCAATTGCCCAATGAGATCCTTGAGGATTCAGCACTGAAGGACCAGTCCACCTACTCGACTGAAGCCAAGGTGCAGGCGGGGGTGGTCGGCTCGGCAAGCAGCCTCGACAAGGGTGCGTCGGGTGCCAAGGACGTCACTGACCAGCTTGGCAAGATTGCCGTGGACGAGCTGGGCGACAAGGTCGTGGCGAAGACCGGGATCGGCATGCCGAAAACAGGTCTCGCGGATCGGATGGCGGAAGCCGAGAAACGGTTTGCGGCAAAGGAGAAGGAACTGAAGGACGCCGAAGCAGCGCAGGATGCCCAGGACGTTGCGAAGATAGAGAAGCAGTTGGCCGCGGAGAAGGAGGAGTTCCGCAAGTCCCTCTCCTGCCTTGGCTCCAAGGAGCCCAAGGACGCTGATTTCAAATCGCTGGCAAAGCTGGTCGAACAGCTCGAGCGGGACCGCAAGATCTGGGATGGGCTGTTCGCGATATTCCCTGCGGGCATCGGGGCCGCGAGCGGCGTCACGGCGGCGATGACGGTTGCGAGCGAAGTCGCTCCGGCGTTGAAACTCGCCGGACAGCTCGTGACATACTGCATGAATGTCAAAGCCGCGGCCGACCGGCTTTCGGCCTGGCTCGACTGGCATGCGGCGGCCAAGGACGCGGAGAGCTCGGTGAGTCCGTATGCAACCTCGATCGCCAACTTTACCAAGAACCAGGGCCAGCAGTTCACCCATTATACGTTGCAGGCGGCGGCCAATGCCACCCAGGCGCTGCTCGCCTGCGGGGGCTTTACACCCTATGCGCCGGCCTTCGCCGCCGCGGGCGCGGCGGTCGGCGCTGCTGCCTCTACCGAGAACGTGCTTTATCAATTCTACAAGCAGGCGGCACTCCGGCGCGCGTGGAAGCATACCAAGCGAGCGCTTGATCCGAAGAACCGCGGAAATCGTAAGATGGCGCTGATCGCGCGACGGCTGAACCCGACGCTGGCGAAATATACGATCGCCTATGGGGCGTTGGTGGAGGAGGCGCCGGTCGCCATAACAGCCTGTAACCGCATCGGGATCGACCGGGAAACACTGACGCGCTCCTCGGACAAGGTGAAGGAGCTGAAGGATTATCTCGAGAAACTCTATCCCGAGGATGGTACCGTTCTCGGGGTGCTCGATGTCAATCCGAAGGAGACCGGGGTTCCGGAGCCGGTGCTGACGACAAAGGCCTGGGCGCTCTCCTATTTGGTCTGGACGGAAAAGCGAGGGCTGACAACAAAGAATCCGCCGGCAATCGTTGCCAACCTTGCAATTGTCGAGAAACTGGAAGCGCAGCTTGCGGCGATGCCCGAGGTGTCAGACGCGAGCGACCCCGACGACCAACAGGAGCGCGACGAAATCGTTTCGAAGCTCCTGGTGAGCCTTGGAAAGCTGAAGCAGGCACAGGAGGCATTCGATCCACGGAACAGCATCAACGACATGATTGCCGAGATCAAGAAGGTGGCATTGGCGTATGCCGACCTTGCCGATGCGCAAAAGACCACGCTCGAGCTGGAGCTTGGGGCGGAGGCCGTTCCGGCCACAAACTGATCGGTCTTCCGTGATTCGTGTGGGTGCGTTGAGAGGTCAGAGCGGCGGAAGCACGCACCAACGTCGGCTTTCCGGCCATGATTGGGTAGGCAAGTCGGGCATGTAATCGGACCGACTTCCCGGACGGATCGCCGAGCATCATGCGAGACGCCTGTGCGGCGCACTCCCGCGGGGTTCACACTTCGTTACCATCCGAGACGCCCAATCCGGATGTCCCGTCGCAAGAATACCCCACGAATGGCGGGGCCGGACACGGGATGGCGACTTCGGAATCGAACTGGCTCGCTCTCTCGGACAGCGAGTGCCGTTCCTCGGCCGTCGGTTGGGCTGATGCGGCGCATCCGCCGATCTTCCTGCACACCGGCTGGCGGACCGGCGGCACATGGCTATGGAGCCGCTTCCGCACGCTGCCCGGCGTGCTGGGTTACTATGAACCGTTGCATCCCGATCTCGCGACGCTTGATCATGCACGAATCGACCGGCGCGAAGAACTGCACTGGACGTCGGGGCACCCGATCCTGCACGCGCCGTATTTCGAGGAATTCCGGCCGCTGCTGAACGAGGGAGCGGCAGGTGTTCCTCGGTTCCAGCCGCGCTTCGCCACGGAGCATTTCTTTGCCCCAGCGCGTGCGGAGTTGTCATCGCTGTCGGCGTATATACGAGGGTTGTTGCAAAGCGCCGAGCTCCGGGGCCGGCAGGCGGTGTTGAAGTTCTGCCGCTCGCTCGGACGATTGGAGTGGATGCAGCGGAACTTTCCGCAGGCGAGGCATATCGCCGTGTTGCGCAACCCGCTTGCACAGTTCGCCTCCGCCAGACTGCAGTTCATCAACTCCAACAACGCGTTTTTCCTGATCATGCCCTGCCTGCTGCTCGCCGCGCAGCAGGGTCATGCGCCGGTGGCTTCCGCGTTGCATCACCTCGGGGTCGAACTGCCGCTGATCCGACCCAAATACCGTACCGACGAAGCAGTGGTTGCCGGCGCCGGGACCGAACAGTTGTACCGTCTGTTTCTGGCATTCTGGATGCTGACGGCTGTCGGCGTGCCGTCGACGATCGACCAGATCATCAACTATGATATGCTGGTACTGTCTCCCCTATATCGGAGAGACTGCGAGCTGGATTTGCACAAGCTGACCGGCCTCTCCGCCGACCTCGGCGATGTTCGTTGCGATGGTGACGATCACCTGGTGGATCGGGTGGGGTTGTCCCGTGCCCAACTGCGGCGATGCCATCGCGATGCTGAAGCTATCCTCGCCGATCACGGTGGAACGGACTGGTGCGACAACCCGCGTCTTGCGTATGTGGGCGCATTGCTCGAGTACGCCACGCTGTTGGCGATGGACGGCGCCGCAGCCTTGCAGGCGACCGCCTTTGAACAGATCGTCCGTTGGGATGCGCTGACCGCCTTGGCTGCCACAGCCACCGGGTGCACGTCGCGGGCGGTGCGGGCGGAGAGGCGGGCAGAACAGGTGGAACAGCAGCTCGCAGCCGTTCATGCGTCAAGTTCCTGGGCGGTTACCGCGCCGCTGCGCCGGTTGCGGGAGATGCTGCCGATCTGACAGATTGCGTCGTGGCGGTGGCCTTGACGCCAAGTTCCTTGCGGCGGGGCGCCTCACGCGCGGGTGACCTCACCCACTTTTCACACGGGGTCAACAGGCAGGCCACGCCGGTGCCCCATGTCTTCGAGCGACGAGTTGACAGAGCCCGCCGGAAGCTATGGGGCGCATCGCGATGTCCTCCTCCACGACATATGAGTTTCGCAACGACCTCCTGGTCGACAAGCCGCGCGCAACGTCGCGGCACCGCCCGGCTGCCAACGCAGCGTGGCGGTCGGTGGGGCTCCAGCCTGCCACGCACGTGCATCCGCTCGCGGTTGGCGCCCCGGCGGCAGGCTACGCGTGGTTCCTACTGGTGTGCTGGATCGTGTTCGTGACCGACCGGGAGATGGCGGCGTCGCTGTTCATGTGCACGTTCATCAGTATCATCTTGCTCGGTCTCCTGATCGGGGTGGGCTCGTGTTCGCGCGACGTAACACCGTGGATGCGAAGCGGGCGGAGCTGGGCCGAATTTCTCGACGGCCAAGTGGATACCTTCACCGCCCCCGATGAGCGGGCGGCAGGAGTTTGCGCATCTGGCGGGGATGTCGGGCACACTGGCGCTGGGGGCGACCGCGCTTGGGATTATTATCGCTTGCTCGCACTTGTAACGAGCACGGGGCTGGCGTGAGCACGCAGGGAGCGTCGCCGGCCCGACCCCAACTCCCTGCCGCAAGGAGCCGCAAGAGGAGGCGGCTTTCGACACGCGGCCCGCTTTCGCTTACTTTCGTCTGCCTTCCTGGCGCCGCCTCCTCCCGCTTATTCGAGTCTTCGTAGCGCGGCGTCGAGGCGGGCGATGTCGGCGCGCGCGGCGGCCAGGCGTTCGCGGTTCTCTTCCACGATCTCGGGTGGTGCGCGGCGGACGAAATCCGGGTTGGCCAGCTTCTGCTCGAGCTTCGCTGCCTCCTGCGCCGACCTGGCGCGCTCGCGGCCGAGTCGGGTCCGTTCTGCCTCCAGATCGATCAGGCCGGCGAGCGGGAGGATGACCGTGGCCTCGTCCAGTACGACCTGCGCCGAGCCCTTTGGCATCTCGCCGGGGAGCGGGGCTACGTCGGAGGCGCGGGCGAGGCGCCTGATCTCGCCGATCCATCGGGCGGCGCGCGCAAGGCTTCCGGGGGCTGCGTCACGTAGCAGGATGGGAGCTGGCGTGCCGGGCGGCACGTTCATCTCGGAGCGGACGGCACGCACTTCGCTGATCAGCCGCACCACCCAATCGAGTTCCGCGCGCGCCGCTTCGGCGTCAGGCACCTCGGCGGGGGCCGGCCAGTCGGCGCGGATCAGGCTGCAATCTGGGCCGTAGCCGAAATGATCCCATAGCGCCTCGGTGACGAAGGGAATCACCGGGTGCAGCAGCCTTAGAATGGTGCCGAGCACATACGCGGCGGTGGCGCGCACTTCGCCGGCGGCGGGTTCGGTGCCCTCGAGCAGCACCGGCTTGGCGAATTCCAGGAACCAGTCGCAGAACGTGTGCCAGGTGAAGCGATAGCCGGCGGCGGCATAATCGTCGAAACGGTACGCCTCGAGCGCCGACGTCGCTTCGGCGACCGCGGCATTGGCGGCGTCCAGCAGCCAGCGTGTCAGCGGAAGTTCCGCTTGCGCCGGGGTGAAGTCCGGGGTTGGGCGGATCCCGTTCATCTCGCAGAAACGCGCCGCGTTCCACAGCTTAGTGACGAAGCTGCGATAGCCCTCCACCCGCGCGGAGCTCAGCTTCACATCGCGGCCGGGTCCGGTCAGCGCGCAGATGGCGAAGCGCAGTGCATCGGCACCGTAACGGTCGATCAGCTCCAGCGGGTCGACTATATTGCCCTTGGACTTCGACATCTTCTGGCCGCGTTCGTCGCGCACCAGGCCGTGGATGTACACCGTGCGGAACGGAACGTCCGGCATGAAATGAATGCCGAGCATCATCATCCGGGCAACCCAGAAGAAGATGATGTCGAAACCAGCACGTCGCCGGGATAATAGCGGGCCAGCTCTTTGGTCCGCTCGGGCCAGCCGAGTGTCGAGAACGGCCAGAGCCCGGAACTGAACCAGGTGTCGAGCACGTCCTCGTCCTGCACCAGGGTCTCGTCATGGCCATAGGCGGCGCGTGCCTCGGCTGCCGCGTCGGCCTCGGTGTGCGCGACGAACACCCGCCCGTCCGGACCGTACCAGGCGGGGATGCGGTGACCCCACCAGAGTTGTCGGCTGATGCACCAGGGCTGGATGTTGCGCATCCAGGCGAAGAACGTGTTCTCCCACTGCTTCGGGACGAATTGGGTGCGGCCTTGCTCGACCGCCTCGATTGCCGGGCGGGCGAGCACGTCGGCGCGGCAGAACCATTGCGTGGTGAGCAGCGGCTCGATCGGCACACCGCCGCGGTCGCCGTAGGGTACCTGATAGGTGTGCGGCTCGGTCTTTTCGATCAGCCCGAGCCGTTCCAGCTCGGCCACAATCGCCTTGCGCGCGGCGAGCCGGTCCTGCCCATCGAGCGAGCGCAGGAACAACGGATCGGCGACGCCGTCGATGGCGGCGATGGCCGGCTCGATTTCGGTCAGCGTGACTCGTGCCTGCTGGTCGAGCACGCTCGGCATTGGCAGCGCGTGCCGCTGGCCTACCTCGAAATCGTTGAAGTCGTGCGCGGGCGTGATCTTCACGGCGCCGCTGCCCTTTTCGGGATCGGAGTGTTCGTCGGCCAGGATGGGGATGCGTCGGCCGACCAGCGGCAGGATAGCGTGGCGCCCGATCAGCTCGCGCCAGCGCGGGTCGTCCGGATGCACGGCGATCGCGGTGTCGCCCAGCATGGTTTCCGGCCGTGTGGTTGCAATTGTGATGAAATGCCCCGGCTGCTCGGCGATCGGGTAGCGGAAGTACCACAGGCTGCCGCGGACCTCCTGGTTCTCCACTTCAAGATCGGAGATCGCGGTCTTCAGCATCGGGTCCCAGTTCACCAGACGGCGGTCTCGATAGATCAGTCCCTGGCGATACAGGGTGACGAACACCTCGCGCACCGCGGCGGAAAGCCCGGCATCCAGAGTGAACCGCTCACGCGCCCAGTCGAGCGAGGCACCGAGCCGGCGGAGCTGGCGGGTGATCGTTCCGCCGGATTCGGCCTTCCATTGCCAGACGCGCTCGACGAATGCCTCGCGCCCGAGGGAACGCCGGTCCTGGTTGCCGCCGCCTTCGGCGAGCAGCCGCTCGACCACCATCTGGGTGGCGATGCCGGCGTGATCGGTGCCGGGCTGCCACAGCGCGTCACGCCCCTGCATGCGCCGCCAGCGGATCAGCACGTCCTGCACGGTGAAAGTCAGGGCATGCCCCATGTGCAGGCTGCCGGTGACGTTCGGGGGCGGGATCATGATGGTGAAGGGCGTCGCCTTCGACTCCGGGTCGCAGGCGAAGGCGCTCGACTGTTCCCAGCCCTGGTAGAGGCGCGGCTCGATCTCGTCGGGGGAGTAGGTCTTGTCCAGCATCATGTCTTCGAAGTCTCGCTCTCACCGTGGTCTGCCAGCGTGCCGGCGCGCGCCACGGCCGGATGAAAATATCGGGATTTTCGCTCGACCAACGCTGCATTCGGGATCGAGCAAGAAAGAGAAGTCTAACCACAGAGGCGCACAGGCCGCGGCGGTTGCTCGTCCGGTGAGTCGCGTCGTTGCGGGCCTAGAGCGGATGCAATCCGCCATCGCGGAGCAGCGGATTTCATCCGCCCTACGGAACAGCGCGTCCGACGACGCGTTCGATCTCGGCGCGAACCAGACGTTCGACGAGCGGCGGAAGGTTCACGTTGAGCCACTCGCGCAGCAACGGACGCAGTTCGGCGCGCACGACATCCTCGATGGTCGGGCCGCTGCTCGTGACTTGCATGCCGCGGTCGGCGGCGAGGGTGCGGATCAGGTTGCTGACCGATGATGCCGCGGCGGCAGCGGCCTCCGGCGCAACGAGCACGGATGCCAGCGGTTCCTCCGGCGGGGGTTCATGCGCCGGCTGGGTATCGGCTTCTTGCGGCTCTGCAACCATCATGGAAGAATCCAGCACCAGAACGTCGTCGTTCGCAACCGGCTCGGACGGCGACGGCGGTGCCGGTGTCGGTGCAGCCGGTGGCTCCGGGGGTTGCTCTTCGGTCAGGATGCGCCGGATCGAGGCGAGGATATCCTCCATCGAGGGATCCTCGCCGGTACCTGATGCCGGCTTGACTTCTGCGCTCATGGTCTGCTGCCTGGTGCGGTTGTGATGACAGGGCGCGTCGACGGTGACGAATACAGCGTCTCGTTATTCGGCACGCCGATACCGGCCCATTTGTTCTTCACCTGGTTGTAGTACGCCGTCTCGTCGTAGTAGGGCACCGGGAGATCGAGGTCCCGCGCGGTGAGCCGACCGACCGCCGAGGCAAGGGCATAGGACGCGGTGACGAGGTTGGCGAGGTTCTGCACCAGCGTCACCTGCGAGCTCAACAGCGCCTGCTGGGCATTCAGTACGTCAAGCGTGGTGCGCG
>Ga0335072_10015744_pt1 | contig 10725 bp, 9 predicted proteins | sample Lox_Sample_21_FD_206725 | JGI IMG/M metagenome (GOLD analysis project Ga0335072, IMG submission 206725) | Soil microbial communities from Loxahatchee National Wildlife Refuge, Florida, United States - Lox_Sample_2.1 | ecosystem: Environmental > Terrestrial > Soil > Wetlands | place: USA: Florida... | reverse complement strand
GAGGCCAGGGCCTGCAGCCAGGTCAGCCGCCCGTCCGGGGTCCGGACGATCAGCACGTGCGGCGCGCCCGCAGCCATCTTCTCCTCTTCGGGATCCTGTTCCTCCTGTTCTTCCCGCGCGGCGGGCTGCGGGGCGCTGCTGTCCAGGACGTTCACCGGGGTCTCGTCGGCGGCCAGCGCTTTCTTTCCCGCCAGCGCCGCGAGCATCGCCTCGTCGAACCCCGCCTTGCCCAGCAGCGCCGCCAGCCGGCCGCTGGCCTTGTCCACCCAGCCCGCCGAGACCGGAACCCCCAGCAGCATGCCCATCACCTGCGCAGCCCGCTCGGGCGGCACGTTCCCATACCCGGTCAGCACCACCGCGGCGGCATTCAGCACCGGCCCGTAGGACACCGAGCCGACGTTCGCACCCGGCGGCGGCTCCGCGAACGTGACCGTCCCGCAGCACGAGCACGCCAGGCCCGGCAGCGCCCACCCGGTCGCCTTCCGGATCACCTCCACGTCGATGACCTGCGCCCACCGCGAGCCCGCGGCCGCCGCGCCGTCCAAGACGGCCCGGCACCGGCGGCACTGCGCCGGCGGCTCGGCGTCCTTGTTCTCATCCGGGTCTGGATCCCGCTCCAGGCTCTTGCTCCGGTGCCCGGGCTGCCCGCCCCGCCTGCGGTCCGCGCGCCGCTCCCGCTCGGGCTGCTGCCGCGCCCGCCGCGCCTGCTTCGCCCCGGCCCAGGCCGCCGCGATCCGCCGCGCCGTCGGCCTGATAAACCAGGCCCGCCGGTCATGACGGGGCAGCACCGGGAAACGCACCTCACGATGAACAGGAGACCGCATCATGACTTCGCAGAGCACCTCGCCCGCCATGAACGCCGAACTGGTGCGCGCCGCATGCCGGGCGTTCAACGCGCACAACGCCGATGAGTGCCTGGCACACATCGTGCCGGACTTCACCATCAACTTGGCTGAACTGCCCGAACCCATGCACGGAAAAGAGGCCTGGCGGCGGAACTTCGAGACGATGAAGCACGCCTTCCCCGACTTTCAGGCGAGCATCGAAGACATCGTCGCCGCCCAGGACAAGGTCGCCGTCCGGCTGCGGATCCGCGGCACCCACTCCGGTGAGTTCCTGGGCATACCCGCGACCGGCCGCACCATCGAGTACGTGAGCCACGAGTTCTACCGCATCGCCGACGGGCTCATCAACGAAGAATGGATCTGCTCAGACACGGCCACCCTGCTCCGCCAGCTCAGCTGACCGTGCTCCGATGGCCAACTAGCATGCTCCGTTACAGCTCCGATCTCCGATCCCCGTGAATGGACACATAAAGGAGACTATTTTCCCGTGCGCTTCGAGATACCCTATCCATACATAGGAGCCTGGCGGTGGTTGCTCCATATCCGGGTTATCGGACAGCCAGCGTACACTCTCGCTCGGTACCCATCCGTTGGGCTGGCCTCTAGATTTTTTGAGCGCAATCAGGAAGTAAGCATTCACGCCACGTGCGCTGAGTGATAATGATCTTGATGCCTGTCAGGTCGGCGTGGTGGCCGGGACGGGCACTTTATCCCTATCTCGTGCCGGTCGTTGGCGCGCGGAGCGCGGTGGGCACGGCCTGGCCCTGCTTGCGGGCGTGTCGATGTAGATGCGGATGTCGGGACGCGCATCTTTCACACGGCCGGATCGGTACGAAGCAGGCTGTAGATCACCCCGTCCCGCCAGGCGCCATCGCGCCACCCCGTGGCACGTGTGATTCCCTCCCGGGTGAACCCTGTTTTCTCCAGGGCTTTCTGCTCGGCGATGTTGTCCACCTCGGTCCCTGCCCAGATGCGGTGCACGGTTGTATGTGCGAACAAATAGCGGGCGAGCAGGCGCTGCGCCTGCGTGCCGTAACCGCGGCCCCGGGCCTGCGGCAGCAGCATGATGCCGATTTCCCAGCAGTAGGAGCTGGGCACGGTGATTGGCTGGCGGCGCCAGTTGACCAGGCCCAGCCGCTGGTCGCCACGGGCGACGATCAGCGTCCCGCCGTCCGGGGTGATCAGGCCGTTTTCGTCCCAGCCTCGCCGCCAGTGCCGAAGATCAGCCCACCCGAACCACTCGAACTCACCGGTCTTTTCCGGGTCTTGTGTCAGCTCCTCCAGCATCGGCAGGTCGTCTTCGCGCACCGGGCGCAGCGCTACCTCGTCGCTCATGCCCCGAAATCATGCACGCCGGCGGGCGCGGTGGCCGGGACCGGGGGGTTCCATGGGGTGCCGGTCATCGCGGCGCGCAGCGCGGTGAGCACGTCCTGGCCGTGCTTGCGGGCGGTGTCGATGTAGCTGCGGATGTCGAGCCGGGCCTGGGTGACATCGCTGCTGGTGAGCCGGCCGGAGATCTTCTGCTGCGTCTTGATGGGCCGCACACCGCGCTCGCTGATGTTGTTGGTAGGCCACACGCGTGTGCCGGAGCAGAACCGGAGCACGTCGTCTTGCCGGTGGTGGCAGAACTCCAGCAGGTCCCGGCCGGGGTGCTGGGCGGTGGAATGTTTCGGCCCGGGGATGCGGGGCACATCGGACAGCCCGGCCAGGACGGCGTGCCGGAACTCGCGGATCAGCGGGTCGCGGATGTGCGGGGGGATCTCGGGCAGGCCCTGGTCGCGGGCGGCGCGCCAGGCGCGGATCAGCCCGCGCAGCGCCCGCTGCGCCTGGCCGGGCCAGATCGCATCGGGCCAGCACTGGGCGGCGTCCTCGAAGTCGCGGATCAGGTGCGCGCAGCACGCCTGGTGCCCGGCGATGCGCTGCCAGCCGTCGTGGAAGTAGTTCTGGTACCGGTCCGACACCACGACGCCGCTGAACTGGGGGAGGATGCCGAAGTCCCGGAACGACTCCAGGGTGCGCTGCCCCAGGAACAGCGCCGAGTACCGCTCGGTGAACGCCCCCAGCACGTACTTCTTCGTCCCTGCCGGGCCGGCCCGCCGCGTGGTCTCGTCGAACCCGGCCACCACCGCGGCGGTGATCAGCGTCTTGATCAGCTTGACCACGCCGCCGACGGCCCCGGCGGCTGTGGCCAGGCAGGAGTGGATGAAGCCGGCCGAGACCCGCGCCCCGGCCACGTCTTCGATCAACTGCTGGCAGCGCTGGACGGGCACGTGCTGGAAGACAAGCAGGTATACGACCAGGGCACGCAGGTTCGGCCCGATCGACACCGCCGCGTCCGGGACGCCGGGCGGGCGGGCCGCGACATGCCCGGCCCCGCACCTGCAGCGCGCCGCATGCAGGTCGTGCTGGATCCGCCGGGCGGCCGGGTCCGGGATCTCCAGCTGCTGGTATGACCGGGCCACGCCCAGATCCTCGGCAGCGGCCAGGTCCTCGCCGCAGCCGCACGACCCGGACGGGTGATGGTCTTGCACCTCGTCCGGGCACGCCCAGGTCATCGCCGCGCCCGGAAATCCGGGCTGCTTGCCGCGCTTGCGCGCCGCCCGCTCAGCAGCCCGCCGCTGCTGCCGCGAAAACGGCTTCCGCCCCGGCAGGTCATCGGCCGACGGAGGCATCGAGGAATTTCCCTGTTGACTGAACAACGGGCAGTGTTTCCACAGTTGAGCGAGCTGAGGGCGGTTTCCGCCGATACGGTCACCGGTCATGATCGGAGAGCCGGAGCGGGATCTGGCGGCACTGGTGGTGCCGGCGGTGGGCAAGCTGGTGAGTACCGGGAACCGGTATGAGCCATTCCGGTTGATCGACGCGGACGGGGCGGTGGCAGAGCCGGTGACCGCCTATTTCCGGGATCTGCTGGCTGCAGGCCGTTCGGAGGCGACGGTCCGTTCGTATGGAATGGACTTGCTTCGCTGGTTCCGCTTCCTTGACGCGGCCGGTGTCGGGTGGGATCGGGCCAGCCGCATCGAGGCCCGGGACTTCTGCCGGTGGCTGCAGGCTCGCGGCAAGCCGGCCGCCTCCGGTGCTGCCCGCAGGCCTTATTCACCGTCGGTGCGGGCGCATTCGGAGACGGTGCTGCGTGCCTTTTACGCCTTCCATCTGGATATGGGCTCTGGCCCGGTGCTCAACCCGTTCCCGCTGGACCGGTCGCGCCGCGGAGGCCGGCCGCACGCCCATCACAACCCGATGGAGCCGCGCCGCAACGAGCGCGCTGGGTTGTACCGGCCCAGGGTGCCGTCGCGGATTCCGCGCAGTATCCCGGACGAAGAGTTCAACGAGATCTTCGCCCGGCTGCCGTCCCACCGCGACCGGGCACTGGTGGCGTTCTATGTGTCGTCGGGGGCGCGGGCCTCGGAGCTGCTGTCAGCCCGGCGCAATGGCGTTGATGCGGGCAGGCAGGTGATCACGGTGGTCCGCAAGGGCACCCGCGAAATCCAGCAGCTGCCCGCCTCGGCGGACGCGTTCGTGTGGCTGCGGTTGTATCAGGTGGAGACCGACGGTCTGCTTCCGCGGGGCTCCCGGCAGCCGCTGTGGTGGACGTTGCGGCGCCCGTTCCGGCCGCTGACCTACCACGGCGTGCACCGCATGTTCGAGCGCGCCAATGAGAAGGCGGGCACGGGCGCGACCTTGCATTCGCTGCGTCACACCGCCGCCTACCGGATGGCCGAAGATTCGTCGCTCCCGCTCACCGACGTCCAGTGGATCATGGGTCATGCTCAGCTGGCCACCACCCAGGTCTACCTGACCCCGCGCAAGGAGGATGTGATCCGCCGGGTGCTGGCCCATCATGCCGAGCAGGTCCGGCAGGCAGAAAGACGGGTCCGGCCAGGCCCGGCACCGGGTTACCGGCCCGAGACGCTGGATGTGCTGTTCGGGAACCAGACGCCGTGACGACCCAGGAAGTGCCGATCGCGCTGGCGACGGCCGGGTGGCAGGCAGCCCGTGCCCGTTTCCCGGCGCGCCCGGTGGCGGCGGACTGGCCGGCCACCCGGGCCGGGCGCACCGAGGTGTGGCGGCGGCTGACCTGCCCGCCGTTCACGCTGGACAACCCGGCCAGCCAGGGCAACCGCACGCGCGGCCTGGCGGTCTTGCTGGGCTGGCTGGAAGACCAGCCCGGTGATAGCTGGCAGCAGCGCTGGCTGGCCAGCGGCGCCGACGCCGCAGCCGCCGAGTGGCAGCTGATATCGGCCCGGTGGCTGCGCGGGCGCTGCCAGTACGCCAGGTGGCGGCAGGGCGAGCTGAGCATAGGGCTGCGGGTAGCGGTCAGCGCCGATCTCATCCGTCCCTCGCTGCGCTGGCTGGTGGCCGCCAAGGGCAGCAAGAACGCGCTAGCCAGCAACCTGGCCCAGGCACGCGACGCCGCCGGATTCGCCCGGCTGCAGGCCCTGTGCGAGGCCTCGGCGGTGACCGCGGCGGTAACAGCGCGCACGCTGAGCCGGACCGCGATCATCGTCGCGGCCAAGGGCGGCACCGTCGGCGACATCACCGTCGGCGATGTCCTGGAGCTACTGGACACCGAGGCTGCCACGCACGCCGGGTCCACGGGCGACACCGCGGTGTTCTACCGGGTGCTGCTCCAGGCGGGGGGCTTTGACCCGGCCGCGCCGGAGACGCTGCGCCAGCTGCGCACCATCGGCCAGCGCGCGCCGGATCAGATGATCGACCGCTACCACCTCGCCTGCCGTCCCGTCCGCGACCTGCTGGTGGACTACCTGCGAGAACGCCAGCCCGCGGTGGACTACATCACCCTGGAATCCCTCGCCCGCTCGCTGGGCAGGGACTTCTGGCAAGACCTGGAGCAGCACCACCCGGGCATCGACACTCTCCAGCTGCCGCCCGAGACCGCCAGCGCCTGGAAGCAGCGCCGTCGGACCAAGCCGAAGACAGTGACGGCGGGCACCGGCGAGAAGACCACGATCACGGTTCCGCGGCTGAACTACCGCGAATGCCTGACCCGGGTGCGCGCCTTCTACCTGGACCTGGCCCAGTGGGCCGCCGAAGATCCCGCCCGCTGGGGACCCTGGGCCGCCCGCTGCCCGGTCAGCGCCGCGGAGATCAACCAGCGCAAGGCAGCCCGGCACCGCAAATCGCGCATGGACGCACGCACCCGTGAACGGCTGCCTATCCTTCCCGTCCTGATCCGCGCCGCCGGGCAGCGGCGCAGCGACGCCGGCGCGCTGCTGCACGCCGCCCGCGTCACCCCGGCCGGCCAGTCGTTCACCGCCGCCGGGCAGACCCTGACCCGCTCGGTCACCCCCCATGCGGAAAGCAGGAAGGTGTGGGCGGACGACCCGGCCACCGGCCAGCGGCGGGACCTGACGCTCGAGGAAGATCACGCCTTCTGGGCCTGGGCCATCGTCGAGGTCCTTCGGGCCAGCGGCATCCGCATCGAGGAACTGCTGGAGATAACCCACTACAGCCTGGTGCAATACCGGCTGCCCACGACCGGGGAGATGGTCCCGCTGCTGCAGATCGCCCCGTCCAAGACCGACACCGAGCGGCTGCTGGTGATCAGCCCGGACATGGCCGACGTCCTGTCGGCGATCATCTCCCGTCTGCGCGGGCAGGGGCGCACCGAGACCGTCCCTCTGGTCCCGGCCTACGACTCGCAAGAACGCACCTGGCTGCCACCATCCCCGGTGCTGTTCCAGCGCCGCTTCGGCTCCGAGCACCGCAGGATCAGCGCAGGCGCCGTCCGCGACATGCTCAACACCGCACTCGTCGGCACCGGCCTGACAGACCCCGCCGATGGGAGCCCTCTGCGCTGCACCCCCCACGATTTCCGCAGGATCTTCATCACCGACGCGATCATGAGCGGGCTGCCCCCGCACATCGCCCAGGTCATCGCCGGCCACCGGGATATCAACGTCACCCTCGGCTACAAGGCCGTCTACCCCGAGGAGGCGATCCAGGCTCACCTGGGGTTCCTGGCCCGGCGGCGGGCGCTGCGGCCCACCGACGAGTACCGGGTCCCCACCGACGCCGAATGGGAACAGTTCCTCGGCCACTTCGAACGCCGCAAGGTCGCCACCGGCCTGTGCGGGCGCGCGTTCGCCACACCGTGCATCCACGAGCACAGCTGCCTGCGGTGCAGCCTGCACTGGCCCGATCCGGCCCAGCAGCATCGCATCGCCGAGATCCGCGACAACCTGACTGCCCGTATCGCCGAGGCCGAGCGCGAGGGCTGGCTCGGCGAGGTCGAGGGACTCAAGATCAGCCTCGCCGGGGCCGAGGACAAGCTCGCCCAGATCGACCGGCGCGCCCAGGCCGGCGCACCCGTCAGCCTCGGCATGCCCCCCATCCCCGCCGCCAGCAAGGAGCACTCATGACACCCGCCGCGGTCACCGACGCCCTGCTGCACGAGCTGGTCACCTCCTCCCGCGCCGAAGGCACCAGCCAGTTCGCGGTCGCTGCCGCCATCACCTACGGCGACCGTGTCCTGTTCTGCGGCCACACCACCGAAGACTTCGGTCAGGAATGGGACCTGCCCGGCGGGATGGCACTACCCGGCGAGACCCTCACCAGCGCCCTGGACCGCGTCCTGGCCTGCAGCTACGGGCTGGACACCGTGGACATCCCCGGCTACCTCGGCAGCTGCGACCGCATCCACGACGGCGAGACGATCCGCACCTTCGTCTTCACTGCCACCTGCACCGAACCGGGTCAGATCTGCCAGCACGCCCAGATCGCCCACTGCTGGGCCGAGCCTGCCAGCCTCCCCGGCCAGGTCAGCCCCGACCTCGCCCGCCTGGCCGACCTCGCCATAACCAGAACCGCCGGCACGGCCGCCAGCCCGCCCGGCCCGTGGCAGATAACCGCGGCGCTGCGGGTCAGCGGCAAGGGCGTGTACTGCGAGGAAGCCGCCACCGAGTTGATCATCAATCACCAGGCCTGGCTGCGCAGGGACGACTTCACCAGGCAGTTCATCCGCACCCAGGACGGGCCGGCCAGCGGCATCACCGCGGTGATCGACTGGGATGAGGCGATCACCGCCCTGCAAGCCGGCGACCTGCCCTGTTCCAGCAGCGAGGCCGCCATCCTCCACCTCGCCGCCAGCCTGGCCACCGCTGCGCCCGTCAGCCTCCGCCACGCCCTCATCGGACTCGACCGGGCAAACCTCCACCTGATCATCAACGCCGTCAGGCACGCCGGCGGACAGATCTAAGCGCGACGCATCACCCGCTCCAGCCGACGGCCTGAAGTTCAGAGAAGCCGCTGTTGCGCGACAGCGCCCGCTCAAGCCGCTCTACCCGCGCGTGCAGATCCGCGATCTCCCTGTCGCGGGCGGCACAGGCCGTGCAACCCGGTGCAGGCGGCGGCAGATCGGTCACAAGCGACCATGATCAGAGCCGGCCCTCCGTAAGCAAGCCGACACGCTGGGCCGACTCTGACAAGATCACCACGCAGCCAGCCCATCACCAACCGTCACCAAGCCACCCCGCAATGGGCACCGGGTGAATGTTTACATCAGGAATGAGGTCTTTACTGCCCATCGCGCGAGCTTTGCCTGATGTTCTGTCTTAGATGCAGGGCGTAATTGCCAAAGAGTATCGGTGAAAGGATCGGGCGGGCCTGGTCTTCGATTCTGCTCAGCCAGCCGTTGTTGCACCCCTTGCAGACCTCAGGGAGAATGAGGGCCAGGGTATCCCAGTTGCGCGGCGGGCCGAATTCCGCATTTTCTAGCACGGGGCCTTGTATCTTCAGGTTCTTGCGCAGCCATTCAGCGTGTTGGACATGAACGCGCCGGGGCGCAGGATCGTCCAGGGTAGGCCGCTGCCGGTGACCGCGTGTTCCGCGGCGCGGTGCCAGCGGGTGATGACATCGTCGGAGGCTTCGTCTTCGACGGTCAGCGCGGACAGCTTGACCAGCCTGGCCGCGCCGGCCCGCCGGGCGGCGGCGACCAGGTTGGTCTCGTGATCGAGCCGGGCGGGTCCTGTGGCCAGGATGAAGACCCGCTCGATGCCGATCAGCGCGACACCGAGCGTGCCGGGGTCGCCCAGGTCCGCCGACACGGTCTCGACGCCGGCGGGGAAAGCCGCCGCACCGGGATTGCGGGACAGCGCCCGTACTTTCGCGCCGCGGTCGGCGAGAACGGCGACCAGCTCACGGCCGACGGTGCCGGTGGCACCGGTTACCAGAATCATGATCCTTCCCTCCTGTTCGGTGACGGTCTTAGACGTGCGATCGCAGCAAGCTAAGAGACTTGTTAGTCTCTAATCATGGCTATCAGAGCGATTCAGAAGACGTAAACGTCTCTTATTTGGAGCCCTGGGTGAGCGAGGAAGCAGCCCGGCACCGCCGCCGCGGCGGCACACTGGAAGAAGACATCCGTGAGGCGGTCCTCGCCGAGCTGGCCGAGGCGGGCTACCGCGGGCTCAGCATGCAGGGCGTGGCGCGCCGGGCGGGCACCGGGAAGGCCCCGTTGTACCGGCGCTGGCCCGGTAAGGACCAGATGCTCATCGACGTCGTGGCCCAGCGGCCGCCCGGGCGGGAGGAACCCCGGGTCGACACCGGCGAGCTGCGCGGCGACCTCATCCAGATTCTCACCCGGATGGCCAGCGCCATGGCTCAGCCAGTCGGCCGCTCGATGTACGCGCTCATCGTCGAGATGGCGCTGCACCGCGACCGGCACCCACGGGCCGCCGAGGCGATCATCGAGTGCCTGCTGGAACCCCGCCTCGACGCCATCACCGCCGCCCTGCGCCGGGCAGCCAAGCGCGGGGAGATACGACCGAGCGCCATCACCGGCCTGCTCGCCCAGACCGGACCTGCACTGGTGATTCACCAGCAGATGCACTACGGCAGCCCGCCCAACGAGGCCGAGATCACCGACATCGTCGACCGCGTCCTGCTCCCCGCCCTCAGCGCACCGGCAGCAACCGCCCTGTGACTCCTGCCACCGGGCCTCAGGCCGGTCACCGGCATTCACATCACCTGGAGGGGCACCACTTCTTCGGCGACGCCGGCCCCGAACAGTTCGCCTTGGTGACCTGCCGCTCGCTCAGCTCAGTACCGCGCACCTGGCGGGTGGACAGCCGAACCGGCCTGCCTGGCCGGGAACACCCTGGCCATCACAATGGCGAGTAGTTGCGGATCTGCATCCTGTCCGTGTGGTTCACCACAGGTGCTGGCGTGGCGAGCGGAGCGCCCGCAGCGACTCCTCGAACGCGCTGAGGCGGTCGCGAACAGCCTCGGCCTGCTCGGCGTCGCCGCCCGCATCCCGGTACGCCTCCATGGCCGAACGAGCCTCATGCAGCGAGCCGAGCGCATCGGCGGCCGCCGAACGGTCCTCCGGGCCCACGGCGGCCTGCTGGAGCGCGTTCAGTTCAGCGGCGAGATCATCCGCGCGGCGCTGGATGTCGGCCCAGCGGGCAGCGCCGTCCGCAGTGCCCAGCGCGCCTGGCTGTACGGCGGCGGTCATCTTCTCATGCAGCGCTGATCCCTTCCGGTACGCGTCGATGCCTTGAGCGAGCCAGCCGCCGGTGACCACCGAGTCGCGCACGCCCATGTAGCGCAGCACCAGGACCACCACGATCACGCCGATGACCACAATCGCACCAAGGAGGAACCACAGCCAGGTCACGTTCCGGAAATTCCCAAGGGAGCGGCTCGGTAATCCTTAATGCGAACGGCCTCCAGCGAAAGGGACCCCGCGTGCGGTCTCGGCTGCGCAATGCCTCGATCAGGTGGCTGTGGCGCGGAGTCCGCGTCTGGTCCTGCAGCCGGGCATACCATCACGGCATGGCGGTCCGGACGGCGGTATCGCGCGTGAAGGCCTCGCTTGCCGCGGCGGCGCTCCTGGCGGTTGGCGTGGTTGTCTGACATG
>Ga0335072_10015741_pt1 | contig 10726 bp, 13 predicted proteins | sample Lox_Sample_21_FD_206725 | JGI IMG/M metagenome (GOLD analysis project Ga0335072, IMG submission 206725) | Soil microbial communities from Loxahatchee National Wildlife Refuge, Florida, United States - Lox_Sample_2.1 | ecosystem: Environmental > Terrestrial > Soil > Wetlands | place: USA... | reverse complement strand
CAGCGTCTGGAAATACAGATAGAACGGCAGGCCCGAGGAGAAACCCAGGAACAGCATCGCGAGCACCCGCGGCTCGCGGTAGACCCTCGCGGCCGTGGCCCAGCGGCGCAGGGGCGCGGGCCTCCCCGGCGTGCGCGCCGCGGGACGGGCGCCTGCGCTTGCGCCGGGGCCGGCCGTCGGTATGCTCGACATGGTGCGATCATAACCTCGGCTCCCCCGGCCAGGATGTGAGCCTTGGAGGATTATCAAGGGCAATTCATCGCGCTGGCGCTGCGGCGCCGGGCGCTGCGCTTCGGCGAGTTCACGCTCAAGTCCGGACGCGTGAGCCCCTACTTCTTCAACGCGGGGCTGTTTAACGACGGCGAGTCGCTGCGCTTGCTCGGCCGCTGCTACGCCGCGGCGCTGCTGCGCTCCGGCGTGGCCTTCGACATGCTGTTCGGGCCGGCCTACAAGGGCATTCCACTGGTGGCGGCCATGGCGATCGCGCTCGCGACCGATCACGGCCGCAACGTCCCCTGGGCCTTCAATCGCAAGGAGGCCAAGGAGCACGGCGAGAGCGGTCAGATCGTCGGCGCTGCGCTGGCCGGTCGCACCGTGATCGTCGATGATGTCATCACCGCCGGTACGGCCATCCGCGAATCCGTCGAAGCGATCCGCCGTGCCGGAGCCGCGCCGGTGGCCGTGGCGCTCGCGCTGGACCGGCAGGAGCGTGGCCTGTCGGAGCGCTCCGCGGTGCAGGAGGTGCAGACGCAATTCGGCCTGCGCTGTATTGCCATCCTCACTCTGGATGAGCTGATCGGCGCGCTGGAGCGGGGCGCGGGCGGCTCGGACCCGGGCGGCGCGACGGCGGCATCGGCGCCCACCCGCGAGCAGCTGGCGGCGATGCGCGCCTATCGCGAGCGCTATGGTGTGCAGGGCGTGGCGTGAGCGCGAAGTCGGAGCGTGGCGCACGAATACGTGCGCTGTGTCACGGCCGGCAGCCCCGGCAGCGTGACGCGGCTCACACCTCCGGCGCTGCCGCGCCCGCGGCGTGACCTGGTTCTCAATTCGCGGGGCGTCGCGTTGGCAAGATGCGCGCGTGGCGGGGCCCGGATCGACGCACGGGCGGGGCACCCCGTCCGATCGCATCGAAGATGTCGACCATGCTCACGCACAACCTACCTGCCCGGCCGGTGCTCGGCGCGTTGGCGCTGCTCGCGATGCTCGGGTTGTCGGGCGCGCCGCGGCCGGCCGCGGCGGCGGCCGACGACGCGACGCGCGTGTATCGCTGGGTGGACGCGCAGGGCATCGTGCACTACGGCGACAGCGTGCCGCCACAGTACGCCGACGACGCGCACGACGTGCTCAACGATCAGGGCGTGCAGATCGGTCACGTCGCCGGTCGCGAGAGCGCCGCGCAGCTGAGCGCGCAGGAGCAGGCCGCGCAGGCGGCCGCGCAGCGGGCGCAGCATGACAAGTTCCTGCTGACCACCTACGCCTCGGCCCAGGAGATCGAGCAGCTGCGTGACGAGCGGCTCGATCAGATCAACGGGCAGATCAAGGCCTCCTCGAGTTATATCGATTCACTGACCCTGCGGCTGGACGCGCTCGAGGAGCGCGCGCAGCACTTCGCCCCCTACAGCGCCGATCCGGGTGCGCAGCGCATGCCCGATGAGCTGGTCGAGGACCTGGTGCGCACGATGCGGGAGACGCGCCAGCAGCGCAGCGAGCTGGAGGCCAAGCAGCAGGAGCAGATCACTCTGCGGGTTCAGTTCGCCGCCGACCTCGAGCGCTATCGCGAGCTCACCTCGCGCCCGAGCTCCTGAGCCGGCGCCGGTCTCGGCGGCCGCCCGCCATCGTCGGGCCCGGTCCTCAATGCCTGCCGCTGTGCCCGAAGCCGCCCGCGCCACGGTCAGTGGCCGAGAATTCCTCGACGATCTCCAGCTGCACCTGCACCACCGGCACCACGATCAGCTGTGCGATACGCTCGCCCGGCTGCACCTCGTAGGGCGCGGCGCTGCGATTCCAGCAGGACACCAGCAGCTGGCCCTGATAATCGGAATCGATCAGCCCCACCAGGTTGCCGAGCACGATGCCATGCCGGTGCCCGAGCCCCGAGCGCGGCAGGATGACGGCCGCCAGCCCCGGATCCTCCACGTGGATCGCCAGGCCCGTCGGCAGCAGCTCGGCCGCTCCCGGTGCGAGCGCGAGCGGCGCCTCCAGGCAGGCACGCAGGTCCAGCCCCGCCGAGCCCGCGGTGGCGTACTGTGGCAGCGGGAATTCGCGCCCGAGGCGCGCATCCAGGATCCGCACGCTGAGTCGGCGGCGCGCCGCTGGCGCCACCATCAGGAGCTGGCCGCGAGGGTGCCGCGAGCTGGCGGAGGGGCCGATGTCGATGCCGAGGTCGAGGTCGAGGTCGAGGCCCCGGCCGAGGTCGATGCCGCGCCCGCGGCGGGTGCGCTGACGCCGGCGCAGGCGGGGTCGGCGGGCATTGCCCGCGCGGCCTCGCAGGCCAGGTAGCGCTCGATGATGATGCGCGTCAGAGCGCGGGCGAGCGCCAGCTTGCTCGCGTGCGGCAGCTCGGCGCGGCCGCCGCGCCACAGCACCAGCAGCGCGTTCTCCTCGGTGTCGAACGCCTTGGTGTGGCCGACTTCGTTGGCCGCGATCAGATCCAGATTCTTGGCGAGCAGCTTGTCGTGCGCGTTCTGCTCGACGGTCTGGGTCTCGGCGGCGAAGCCGACCACGAAGGGCCGCGTCGCCGCGGGCCTCGCGCTCACCCCGGCGAGGATGTCGGGGGTGCGCATCATGTCCAGGGTGAGCGTGTCGCTGCGCTTCTTGATCTTCTGCTCGGCGCAGCACATCGGCCGATAGTCGGCGACCGCGGCGGTGCCGATGAAGATCGCGGTGCCCGGCAGCTCGCGCTGCACCGCCGCGTGCATCTGCTCGCAGCTCTCCACGTCGATGCGGCTGACCCCGGGCGGGGCGTCCAGACACACCGGCCCCGTGACCAGTACCACCTCGGCCCCGGCCTCGTGCATGGCCTGTGCGACCGCGAAACCCATCTTTCCGGAGCTGCGGTTGCTGACGAAGCGCACCGGGTCGATGCCCTCGCGCGTGGGACCGGCCGTCACCAGCACCCGCCGGCCCTCCAGCGGGCCGTGCACCGGCAGCAGCTGCGCCACGCGCGCCACGATCTCGTGCGGCTCGAGCATGCGCCCCGGGCCGTTCTCGCCGCAGGCCTGATCGCCCACCGCGGGGCCGAGCAGCTGCACGCCGCGGCGCGCCAGCACCGCGACGTTCGCCTGAGTGGCGGGGTGACTCCACATCAGATGATTCATCGCCGGCGCCACCGCCAGCGGCGCGGCGCTCGCCAGGCACAGCGTGCTCAGCAGGTCATCCGCCAGACCCTGCGCGAGCCGCGCCAGGCAATCCGCGCTCGCGGGCGCAATGAGCACCAGCTCGGCCCAGCGGGCAAGCTCGATGTGGCCCATGGCCGCCTCCGCGGCCGCATCCCACAGCTCGGTGCGCACCGCGCGGCCCGACAGCGCCTGGAACGTCGTGGCGGTGACAAACTGCTGTGCCGCGTGCGTCATGACGACCTGCACCTCGGCGCCCTGCTCAATCAGGCGACGCACCAGGTCGGCGGATTTGTACGCCGCGATACCACCGCTCACGCCAAGCAGGATGTGTCTGCCTTGCATGCGCGAATTATCGGCCTTTCACGCTATGCGCGCACGATATGACGATCGCACGGCCGGCGCATGGTGCTGCAGACTGGTGCACAGTTTTCGGGCATATACGACCGCCCTGGATCGAGCGTTGCGCATGAGCATCAAGCACTGGCCGGTGAGCGAGCGGCCGCGCGAGAAGCTGCTCGCCTCCGGGCCGGCATCGCTGTCGGAAGCGGAGCTGCTGGCGCTGCTGCTCGGCGGATCGGGGCGCCGGGGGTTGGACGCGGTCAGCCGCGCGCGCGAGCTGCTGGCGCGGCACGGGACGCTGCGCGCGTTCCTGTGCGCCGACCGCGCGCGCTGCCTGTCCGAGCCGGGCCTGGGTGTGGTCGGCTACTGCCGCGTGCAGGCGTCGCTCGAGCTCGCGCGCCGGCACTACGAGCAGGCGATGCGCGCCGGCCCGGCGCTGGACTGTCCGGCGAGCACGCACGAGTTCCTCAGGGCGCGGCTGCGCGACAGTCCGCACGAGCTGTTCTGCTGCCTGCACCTGGACAACCGCCACCGCCTGATCGCCTTCGATGAGCTGTTTCGCGGCACGATCGATGGAGCGAGCGTGCATCCGCGCGAGGTGGTCAAGCAGGCGCTGGCGCGCAACGCGGCCGCGGTGATCCTGGCGCACAACCATCCGAGCGGCGTCGCCGAGGCCAGTCAGGCCGACCAGCTGATCACGCGGCGGCTGCGCGCGGCGCTGCAGCTGGTGGACATCCGCGTGCTCGATCACCTGATCGTGGCCGACAACGCCTGCCTGTCGTTCGCCGAGCGCGGACTGATCTGAGCGTAGCTGAGCGTGGCGCGCGGCTGGCGTCGCCGCCGCGTGAGCCGCTCGCAGCCGACGGTTTGATCGCGCCGGTCTCATGAAGGCGTGAGCGCCGGGATCAGTGCCGGACTCTACGGACTGCTCTTCGGTCTGGTTGCCGGGTGGCGCAGGAGCCTGCGTCCGGGGATGATTGCGCATGCCTGGACGGACATCTTCGCCATCCTGCTTGCGAATCTCATCTAGTCAGAAGGCTTGCGGGGCCTCGGGCTGCCGCCGGCCTCGGGCTGCCGCTCAGCGGGGATCCGGCGACATCACTCGCCATGTCACATTCCGACCCGCTGACTCGTCATGTCATTGCAAGGCACCTCGAAGGAGAGCACGCATGACATCACGGCTGACCCGGACGACTCGCCTGCTGAGCCTCATCAAGCCCCTGATCGACCTTGGAAAATCCTCCCACGAAGGGATCGATCCGACGCTCTGCGACCTGCTGCTGATCCGTGCCTCACAGATCAACGGCTGCAGCGGCTGCCTGTCCATGCATACGCGCGAGGCCCGGGCGCACGGCGAGAGCGAGGAGCGTCTGTATCAGCTCGACGCCTGGCGCGACTCACCGCTCTACAGCGAGCGCGAGCGCGCGGCATTGGGGTGGACCGAGGCCCTGACGCGACTGCCCGAGCGTGGCGCACCGGACGAGCTCTACGCGGCGCTGCAGGCTCATTTCAGCGAAGAGGAGCAGATCCGGATCACGCTGCTCATCGGCGCCATCAACGCCTTCAATCGCCTGAACGTCGGCTTTCGGCTCGGGGACCCGGCCGCGGCGACCCGCAAAGCGGCCTGATGAGCGGTCCGGCCCCGCAGCCGGCCGAGGACTCGTTCAACCCGCTGCGCCCGCAGCTGCTCCGCCTGGCCTATCGGATGCTCGGATCGGTGGCCGAAGCCGAGGATGTGGTGCAGGACGCGTTCCTGCGATGGCTGGACAGCGATCGCGCGGCGGTGCGCGAGCCCGAGGCCTTCCTGCGGCGCATCGTCACGCGGCTGTGCCTGGATGCCATGAAGTCCGCACACCGCCGGCGCCAAAGCTATGTGGGACCCTGGCTGCCCGAGCCGCTGGTCGAGAGCGAGGCCGACGAGGTGGATGATGTGACCTTGCCGCTGATGATGGCGCTCGAGCGTCTCTCGCCGCTCGAGCGGGCCGCCTTTCTGCTGCACGACGTGTTCGGCGCGGGCTTCGACGAGATCGCCGCGGCCATCGGCCACGATCCGGCCGCCTGCCGCCAGCTCGCCAGCCGCGCACGCACGCACGTGCGCGCGCAGCGGCCGCGGTTTCCGCTCCCCAGGGAGCGGGGACTGCAGATCGCGCAGGCCTTCTTCGCCGCCTCGCGCGGTGGGGATCTGACGACCCTGAGAGCGCTGCTCGCCGCGGATGTCGTGGCGCATGCGGATGGCGGTGGCAGGCGGCCCGCGGCCATGACACCGATCGTCGGCATCGAGGAGGTCCTGCGGGTGCATGCGATCCTGGCCCGCGCATTCGCCGCGCACCCCTCGCAGATGCTGCGTTGTGGTTTCATCAACGGCCTGCCGGGCTTCGTGACCGTGGAAGGCGACGATACGCTGCAGACCACCGCCCTCGAGATCGCCGACGGCCGGATCGTGGGCATCTACGTCGTGCGCAATCCGGACAAAGTGCGGCATCTGCGCGGGCTCGTGACGCACCCGCCCGGCGGGCACTAGCCCGGGAGGCACGCGCCCGGCGCGCGCTGGACAAGCCGGCGCATGCGCCGGCAGGCTATGCCGATGACGTCCTCGCGCACCCCGCTGCCCGCGACGCTGCTGGCGTTCACGGCCATCTACGTCATCTGGGGCACGACCTTTCTGTGCATCACGCTGACGCTGCGTACGATGCCCGCGTTCCTCAGCGGTGCGGTGCGCTTCCTGATCGCAGGCGGCCTGATGTACGCCTGGCTGCGCTCGCGCGAGCCGCGGCCATTCGCCGGACTGCATGCGGGCGGCACGGCGCTGTGCGGGGTGCTGCTGACCGGCATAGGCAACGGCTTCGTGATCTGGTCGCAGCTCGCCCTGCCCTCGGGCATCGCCGCGCTGTTCGTCGGCGCGCTGCCGGTGTCGATCCTGCTGCTGGACTGGATGTTCTTCTCGCGACGCACGCCGCGGCCGCTGGCGGTGCTCGGCGTCGCGCTGGGCCTGGCCGGCGTGACCGTGCTGTCGCTGAACACCCGGGCGATCGCACACAACGCGCGGCCGATCTACGTGATCGCGGCGCTGACGGCCGAGCTCGCCTGGGCGCTCGGCACGCTGCTGCAGCCGCGCTACGTCGGAGCGGCGCGCGTGCGCAACTTCACCTGCCTGCAGATGCTGGTCGGCGCGGGCTTCCAGCTGCTGATGTCGCTCGTGGACCGCGAGTGGATCGGGTTCGCGCCCTCCCGCGTGTCGCTGCAGTCGTTGCTGGCGCTGGCGTATCTGATCCTCTTCGGCAGCATCATCGCCTTCAGCTGCTACTCGTACCTGGTGGCCCACGTCGCCGCGCAGAAGATCTCCACCTACGCGCTGGTGAACCCGGTGATCGCGCTCGCGCTGGGCGCGGCGGTGCTCGGCGAGCGCGTCACCCCCGCGGCGATCGTCGCGACGCTGCTGGTGCTGGCGGGCGTCGCGCTGGTGCTGCTGCAGCGCGAGCCCGTGCGCGACCTGCGGGCGCTGCGACCCGGCCTGGCGGCGGTGGAGCGGGCGGAGCCGTGAGCCCCCGGGATTGCGGCCGGGCGGCTTGCCCGCCGTCGGCCGCACTGGTATAAGGCTCGGCTTCCCGCGGCCTGCCGGCCGCTTCCGTTGCGCGCTTCGAGGACCCGCCCATGTCTCGCGTCTGTCAGATCACCGGCAAGCGACCGGCGACCGGCAACACCGTCTCGCATGCCAACAACAAGCGGCGGCGCCGCTTCCTGCCGAACCTGCACTCGCAGCGCTTCTGGCTGGAAGAGGAGAAGCGCTGGATCTCGCTGCGCGTGTCGACTCACGGGCTGCGAACCATCGAGAAGAAGGGCCTGGGCGCGGTGCTCGCCGAGATGCGCCGCCGCGGCGGGAAGCTCTGAGGAACCCGTCATGCGCGAGAAGATCAAGCTGCTGTCCTCGGCCGGAACCGGCCACTTCTACGTGGTGACCAAGAACAAGCGCCTGCACCCGGACAAGATGGAAGTGCGCAAGTTCGACCCGGTCGCACGCAAGCACGTCAGCTTCAAGGAAACCAAGATCAAGTAGGCGCGCCGGCGCAAGTGAGCGCGCCGGCGCGCGCCTCGAGTGACGCGACCGGCGGGCCGGCGCGACAGCGCGACAGCGCGCCGCCACGAAGCACATGCCCGAGCTGCCGGAAGTCGAGACCACCCGCCGCGGCATCGAGCTCGCCGCCGCGGGCAGGCGCCTGCGCGAGCTGCGCGTCTACGAGCCGCGCCTGCGCTGGCCGGTCGACCCGGCGATGGCCGCGCAGATCGCCGGCCAGCGTCTGCTGGCGGTGCAGCGGCGCGCCAAGTACCTGCTGCTGCGGCTCGAGCGCGCCACGCTCATCCTGCACCTGGGGATGTCGGGGAGCGTGCGCATCCTGCCGGCGCACACCCCGCCTGGCCGGCACGATCAGCTGGACCTGGTGCTGGAGGACGGCGCGACGCTGCGCCTGAACGATCCGCGCCGCTTCGGCAGCCTGCACTACACCACCGAGGATCCGTCGCGCCACCGCCTGCTGCGGCATCTGGCCCCCGAGCCCTTCGGCGCCGGCTTCGACGCCGCCTACCTGCAGCGCGCCACCCGTGGCCGGCGCGTCGCGATCAAGCAGGTGCTGATGAATTCCCGGTTGGTGACGGGCGTGGGGAATATCTACGCCAGTGAAGCGCTGTTCCGCGCGCGCATACATCCACGGCGGCGGGCCGGCCGGCTGTCGCGCGCGCAGTGCGCGCGGCTGGTGCGGGCCGTGCGCGCCGCGCTGGCCGCCGCGATCCGTGCCGGCGGCACGACGCTGCGCGACTATGTCGGCACCGACGGTCATCCGGGGGACTTTCGCCACAAGCTCTACGTCTACGAGCGCGATGGCCGGCGCTGCCGCAGATGCGGTACGCTGATCCGCAGGATCACCCAGGGGCAGCGCTCGAGCTACTTCTGTCCGACATGCCAGCGCATCTGACGGCGTGGATCCGGCGGCACCCGCCCGTGAGCCGCCCATGAGCCGCGCGTGAGCCGCCCGTGAGCCGCGCAGGCAAGCGCGTCCTGTGCGCCGATCCGGTCATGGCGCGGCTGATCGAGGCGGTGGGCCCATACCGGTTGGTGGCGAGCTCGCAGCTCGCGCAGCACCTCGAGCACTCCCCGTTCGAGACGCTGGCGCGCGCCATCGCGCATCAGCAGCTGCACGGCAGCGCCGCCGCGAGCATCCTCGCGCGGCTGCAGGGGCTGTTCGGCGCGACGTTTCCGACGCCCGAGCGGCTGCTGCAGGCCGACCCGCAGCGACTGCGCGGCACGGGTTTCTCGTTCGCCAAGATCGCCGCGCTGCGGGACCTCGCGGCCAAGACGCTCGCCGGGGTGGTGCCGAGCGCGGCGCAGCTCGAGTCGCTCGCCGATCACGAGATCATCGAGCGGCTCACGGCCGTGCGCGGCATCGGCCGTTGGACCGTGCAGATGCTGCTGATCTTCCGGCTGCAGCGACCCGACGTGCTGCCGGTCGATGATTTCGGCGTACGCAACGGCTTTCGCCTCGCCTACGGATTGAAGGGCCTGCCCCTGCCGCGCGCGCTGGCCGAGTTCGGCGAGCGCTGGAGGCCCCACCGCAGCATGGCGGCGTGGTATCTGTGGCGCGCGGTCGAGCTCGAGCGGCGCGGTGCGTTGCCGCGCTGCCGGCGCCCGCCGCGCATCGCCACCCGCGCGCTCCCCCAGCGCACCCCGGCCCGCGCCGCGGCCGCAAGGCGCACCCCGGCCGCGCGCCGCGGCCGCAAGGCGCGCGCCGGCGCTCAGCGGCCGTAGCGCCGCTTGAGGGCCGTCTCGACGTTGGGGTGCACGAAGCTCGCGACGTCGCCGCCCAGAGCGGCGATCTCCCGCACCAGGGTCGAGGAGATGAAGGTGAATTTTTCCGTGGGGACCATGAAGACGGTCTCTATCTGCGGCTGCAGATGCCGGCCCATGTTGGTGAGCTGAAACTCGAACTCGAAATCCGACACCGCGCGCAGGCCGCGGACGATCACGCCGATCCCGCGCGAGCGCGCGAACTCCACGGTCAGACCGCTGTAGCCGAGCACCTCGACGTTGCCGAGGTCGGCGAGCGAGCCGCGCGCGAGCTCCACGCGCTCGGCGAGCGCGAAGGCCGGCGTCTTGTTGGGATTGGAGGCGATCGCGACCACGACGTGATCGAAGATCCTGGTGGCGCGCCGCACGATGTCCTCGTGACCCCGTGTGAAGGGATCGAAGGTTCCCGGATAGACGGCGCTGATGCCCATGGCTGCCCCTCCTCCCGCGCCCGTGCGCGCCTCGCGTCTCACGCCTCGGCGGGCGCGAGCAGATGATAACCGACCTCCCCGGCGCCACCCGCCCGCAGCTCGCGCCAGCCGGCCGGCAGCGCCGGCAGAGGCTCGCCACGCGCGTGCTCCAGGTAGATGCGCGCCTGGGCCGCGAGCCAGCCGCCGCGCTCGAGCGCGGCGATGGCGGCGGGCAGCTCGCCCGAGGCGAACGGAGGGTCGAGGAACACGATATCGAAGCACCGTGGCACGCCGCGCTCGCCGCGGCTCGCCTCCGACTGCAGAAACTGCAGCGCGCGGCCGCCGAGCACCCGCCACGTGCCGTCCGGCGCCGGCGCGCGTGTCTGCGCCTGCGGCGGCGGCGCTGGCAGCCGCTGTGCCTGCGGCGGCGTGCCCTGCCACTCGAGCAGCAGCCGCTCGAGCGCCTGCGCCGCGCGCGGCTGCTGCTCGACGAAGACGACGCAGGCCGCGCCGCGCGACAGCGCCTCCAGGCCCAGCGCGCCGGAGCCGGCGTACAGATCCAGGCAGCGTGCGCCACGGGTGCGCTCCTGCAGCCAGTTGAACAGCGTCTCGCGTACGCGATCCGGCGTGGGGCGCAGCGGCAGCGCCGGAAAGCGGAATCTGCGCCCGCCCCAGTACCCGCCGATGATGCGCAGCCGCCGCTGCTCGCGCCCCACACGCGCCGGCCGCGGCGCGGGCGGCGCTGGTGGCCGCGACCTCGCGGCTGAACGCGGCGACGATGGGGAACGCGGGCGCGGCGGCGA
>Ga0335072_10015740_pt1 | contig 10726 bp, 12 predicted proteins | sample Lox_Sample_21_FD_206725 | JGI IMG/M metagenome (GOLD analysis project Ga0335072, IMG submission 206725) | Soil microbial communities from Loxahatchee National Wildlife Refuge, Florida, United States - Lox_Sample_2.1 | ecosystem: Environmental > Terrestrial > Soil > Wetlands | place: USA... | reverse complement strand
AGCGCCACCGGCCGGCCAGTGTCGAGCTCGTCGAAGCGGACTGTCACCATGACGGCCGGCTGGCCGGCCGTGAGCCGCAGGCTGCGGGCCACCGCCGGCGGCGGCGCCTGCAGTTCGATGTGCAGCGCACTCGGCGAACCCACGACCGGCGGGCCAGCCGGATCACCGGCGCCGTTGCCCGCCTCGTCGACCACACCGGTCAGCTGCAGCAAGTTCAGCACCGCTGGCAGACCGGCCGGCGTGCCCGCATCCGGGCGACTCGCAATATCAGCGGGAACGTAGGAGGTGCACAACGCGGCAGGTTCGCCACCCGCGGTCCACAGGAATCTGACGACACACACCTGCTGGTCAGGTTGGAGCCGCAGCGCCCAGACGATGTCCTCGGGCGGCAGCCGCCATGTCACTTGCCGGCTGCGACACGAGAACTCACCGCCCATCGCGTCCACGTAGGACTCCAGGCCCGGCACGCCCTCAAGGCCGATCACGTACTCCGCCGGGCTGGCCCGGTAGAGCTGGCCATCGGCGAGCCGCCGGACGAGATGCCTGTTCACCAGTTCCTCGACCGCCGCGTCAATCTCCGCGACGCTCACGTTGTAGCGCCTGGCTAGTGCCGAATGCCGCGGCAACCGCCAGCCTGGCTCGTGATGCACGAGCGCTGCTGCCAGCCGGTCCGCAAGCACGCTCACCGCCGCCCCGGCGTCCGGCGGCCTGCCAGACTGCCGAGAGCCGCGAGCGCCTCGTTCCCGGTATGAGGAGCTAAGCCGGCCTGGAACGTCCGGGCTGCCTGCAGCCGGGCGCGCTTGAGGGCTCTCGTCATCATCAGCCGCCATCGCCCAGCCGACGTGCGGGGTGCCCATGCGCCGTCACTCGGAGTTACGCCGCGCGATCGCAGCGACCAGCCGGCCGAGCAGGATCAGCACCAGCACGAAGACGAACAAGACCAGCGCCGCGTCGTACGACAGCACGTTGGCGCTGTTGACCTGGCTGACGAGCGGGGAGAAGTCGTAGATCAGGTAGGTCAGGACTGGCACTGCTTGATGAGTGACGTGGGCTGCCGACGGAAACTGGTCACCGAATCCAGCCGTGTAGATCAGCGGCGCGGTCTCGCCGATCGCGATGGCGGCTGCGACCAGGAACCCGGTGATCATGCCAGGCAAGGCTGACTTCAGCACGATCCGGCGCATCGCCCACGAGACCGGGATCCCGAGGGCCTCGGCGCCTTCGCGATAGCCGGTTGGCACTTGCGCGAGCGAAGTCTCGGTGGACTTGGTGATGTAGGGAATGGTCAGCACCGAGATGACCAGGACCGCCGGCAGCAGGCCGAACCCCATCTTCAGGTCGACAACCAGCGCGATGTAACCCACGAACCCGAGCACGATCGAGGGGATACCGGCGAGCACCTCGTACGCGCCGCGCAGAATGCCCGCGTGCCAGTGCCCGGCCGCGAACTCGCTCAGGTACAGGCCAGTGAGCACGCTGATCACGCCGCCGATGATCATGGCGCCAATCGTGATCGTCAGCGTACCAAGGATGGGCTGGAGCAGGCCGCCGCCCTGAGCCGCCGTTGTCTGCGTCCACAGCACGCTCAGGTGGAAGTGCGGGATAGCGCGCGCGAGTATGCCGCCCGCCAGCCAGACCGTAGGGACGATGACAAGCCCAAGCGCAATCAGGCAGATCGCCCAGAAGATCAGGTTGCCGATCTTCCTGCGGCGGGGTACTGGCGGCCAGTACCCGGCGTCGCCCGTCCCCGTGCCCGCCACATTCCGCTGTGCCGGTGCGCCGTTCATCGTCGTCCTCCCTTGCCCTCTATGCCGTGCTCAGACGCCCCGGCCGACGGGCAGTGCCGTGCCAGAGACCCTCTTGACCAGCAACCGTGCCGCCACGTTGACCAGCAGGGTGATCACCATGAGGATGAAAGCGAGCTCGGCGATGCTCTTGACCGCGAACCCGGTGCCGTCAGTGAACGCGCTGTCGAGCTGAGTGAGGATTGTTGCCGAGATCGTGGTCATCGTCGCGTAGATGTTGCCGGGCACAGCGGTGAGAGCGACACCGCAGCACATCGCGACCGCGAGGGTCTCGCCTAGGGCACGCCCCAGGCCAAGCACGACCGCTCCGACGATGCCCGCACCTACCCATGGCAGCGTCACCTTGCGCGCAGTCTGCGCGTCCGACATGCCGAGCGCGATGGCGCCCTCGCGCGGCAGGATCGGCACCTGCCTGATCAGGTCACGCGTTGTGGCTGCCACGATCGGAATGATCATGATGGCGAGCACCAGGCCAGAGGTGAGCAGCCCCTCGCCACTGCCAACCGGGCCGCGGAAGTAGTTGAGTACCGGCACGTCCGGCATGTTGCGGGCGATGACCGGGGTGATGTGGTCGGCGATGAACGGCCCGAAGGTCAGCGCACCCCATAGCCCGATGATGACGCTCGGGATGCCCGCCAGCAATTCGAGGAAGATGCCGACGCCGTTGGCTACCCGCCTGGGCAGTCGCTCGACGATGGCCAGCGCCGCGCCAATGGAGATGGGCACGCCGATAATCAGCGCGATGGCCGAGGTGATCAGCGTTCCGGCGATCTCCGGCAGCGCGCCGAACGAACTGCCGGACAGGTGCTTGATCCCGTCGGTGCTCACGATGGCGGAGCTGTAGCCGCCGGGACTCCAGATGCTCTTAGTGAAGAATCCGGTCCCGTTCAGCCGGATGGCCGGAATCGCGTAGATCAGCAGCGCCACCAGGATGAAGCCGAGAGCCAGCAAAGGGATGATCGCACCGATCCCGCCCAGCCAGCGGAGGATGGAGCCACGGCGAATCGCCGCGCGGAAGGCCCCGCCGGCCGGGCGGGGGAGCGGAGCGCCCGCTCCCCCGTCCGGACCGTCTGGCCTGGCTATCGCTGCCATGAGTGTCAGCTGCCGATCTTGGCAATCTGGTTGTCGGACAGCGTCACGACCGATGCGGGCAGCGGCTGGAAGTCCACTGCGTCGAGGTAGGTCGTGGCGCTCTGGCCCGTGTGCACAGCCCAGTAGAGGAACGCCCGCATGTCCTCCGCGACGGTCCCGTTGGTCTGCTTCTTGCTCACGATCGCGTACTCGTAGTTGACGATCGGGTAACCGCCGGAAACCTTAGCGTCGATCATCGACAGCGTCTCGCTGGCCGGCGTCTTGCTGGTGAGCGCGTTCGCTTCGGCCGAGATCGTGGCGGCCGAGGGAGCCAGGTACTGGCCGGTGCCGTTCTCGATCTCCGCCTGGCCGAGACCGGCCGCCTGCGTCTTGCTCAGGTAGCTGATACCGATGTAGGCGATGCAGCCCTTCGTCGCGGCGCAGCCGCTCACCATGCCGCCGTTGCCTGTCTCGGCCAGCGCGCCGCTGACCGACGGCCAGCTGATCGACGTGGCCACGTTCGAGGTCGACCAGGCGCTCGGGTCCTGGGCGTTCAGGTAGCTGGTGAACAGGAAGGTGTCACCCGAGCCGTCCGAGCGGTGCAGCGTGACGATCGGGATGTCCGGGAGGCTGACGCCGGGGTTGAGCGCGGCGATGGCCGAGTCGTTCCACTTGGTGATCTTGCCCGTGTAGATCTCGGCCAGCACCGTGCCGTTCAGGTGCAGCGGCGTCTTGACGGTCGGAAGGTTGTAGTTGATCTGCTGTGCGGAGATCGCGACCGGGATATTCATCAGGTCCGGGTAGCTGGACATGTCGCTGCTGCTCAGATATGCGTCCGACGCACCGATGTTCACCGTGCCGTTCGCGGCGTCGCTGATGCCGGTACCGGACCCGGTGCCGCCGGTCTCGATGGTGACGTACGGCGCACCGGAGCTCTGCTCGTAGGCCTTCTGGTAGGCCTCGGTCCAGCTGCCCATGAGCGGGTACAGCAGCGTGCTGCCGGTCTCCGTGACGGTCTCTGGCGTCTTGGCCGGCGAGGTGGGCAGCGCGGCGCCGACCATTTTTGCGGCTGCAGGGGTCGACGATGTTGACGGGGACGGCGATGACGACCCACAGGCCGCCGCCAGGACCGAGAGCGGAATCAAGGCGGCCGCTGTGTACGCCAAGCGGATTTTCTTCGCCACCTAGGAGTACTCCTTCATTTCTGCACGCTGAGGCGTGCCCTATGCGTCTCGCACGCGGGTGCGTGCGAATGTGGTCCGCGCTTCCGCGGCCCTGCGCCCGTGCGGGGGTGTGCTGCCTCCCGCACGGGTGGTCTTTTGTTAGCCGAAGCGCCCGCCCACGTAGTTGGCGGTCTCCTCGTGCTGCGGGTGTTCGAATACCTGCTTGGTCTCGCCGTGCTCGACCATCCGGCCCTGATTCAAGAAGATCGTCCGGTCGGAGATGCGGACCGCCTGAGCCAGGTTGTGCGTCACGATCACCACCGTCAGCTTCGGCACCAGGGTCCTGATCAGCGCCTCAATCGACTCAGTGGCATTCGGGTCAAGGGCCGACGTCGGCTCGTCCAGCAACAGCACGTCGGGGTTGATGGCCAGCGCCCGGGCCAGGCACAGCAACTGCTGCTGACCACCCGACAGCCGGAACGGCGAGTCCTTGAGCCGGTCCTTGACCGCCCCCCACAACCCCACAGCGGTCAGGTGCTGCTCCGCGACGTCCCGCAACTGGTTGCGGGTGACCATCCGGTGCGCGCGCGTCCCCGCGGTGACGTTCTCCATGATCGACATCGGGAACGGGTTCGGCCGCTGGAACAGCATGCCGACCTTCCGGCGCAACGTCATCAGGTCAACGCCAGAGTGCCAGATGCTGCGCCCGTCCAGCAGCACGTCACCGGCATGCCGGTAACCGGTCACCTTGTCGTTCATCCGGTTGAACGTGCGCAGCAACGTGGTCTTGCCCGAGCCGGTCGGCCCGATGAGGGCAGTCACCGCCCCACGGCGAACGTCAGTATTGATGTCCGACAGGATCGCGCGCTCGCCGAAACTGAGCGTCAGGTCCCTGGCGGAGATCACCACATCGCCAGCCGGCGGCGAGCTCAGGTCCGCCGCCACCGCCTGGGCGACCGTGGACTTGGGGACTGCCGACTGGCTCGCCGGGAAGCTACTTACATCGCCGGACTGAGCTGGATCAGCCTGAGTTGACATACTGCCGCCTTGCCCCTGACGTTCGGTGATCGTCAGCCGGCGATCTGGCGGCTGACAGGTCCCTTTTCTAGGCGGCGGAAGTTAACAAATGTTGAACTAGAGGTGACTGAACAGGCGACACCGGGATGGCAGTTAGGAGAACAACTCGGGGCAGTGCGTCCGGATCTGAACCCGATCGCACTGCCCCGCACTTTGCCGGGCCGTCGAGGCGGCGGCTAGACCGCTACCTCGAATTCGCTAATCTGGCCGGTCGCCGCGCTCACGCCAAGGTCGGCGCTGATGCCGCCAGGAGCGAGCACGCGCAAGGTCCAGTCGCCCGGTGCTGCGAAGAACCGGAACCCGCCGTCGTCGCCGAGCGGCACCTCCGCGACGAAGTCGCCCCCGGAGTTGAGCAGCCGGGCGTACCCGACCGGAACCGGCGCGCCGTTCTTCGTCACCTTGCCCTGCACGATCGCCTGATTGCCTGCGCTCCCGACCGGGGCACCGCCGGCCGGCGCGCCGCACCCGCCCGCCGCTGCCTGGCCGGGCGCTGCCGTAGCTTGCGTGTCGCCGCTCATGCTCCGTCCCCGAGCTCGATCGGGACGCCGACCAGGGAGCCGTACTCGGTCCACGACCCGTCATAGTTCTTCACATTCGGCTGGCCAAGCAGTTCGTGCATGACGAACCAGGTGTGCGCGGACCGCTCGCCGATCCGGCAGTAAGCGATGGTGTCGGTGCCGAAGTCCACCCCTGCGCCGCTGTATAGCTCCCGCAGCGCGTCATCGGACTTGAAGGTCCCGTCGTCCTCGGCTGCCTTCGACCACGGCACGTTCCTCGCCGTGGGCACGTGCCCGCCGCGCTGCGCCTGCTCCTGCGGGAGGTGCGCGGGCGCCAGCAAGCGGCCAGCGAACTCGTCCGGAGACCGCACGTCGATCAGGTTCTTGTTGCCGATCGCGGCCACGACCTCGTCCCTGAAGGCACGGATCGAAGCGTCCTGCTCCTGCGCCTTATAACTGGTGGCAGCGCGCTGCGGAACCTCGGTGACAAGCTCGCGCGAGTCCAGCTCCCACTTCTTCCTGCCGCCATCGAGCAGCTTGACGTTCTGGTGGCCGTACAGCTTGAAGTACCAGTAGGCGTAGGCCGCGAACCAGTTGTTGTTGCCGCCGTAAAGGATCACGGTGTCGTCGCCTGCGATGCCGCGCTCGGACAGCAGCGCCTCGAAGCCTTCGCGGTCGACGAAGTCACGGCGGACCGGGTCTTGCAGGTCCTTCTTCCAGTCGATCTTCACAGCCCCACGAATGTGGCCCTTGTCGTAAGCGCTGGTGTCCTCGTCGACCTCGACCAGGACGACGCCGGGGTCGTCGCGGTGCGATTCGACCCAGTCAGCGTCCACCAGGACGTCGGAACGGCTCATTCTCAAATCCTCTCCTTGCGATTCGCCTGGACTCGCGATGAGCCCTGGCTGCCTGTGCAGCAAGCCTGCGGCTTGCTAACGATGCTGTTGTCGCCCGTATTTGTGGCGTGAGTTGAGGCCGGCAGCATGGCAGCGCGCGTCAGCCCTGACCCGCGCTCGCCCCTGCGGGCCTGATCCGGCGGATTAGCAGATACAGCTCGCACCCCAGGCAGAGCCCGAACGCCCCGTTCAGGATCGCCGCAACCAGCCCGGCCGCGGCGGCTGCCATGCCGAGCGGCGTGGCGCCGGTGCCATATCCAATGATGCCGATTACTGCAATACCCAGGCCGACGGCCTGGGCGAACCTGGGAGGCGCCTCGGCTTCGAGTTCTCGCGGCGGGCCCAGCCGCGGCCTGACGAGCCATTTGTAGAGCAGCCCGTACGGTGAGTAGCGCAGCCCGAGTAGGGCGCCTGCCGCGAAAGCGACGGTCTGCACTGCGAGCACCCAGATGTTGCCGGTGATCAAGACGGCCGCGAACATCACCATGGTGATGAGAGCGCCGAACCGCGGTCCGCGCGGGTCTATCTCCATCCGCGGTGCTCCCCTTTTATTTGGGCTCCCATTGGTTCTGGGCTCCCCTTCGGTCTGGTCCGTCGGCCGGGACGCGGCCGCAGTCCCGGAATCCTGTCAGCTCGGGCTTAGGTGCACAGCGGCCCGCGAGTCTGCGGGCCTCCGGTCTCCGGCTATGGCTACGCTGCGCATCAGGCTGGGAACGAGCCGTCGTGCCTGGCAGTGGCTCGCCCGTGCGCGGGCTGCGAATCGGCCTAAGGCGCCTGCGGCACGCCGCCTAATAGAGTCAGGCCGGACAGATGGCGGTAGCCACGCGGCAGAAATCAACGGCGCGGCGCTTTGTCAGCATGGTCCGGGGGCCACGGACCCAGCTCCGGCTGGCTGTCGGTGCAGGCACGTAGCCGATGTTATGCGGGCGGGCTGTTCCTGTCACTATCTGCTATCCCGATCATTTATGTGGGAATTATAGTCAACTGCAGTGCCGATCGCAGCTATAACGTCGGGCTTTCTGGGCTGGCCGCTGGCGCGCCGCACGATCGTCCCGTCTCCCGCCAGCACGAGAACAGTCGGCGTGCGCAACACGTTCAGCTGCCGCACCAGGTCGAGCCGGGATTCTGCATCGATCTCGAGATGTGCAATGCCCTCGGTCATTCCGGCTACCTCGGCGAGGATCCTGCGGGTAGCGCGGCATGGCGCGCAGAACGCGGTAGAGAACTGCAGCAGCGTCGCCCGCGCCCCAAGCTGGTGCCCGACATCGTCGCTGGAGAGCCGCAGCCCGGCACCCCCGGTTCCGGCTAGCGCAGTCCCGGCCGGTGCGGCCCCGGCTGGTGCGGGGACATGAGCCGGCAGAGCTTCGCCGGCTGTGGCGAACGTCCCGGTCGGTGCTGCGAAGCCAGTCGCTGCTTGCCCAGTCGCCGTTTGCCCTGCGACCGTTTGCCCCGCGACCGCTTGCCCCGCCACCGCGTGCCCGGGCGGCGGGACCGTGTTGCGCATCCTGCCGTTCGTGCGCCGCCAAATGCCACCGCCGGCCACGGCAACCGCCAGGGCGACGAGGAGCGCGACCACACCGGCTGTCATGGCGGCTTACAGCGTTCCGCCGCCCTCGCGCATTCCCGCTTAGGTGGCGGGGATATACAGCAGAACCTTGCCGCCGGAGGTGACCTGGAAGCCGCGTACTGAATTAGCCGCGACCGCCGACGACGCCGGGTACCAGGCCTTGTCGCCGTAACCGCGGCCGTAGTCGCCCATCACTGTCCAGGTTCCCGCATAGTCCGAGGTCCCGTTCTTGCCCACTACCCAGAACTGGCAGACGGTGCCTGGCTTGAGGCCGCTGACCTGGATCCGCATGGCCGTGCCCCAGCGGACCGGCGCGTAGTCAACCATGGCGGAGACGTGGCCGGCCTTAGCTGACACTTGCTCCGCTGCGCTCGTCCCCGCCCCCGTGAGCTGCGACACTGCGGTAGCTGCGCCAGCCGCGATCACCGCCGCCGCGGCGACTGAGGCAACGCTGCGCCACATCCGGCTCTTGCGTTTGGCCGACACCTTCTTCAGCACGGAATCCAGCAGCTCATCCGGCGGCTGCATCGCCTCCGGCAGGCTCAGGAAGCCGAGCCGCTCGACGTCGGCAGCCGGCACCCGGCTGAGCATCGCGGGAAGACCAGCGAGCCCGGCGAGCTCATCGCGGCACGGCTGGCACTCGGCAAGGTGCGCATCGACCAGGGCCCGCTCGGCCGGATCGATGGCCCCCACTACGTAGACCCCAAGCAACTGCCGTATGTCACGGCAGGCGGGACCGCTCCCCCGGGTGGTCACGGCGCCAGTCCCCTTTCTTCTAGCGCCAGGCGGAGCGCCCGGAGTGCATAAAAGGTCCGGGACTTTACCGTCCCGGCTGGCACTCCGAGTGCTGTCGCTGCCTCGGCAACCGATTTGCCCCGGTAATAGGTTTCCAGCAGGACCATGCGGTGATCAGGCCGCAAGGCTGTGAGCGCGTCGGCAACAGCCCATGACTCAAGCGCACGTTCCGGATCGTCTGGCGCTGGCACCACTTCCAGCCCCGCCTCGCCTACCTCGAACGGCCTGGCCTTGCGTGACCGGTATGCGTCTATTGCGAGGTTCCGCGCTACCGCGAAAAGCCATGGCCTGGCCGGACGCCCGGCGATCGCCTCCGGGTGCTGCCAGGCACGCAGCAAGGTCTCCTGCACGATGTCCTCTGCGCGCTGGCGGTCGCCGTTCATCAAGTGGACGGCGTATCGCAACAGCGGCGCAGCGTGCTCCGCATAGAGCGCCCGCACCAGGTCCTCGTCTGACGGTGTACGCCGCGGGTTCCTGGCGCCTGCGCTTCCAAGGCCTGCCATGTCAGTTACTACGTACCGCGCTGCCCGGCGGTTCAGCTCCGCTTCCTTTCGTCTGCCCTGGCCAGCTGCGGTGTCTGCACCGGATGGGCCGCGCTGACCTGGTAGTCAGCCGCCAGCGAACGGCGGCAGCACCTCGATCACGTTTCCGTCAGCCAGTTCGACCGAGTCAGCAGCCCGCCGGCCCACCGGGTTCCCGTCGATCAGGAACGAGGACCGGTCCAGGACTGCCTTGAGCCGGGATCCGCCGTTAATCCCGGCCAGGCTCAGGGCAGTTGCCAGCGTATCGGCAGTCAGCTGCTGCTCAGCAATCCCCGCGGCGTCCTTTGCTGCTGCCCAGTAGCGCATGGTGACGATGGCCATGTCAGCTATCCTCGCTCATAGCGGCACCGGACGATGACGACCTGGGTGTACACGCGGGAGACGGTGAGAGTTCCCATACCGGTGCCTGGCGCCGGGTCCGGAGGTGGCTGCGGTTTGAGCAATGTCCTGCTGCTGACTAACGGGCGCGAGCCGCCCGCCGACATCGTGCCCTCGCTGGGGCTGCTCGGGCACGGAGTTCGTGTCGCCCCGGCCTCCCCCGACCAGGCGAGCACGATCCCAGCACCCGACGCCATCCTGGTGGATGCCCGCCGCGACCTGATGCAGGCCAGACGGCTGCTGCTGGCGCTGCGTTCGTCGGCGAATCAGATACCGGTCATCGTGATCGTCAGCGACGGCGGCTGGGCGGCGGTATCGGCCGACTGGGGCGTCGACGACCTGTTGCTGCATACCGCGGGTCCGGGCGAGGTCGAGGCCCGGCTGCGGCTGGCGATCGGACGGCGCGCGCAGGCGGCGTCGCAGCTGCCGGACGAGATCCGTTACGGCGGCCTGGTCGTGAACGAGTCCACCTACAGCGCCCGGATGCAAGGCCGGTCGCTGGACCTGACGTTCAAGGAATTCGAACTGCTGAAGTTCCTGGCCCAGCATCCTGGCCGTGTGTTCACCAGGGCTCAGCTGCTCCAGGAGGTCTGGGGCTACGACTACTTCGGCGGCACTCGCACCGTCGATGTTCATGTGCGGCGGCTGCGGGCGAAGCTGGGCGCAGAGAACGAGGCGCTCATCGGCACCGTTCGTAATGTCGGATACCGTTTCGTGCCGGTCAAGGGGGCCGCGGCCAGCCCGGACAGTGCCAGCCCGGACAGTGCCAGCCCGGACAGTGCCAGCCCGGACAGTGCCAGCCCGGACGGTGCCAGCCAGCAGACAGCCGGAGCCGACGGAGCTAGCCCCGCAGAACCAGGCGCCGCAGGGGCCGGGCCCGCCCACCAGCACCGGGCATCGGCGCATGCCAGCAGATAACCCGGCGGGCGACGAGA
>Ga0335072_10015739_pt1 | contig 10727 bp, 10 predicted proteins | sample Lox_Sample_21_FD_206725 | JGI IMG/M metagenome (GOLD analysis project Ga0335072, IMG submission 206725) | Soil microbial communities from Loxahatchee National Wildlife Refuge, Florida, United States - Lox_Sample_2.1 | ecosystem: Environmental > Terrestrial > Soil > Wetlands | place: USA... | reverse complement strand
TTGTGGCCGCCCGGGACGAGCCCGGCGATCGTCGTGACGCCGTTGAGGAGGGGCGGGCTGGCGCCGTTGCCGGCGGGCGTCACGAGGGCCGGAGCGGCCTTCTTGGCCACGGCCGCCGGCTTACCGTGCCCGTTGTGGGCGGCCGGCGAGGTGCCCGCCGTGTGGCGGGCGTGCAGCTCGGCGACGCGCTTTTCGACATCGAAGGGGACGATGGTGGCGGCGCAGTCGTGGACCCGGCTGACCACGGCGGCGAGCTGGTCTGCCGTGCGGTCGTGCAGGAGGCGGCCGAGTAGCGGCGAGAAGGACCGCCGCGGCAGCACCACCATGACGTTCGTTCCGTCCGGTTCGGCCTCCTTCACCGCCAGCTCGGCCGCCGCCCGGGTGATCCGCCGGTCCGGCGTGTCGATCATCTCCAGCGGGATGTCCTGGCCGTACTGCACCCACTTCTCGCGCAGCTGCTCGGCGTGCGCCTCGTCGATGACGAAGTGCACGGCGCGCATGCTGGTCGGGCGCAGCCCGCGGGCGTACCTGATCGCGGCGAACGTGGACAGGTCGACGCTGTCGACGAAGATCAGGACGACCCGGCGGGTGTAGTTGGGCGTCCTGGCCTCGGCGCCGACCTTGCGGCGCTCGGAGATGTTCTCCAGGACTTCCGCCTCCATCCGGTACTCCCGGTTGAGCCGGATCAGCAGGAAGACGAGGACGGGGAAGATGATGACGATGACCCAGGCGCCCTCGGTGAACTTCACGATCGCGAAGATCACGACGACGATCGCCGTGTAGATGGCGGCCGTGAGGTTGATGGCGCGGCGCCGCTTCCAGCCGCGCTCCTTGACCCGCTTGTGGTACCTGGCCATGCCGAAGCCGGCCATCGAGAAGCCGGTGAACACGCCGATCGCGTAGAACGGGATCAGCCCGTTGACCACGCCCTTGCTGGCGAACAGCATGACCACCGAGATGACGGTGAGCACGATGATCCCGTTGGACAGGGCCAGCCGGTGGCCGCGCTTGGTCAGCCAGCGGGGCAGGAACGAGTCGCTGGCGACGAAGCTGGCCAGGAACGGGAACCCGCTGAAGCTCGTGTTGCCGCCGGTGTAGAGGATCAGCGCGGTGGCCGCCTGCACCACGAAGTACATGAAGTGGAACGAGGTACCGAAGACGGTGGCCGCCTCCTGGGCCAGCACCGTCGGGTAGCCGGCCTCGTAGGGGATGGCGTGCGTGAGGTGCGACATCCAGGAGATGCCGGCGATCAGGAACGCGACGATCACGCCCTGGGTCACGAGGATGTGCCGGGCGTTACGGCCGGCCGGCTCCCTGATCGCGCTGACCGAGTTGGAGACGGCCTCGATGCCGGTGAGGCTGGACCCGCCGTTGGCGAACGCCTTAGCCAGCATGTAGACCATGCCGACGCTGAGGAGGCCCTCGGTGCTGTGCCCGATCGGGAACGTGGCGCCCGGATACGGCTGAACGTGCCCGAGGTTCCCCAGGGCCTCGCGGACGATGCCGACCACGATCATCAGCGCGACCGCGAAGGAGAAGAAGTACGTCGGGAACGCGAACGCCTTGCCCGCCTCCCGGATGCCCCGCAGGTTCCCGTAGCACATGATCAGGACCGAGGCCACGGAGAGCCAGGCCAGGATGTCCGGCCCGAAGAACGGGATGTTCGCCATCTGCGGGAAGGCGGAGACGACGGCGGCACTGCCCGCGGCCGTCTGCACGGCGACGGTCACCGTGTAGTCAATGAGCAGGGCGACCGCCGCGACCTGGGCGACCCGCGGCCCGAAGTTCTCCCGGGCCACGATGTAGGAGCCGCCCGCGCGGGTGTAGACCGAGACGACCTCGCGATAGGACAGCACGACCAGCGCGACGCCCGCCAGGATCACCAGCGTCATCGGCACGATCAGCGTGAACGCCGCCAGTCCGACGACCTGGACCATCTCGATGAGCATTTCCTCGGTGCCGTAGGCCGAGGAGGAGATCCCATCGGGGGACAGCACGCCGAGCCCGAGGACGCGGGACAGCTTCTCGCCGTGGATCTGGTCGTTGACCAGCGGCGGGCCGAGGAGCCTGCGTTTGAACTTGTAGCCCCAAGTCTCCGGGACGCCTGTCTCCGTAACCACGCTAGACCGCGCCTCCCTCACCGAAGAGACTCTCTAGGGTAACCTGGTAGTTACGCACAGTGTGGTGCGGGAGTTGTGTTCTCATTGCGGACTAAACGCTAGAGGCCGGTCGCATCGACCGCCGCAAGCGCGGCGTTAATCCTTCCGACCTGGGCGTTAAGGAATCATCAAGATCATCAATATAGGGTCGGCCAGGCGCTGGAATGGCAGTCACCATGACTAGAGCAGGCCACGCCGGGCGGCCCCGCCAGCTACTGCTACCCCGGCTGCGCCTCGTACGGCTGGCCGACCCCGCGCGGCGGGGCTTCCCCGCGCCCTATGCGCTCCCCGTCGCCTTCGCCGCGCTGTTCGCCGTCGGCACCATCGCCGCCGGGCTGCACGGCCGGCTGCCCGCGACCGGGGTGCTGATCGCCAGCGCCATCGTGGTCGGGGTCACGGCGATCACCGCGGAGATCCTCGCCTGCGTCCCGCTTGCCGTCATCGGCTGGCTCACCGTCATCGGGTTCTCCCGGCCCCCCTATGCCCAGCTGCGGCCGACCGGGACGGTGGCCGGGCACTCCGCGATCGTGCTGGCCGGGATCGCCATCGCGGCGGGCCTGGCCGGGATGGGGTTTCGGCACTGGTCCGCGCGGTTCACACTAGAAGCCGTGGAAGAGCCCAGGCCGAGCGGAATCAGCGTGCGCCGCATGCTGGCTGGCGTGGCGCTCACCGTGGCCGGGCTGCCGGGGCTGACCGCCGCCCTGGCGTCGCAGCGGCAGCACCTGAACCTCTCCGATGACCTGCTGCTTTACCTGGTGGCGGTGGTCATCATCACGATCATCGGCGGCTTCTGGCCGGCCGTTCTCGCCGCCGTGGCCGCCTGCATGCTGCTCAACTGGTTCTTCACCGAGCCGCTGTACACCTTCACGATCGGCGAGCCAAAGAACCTGCTGGCCCTGGTCCTGTTCGTCACGGTGGCGGTGGCCGTCAGCAGCTTCGTGCACCTGTCGGCCCATCGCCAGGCCCAGGCGGCGCGCAGCGCCAAGGAGACCGCCTCCCTGCTCGGCCTGGCCCAGACCGTCCTGGGCGGCGCCGACACCCCGGCGGACGTCCTGGACCACCTGACCGCCACCCATGGCGGCCGGGCGGAGTTGCTCGAGCGTTCCGGCGGGAAGTGGATCCGGGTGGCGGCCAGCGGATCGGCGGACCCGGCGGCGCCGAAGATCCGGTTTGAGGTCCGGCCGGACCTGGCCCTGGAGGTCAGCGGGCAGCGGTCGTCGGCGACCACGTCGCTGCTGGCCGGGTTCACCGCGCAGGCGGTCGCCGCCCTGGACCGGGCGCGACTGCGCACCCAGGCGGCCCAGGCCGAGGCCCTGGCCGAGGGGAACCGGATGCGGACCGCGCTGCTCGCGGCGGTCAGCCACGACCTGCGCACCCCGCTGGCGTCGATCAAGGCCAGCGTCAGCAGCCTGCGGCAGACCGACGTGGCCTGGTCGCCCGCTGATGAGGCGGACTTGCTCGCCACGGTGGAGGAGAACGCCGACCGGCTGGACTCGCTGATCGGCAACCTCCTGGACATGAGCAGGCTGCAAACCGGGTCGCTGGCCCCGTTCCTGCGCCCGACCGCGGTCGACGAGGTGGCCCCGGTGGCGCTGCGCGGCCTCGATGACGGTGACCGGCTGCAGATCGTCGTCCCTGACGGGCTGCCGCTGGTCAAGGCCGATCCCGGCCTGCTGGAGCGGGTTCTCGCCAACCTGTTCTCTAACGCCTTGCGGCACTCCCCGGCGGATGAGCCTCCGGCGCTGGTCGCCCGCGAGGCGGTCGCATCACCATCCGGAACGGACCCGGCACGAGTCGTCATTGAGGTGGTCGACCACGGCCCCGGAGTTCCCGAGGACCGCCGGGAGGTGATCTTCGAGCCGTTCCAGCGGCTGGAGGACCGGTCCCCTGGCGTGGGCCTGGGCCTGTCCGTCGCCAAGGGCTTCACCGAGGCCATGGGCGGCACGATCGAGGCGGTGCAGACGCCGCACGGCGGGCTTACGATGCGATTGACATTGCTCGCCGCGACGAGCGAGGTCGCCGCCGCGCTGGGAGCTTCGGGAGGGGCCGCATGACCCGGGTCCTGGTGATTGATGACGAGCCCTCGATCCTGCGCGCCCTGCGCATTAACCTCGCGGCCCGCGACTACGAGGTGACCACGGCGGCCGACGGGGCCTCCGGCCTCGCGGCGGTCGCCCGCGACCGGCCCGACGTCCTGATCCTCGACATGGGCCTGCCGGACATGGACGGCACCGACGTGATCCACGGGGTGCGCGGCTGGTCCAGCACCCCGATCATCGTGCTGTCGGTCTGGGGCGCGGAGAGCCAGAAGGTGGCGGCGCTCGATGCCGGCGCGGACGACTACGTGACGAAGCCGTTCGGGATGGATGAGCTGCTGGCCCGGCTGCGGGCGGCCGTCCGCCGCGCCTCGCCGGCCCCCGACGAGCCGGTCGTGACGACGGCGGACTTCACGGTTGACCTCGCGGCCAAGCGGGTGACCCGCGATGGCGCCGACGTCCGGCTCACGCCGACCGAGTGGCAGCTCCTTGAGCTGCTCGTCCGGGCGTCCGGGCGGCTGGTCACCCAGCGCCAGCTGCTGCAGGAGGTGTGGGGCCCGCAGTACGAGTCGGAGAGTAACTACCTGCGCGTCTACATCGCCCAGCTGCGCCGCAAGCTCGAGCCGGAGCCGTCCCGCCCGCGGTACCTACTGACGGAGCCCGGCATGGGGTACCGCTTCCAGGCCTTATCCCCCCAGGTCGGTAAAATGACCTACTTCTTAGCATCTCGCTTGACTACTTTGCCTACTCGTGGGTAACTTGCCTGCAGTGTCCGGTGTGTTGCATTTCACACCGGTACTTGACACTGTCACCTGCAGCATCGCGAGGAAGCGTCAATGTCGACCGAGAGCAGCGTTCAGAGCAGCACTCCTCCGCCCGCGCAGCCCGCGCCACCGGCGCAGTCCGCTGGGCGCATCCGCTGGCGACGGTTCGCCCTCATCGGCGGCCCCGCCATCGCCGTCGCGGCGATCCTCATCGGGTTCACGGCCAACGGGGCCATCGCCGCCAGCATCTCCGTGTCCGGCCAGGAGTTCCTCGTCACCTCCTCACAGCTCAACGGCACCGGCTTCGAGCAGTTCGGCGGCCAGATCAGCGGCGCGAAGGGGACCCAGCCGGTCGTCGTCTCGGCGATCCACTCCGCCACCCTGTCGCACCTGTGCCAGCAGGTGACGGTCGGCGGCGTCACGCTGACGCTGCACGCCGGCGACGGGAGCACCCCGGTGTCCGCCGACAACCTGATCGTCGACGCGAGCGGCCAGTCCGGTAGCGAGGCGGTCTTCCACAACATCACCATCGGCCAGGACTCCGGCTCCCTCGGCGAGGATCCCGGCTCGGAGGGACAGGCCGGCGGCTTCGGCCAGGAGGCCAGCTCGGTCACCATCGACAACCTGGTGCAGCACACCTGGCTGACCACCGCCGGGACGTTCACGCTGCCCGGCCTCACCCTGGGCTTCGGCGGAAGCTGCTCATGAGGGAATCCTTTCGCGCATGGCGGCGCAGCCGCCCCTTCTGGGGCGGCCTGCTGCTCATCCTGGGCGGCATCGAACTGCTGGGCATCCCGCTCAGCGGCATCCTGTCCCGCGGGGCCGTCCGGCTCGTCGTCTACATCGGGATCGGCGGGGTCTTCGGCGTCCTGATCGGCGTCCTCCTGGTCACCGCGGGCATCGCGACGTGGAGCAACCCCGAGCACCGGGCGTTCTACGGGATCGCGGGGGTCATCCTCGGCATCGCCTCGTTCCCGACCTCCAACCTCGGCGGCTTCTTCCTCTGCATGCTGCTGGCGATCATCGGCGGGTCGCTGGCGTTCGCCTGGGCCCCGGCCGCGGCCGGGCCGGCCACCGATCCCGCCGCGGCCGCTGAGGCGGACCCTGAGCCGGCGGCGGACACCGAGCCGTTCGTTCCTGGCCTGCAGGAGTCCGGCCACCGGGAGCCCCGGTCATGACCTGGCGCCGCGGGCTGGTCCTGGCCGCGCTGCCGCTCGTGATGTCGGCCGGGGTGGTGGGCGCGCACACGGCGCTGGCCAGCACGTCCAGCGCGCAGGCGCCCGCCCAGACCTGCATCCTCGGCATCATCTGCCTGGGCGGCGGGGGCAGCGGCGGCGGCTCGTCCTCGTCGGCCGCCCCGTCCCCCACCTTTTCCCTGCCTAGTTGCCTGGCAACGCCGCTGCCGTCGCCCCTGCCGACGTCCCTGGCCTCGCTGCCTGCTTCGATACTGAAGAAGCTGAAGGCGCTGCCTTCGTGCCTGGCCTCGGCCGCGGCATCGGCGGCGTCGGCCCTGCCGACCAAGCTGCCCGGGCTGCCGACGACGCTGCCAACCGTGCCGCTCCTGTCCGGCCTGCCGACGTCGCTGCCGACCGTGCCCGGGCTGCCTGGCCTGCCGACGGTGCCGGGCCTGCCCGGGAGCGGAAAGGGCACGGGGCAGTCGGCCGACCCCAAGGCGAAGTCAGCGTCGGCCGACGACGGCCTGGTCGCCCCGGCCGCGATCTCCGTGATCACCGCGAGCTCGGCGCAGATGGACCACTTCACCTACGTGGGCAATGCCAAGCTGCCCCTGGCCGCCGGCGGGACCGTGACGATGATGAAGTTCACCGCGTCCTCGATCACCCTCAACGGCGCGGCCGACGCGGTGACCGAGGCGGGTCACACGGCGACCACGAGCAGCCCGGTCATGGCGTTCAACGGCGACGTGGTCCTTTACGCCACGAAGCTGTCCGGGACCCTCGACGGCATCCCGCTGACTTTCACCCCGACGACCATCAGCGGACTGCTCCTGAAGGTCGCGAACGTCATCACCAGCAACGCCGACATCACGATGACCAGCGTGACCACTGACCAGGCCACGGGGACCGCCGACACGCTCACCTACGGGCCCGGCGGCACCGGGTTCTCCGTCGTGCTGAACTGACCACCTCTTGGCCGCCGTCCGCAAGAAGGAGGTCGACGCGGTCATCGCCGACGCCAGCGCCGGGTAGCAAACGAGTAGTGGGGCTGGTAGTGGGGAGGCTGAAGGCCGTGACGATTGATGAACGCGGGTATGGCCCTGATGACATGGGCGACGATGAGCAGGAAACCGAGGTTGAGGAGTACGAGCGGTATATCGAGGATCCGCCCGACAACCTAGAGATCACCGAAGATGACGACAACGACGCCGAGAACGCCTACGACTGGGCCGATCGTCATCCGGACGCGGCCGGCCACGACGGCAATCCGGTGTCCGACCGGCGTGCCGAGGCGGCCGAGGAATCGGCGGTCAACGTGCGCCGCCTGCCCCGGTGAGCTCTTCCGGCGATCCCTGCCTTGATCCGTCAAGTACCGCGCGGGCGCCCGCGGTGACCTGCTCCAGGGTCCGGATGGTGGTAGCCAGGTCGGCTGGGTCGATCGGGGCGAGCACCGTCCGGGTTACCGCCGACGCGGAGCTGGCGATCTCATCGCGTAGCGCCACCCCCGGCGGCGCGAACCTGACCATCCCGCCGCTGTCTTCGAGCAGGCCGGCCTGGGTGAGCGAGGCGACGAGCTCGCCGGCCCCCCACAAGTCAATCTGCAGCCAGCTGCCGAGGTCGCTGACGTACGCATAGCGGCTGGCCTCGCCACCGAGGGCGGTCAGCCGCTGCAGGGCGAGGTAGTCCTGGCGGCGGGTCCCCGTCTGCGCGAGCACCCCGGCCAGCAGCCGGCTCAGCACCGCCTCGGCCTGGCCAACCGCCTGGCCGATCACGGCGGCCCGAGCGCTGTCATTCATGCCATGATCCTTTCTAGAACACTAGGTACGCTACTCTCTAGGAAACCTGATGTCTAGGTTCGCTAGATAATAAGGAGCCAAGCGATCATGGGCGACATCGAGGAGCTTCGGCCCGGCGGCAACGCCACGCCGCGCCGCCGCCTGGAAGGCGAGTTCCTGCTGGCGATGCGCCGCGCGGGGTCGGTGATGCAGCTGCTCGGGGCGGCGGCGGCCGACCGGATCGGCATCAACGTCACCGACCTGAACTGCCTCAACATCCTCGCCCTGCGGGGGCGCATGACGGCTGGCGAGCTGGCCAGGGCAACCGGGCTGACCACCGCGTCCATCACCGGCGTGCTTGACCGGCTCGAGGAGGCCGGGTTCGTCCGGCGCGAGAAAGATCCCGGCGACCGGCGACGGGTGCTGGTCCGGCTCGATGCCGAGCGCGGGCTGCGCGACGTGGCCCCCGTCTTCGCCCCGATCGTGAAGGCCTGGCGGGAAGCGGCCGCCAGCTACACCGATGAGCAGCTGGAGACGATCCTGGGCTTCCAGCAACGGCTAGAGGAGATCATGCGCGGCCGCCTGATCGAGTTGCGCGGCGACGGGCCGGACGGCGACGAGACCGGGGCGGGCTAGACCGGGGCCGGCGCCCGCTGGCAGTCCGTGCACAGGCCCCAGAAGGTCACCTCGGCCTCGTCGATGACGTAGCCGAGGCGGGCAGCGGGCTCCAGGCAGGGAGCGTGGCCGACGGCGCAGTCGACGTCCTCGACCGCTCCGCACCGCCGGCACACGAGGTGATGGTGATTGTCGCCCACCCGGGCCTCGTAGCGAGCCGGGCCGGTGCCGATGTCGATCTTGCGCAGGAGGCCGGCCTCGGTGAAGGCGCCGAGCGCCTCGTAGACCGCCTGGAGCGTGACATGGCCGACGCGCTCGCGGACGGCCCGGGCCACGTCGTCGGCGGCAGGATGCCGCCCTGACCGCACAACCTCCAGGATCGCCAGCCGCGTCGACGTCACCCGCATCCCCGCGGCCCGCAGACTGCTGGCTCCATCCACGGCTACCACCCAATCACCAAAAGACGAACTACTCAAGGGAACGAATCAGACGTGTATAGCTTGAGGGTAGCTTGCACCCCGGCATGGATAGGCACGGCCGACTGCGGGTAAGCATCGATGGTGAGGCATTCCCTCGGCATCGTGACCAGAATGCTGTTGCTCGGGCGGCGTGCCCCGGCCGACCCGGCTGACTCTGCTGGCGTGACGCACAGGCCCGCGCGGCGGGCGCCGTTCGCCCGCCTGGCGGCCCTAGCCGAGCGGGCCGAGCGGGCACCGTCCCTCGACGGCCCGGTCCAGGTTCTCTCCGACGTCGTGGTCCGTGCGCTGCCGCCGGGGACGCGGCTTGACGACACGCTGCACGGGGTGCCGTTCGGCCAGCCGGCGCACCCCGCGCTGGTCCGGCTGCCCCTCGGCTGCTGGACTTCGGCCGTCCTGCTCGACTTCCTGCCGGGCGCGGGGCACTTCTCGGTCAGCGAGCACTTCCCGGCGGCTCAGCGTTCCCACGCCGCCCAGGCCCTGCTCGCCATCGGCCTCGCGGCCGCCGTGCCGTCGGCGGCGACGGGCCTGGCCGACTGGTCGGCGCTGCACCGTCACCAGCAGCGGGTGGGCATCATTCACGCCGCCGCGCAGGGCAGCGCGAGCATGCTGTTCGGCGCGTCGCTGCTGGCGAGGCTCTGCGGGCAGCACAGGTACGGCAAGGCGCTCGGGCTAGCCGGCCTGACGGCGGCCACCGCGGGCGCCTACCTGGGCGGGCACCTGGCCCTGCGGCTCGGGGCGGGGGCCAGCCACGCCGAGCCGATTGACCACCTGGCCACGCTCGGCTGGCAGGACCTGTGCCCGCTGGACGAGCTACCCGACGGGCGGCCCGCCCGGCGGCAGCTCGGCTACCTCAGCCTGCTGGCCATCCGGCAGGGCGACGTGGTTCACGTGCTGTCCGATCACTGCGCGCACCTCGGCGGCCCGCTGCACCAGGGCAGCGTGACGGAGGCGGACGGGGAGACGTGCATCTCCTGCCCGTGGCACGGGTCGGTCTTCCGGATGAGCGACGGGGCCGTGGTTCACGGCCCCGCCACGGCCCGGCAGCCGTCGTTCGAGTCCTGCGTCACCGATTCAGGCCTTGTTCAGGTACGGCCCCGTTCACCGCGCCCTCTGGTGAAGTCCCCGTAGCCGGGGCGTCGGGGACCTCAGGGTAGCCAGGGATGGCGGGCAGGCCAGGGACCGGCAGGACAGGGATCGGCAGGGCGGCGGGAACCGACGACAGCAGGCCGTCCACCGCCACCGCCGCGGCCGCTACCGCGGCGGCCGCCGACGGCTCGGCGGCCGCGGTCGCTTCGCCCCTGGACCCGAAGTAGTTGCCGATCCCTTCCAGCGCCTTGCCGATCTCGCTCGGGATGATCCACACCTTGTTGGCGTCCCCCTGGGCAATCTGCGGCAGCGCCTGCAGGTAGCGGTAGGCCAGCAGTTGCTGGTCGGGGTTGCCCTCGTGGATCGCCCGGAAGACGGTCGAGATCGCCTGCGCCTCGCCTTGCGCCCGGGCGGCCTGCGCGGTCGCCTCGGCCTCAGCGCGCACCACGGCGGCCTCCGCCTCGCCACGAGCGCGGAGCACGGCGGCCTGCTTGTCGCCCTCCGCCGACAAGATGGCGGACTGCTTGGCCCCTTCGGACTGCAGGATCTGCGCCCGCTTCTCCCGGTCGGCCCGCATCTGCTTCTGCATCGCCTCCTGGATCGACGGCGGCGGCTCGATGGCCTTGAGCTCCACCCGG
>Ga0335072_10015736_pt1 | contig 10728 bp, 13 predicted proteins | sample Lox_Sample_21_FD_206725 | JGI IMG/M metagenome (GOLD analysis project Ga0335072, IMG submission 206725) | Soil microbial communities from Loxahatchee National Wildlife Refuge, Florida, United States - Lox_Sample_2.1 | ecosystem: Environmental > Terrestrial > Soil > Wetlands | place: USA... | reverse complement strand
GTCCGTGTTCCAGTGAGCGCATTCGCGCTAGCCGCCGGGAGGTGCGGTAGCTGTGTCAGCATCCCAAATCCTCGAGGTTAGGCCCGGTCTGCTGGGACCGACTGGACGGCCAGTGCCGGTCTTCCCTGAACCGCAGCCGATTCTGGTGCACGGGCCGGCGCGCATCGCCGCTATCTGCAATCAGAAGGGCGGCGTTGGCAAGACGACGACGACCATTAACCTCGGCGCCGCGCTGGCCGAGCAGGGTCGCCGTGTCCTGCTGGTCGACTTCGACCCGCAGGGCGCGCTCTCCGTGGGCCTCGGGATCCAGCCGCACGAGCTGGACGCAACCGTCTACAACCTGCTGATGGAGCGCGGGCTCACGGCACACGATGTGATCATCAAGACCCGGGTCGACGGCATGGATCTGATGCCGAGCAATATCGACCTGTCCGGTGCTGAGGTGCAGCTAGTGCACGAGGTCGGCCGCGAGTTCGTGCTCGGCCGGGTGCTGCAACCGGTTATCGCTGATTACGATGTCATCCTTATCGACTGCCAGCCGTCGCTCGGCCTGCTGACCGTGAACGCGCTCGCGTGTGCCGATGGCGTGCTTGTTCCACTGGAATGCGAGTATTTCGCGCTGCGCGGAGTAGCGCTGCTGATGGAGACCATCGACAAGGTCTCCACCCGGCTCAGCCCGAAGCTTGCCATCGACGGGCTGCTCGCGACCATGTACGACTCCCGCACCTTGCATACCAGGGAAGTGCTGGCCGGAGTGGTCCAGGGATTCGGCGACCTCGTCTTCCACACCGTCATCAGCCGGACGGTGCGCTTCCCTGACGCTACGGTGGCTGGTGAGCCGATAACCAGGTTCGATCCTGCGTGCAACGGCGCCAGTGCGTACCGCGAGCTGGCCAAGGAGGTACTGGAGAGGTGGCGTCAGGGCGTTCCCGCGGGTCCCGTTCGCGCCGGGTAAGCCTGCCAGGAGTCGCAGAGCTGCTGCGGCCGCCGGTGCCGAGTCCGGCGGTAGTAAGTGAACGACAAGCGAGCGGCAGGGAAAGCCACCCACAGAAGATCACTGTTTACCTGTCCGGTTCCGAGTTGATCGACCTGGAACGCGCCCGGCTGGCGCTGCGGTCGTACGGAATCTCCGCCGACCGGGGCCGGATCGTCCGGGAAGCAATTACGGTGCTGCTCGCCGACCTGGACGCACGGGGCGAGGACAGCCTTCTCGCGGGACGGCTGCGCGAGGGCACGTTACGGACTGGGATAACCTGCACGACAGGAGGACAGTGGCTGGAGCACAGCTGACCGCCGCAGCGTGCCCAGCGTTAGCCCAGCCCCGGTGAGCATCATGATGACCGGCGAATCGAGCCCAGTTGAGTCGAGCACTGGAGAGTCCAGCACGGCTGACCCGACCGCTGCCGACCCGACCACAGCTGACCTGACCAAGGCTGACCCGACCACGGCTGACCTGACCACAGCTGGCCTGACCACAGCTGGCCTGACCACGGGCGGATCGAGCAAGAGCGCGCCGGACGGCGGGAGCGGCTTCCAGGTGCACCTCGACGTCTTCGAGGGCCCATTCGACTTGCTGCTGGCCCTGATCGCCAAGCACAAACTGGACATCACCGAGATAGCGCTGTCCAGCGTGACTGACGAGTTCATCGGCTACATCCGGGCGCTGGCCGGTGGCTGGGACCTGGACCAGGCCAGCTACTTCCTGGTTGTCGCCGCGACGCTACTGGACCTTAAGGCCGCGCGGCTGCTTCCCTCCGGCGAGGTCGACGACGAGGAGGACCTGGCGCTGCTGGAGGCGAGGGACCTGCTGTTCGCCCGGCTCCTCCAGTACCGGGCGTACAAGGAGGTTGCGGGCGTACTCGCCGGCCGGATCGCGGTCGAGGGACGCCGGTACCCGCGGCGGGTAGCGATGGAACCGCGGTTCGCCGAGCTGCTACCGGAAGTGCTCATCGGCATCGGGGCGGCCGAGTTCGCTGCGATCGCTGCCCGGGTGCTCGCACCGCGCAAACCCCCAACGGTATCGACAGCTCACCTGCACCTCCCGAAGACGTCAGTGCGAGAACAGGCTGAGATACTGCTGGCACGGCTGCGAAGGCTGCGCCGGGCGACGTTCCGGCAGCTCATTGCCGACTGCGCCGGAACTTACGAGGTCGTGGCGCGGTTCCTGGCCATGCTGGAGTTGTACCGCGACGGTCTCGTCAGCCTGGACCAGGTAGCCCCGTTGGGCGATCTCTACGTGTCCTGGACGGACCGGGGTGAACACGGCGTTCGACATGATCATGAGGAATACGATGGATAACGGGCTAACCGGTCAGGAGCTGGAGCGCCTGCCGGACGAACCGGACCGCGAGCCGGATGTGCTCGACGGGCCGGACCGCGAGCTGGACGTGCCGGACGGCCGGACCGCGCCGGAGTCCGAGCTGCGGATGAGCCTGGAAGCGGTGCTGCTGGTCGCTGACGAGCCGGTGCCGGCGGGATTGCTGGCAGATGTCACCGGGCAGCCGGAGGCCTCAGTCGCGGCAGCCCTCAGCGACCTCGCCGGCGAATACGCTGACCAGCGGCGGGGCTTCGACCTGCGGGAAGTCGCCGGCGGCTGGCGGCTATACACCAGGGACGAGTGCGCCGGCGTGGTCGAGCGGTTCGTCGCCGACGGGCAGGAGATCAGGCTCACCCAGGCTGCGCTGGAGACGCTGGCGGTCGTCGCCTACCGTCAGCCAGTGAGCCGGGCGCGGGTCTCGGCCGTCCGCGGCGTCAATTGCGACGGGGTCATGCGCACGCTCGTCCTCCGCGGCCTAGTCGAGGAGTCCGGGAGCGATCCGGAGACCGGGGCGATCTTGTTCCAGACGACCAGTTACTTCCTGGAACGGCTCGGCCTGGCCCGGCTGTCTGACCTGCCGGATCTGGCGCCGTTCCTGCCTGAGCAGCTTGACGAGGAGCTGGACTTCGGCCATGACCCCGTCCGGTAGCCGGCGCGCAAGGCCTAGCAGTCGGCCCAGTGCTAGCCAGCACGGTCCTAGCCAAAACAGTGCCGGCCGTCCGCTCAGTGCCGCGGATCTGGCCAGGGCGCGCGCGGCAGCGGCAAGCCTGGGCCCGGATCTCGACGGTGATGATGACTGGGAGGACGTCGAAGGGCCCGGCGAGCGCGACTCGCTCACCGACGTGCCTGGCGGCGTCCGGTTGCAGAAGGTACTGGCAGCAGCCGGAGTCGGCAGCAGGCGGCACTGCGAGGAGCTCATCGGCGCAGGCCGGGTGGAAGTCGATGGCGAGGTCGTGCGCCGGTTCGGCGCTAGGGTCGACCCGAAGCATCAGGTCATCAGGGTGGACGGCCGGCGGATCCCGGCCAGCGAGGACCTGGTCTACGTGGCGCTGAACAAGCCTGCTGGCGTGCTCACCTCGATGTCGGACAGTCGCGGCCGGAAGACCATGACGGACCTGCTCGGCGACACCGCTGAGCGGCTATTCCACGTGGGGCGGCTGGATTACGACACCGAGGGCCTGATGCTGCTGATGAATGACGGCGAACTGGCGCACCGGCTTGCCCACCCCCGCTTCGGCGTGCCGAAGACGTACCTCGCCGACGTGCCCGGCCCGGTGCCTAAAGACCTGGGCCGCCATCTCATCTCCGGGATCGAGCTGGAAGACGGCGTCGCCAGCGCCGACAAGTTCCGGGTAGTGGAGCAGGTGGGCGGCCGCGCGCTAGTGGAGATTACGCTGCATGAGGGTCGCAAGCACATCGTCAGGCGGATGCTCGAGGCCGCCGGGCACCCGGTGAGCAGGCTGGTGCGGACTCAGGTTGGGCCGGTTTCGCTCGGCTCGCTGCGGCCGGGCACGACCAGGCGGCTGACGACGAAGGAAGTCGGCGACCTGTACGCGGCGGTAGGCCTGTAGGCCTGCAGGCCGGCGGCCAGCGCTACCGGGCGCCAGCCAGCAACGACCGAGACGTTAGCAGGAGCAAGAGGAGGACAAGTGGCTGTCCGTGCAGTCCGCGGAGCTGTCCAGGTAGGCGGGAACGACCGGGCGGAGGTGCTGGCGGGCACAACCGAGCTGGTTACCGAGGTGATGAACCGAAACGGCCTCAGCACTGACGACGTCATCAGTGTCATTTTCACCGCGACACCCGACCTGACTGCCGAGTTCCCGGCCCTCGCGGCGCGCAAGCTGGGCTTCCAGGAAGTGCCCCTGCTGTGCGCCGCCGAGATCGACGTGCCAGGCGCGATGCCGCGCGTCGTGCGACTGATGATGCACATCGAGACGGCCAAGCCGCGGTCCGCGATGCAGCACGTGTACTTGCACGGCGCTGCCGCACTGAGGCTGGATATCGCCCAGTGACCGGTCCAGCACAGCCTGACTCGGCACAGCCCCGGCCTGGGTCGGATCGCCCGGCATTGCCCGTGCCAGCACAGCCCGCCAGCGTGGTCGTGGTTGGGACGGGGCTGATCGGCACGTCAGTGGCGCTGGCGCTGCGTGAGCTCCGCGTTAGCGTGTGGCTAGCCGACCGCGACCCCGCCGCAGCCCGGCTCGCGGCCGACCTCGGTGCCGGGCTGCCCCTGCCGGACGACGGAGTGCCCGGCGGGCCGGCCGACGTAGCCGTGCTGGCCGTCCCGCCGACGGCGGTCGCGGGTGAGCTGCACGCAGCTCAGGCCCGCCACCTGGCCCGTTGTTACACCGACGTGGCAAGCGTCAAGGAGCTGCCGCTCGCCGGAGCACGAGCACTTGGCTGCGACCTGACCACCTACGTTCCCGGTCATCCACTATCGGGTCGAGAGCGGTCGGGTCCGGCGGCCGCGAGGGCAGACCTGTTCGTCGGCCGTCCCTGGGTGCTTTGCCCGCAGCCAGGTAACGATGAGGAAACCATTTTTCTGGTAACGGGGCTGGCGCAGGCCTGTGGTGCCGTTCCCGTCTCGGCCGGGGCGGCTGAGCACGACCAGTGGGTGGCGCTGGTGTCGCACGCACCGCACGTAGTCGCCGCGGCGATGGCAGCCAGGCTCGAGCAGGCCCCTGGGAACGCGCTCGCGCTGGCCGGTCAGGGGCTACGAGACGTCACCCGGATCGCGGCCTCTGGCGCGAGCATGTGGCTGCAGATCCTGACCGCCAATGCGGGCCCGGCCGGCGCGGTCCTCCGCGCGGTCGCCGCGGACCTGGCCGAGGCCGCTGACGCGCTGGACTGCCTGGCAGCGGGCGACGATGGGGCTGCGAAGCAGCTAGCCGACCTGCTGGAACGAGGAATCGGCGGAGTCGGGCGCCTGCCAGGTAAGCACGGCGGGCCGGCCAGGGGCTTCGCGCCCGTGCAGGTCGTCATCCCGGACCAGCCCGGCGAACTGGCGCGGCTGTTTCAAGCGGCTGGCGCGGCGGGCATCAACATCGAGGACATCACCATTGAGCACTCGCCAGGCCTGCCGGTAGGCGTCGCCGAGCTGCGGGTCCGGCCCGAGGAAGTCGCCCGGCTGTCTGAGGCGCTGGAGGCCAGCGGCTGGCCAGTTCGCCGGTAACCTTGCCTGGTGACTGAATCAGCTGCCTGGGTGATATCTACCGGTGTGAAGGAAATGCAGCGCTATGCCGGGCAGCCTGGCCCGGTGATCGCCATGGATGGTCCGGCCGGCTCTGGCAAGTCGACAGTGGCCCGCCGGGTCGCGGCCGAGCTTGGCCTTCGGTACCTGGACACTGGCGCGATGTACCGGGCGCTGACCTGGTGGCTCCAGTACAACGCCGTGGACCTCACCGACACCGCGGCGGTCCTGGCGCGGGTTGCCGAGCCGCGAATCGCGGTCGGGACTGACCCTGCGGCCGCGCAGGTGACGGTGGACGGGCGCGACGTCGCGGCGGACATCAGGACCCGCGCGGTGTCTAACTCGGTGAGCACGGTGGCAGCGATCCCGCAGGTCCGCCGGCTGCTGATCGCCATGCAGCGCGACATCATCGCCTCCGCTGTCGCCGACGGCGCGGGGATCGTGGCTGAGGGCCGCGACATCGGCACGGTGGTCGCGCCTGACGCGGCGGTCAAGGTGTACCTCACTGCCAGCGAGGATGTCCGCGCGGAGCGGCGCTCCGCCGACCCGGCAGCCGACCCGACGGCCACGGTGGACATCACCAGGCGCGAGCAAGCGCTGCGGGATCAGCGCGACGCCGCCCAGATGGTTATGGCCGACGACGCGGTCAAGATCGACACCAGCGGGCTTGGCCCGGACGATGTCGTCAGGCGCGTGGTCGCGATGGCCAGGGAGCGGCAGGCGGTACCGCATGGCTGAGCCTGAGGAGAGCCAGCAGGCCGCCGATGTAACCGCGCCGGTCCTCGCGGTCGTCGGCAGGCCGAACGTCGGCAAGTCCACTCTGGTGAACCGGATTCTGGGCAGCAGGCAAGCGGTGGTAGAGGACACGCCTGGCGTAACCAGGGACCGGGTCAGCTATGACGCGACGTGGCGCGGCCGCGCGTTCACGCTGGTGGACACCGGTGGCTGGGAGCCGTCGGCGGAAGGTACCGTGGCGCTCGCCGCACGGGTGGCGGCGCAGGCGCGAATCGCGGTAGACGCAGCCGATGCCGTGCTATTCGTCGTGGACGCAGTCGTCGGCATCACCGACGCGGACGCAGCGGTAGCCGCAGTGCTTCGGCGCTCAAAAAAGCCCGTCGTGCTGGCTGCCAACAAGGTCGACGACGCACCGGGGGAGCCGGACGTCCACGCACTCTGGTCGCTCGGCCTGGGCGAGCCAATACCGGTGAGCGCACTGCACGGCCGGGGGAGCGGCGACCTTCTGGACTCGGTTCTGGGCGCGCTGCCGGAGGCTCCCGCCGAGCGGTACGAGACTGAGGAGGGCCCGCGGCGGGTAGCGCTCATCGGCAGGCCGAACGTCGGCAAGTCCAGCTTGCTCAACAAGCTCGCCGGGACAGAGCGAGTGCTCGTCGATGACGTGGCAGGCACTACCAGGGACCCAGTCGATGAACTCATCGACCTCGCCGGCAAGACCTGGCGGTTCGTCGACACCGCAGGCATCAGGCGACGCGTCAGGGAAAACCAGGGGGCCGACTTCTTCGCCGCGCTGCGTACCGAGCGGGCTCTGGAGCGGGCTGAAGTGGCCGTCGTGCTCGTCGACGCTAGCCAGCCGCTCGCCGATCAGGATCTGCGGATCATGTCCATGGTGATCGAGGCCGGCCGGGCCCTGGTCATCGCATACAACAAGTGGGACCTGGTCGACGCTGACCGCAGGGAGTTCCTGGATAAAGAAATAGACCGGCAGCTGCACAACGCCCGCTGGGCGCCGCGAGTGAACGTGTCGGCTAAGACCGGCTGGCACGTAGACCGGCTGGTGCCGGCTCTGGAACAGGCACTGGACGGCTGGGAGACCAGGGTCCAGACCGGACGACTGAACGCCTGGCTGACGGCGCTGATCGCGGCGACGCCGCCGCCGGTACGGGGCGGCAAGCAGCCGAAAATCATCTTCGCGACGCAGGCTGGCATAAGGCCGCCGCATTTCGTGCTGTTCACGAGCGGTTTCCTGGAGGCGGGCTACCGGCGCTTCATCGAGCGCAAGCTGAGGGAAGAGTTCGGCTTCGCCGGCACGCCGGTGCACGTGACTATGCGCCTGCGGGAAAAGCGGCACGGCCGGGCTGAGTCTGCCCGGCATCCAGCCGAAAGCCGGCAGGCCCGCAGCGGCGCCGCGCGTCGCAGTCCCGGCCGCGGCTAGCGAGGCCCGGCTAGCGAGGCCCGAATAAGCAGGCCCGAAAAAGCAAGCACAGCTAACCTGCAGCGATCTGCCTGGCAGGCTCGGCGGCGGTGCCGAGCCAGAACCAGACAGTAGTGCCGTTGTCGTCTCGCAGGTAACCCCACTGGTCCGAGAGCGTTTGCACGAGGAAGAGCCCGTGACCGTCGGATGCGTACACATCACTGCGGACCGCTGGAGCACTGAGGTCTGATCCGGCATCGGCCACTTCGACCCGCACGCCGCCTGCCGACTCCGAGATCTGCACGGTGATAGTGCCTGCGGCGCAGTGCGACGCGCTGTGCATCACGGCGTTCGTGACCAGTTCAGAGGTGAGCAGGACGACGTCATCGATGCCGGGATGTAAATCGCCGAGCGCCTTAGCGACAAACGCGCGTGCTTCCCTGACGTGCTCCGGGCGGCCAGGGATCGTGAGAGTGCCCAGGACTGCCGCTCCTGCCATCCCGGCTGCCCCCTCCCGCGCGGTGCCCCGGAACTTTCAGCCCAAGAACGCCTTATCAGCCATTTCACAACATTGGCGCGTGGCCGCAGGCCGAAGAAGACGGCGCGGACAACACGGCTGTCGGCTCAATAATGGTGTGACGATGCATGGCGCGCAAGTGCATGGCTCAAATCGCGGCCGCGAAATCTCAGATGGGATCTCACGACGGCAGCCGATTCGTGTACCGTTGATCATCAGTCAATCGACAGGCGGCCAATCTGCATTCTGGTGCAGGTTGCGCTATCAGCTTCGCGGCGGAGGGGCGAGCGCCAGTGTCAGTCGGCCCGACCGTTAGGCGCCGTCGGCTCGGTAGCGAGTTAAGGCGGCTGCGGGAGTCGCAGTCAATCAAGCTCGAAGAGGTCGCCGAACGTCTGGGCCTGGCGCCCTCAACCCTCTCTCGGATCGAGACAGGTAAGGCACCGACGCGGACGGCCTACCTCAACGCGATGTTTGAGTTTTATGGCGTCGATGATCCGGGTCAGCGCCATGTGCTGCTGGAGATGGCCAGAGAGGGCCACCGCAAGGGCTGGTGGGCAGTGTGGGACGGGGTACTGCCTACCGGCTTCGGCATCTACGTCGGTCTGGAGGCCGAGGCCGCGTCACTTCGCGTCTACGAGGCGCAGGTGGTGCACGGCCTGCTGCAGACAGAGGACTATGCGCGCGCAGTGATGTCGACGGTCCGGCGGCGACAGACTCCAGAGGAGATCGACCAGCTGGTCAAGCTCCGAATGCAGCGGCAGGATGTACTGCGGCGTCCGGATTCGCTGGAGCTTTGGATCATTCTTGATGAATCCGTGCTGCGGCGGATGGCCAGTTCTTCTAAAGTCATGCGCGAGCAACTTGACCATCTCTATGAAGCGAGCCAATGGCCGAATGTAACCTTGCAAGTGCTGGCATTCGGCAGCGGCCTGCACCCGGGCCTCGGTGGCTCATTCGCCATTATTGAGTTTCCTGAGCGTTTCGACCCGGATGTTGTCTATACCGAAGGGGTGACAGGTCAGGCGTACATCGAGGAGCGTGACCGGGAGGTGCGGGCTCGTGCCGAGGCATTCGACCTTCTCCGTGCGGCTGCCCTGCCACCAGGCGACTCTGCGCTACTCATCAGAGCCATTTCCGAGGGAGCCGAAGAACCCAGCTGAAAGGAATCCCCGCATGTCCGATTACGACCTTGCCAGTGCAGCGTGGCTCACTAGCCGCGCGTGCAACAACTCGGCCTGCGTCCAGGTCGCCCACCTGCCGGGCGGCATGGTGGCTCTCAGGGATGGGAAGGACATTGCCAAGCCGGCTCACGTGTTCGACAGCGAGGAGTGGGCTGCGTTCGTTACCGGCGTCAAGGCCGGCGAGTTCGACTTGCCGGCGAGCTAACCCGGGCGGGGCAGAGTAGCGGCTTGGCGGGGCTGGTAACGGCCCCGCCAAGCCGCAAGTGCATGACGGCTGGCCGGCATCCTCAGTTCTGGTCGGGTTGCGGGTGCTCGATAGCACCGGGATCGGCTAGCCCCGGATCAATGAGCGGCTGGGCGAACACGTGCCCGAGCGGTTCCGGTCCGACGTACTGCTGGCAGCGGCAGCCGTCCTCAGCGCACCCGCCGGTGCGGGGATTGTGAAAGCTCAGGTGGTGGCCGCAACCGCAGATGGGCTGCGGCTCTGGCGGTGGCCTGAGCGCGGCGCCCTTCTTCTCCGCCAGTTCAGCTTTTGCCGCGATGATCCGCAGGCGCCTGGCGTGATTGCGCTGCATCGCACCGCCGACCATCGGGGGGACGATGAAGATAAGCCACCAGTAGCTCAGGAGGTCGTGCACGGGGCCATCTTCCCTCAGCGAACCCGCAACGCCAAACTCAAACTCAGCGCAGGCTGCTGCGCTTCACGGTGCCGTTCACTTCGCTTACTCCAGTTCCGCGAGCAAGGTACGGATGAAACTGGTGGTTTGTTCTGGCGTACACGCCGACGCGCTGATGCGATCCATTGCTTCGATGTAGCGCTCGACGTCTGGGCGCTTGTCCAGGTACAGAGCGCTGGTGAGCTGCTCCACGTAAACGACGTCAGGCAGGTCATCGGCAGCGAATCGGAGAATGCTGAAGCTGCCCGGCGCTACATGCGAAGCGCCGGTGAGGAACGGCGATATCTGGATCGTGAGCCCGGGACGGTCGGAGATCTCCAGCAGATAGTCAAGCTGCGGGCGCAGCACGCGGGGACAGCCCATTGAGCGTCGCAGCGCAACCTCGTCGATGATGGCCCAGAGTCTGAGGCTGCCGACCGCGAATCGCCGCTGCCGCTCCTTGCGCAGGAAGACCAGCCGGTCCGTTTCCTCGCGCGAGTACTGGAAATTCCGGATGACCGCAGCGGCGTAGTCCTCGGTCTGCAGCAGCCCGGGCACGAACTGGCTGTCGAAGCTACGGATGGACTGGGCGGATTCCTCCAGGCCGAGGTAGGACTGAAACCATGCGGGCAGCACGTCCTGGTACCGGTGCCACCAGCCGGGCTGGTTGGCCTGGCTGGCTAACGTCAGCAGTTGCTCGCGCTCGGCTGAGTCGGTG
>Ga0335072_10015735_pt1 | contig 10728 bp, 11 predicted proteins | sample Lox_Sample_21_FD_206725 | JGI IMG/M metagenome (GOLD analysis project Ga0335072, IMG submission 206725) | Soil microbial communities from Loxahatchee National Wildlife Refuge, Florida, United States - Lox_Sample_2.1 | ecosystem: Environmental > Terrestrial > Soil > Wetlands | place: USA... | reverse complement strand
GTAATCGAAGGTAGGCTGATTGAGCTCCGGTGCGCGGAAGTGCTCGTAAAGCATGACCAGCCGGGTGGGATCGCGGAACGGAAGCGGACGCAGCAGCACGGAGCGCACGACCGTGAAGAGCGACGTGCTGGCGCCGATGCAGAGCGCGATGACGCCGATTGCAACGAGCGAGAAGGCGGGCGTGCGGCGCAGCGTGCGAAAGCCATAGCGCAGATCGCGCCCGAGTGTTTCAAGGCCGTTCCAGCTCCAGGTGGCCCGGGTCTGATCGCGCAGCAGCGCGGGATTGCCGAAGCTGCGCAGCGCCGCTGAGCGGGCTTCGCCGGCGCTCATGCCCGCGGCCATGTTCTCTTCAATCTGGCGGTCGAGGTGAAAGCCCAGCTCGGCGTCGAGCTGCGCGCCGGCCTGCCCGCGCCTGAACAGCATGCGCACTTTGATGAGGAGTTGATGGAACCAGCCCATGTGGGCCTCCATGCGTTTTATGCTTCGCTCACGACCAGGTTGATGGCCGCCGAAAGCCGGCTCCAGTTGGCCGCTTCGGCATCCAGTTGTTTGCGCCCTGTGGTCGTCAGCGAATAGAACTTGGCCTGGCGGCCGGTTTCGCTCTCCGCCCATCTGGCTTTGATCCAGCCCTGCTGCACCTGGAGCACCTCACCGGAAACCTGCTGGATGCGCTTGGCGATGGCCCAGCCGTGCATCGCTTCGAGCGAGATGGTTTTGAGAATCAGCAGATCGAGCGTGCCCCGGACGAGATCGTTCGGCTTTCCCATACCTAGATTATCTACAATCACGATATGTAGACCGTCAAGGTATCGGCGTGGATTTGTGACGAATGGCAGCCTTTGAGCGGATAAAAACCGCATCCCGCACAGCCTCTGGATGTCTTGACTTTCGTTGATTCGGGTGTATGCTCCACTCGCGGGGGTTATTGCCGGTATGGGGAATGCGCCGATTCGGGTGATTACCGTGGAGCGGGAGTACGGATCGCGCGGCGGAGAGTTTGCCCACGATCTCGCCCAGCGGCTCGGATGGAGGCTGCTGGATTCGGAGCTGGTGGCCGGCGCCGCGCGCATGGCCGGGGTTGACCCCAAGCTCGCCGAGCGGTTCGACGAACGGCTGGACCCGTGGTACTACCGCTACGGCAAGCTCTTTTTTCAGGATTCTTCCTATTCCATGCTCAGCAACTCGGAAGACCTGCTCTTTGACTCCGAGCGGATGCTGACGCTCATCCGGCAGGAGATCCTGGACGCAGCCCGGCAAGGCAACTGCGTGCTGGTGGGGCGCGGCGCGGCCTGCGCACTGGCCGGGCAGCCGGGATGCTTTCACATCTTTGTCTATGCCACCATGCGCGCCAAGCGCGAGTGGTTCGCCAGGGCTTTTCCACGGCAGGCCGAAAACGCCGAGCAGCATCTGGCGGCCTTTGACAAGCGGCGCGCCGCGGTCATTCGCAGGTTCTATCAGCAGGAGTGGTGCGCGCGCGGAATGTATCACATGCTGCTCAACTCGTGCATCGGCATTGACTCGATGATTGCCGCCGTGCAGTGCGCCGCCGGGCTCGGCGTGCCAGAGACGGTGAGCGCGCCCGGAAGCTGTCCGGACGAGCTGAGTCCACAGGAGTTGAGTCGCCAGGAATCGAGTCCCCACGAGTCGAGTCCCCACGAGTCGAGTCCTGACCCGATGCAGGGCGGCTCGGCCACGCTGTAGCGCCAGCGAAGCCTAAACCGCAATCCGCGGAACACGCGGCGCAATGCGCGTGAAAATCTCCCAGGGAATGGTGCCCGCCGCACGGGCGTGGTCAAAAGCAGTGATGGCCGCAGCCGGACCGGCCTGCGTTCCCAAGTCTTGCATTTCCGGGCCTTGCCTTCCCATACCTTGTGTTCCCAGAATGACCACTTCATCCCCGGGCTTGACGCCTGGAATCCCGGTCACGTCGAGCACCGCCTGGTCCATGCTGACGCGGCCCACCAGCGGAGCCCGCTCGCCGCGCACCAGCAGGCTCAGGCGGTTGCCATGGCTGCGGGTAAGGCCGTCGCCGTAGCCCGCCGCGATGAGCGCAAGCTGCATCGGCTCTGAGGCAACAAAGGTTCCGTTGTAGCCGACCACCGTGCCCGGGGCAACCGAACGCAGGCTGACCACTTCGGTTGTCCAACGCAGCACCGGCTGAAGATGCGCGCGCGCAGCCGTGAGCGGTTCGGGCTGGGTAGATTCGAGGGTTGATTCGAAGTCCGGATCGAACTCCGGGACCAGCCCATAGAGCGCCAGGCCGGGACGAAGCATGGTCTTCATGCCGTGGCGCGCGGCCAGGTCTGCAATCGCGCCGGTCTGGCCGGCAACCAGCGCCGCGGAGTTGCCCACGTTGAGCCACTCGCCAAACAGGCCGGCCGAAGAGATGCGGCTGAGCGTTTCGTCCAGTCGGCCAAGCTGCGCGGCGGTCACGCGGCCGTCGGCCTCGTCGGCGGCGAACAGATGGGTCATGACCCCTTCGAGCCGCAGAGGCGAAGCCGGCAAAAGCCGGGCGAGGATGGCCGGCAGGGTCTCCGGGCTCGTGCCCTGGCGGCTCATGCCGGTGTCAATCTCCAGATGAACGGGCAGCGCTCCCGGATCGAGCCCGGCTGCGCGCGCAGCCGCTTCGAGCTCGTCGATGTGCCAGGCATCCCAGACCACGGGCGTGAGCCGGTGCTCGATGAGCGCCGCAGCCTGGCCGGGAAAGACGCCGGCGATGACCAGGATGTTTACCGAAGGGCAGAGCGCGCGGGCGGCCACGCCCTCTTCCACGCTGGTAACCCCCAGCCACCGTGCGCCGCCGCGAACCGCGGCCGGTGCGCAGTGCGCCAGCGAGTGGCCGTAGGCGTCAGCCTTGACAATGGCCAGCAGCTCGGCCTGCGGCGCGACGAGCGAAGCCAGAAAGCGGAAGTTTTCTTCGAGGGCGCGGGTGCGGATTTCGACCCGGCAGGGGCGGGTTTGCATGGGACTTTCCAAGCCTTAGTTTACGGTATCGATCGGAAATTGTGGCCGCCCGGTTACCCGGTCTGAACCAGCTTTTGCAGAATCACGGCTTCGTTGTGCTGTTCATCGCGCGCGGCAAAGAGCAGAGTCACCGGCCCTTTGGCTGCTTTCTCTCTGAGCAGCTCGAGCTGTTCACTGCGGGACTTCAGCTCGTCCATGTAGCGTGACTGGAACTCGGGCCATTTGGCCGGATCGTGAGCAAACCACTTGCGGAGCTCGTTGGAAGGAGCCACCTCTTTGAGCCAGAGGTCGACTTTGGCTTTTTCCCGCGTCAGGCCGCGCGGCCAGAGCCGGTCCACAAGAATGCGAAAGCCATCGGAGGTTTCCGGCTCCGCGTACACCCGCTTGATGCCGATCCGGCTGATAGAGCCCCGTTTGCTTTTGACCGCCATGTCAGCCCACCTCCGTTCACCGGGATGCTTCAGGCGCCGTCCCGCCCGATGACAGCAGCGCGAAGGCCACGATGGTCTCGTCCCGCGATCCCATCTCTTCGAGGATCTCGGCTTCGAGCTCGTGCGGAACCGGCATCTCGCAGGCTGCGATCTGTTCGTCCGCTGCGCCGGCAAAGCAGAGTTCGCAATGGCCGAGCGGCTCGGTATCGTCTGCGCCCGCCATGCGGACCGGCGGCCCGAAGACGCGGCAGGTCATGGGACGCCATGCATAGACGCCGCAGAGGCCGGTAGCCGGATCGAGCGCCGGACACACCGCATCGTTGGCATAGGCTTCGAATCGTTCCTGCTCTTCTTCGCCCGTGCCCAGCACGCCGGTAGCCGGGTCGCCCGGAAAATCCGCCGCGTATTGCGCCAGCCACTGGCGCGCGCGGCCTTCGATGGCCTCCGCCGACGACGGCTCAGCCGCGCGCAGCGCCTGCATGCCGGCGCGCAGCCGCTCGGCATCGAGCGCGTTGATGGCAAATACGCCGCTGCAACACTGCGTGCAGCCCGGCCGGCAGACCAGCCACGGCCCCGCCCGCCGCGCAGCCTCAGCCAGCGAGACATCGACAATCTGGACCAGGTCGGAATCGCGCGCCGGCAGGTGCATGCGTGCATCATAAACGGACCGGATGCCGCCTGACCTGGCGCGCAGCCGGCGCGTTTGCGGTTTCGAATCGTGCTATAACGGGCACGAGGTCTTGCGTGCTTTATCTGGAGCAGACGCCGGCCCTTACTGGGTCCACCAAAAACTTTCCGATTTTTCCAGGAAGTGTTTCCCCCGGTGAACGAGGATAGAGCAGTGCGGATGCTTCTGCGGCAGAGGAGGCAGAGGAGGTCGAATGGCAAATTCAACCATTATGCCCGCCATGCGGTATCGCGACGCGAGGGCGGCAATCGAGTGGCTGTGCGCGGTGCTGGGCTTTGCGAAGCACGCGGCGTATGAAGCGCCTGACGGAAAGATCATGCATGCCGAGCTGACCCTGGGCGGCGGCATGATGATGTTGGGCGAGGCGCGGGACGACGAGTTCGGGCGCGGCTTCAGGACGCCCGGCGAACTGGGCGGGCTGGAGACCCGCAGCGCCTACATTGTGGTGGACGACGCCGACGCCGCGTTTGCACGCGCCCAGGCAGCGGGAGCCACGGTCATCCGTCCGCTCAAGGACACCGATTACGGCAGCCGCGAGTTTGCCGTGAAAGATCCGGAAGGGAACTCCTGGAGCGTGGGCACCTACGATCCGTGGAAGGCGAATGCGTAAGAGCCTCCCTGTCCCGGATACCGGTTTCGATTGGTTTCCGCTGGTTCCGCCGCGCAATCTGGCTGCGATATAGTTCTTGCGTAGTTCAAAGCGAGGTTCCCCTTGAAGCTCTTTGCGCTGGCAGGTTCGGTTGCTGTGGTGTGTCTGGCGGTTCCCGCCGTGTACGGTCAGGGCCGTCTGCTCGTGGATCAGAAGGGTGACCGCAGCCTGGCGATCGTCGATCCCGCGGCGGGCAAGGTGATTGCCGATGTGGCTGAAAACGGCATCACCGGCCACGAAGTTGCCGCGTCGCCTGATGGCAAGCTGGCCTTTGTGCCCATCTACGGCAACTCCGGCGTGGGCAAGCCGGGCACTGACGGGCGCAACATCGTGGTCATCGATGTGGCCGCGCACAAGATCGTCGGCAATATCCAGTTCGACCACGGCGTGCGGCCGCACTGCGCGGTCTTCGGGCCCGACGGAACCCTCTATGTGACCACCGAGCTGGACAAGTCCATCACCATCATCGACCCGAAGACATTCAAGATTATTGGCTCGATTCCGACCGGTCAGGAACAGAGCCACATGTTCACCATCTCCCACGACGGGCTGCGCGGTTACACAGCCAACGTGGGCCCGGGCACAGTCTCGGTGCTCGACATCAAAGCCCGCAAGGTGCTCAAGATCATTCCCATCTCCGGCAACACGCAGCGCATTTCCATCTCCCCTGATGACAAGTGGGTGTTCACCGCTGACCAGACCAAGCCGCAGATGGCGGTCATCGACACGGCAACCGATACCGTGAAGACCTGGGTGCCCATCGACGGCCTCGGCTACGGCAGCACCGTTACGCCCGATGGCCGCTACATGCTGGTCGCCGTCCCTGATGCGAATAAGGTGGACGTGGTCGATGTGGCCTCGATGAAGATGGTGCAATCGATCCCCGTGGGCACTGACCCGCAGGAGGTGCTGGTGCGGCCTAACGGCAAAACCGCGTACGTCTCGTGCGTCGGCAGCAATCAGGTGGATGCCATCGATCTGACCGACTGGAAGGTGACAAAACAGATTGCCACCGGCAAAGGCACCGACGGCCTGGGGTGGGCGCGCGGCGAGTGAGGCTGCTCTGGTGCTGGCGATGCAAGGCCGAAATGCCGATGCTCGACGAAGATGAGTTCGCCGAGGTTGCTTCTCTGTTCCGCGAAGGAATAAGGGCGACAAAAGAATTTCGTGAGCGTTGGGGCCTCCCGCTCGAAGAGGTCCCAAAGAGAGAACTTCTGCGGCCGATGTTGGATCGCTACGAGCGGCTTACCGGCTACAAAGAAACCAATCCAGATGCAGTATGGCATCACCGGCTTTCACTTTACGGACCGCCATGCAAGAGGTGCGCCAAACCACTGCGGACTCCGCGAGCAAAACTTTGCGGAAGCTGCATGTTTCCGGCTGGTGAGTAATTTGCTTTGCGTAGCGCGCTGCTAACCGCAGGTCCTTCGGCTCCGCAGACCCAAAAGCGCGGTCTGCTCCGCTCAGGATGACAGCCTGTTGTTTGACTTGAAGATTTAGATAGAAACCATCACCCGATCGCCTGATCCCAGTTCTCAAGCGCGCCTTTGAATTCGAGCATGAACTTGCCCCCGTCGGCGCCGTCGATTACGCGGTGGTCCAGGCCGAGGCAGTAGTACTGCATGGACCGGATGGCGATCGTATCGTTGCCTTCGGCGTCGGTGAGCACCACCGGCTCCTTGCGCAGACCGCCGATGGCCAGGATCGCCGACTCCGGCTGGTTGATGATCGGCGTGCCGAACTCGCCGCCGAAGACGCCGGAGTTCGTGAGCGTAAACGTTGACCCGGTGGCTTCGTCGGGATTGAGCTTCTTGTTGCGCGCGCGCAGCGCAAGGTCGTTGATGGCGCGGGCCAGGTCCACAAAGCTGCGCCGCTGCGCCTCGCGGATGACGGGCACAATCAGTCCGCCCTCCAGCGCGACGGCAATACCCAGATGAATGCTGCCGTGATAGTGGATGTTGCCGTCGATCAGCGACGAGTTGACGATAGGGAATTTCTGGAGCGCCCGTACGGCCGCCGCGGCGATGAACGGCATGTAAGTGAGCTTGACGCCGTTGCGCTGCTCAAAGCCGGCGCGTTCGCGTTCGCGCAGGCGGGCCACGCGCGTCATGTCCACGCGATAGACGGTGTGCGCGTGCGGGCTGATCGCCAGGCTCTCCACCATGCGCTGGCCAATGATGGCACGCATGCGCGACATGGGAACCACCCGGTCGCCGGCCGCCGTTTGCGGCATGGCCGCCGGCCGTGACGCTGATGCCGGCTGGCTCATGTAGCGCAGAATGTCTTCCTTGGTGATGCGGCCTTCCGACCCGGTGCCGGGAACACGGCTGAGATCGATGGCGTGCTCTCTGGCGATGCGGCGCACCAGCGGCGAGGAGCGAAGCTTCTGCGGCGCCTGTGGCGCGGCTAAAGGCGCAGCCTGAGACGTATCTTGAGACGTAGCCCGAGACGTTTCCTGAGACGCGGCCGCCGCCTGCGTGGGAGCCCCGCCCCCGATGATCGCTACCACCGTGTTGATGTGGACCGTTTCGCCTTCCTGGAACCGGATCTCGGTAAGCGTGCCGCTGGCCGGCGAGGGAATCTCGGCGTCGACCTTGTCAGTAGAGATTTCAAACAGCGGCTCGTCATTTTCCACAGCATCGCCGGGCTTTTTGAGCCACTTGGTGATGGTGCCCTCAAAGATCGACTCGCCCATCTGCGGCATCACCACCTCGGTACCGCCGGAAGCCTGCGGCGACGCGACGGCCTGCGGTGTCGACGCCGGCTGGCTGTCGCCGATCACCCCAACCACGGCGTTGATCTCCACGGTTGCGCCTTCATGAGCCCTGATCTCGATCAGTGTGCCGCTCACCGGCGAGGGAATCTCGGCATCGACCTTGTCGGTAGAGATTTCAAACAGCGGCTCGTCTTTTTCCACGCGGTCGCCCGGCTGCTTGAGCCACTTGGTGATGGTGCCCTCAAAGATCGACTCACCCATCTGCGGCATGATCACATCGGTCGGCATCAATCCCTCTTTCCAGCCGGATTATAAATTGCGCCCCGCAGACCAGCGCAGACCGGCGCGGACGAGCGATGACCGATGATGACCGGCGATCTCCTCGCAGCGACTCAGGCCCGCATCGATTCCTCCGCTTTCATCAGCGCTGAAGCCGCGCCTCGATCCTTCACAAAGCCTGCCGCCGCATGCCCGATCGTGTTGAAGCTGCATGCGCGCCACAATTCAGGCGCGGACCGGGCGCTCGTGCCTGTGCCGCAACCGCTCGATAGCCGGCGGAATCTCGAGCGGCGTGTCTTCAGCCGGAAACTCCGGCGCCGCGGCGGGATTCTCGACCGCTGCAACCGGCTCATCGAAGACCTCACCAAAGTGCTCCGCGGCTTGCTTCGCCACAGCCTCCAGTGTGGGCAGCGCCGCCGGCTGCGCCATCTCCTTTTCAAGGCTGGTGACCGGACGGTCGGTGATGCCGCAGGGGTTGATGAGCCGAAAGTCGCTCAGGTCTGTGGTGACGTTAAAGGCGAAGCCGTGCGAAGTAACGCCGCGAGCCACGTGAATGCCGATAGCGCCGATCTTGCGCCCCTGCGCCGACTGCGGCGCGGCGCAGCTCAAGTCCAGTGCCGCGCCATCCACAGACCGCAAGCCGCACCAGACCCCGGTAAGCTTGCAGATGCGTCCGGCCGCAACCCCGTAATCGCCACAGACGCGAATGAGCGCCTCTTCCATCAGCCGGACGAAGTCGACCGGGCCCAGGCGCGCGCCGGTGGCCGGGTTGCGCAGGCTGCGCAGGTCAAAGATGGGGTAGCCCACCAGTTGACCGGGGCCGTGATAGGTTACGTCGCCGCCGCGGTTGATCTCGTGTAGCGTCACGCCGCGGCTGGTCAGCAGCTCGTCAGAGGCCAGCACGTTGGCGCGGCTGGCGTTGCGGCCAAGGGTCAGCACCGGCGGGTGTTCAAGTAGCAACAGCGTGTTGCCGATGCGATCCTGCTGGCGGAGCGCAACCAGCTCCTCCTGCAGCCGCAGGGCCTCACCGTAATCCACGCGGCCGAGATAGAGGTACTGGATCATCGCCTGACTTGATTCTAGTTCTCAACCCTGGCCTGGAAGAGGCCGCTGAAGGCGCTGCGGACGCGCAGAAAGACCAGAATCCACAGGGCAGAGACGACCGCGGCAATGGGCAAACCGCTGGGCGCCATGAAGATATGGGTCAGATCAATGTTGACAATCACCGGGACCAGCAGCGCCAGACCCAGCGGAACGTACCGGTTGATCAGCAACAGGATGGCGGGCACCACCTGGAAGATTCCAACCACAAAGATGTAGTGCGAGTTGAAGAGCGCGTGGCTGAAGTCGGCGAACGGCCCGGGCGGCAGCGGTGGCGCGGGCATGAACTGCAGGTAGATGTTCAGGCCGAAAACCAGGAACACAACGCCCAGCAGGTAGCGGGCAATGGCGGCGGCAATCTTCATGAGTCACTCCCCGAGCAGGGCCGGCAGTGAACTGCTCCCGAACCAAATGGATTGCCGGCGATCCGCTTCCGATTCAAATGATTCGCCCCATTCGGCGGGACGGCCCGCAAGCTCGATGCCGGGCGGCGTTTTCCTCAAGAACAAGCCGCCCGGCACGATCTTCCCGTGTCGACGTGCCGTCGAGAGTGGGCATCGTCACCGCTTTAGTGGCCGTGGTGGAACAGTCCCAGCACAAGCTCGAGCAGGAAGCTCATATAGACGCGCAGCGATTCCATGTTCGTGGCCAGGGCAAAGGTGCCCAGGTAAAGGAAAGCGTAGAACGAGCCCGGCGACCGGTCGTGCCAGCGTAAAAGCGGTTCAGAGATGGGCTGGCGCAGCAGCGGCCGCGAAAAGATGTACACGGCCAGGACGCCGATAACCTCGCCCGCCAGAATGTCGGTGGGATAGTGAAGGCCGAGATAGATGCGCGGCAGACAGACCACAAAGAAGGCAAAGCAGTAGGTGAGGATGCCGGCTCGCCACGAGATCAGGCAGACAATCGTGGCCAGGGCAAAGTAGAGCACCGCGTGGTCGCTGGGAAACGAGCTCCAGTGGATCAGCCCTGCCTGGCTGAAGCCGATCGGCGGGCGGAAATGGAGCGAGGGCACATCGATGGGCCGGGCCCGAAAGGGCAGCATCGCGACCAGCGCCCGTGCGCCGGAGATGGATACCAGTCCGGCAAAGGCGCCGGAAAGGATGATCTGGCGGTCGCGGAGGCGGTCGTTGCTGGGGCGGAACCAGGCCCACCATAGAATGGCGGTGATCACCCCGCCCCGCAGCAGGAAGTCATTGCTGACGAGGCAGATAAGGCGATCAAACGACGGCCATCGCTGAGCAAACTGATTAAAAAAACGCAGTGTGCTCGTATCGAATGTGTTGATCAGAAAGTGCTCCTGGGGAATGCGAAAGAAGGATACTCCATAATTTGACCTAGTCAAAAGATTCCCATCGGATTCAGCCGCGGTGTCCTCGGTACTGTGCCGCAGTCCTGTTCGGATGGCCGGAGCGATTTCGCGGTAGACTATTCACTGGCAGGAGGGCCGGGCGGTCGCTGCCGGGGATCCTTTGCGGGATCGCCGGGGGAGGAAAGTCCGAACTCCGCAGGGCAGTGTGCCGGATAACGTCCGGGACGCGGGCTTCAAGGCCCGTGGACGGCCAGTGCCACAGAAAAGATACCGCCCCGGGGATGCGAATCCACGGGGTAAGGGTGAAAAGGTGCGGTAAGAGCGCACCGCTCCGGCCGTAAGGCCGGGGGCAGGGTAAACCCCACACGGAGCAAGACCAAATAGGGAGGAAATACGCGGGCTAAGAGCCAGGCTCGCGTTCCATGCCGGCCCGGCGTGGTAAGGCGGCTCGGAACGGGGTCCCCAGCGACAGGTTTTCGTCGATGGGGTGCTCAATTGCCGAAACCTCCGGGTAGGTCGCTGATGAGTGTCCGCGGCAACGCGGCGCCTAGAGGAATGACCGCACTAGACAGAATTCGGCTTATAGGCATC
>Ga0335072_10015734_pt1 | contig 10728 bp, 8 predicted proteins | sample Lox_Sample_21_FD_206725 | JGI IMG/M metagenome (GOLD analysis project Ga0335072, IMG submission 206725) | Soil microbial communities from Loxahatchee National Wildlife Refuge, Florida, United States - Lox_Sample_2.1 | ecosystem: Environmental > Terrestrial > Soil > Wetlands | place: USA: Florida... | reverse complement strand
CGCACTGCCAGCCCATCGGCGGCGTCCTCGCGATCTGGCATGGCGATGTAGGTCCCGCGCTTCGGCCTGACGAGGACGAGGCCCTGCCCTTCGAGCACGCGGATGGCCTCCCGGACCGGTGTCCGGCTCACCCTCAGCTGCTGAGCGAGCTCCTCTTCGGGGACCTTCTCTCCCGGACGGAGCCTGCCCTGAATGATCGCATCTCTGATAGCGCGCACGACGTCATCCCGCAGCGTGTCCCGCTTCAGCGGCTTCAGGGCGGGGGGACTAGCGCCGTTACCCCAGCTAGCCTGCGCCGATGCTAGCTGCCTGCCTTGCACTGGCACCATCTACCTCAAATCCGTGACATGCCAAGGAGATCGGCAGCGCGCCGTACCGCAGCAGACCGGTGCCTCCGGTCTTGTCATGGTACCTACTAGGAGAAAATTGTCGTCAGCGGGCCCGGCAAAACCGATCAAACACACTGAGATGTAACATACAGAATTATTCACTCGGAATCTCGAATCGGCTCGAAAGGATCGCTGGGGTGCCGTCGAAGAGCTGGCCGTAATAGACGCACATGAGGTGGCCGTCATCCGCCGGAACCGTGCTCGGGTATCCAATGTCGCGGCTGCCGAGATTCGTGGCGATGATCATTTGACGCAGATCCCACGTGTTGCCCTCGTCGGATGAAACCGCCGCGCGGATTTCGAAGGGAAAATACCGGTAGCCGTAGCTGCACAGCAAGCGCCCATCAGCGAGGCGCAGCAAATGCGGCGGACATCCGACGATCCCTGTGTCCCTGACGGGCGCCCACGTCAAGCCACCATCGGCCGACCTCGTGCTGTGCAGGCGATCGGACCTCGACTCGCGCACCATCATGAACAGCGTCTGATCAGGCAGCACGATCAGCGCGGGCTCTTCGAAGGCCTTGCCGTGAGCCCGCGCGACCTCGATAGGAGGACTCCAGGTCCGGCCGCCGTCGGCTGAACGTACGACAAATACAATCTCGTATGCCGGGGCATCCGAGAGCGGCAGCACCAGCTGTCCGTCCGTCAGCCGGGCAGCACCTCGGATGCCATATCCGCCGCAGTAAGGAGCTGTGTCGATGCTTACCGTCTGCGACCAGGTCCTACCTCCATCGGCGGACCTGTGGACGAAGGCGGTGCCGCCGCCACGCACCCAGCGTTCCCCCGGATCGGCAGCCATGCCGTAGTACACCGAGGATTCGACGCTCGTCAGGAAGTCATCTGTGGCCGCCGCGGCGGCTTCGGGCGTGTACCAGCGAAACCTCCACTGGTTCAACAGCACCTCCTGTCCGCCGATAGCCGTCAGGCCCGCGCACTCGACGCCAGTCCAGTCATAGCCAGGTGCGGCCCGTAGGTCGCTCCACGTTCGACCGCCATCGGTGGACCGCATGGTCATGTTGCAGAAGCACGGATCGCTCAGCGGGTGATGCACGACATCGCGGCGGACAGACCGGCTGAAGACGACCAGAAGCTCTGGCTCGAGCCCGGGCAGCCGCACGCAATGCGGATGTGACGTGTAGAGGTGCCGGTGCGCGACCAGCACGTGATGGATGGGATCGAGCACTGGTCGAGTTGGCGACGCCACGGCACTCCTTCGCGGCGGAAATGCCTGGTCAGCCCTTGACACCGGCTCGGGCTACACCTTCGATGAAATAGCGTTGCAGGGCAAGGAATATCGCCAGGCTCGGAATGCATAGCAATGTCGCCGCTGCCATGGACGGCCCGTAGATATTGATTTGCGTGTAGTTCCCAGAGGCTGATGAGTACTGAGCTACGCCAACCGGCAGCGTGTACATGTTCTGCGAGAAGGTGATCAGCAGCGGCCACAGGTAGTTGTTCCAGTTCGCGGTGAACAAGATAATCGTCGAGGCGGTGATCGGGCCCCTGGCCAGGGGAAGCGCGACATGAATGAACATCTGCCACCGGCCGGCCCCATCGATTCTCGCAGCGTCCTCGAGTTCGTCCGGCAGCCCGAGGAAGAACTGCCGGAAGATATACACGCTGACGGCGTTGGCGACCAGCGGCAGTGTAATGGCTGCGTAGCTGTTAACCAGGCCTATCTTGAGGAATGCGATATACAGCGGGACAACCGCCAGATTGGCGGGAATCATGATGGAGGCAAGTATCAGGCCGAAGACCGCGTTGCGACCACGGAATTGGATCCTGGCCAGGGCGTAACCGGCGAGGGCGCCGACCATGACGCCGAGTAGCGTCCCGAGGAAGGACGTGATCAGGCTGTTCAGCATCCACCGCGAGACCGGTCCACGGAATACGAACCGGTAGTTATCGAGCACGAACGTCTGCGGCAGCCAGTGGATGTTGTTCGTCAGGATCTGCGCTGTAGGTTTGAAGGAAGTGCTGAGCATCCAGAGAAATGGCGCTGCCCATAGAATCGCCGCCAGCATGCCGATCAGCCAGCCGGGAAACCACGCCAGGCGCCGCCTGCGTCGTCCAGGGAGAACTCTCACCATCGCTTGTCCCGGAAGAGTAGACGGAAGATCATGGTGCCAATCACCGTCAAGACGAACAGCATGACGCCGATCGCCGAGGCATAGCCCAGCTGCAGCTGACCGATGCCCGCACTGTAGAGGTACTGCATCGCTGATGCAGACGAGTTCGCGGGACCGCCCGCAGTCATGACATTCACCTGGCTGAATATCTGGAAGGTCGAGATCATCTCAAGCGTGATCGCCAGGACGAAGGTGCGCCGCAGCAGCGGAAGGACAATCCTGCGCAGCGATCGCCAGGGACCCGCACCGTCAATCTTGGCCGCTTCGAGTATCTCGCCGTTGATTTCCTGCAGGCCCGCCAGGAACAGTACGAAGATCAGTCCGGTGTCCCACCATACGGTTGCGATGCTGACGCCGATCCACGACCAGTTCGTGCTCGTCAACCAGGGAATCGACGTATGCAGGTAGTGATTGATGATGCCGAACTGCGCATCGAGCATCCATACCCACACCAGGCCGATAACCGGCGCAGAAACCACATTCGACGCGTAAAACGACACGCGCGCGAAAAGGTGCCCAGGCCATCGCTGGTTGACATACAGCGCGAACACCAGACCGAGCAGGGTGACGACGGGAACTACCAGCACGACATAGCGGAGAGTATTGAGGAATGCCTGCCGGACCAGCGGATTGGACAACGCCGAGATGTAGTTATGCAGGCCAACCCACTGGGGCGCTCCGATAATGCTCCAGTTGGTGAACGACACGAGGACGCCGAATGCCAGCGGGAGGATCGTGAACACCAGGAACGGCAGCAGGAACGGGAGGGCGAACGAGTAGCCCTCGCCGGCCTGACGCAGCTCCGTTCGTGCGAGGCGACGTTGCGCCAGGGCAGGGAGTGCGACCATCTGCCACCTCCTGGCGAGGGTCCGGGGGCATCGCCAGCCATCGAGGCCGGCGATGCCCCCGGCCGGATTAACCCTGACTGCTGTCGGTGTTGAGGTCCGACTGCCACTTTGTGCAGACGGCTGTCATGAAAGCGGTCGGGCTCAGCTTGTGCTCGAGCACCGCCGATACTTCGTTGACGGCGAACGTACCGAGTGAGTAGTACTCGAAGTCGGCCGTGCTGAGAGTGGGCACCGAGGCAACATCCGCGAACGACATGCTGGTGATGAACGCCTGCCGGTACTTGGGCGCGAATCCAGCGGTCATGTAGTTGGGCATGTTCAGGATCGACTTGCGAGGCGAGACCCCGCGGCCACCAGTCGTCCACAGGAAACTGTGGTCGGATAGCCACTTGATCGCCTTCATGGTGGTCAGGTAACTGGCCTGATTCGCCTGCTTGTAGACCTCCAGTCCGTCGTCCTCGAAGAAGGTCGCAGGCTGGGTGCCGATTGTCGGCAGCGGGGCCGACTCCCAGTTCAGCTTCGCCTGGATGTTGCCCAGGATGGTCCACGGACCTTCCCACATGATCGCACCGGCGCCGGTGTCGAACGTGGTGTACGGCGCACTGATGTTCCGGCTGATTACCTTGTACTTGTCGAAGAGGCTGAGCAGCCAGTTCATCGCGGTGATGCCAGCTTGCCGGTTGATGCATGCGGTCTTCAGGTCGGGGCTGACCCGCTGGAAACCGTACTGTGCAGCGACAATGCCCCAGTACGTCGTCGCCAGGCCGGTTGTGTCACTCACCAGCCCCGACCTGGTGATCTGACCGTTCTTGCGGACGGTGAGGGCCTGCAGCCACTTGATGAATTCCGGGCCGTTCTTCGGCGGGTCTGCCGGATTCAGGCCCGCTGCCTTGGCCTCGGCGACGTTGATTTCCATGGCGAAGGACGACGAGTCCATCGGCAGCAGATAGAAGTTGTTCCCGCCAATAGCCGGGTACTCGGCATCCTTCAAGGAGGCCGGATTGAAGTCACTCAGATTGAAGCCCGCCTGCACCGCCAGCTTGTTCAGGGGGATGATCACTCCCTGCTTCGCCCAGAGCGCTTCCTGGCCTGCAGTCCCCCAGCCGAAGTTCGGAGCATTGCCGGTTGCCACGGCGGCGGTCAGCTTGGTGGTGTAGTTATTCGCGATCGTGGTCATCTTGATCTGCATATGCAGACCCTTGTCATTGTTGGCCTGGTTGAAATTCGCGATCATTTTCGCCCAGGTCTGCGCATCCGACGCGCTGAGCGTACTCCACATAGTGAGCACGGTGTTGCCGTGTGATGTCTGCGTCGCGGCAGGAGTAGACGAACACGCGCCTGCCGCTAGACCTAGGCAGACCGTTCCGACAATCAGGCCGGCAGGAACACGGCGCCGTGGCCGTGCCCGCGTTCGAAGCGAGTTCTTTGCCATGCGGTTTGCTCCTTTCGGGGGCTACCTGTTACGGGAGGCTGGCGCCTACCCTGGTACCTCACTTGGCTCCGGAGGAATCGCTGCCTCGGTCAGGCTGCCTGTCCGGCGCAGCATGTCCAGGGCCTTCTCGCGAAAGTGATCACGTACGTCCCTGGTTGGCGGGCGGCAGCGGCTCGAGCCAAGCCCAACGAGTTCCATGCACAGCTTGTCGAGGTAACCGTCGCCGCTGGTCCAGGTCTCCATCTCCTGCCACAGCTCCATGAACGGCATCGCGACCTCGACAAGCTCACGCTGCGCGGCGAAGTACTCACCGGCCTCGAGGAGCTGCCAGAGCCGCACGCCCCAGGCTGGCCGGTAGTTGCAGATATGGACCTCGATCGCGCTGGCGCCGAGCATGTGGCTCACCACAAAGCGCATCTGGTTGTCGATGATCATGAATCGGTTGGCGTACCTGGTAATGGTCTGCTCGAATTCCATGTTGCCCATATCTGGAGCTGACCATTTGAGGGCGACGACGTTGTCGATGTCAGCCAGGCGGTCAAGCAGAGCATGTGAGACATGCTGACTTGTCCAGAAGGTGTTGTAGATGATGAGACCCACGTCGGCCGCCCTGGCCGCCGCCAGCGCGTACTCGTAGAAATCCTCGCTAGTGTGCGCGAAATAAAATGGCGGCGATACTTGTATGAGATCGGCTCCTACTGCCTGAGCCGCCTTGGCAAGCCGGGTGAGCTCCAGAGTGCTGGTTGTCTGCGCGCCCATCGCCACGCTGATCCTGCCCCGGGCTTCCTGGACGACCGTCCTGGCAACCTCGACGCGCTCGTCGAAGGTCATGGTGCTGAAGTCGCCCGCCGCTCCGCCCGCCAGGAGCATCCCGTTGCCAGTGACAACACCCCCTTCGATCAGGAAGTTGACGTGTGACCTTAGTGCAGCGAAGTCGACAGAGAGATCGTCGTCCCGGAAGGGAGTGGGGACGGTCACGTAACAGCCGCCATAACGCCGGCGTGCCTCTGCTATATCCACAGCACCTCTCGACCCTGTAGTGCCGCCGTTCGACCGCTGCTCGGCGATGCCCGCTCTACCGCAACTGCGGCTCGGGCTGCCAATCTGTCCCAGCCGGATGTAATGTGTGTTGTATACATCACAACGTAATGAGGCGTCAAGATATCCGAAGTATGTAGATCAGCCAACTAGGACGCTGTTGACTGATCTACCGCTATGGTGGTGATTTGTCTGCTGGTGACCCGTCCAGCGCGCGCGGTCTCTGGCCGCGCCGCGGGGAAGGAGCCTCTATGGCAGACGTGGTCGACGTCGGCGCGACACGTCACTACACAGGCAGCTCAGGCGCAAAGAGCAGTAATTCTCAGCAGACCCGCCATTGTCGCCAAGATGTGGTGCTTGTATGATGTATACAACACTGGGCAGTCGACCTACTGGGTACCTAGAGGAGCCGGGTATGGAGTACGCCAAGAACGCAGCTCAGGTCACCATCTACGAGAACCCCGACCGGTTCGAGGCGCACACCTGCGTGACCCAGCTCGCCAACGGCGACGTACTGGTCACCTTCTGCGAAACGCGCGCGAAGAAGCACGAGGATTTCGACTCGGTCTACCTCGTCCGGTCGACCGATCGAGGCTGGACATTCGACCCGGCAACCAAGACGCCAGTCTGGCTGCAGAGCGAGCACTTCGGGTCAGACATACCCCTGATCACTCAGCTCTCTGACGGCCGGTTGCTGATGAACCATCTCGTCACGAGCTTTTACGGGCAGAAGGGCATCACCGAGGACATGGGATGGCAGTCCGAGGAAGGGCTGCTGCGTTTGTACAGCTGCGAGGGAACGTGGCTCAGCCAGTCAAGCGACAACGGCTTCACGTGGGGGCCGGGTTACAAGGCAAACTCTGAGCCGCTGCGATGGACGATGCCCGCCAATCCCGTACTCGAACTGCCCAACGGGACCCTGCTGATGGCCGTGCTCGGACAACTGCACACCCGGCGGGAGAGGAAGGACACCGAGCCGATCCGGTCGGTCCTGCTTCGCTCCGACGACGGCGGCGAGACCTGGGAGCATTGGTCCACGATCGCGTTCGACCCGGCAGGAATCATCTCCTTCGACGAGCCCGCTCTGGGCCGGACCGCTGATGGTGTTCTGGTCTGCATGATGCGGACGGAGCATCTGCCCCGAGGCCGGCACCAGCACATGTGGGTGGCGTACTCGCATGACGACGGCGAGTCCTGGAGCAGGCCGGAAGCGACGAACCTCTGGGGGTATCCGGCGGACCTGACGCTCCTGTCCGACGGCCGGATTCTGGCGACCTACGGATACCGTCGGGGAATGTACGGCGTGCGCGGCGTCATCTCTCCGGACGGTCTCAGCTGGGATGTCGCCAACGAATTCATCATCAGGGAGGGCAAGATCCCGCCCCAGTCGGCAACTCCGGATTTCTATCACATCGGATACCCGCACAGCGTCCAGCTCGATGACGGCACGATGTTCACCGTGGATCACGCTTTCACGGAGGAGCCGCCGTACATGCAGTATGTCGTGGGCGTGCACTGGGACCTGTGATCCTGCGCTACTGACCCGATTGGGCACGTGACGGTGAAGGTTACGCAAGTCGAGATTCGCCGGCTGCAACTAGACGCTAGCCCTTGGTACTTCGGCAATCCCATTCCGCCGGACGAACCGAGTGTGTGGGAATACCCCCTGGTGATAGTTAAGACAGACGAGGGGGTCGACGGTTACTCGATGGGATACGGCGCCAACGGCGAAGGCCAGCCGAATGCGCATGCCATCGCCGATACCTACGCGCTTGCGCTGATTGGCCGGGATCCGCTGCTCAGGGAGCAGATCTGGCAGGACATCAGGCGACGCAACCGGCACCTGTATGCGCATACCGACACCGTGCTCGGCATCCTCGACGTGGCGCTGTGGGACATTGCCGGCAAGGCCTGCGGGCTGCCGATCGCGGCGATGCTCGGGATCTGCCGGACCTCGATGCCCGCCTACCGCGTTGGCTCGTACTACCTGAGCACTCCGGAGATGGTCTACGAGGAGGCCAGGCGGCACAAGGACGCGGGCTTTCACGGCTGCAAGTTCAACATGTTCGCGGGTCCGCGGCTCGACATCCCGAGACTGCGGGCCGCCCGTGAGGCCGTCGGGGACGACTTCTACCTGATGCACGACGCATCCAGCTTTTACTCCTTTACCGATGCCATGATCGTCGGCCGGGCGCTGAGCGATCTGGGCTATCACTGGTTCGAGGAGCCGGTCTACGACCGTCAGGTACATATCCTGAGGCGGCTCTCCGCAGAGCTGGCGGTTCCGATCCTCGCTAGCGAGACCACCACACTGGCCGAGAAAGCGGAGTTCCTCCGGATCGGCGCGGTGGATCTGATGCGCGGCGATGTGATGAACTCCGGCGGCGTCACCGGCCTGCGCAAGGCCCTCGCGGCGTGCGAGCTGTTTGGTTACAACCTGGAGATACACACGGCCTCGTCGCCTCTCCTGGACGTGGCCAATCTGCACGTCGCCTGCTCGGTGACGAACTGCGAGCTACTCGAGACGCACCACGAGATGTTCCGCTTCGGCCTGCTGGGCAGGCCCCTCGAGCCGGACGCGGCCGGATACGTGCACCTGCCAATGGGGGCAGGGCTCGGCGTAGAACTCGACTGGGACTGGATCGATGATCACACGGTCGGGGTGGTCGGTTCCTGACCGCAGACCGAGGTAGGGCAAAGCGGCGCATGCAGATCTTCACTAATGTCGAATTCGGCGAGCGGCATCAGGAGCGGCTGATGGCTGACGCTGCTCCCGACGAGATCCATTTCGGAGATCCGGAACAGCTCAGCGCCGCCGACAGCGCTGCGTTGCTGCGCTCAGAAGTGGCCTTCGGCTCCTGCCCGCCCGAGCTGCTCGAATCGGCGAGCGAGCTCAGGTGGCTACAGCTCGACTCAGTCGGGTGCGATCAGTACCGCGGGCTGGACTGGGACCAGCTGAGCAAGCGCCTGACGGTCACGAACCTTCGCGGCTTCTTCGCTGTGCCGGTCGCGGAGACCGGGATCGCGAGCGCGCTCGCTCTCATGCGGGCCGTCGACCAGCTAATCGAGCTGCGGCAGCTCCGCACCTGGCGCTCAGTGGAGCTGCGGCCTCAGCTGCGCACGCTGGCCGGATCGCACGCGCTGGTCGCTGGCTACGGCGCCATCGGACAGGCGCTTAAGGCCAGGCTGGCGGCGTTCGGCTGTCTCGTCCAGACGTTCGGCTCGCTGTCATCGGCACCGGACCTGAGCACCCTTGCCGAGCTAGACGGAGCATTGCCGCGCGCCGACATACTCTTCCTCGCACTGCCGGAGACCGACCGCACGACGATGATGTTCGGAGCAGAGAGACTGAGCAGGCTGAAGCCGGGCGCGATCCTTGTCAACCTCGGCCGCGGGGGACTGGTCGATGAGGACGCTCTGCTGCGGCTGCTCGCCGATGGCCGGCTGGCTGGCGCCGCACTCGACGTGACGCGGGATGAGCCTCTCCCGCCGGAGAGCCCGCTGTGGGCTGCGCCGAATGTCATCCTCACCCAGCACACGGCGGGCGGGTCTGCGGGCGAGCTGGACGGCAAGGCGGACTTCTTCCTCGCCAACCTGGTGCGGTACCGGTCCGGGCTGCCGCTCTCAGCCGTCGTCGACTGGGCCAAGGGTTACTGAGGAGCCGACCATGACGCAGCCTGACCCCGCGCGCGTGCTGCGCCAGAGCGGCTGCGTTGATCGCCGCGTGGACATCTACCGGGACGAGTGGGGGATTCCGCACGTGCGCGCTCAGACCGTGCGCGATGCCTTCGCCGGGCAGGGTTACGCGCATGCCATGGACCGGCTCTGGCAGATGGACGCGAGCCGGATGCAGATGCAGGGCAGATGGGCCGAATGGGTCGGACCGCCGGGCCTCGAAGCGGACAAGCTGGCCAGGCGGCTGGGCGTGAGCGCGGCTTCGCAGCGCGACTACCAGGCCATGAGCCCGGACGCCAGGGCGATGGTCGAGTCCTACGCGGCGGGCGTGAATGCCTGCCTGAGCGCTCACCCGCTGCCTGCCGAGTACGGCCTGCTCCAGACTGCGCCGCAGCCCTGGGAGGGATGGCACTGCATCGCCGCCATGCGGCAGCGGGGTTACCTCATGGGCTCGCTGTGGTTCAAGCTCTGGCGCGCAGCAGCAGTCGGAGTAATCGACGCCGAGCACATCGCCAAGCTGCGCTACGACGACGGCGGCAGCGACCGCCTCTGCATACCGCCGGGCGCAGACGGTGTCAGATGGATGGCAAGCCTGGCTGACCTGCGCGAGCCGATCCGCGCGCTCGGGCTGCTGCCAGCCAGTGCCGAGGTCCAGGGCGGAAGCAACAACTGGGCCGTGGGACCGGCACGGACGACTACCGGCAGACCGCTGCTGGCCGGCGACCCGCATCGCGTGTTCGAGCTGCCAGGCATGTACGCCCAGCAACACCTTGCCTGCGACGAGTTCGATGCCATCGGCCTTTCGGTGCCGGGAGTGCCGGGCTTCCCGCACTTCGGGCACAACGCCAGCGTGGCGTGGTGCGTGACGCACGCATTCGCCGATATCCACGACCTGTACGTCGAGCAGTTTGACCCCGCGGACGCGAGCCGGTACCGCTACCGGGACGAGTGGCTGAGGGCCGCCACGACGACCGAGTACGTCGCGGTACGCGGGCACGCCGACGTCCCCGTTCCCGTATGCCGGACTGTCCACGGCCCGGTCGTCGCAGGGGATCCTGCGCTGGGTGCAGCCATCACGCTCAAGTCAGTGCAGTTCTCTGACGTGGACCGGTCCTTTGACTGCTTGCTCCCGATGCTCACGGCCGGGTCTGTCGACGAGCTGTTCACGGCTGTCCGAGGCTGGGGGCTGATCGACCACAACCTGGTCGCGGCGGACA
>Ga0335072_10015733_pt1 | contig 10729 bp, 10 predicted proteins | sample Lox_Sample_21_FD_206725 | JGI IMG/M metagenome (GOLD analysis project Ga0335072, IMG submission 206725) | Soil microbial communities from Loxahatchee National Wildlife Refuge, Florida, United States - Lox_Sample_2.1 | ecosystem: Environmental > Terrestrial > Soil > Wetlands | place: USA... | reverse complement strand
AGGCTGGCGAAGTCGCCGATCGACTTCAGGTACGGCACATCACTTTTCAGGGCGTCGATGAGCGACGGCTTGAGCGTGGTGTCGAACGAAGTGCCGCCCGGACCGTTGTAGAGGTAGACGACTTCCGGTGGCAGCCCGCTGGCCTGGGCGACGATGCGCGCGGCTTCCAACGGCTTCTGATTGATGAAGTCGGTGGCGTCGAGCTGGGCCTGCAGGAAGGCGTCGAGCACCTCCGGGTGGGCGGCGGCATAGGCACGACGCACGACGACCCCGTGCAGCGTGGGGTAGTTCAATTCCGCGCCGTCGTAGAGCAGCTTGGCCTTGCCCTGGTAGACCAGCAGCCCGGGCCAAGCGACGAACTGCGAAAGCGCCTGCACCTGACCCGATTCCAGTGCTGAGGCGCCGACCTGGGGCTGTTGGTTGAGCACTTCGACCCCGGTATTCGGGTCGATGCCGGCGTCGGACAGCGCCCGCACCAGCGTCCCGTGGCCGGCCGAGCCGATGCTCGCCGAAATCTTCTTACCGACCAAGTCGGTGATCGCTGTTGCCGTCGAATTCGGCTGAACCACCACCATATTCAGCGCACCTTTGGCGCTGTAGCCGGTCACGGAAACGAGCTCGGTGGTCGCGCGCGGATTGGCTTGCGTCTTGGATCCGTTTATCAACAGGGGGTAGTCACCCATCGACCCGATGTCGATCTTTTCGGCGACCATCTGCGCCGTGATCGGCGCGCCGGTGTCGTAGTCCTCCCACACCACATGGTATTTGGTGCCGGTGCGCTTGGTCACGTCACTGAGTCGGTGCTCGAGATACTCCTGGGCGCGCAGCAACGTGCCTGCGGTCACAGTGTTGATGGTTTTGGACTGGTAGCCCACGACCACGTTGACCGCGTCTGCGGAATCCAGAGCGCAGCCCGAGGCCATCAGCGTCAGCGCCGCCAGCAAGATGGCAGGTTTTTTCATGAATTTTCCTGGGCTCGTTCAGCGGATGAGATAGGGCATGTTGACGGTGACTGCCCCGGTCGGGCAGCGAGCCGCGCACGGGCCGCAGTACCAGCATTCGTCGACGTGCATGAAGGCCTTGCCGGTGTCGGGGTTAATGGCCAGTGAGTCCAGCGGACAGATGTCGACGCAGAGTGTGCAACCGTCGATGCACAACGATTCGTCGATGGTGACCGGGACGTCGGCGCGGTTGTTGACCAGCGTCATAGCGTGCTCCTTATCAGGTTGCCGCGCATGGTGATTCGATCACCGCGCATGCGGATATATTCCAAGTCAACAGGTTTGCCGTCGTCGAGGCTGGTCAGCCGTTCCAACATCAGCAGCGCGGCTCCGCCGGGCACCTGCAGCGCCGCCGCGGAGTGGGCGTCGGCGGGAATGGCCTCCAGGGCCAGTGACGCCGAACCCAGCCGGTGTCCGCTGAGCTGCTCAATGAGTGCGAACACGTCGTTGGATTCGAGCGGTTGGCGCAGGATCTCCGCGCCGATGTCGGGTGTCAGATAGGTCAGGTCCAGACTCAGCGGCAGGTCGCCGAGATAGCGCAGCCTTTCGATGAACACCACCTGCTGGCCGGGCTCTAGACGCAGCCGCTGCGCGACCGACGGCGGCGCAATCACCGCCATCGCCGCGCGCACCTCGTTGCGGACCTCGCCGTAACTCTTGAAGGTCTCCTTCAGCCCGAGCAGTGTGTCGAGGCGGTGGTCGTACTTCCGTTGCGCTACATGGGTGCCGACCTTGGGTCCACGGTCGATCAGCCCTTCGTCCTTCAGGGTAGTCAACGCCGCGCGAATTGTATTGCGGGACACCGAGAACTCGGCCGCCAATTCGAGTTCGCCCGGAACGCCGTCGTCGTAGGCGCCGGAGTGGATCTGGTGGCGCAGCACGTCGGCAACCTGGCGGGCGCGATCCGCACGCGGTTGGCGAATCGGCAATGCTTCGGCTGCGGCCACGCCGTCACGCTATCGACGTCCGCGCGCCTCCCCCGGCCGGCTGACCAGCGTCGCAACGCAACGTCGGATATTGCGCCGCTTTCCAGCAGATAGCTACCAGCCGAAACCTGCTACGTCACTGTTATTGCGCCACCTGTCGATGAGCGCCCCGTTTCCGATCCCGATGAGCAAAAAGAACCCCGGGGACTGCCTCGGCTGCTACCCGCTAACCGACCGCGATTGTGCCGCGGCTTCGTTCCCGTTCACCTCGGCGAGCACACACCGGGCCGCGGTGATGCGTTTCAGCGCGGCCTCGGTGAACACCGACAACCCCAAATCGGGGTTGTATCCATGGATTTCCTTGACATCGAGTTCCATCAGGAAGTAAATGATCTCCTTCGAGACCACTTGGCCCGGAACCAGCACCGGAAAGCCGGGCGGATAGGGCACCACGAATCCGGTGGACACCAACGTCTTTCCCTCGGCGAGCCGTCGTCCGGCCTCCCCTATCAGCAGGTGTTCGCGGTCGGACTCCTCGTAGCCCGCGTAGAACGCCGAGCGCATGTCACCGAACGAGCTGGCGTCGTCCGGCCGGAACGCGTTGTCGAATTCGCTGAAGTCGGGCAGCGCAGGAAGATCCTCGGTGATCTCCGAAACCCTGCGTTGATGCAGGGCGCTGTCCTCCCGGCTGGCCGCGCACTCGGTGCGGTCGAAGTCGGTGGCCACCCGGCGCAGCACGTCGAGGAGGTAATGCACGCTCGACCACGTCACGCCGATCGTGAAGATCAGCAGCACGCTGTTGATCGAGGTCTTGTTGATCTGGATGCCGAACCGGTCCATCAGGATTTGCTCGCGGAAGTCGTAGCCGTTCATTCCGGTCTTGCCGATGAACAGGGTGACCCGGGTCGGGTCGAGCACGAACTGGTCGGACCGCCACGCCTCGTTCCACTCCGACAGCGCGCCCTGACGTACCTGACGGTAGGAGCTGACCGCGGAGAGCCGGAACTCGTCGGGCACCAGGTCGGACTCGTCGAGGATGCGAAACCACTTGCTGATCAACCGATCTTTGCGGACGCGATGCCGAAAGACGAGCGCCATGTCGTAGACGTAGCGCACCATCTGGAAGCCCTCGATGTCGACCTGGCGGCGGGCCAAATCCAGTGAGGCCAGCAGCTGCTGATTGGGTGAGGTCGAAGTGTGGGTCAAAAACGCTTCGCCGAACGCGTCGCGGGACAGCGCTTTGAAATCCTGGTCGCGGATGTGGATCATCGACGCCTGCCGCAGCGCCGACAGCGACTTATGGGTGGAGTGGGTGGCGTAGACGCGAACCCGCGCCCGCGTCGGGTCGGGCAGCAACCGGTGCTCGATCCACTCCGAGCGGTCGAGCCCTTGCATCGACTCGCGCCACTCCCCGTACTCCTTGGCGTACGCCGGCGACGCCAGCATCAATTCGAGTTGCTCGGCGGAAACCATGGCGGTGCGCTGCCGTGCCCACGGCACCGCGGTGGCGAACGCGTACCACGCCTCGTCCCACAGGAAGCAGATGTCCGGCTTGATCGCCAGCACCTCCTCCATCACCCGCCGCGGGTTGTAGACGACACCGTCGAAGGTGCAGTTGGTCAGCAGCAGCATTCGCACCCGGCCGAGCTGACCGGCTGCTTCCAGGTCGAGCAGCGCCTTTTTGATGGTGTGCAGCGAGACCGCGCCGTAAATCGCGAACTGCTGCAACTCGTAGGCGTCCAGGTACAGCGGGTACGCCCCGGCCAGCACCAGGCCGTAGTGGTGCGACTTGTGGCAGTTGCGGTCGATCAGCACGATGTCGCCCGGTCGGGTAAGTGCCTGCACGACAATCTTGTTCGCGGTGGACGTGCCGTTGGTGACGAAGTAGGTCTGATTGGAAATCCAGGTCTTCGCCGCTTTGTCCATCGCTTTCTTGATGTTGCCGTGCGGGTCCAGCAGCGAGTCAAGGCCACCCGAGGTGGTGGAGGTCTCGGCCATGAAGATGTTGCGGCCGTAGAACTCCCCCATGTCGTGCAGCGACTTGGAGTTGAAGATGCTGGCGCCCCGCGCGACGGGCAGCGCGTGGAACTGGCCGGCCGGACGGGCCGCGTAGGCCCTCAACGCATCGAAAAATGGTGTGCTGTAACGGTTCCGGATACCGGCGAGCACCGTGCTGTGCAAATCGGTGACGTCGTTGAGCCGGTAGAAAGTGCGGTCGAAGACGTCGGATTGGTCCTCGGCCTCCGCGGCGATCGATTCGTCGGTGAGCAGATAAAGGTCAATGTGAGGCCTTAGTTCGCGGATCCACTCGCCGCATTCCACCCAGTCGTGGGTGCGGTCGGTGGCCACCACCTCGTCGTTGGCGCCCAGCAATGTGGTCATCAGCGGCACCCGGTCGCGGGAGCGCAGCGGGAGATCATGGCGGATGATGGCCGCCTGAATCTCACCGTTCAACGCGACTGCGGTGATGGCGTCCTCGACGCTGGTGACCACCAGCAACTCGAACTGCACGTCGTCGGACGGGTCGCGGATTGCGCGCAGGCTTTCGGCCAATCCCTCCGGAGCCGTGGCCGGTGCGTCGTCGCCGAGCAGCACCGTGTAGAACTGTTGCTCCTTCGCCCGCGCCACCAATTCCTGGTCGGCCAATGACGCGGAGGTGTCGAATAACGCGGCGCGGTCGCCGTATTCGGAGAGCAGCCGAACGGCCAGCGACACCTGTTCGGCGAGGCTGACCGTGGCGAGTTGGTCCAGGTACCCGCGGAATGTCGCCAAGTTTTCCGGACCGGGATAGATCCAGTAGCGCTCGTAGGCACTGAGGCGATTGAGCAGACGGTTCACCCGGGCGGCTTCGCGCGCGGTGTCCAACCCCGCCCGGTCGACGACGGCGAGCTGATGGCATGCGTCGTCGAGCAGATTCCAGGTGTCGATGCGCGAGTACGACGGGTTCGCGACCGCCGCCAACGCGGAAACGTGGAGCCGTCTCGGGCGCCTGCCGTTTCGGTCCATATCGCCAGTGTGTCCCTCTGGTTAACAGCGCGTGGGCGTTTCGCGAATGGCACATCTGCCACACCAGACTCTCGGCGGCGTGGACCGCACAACGAACACCACGCCTGCCAGGTACGGGTGGGGCGGATGTGACTACGCTGACGCGGACCTCGACAATGGAGCCATGCCACGACTGGTGTTCACCGGACATATCGCGGGGTTCGGCACGCGGGCCGGCGTCCGCTTCGTGGTCGGGTCCTGGCTCGAATCGCCGTTTGGACACTTCGCCGACGTGATGGTCGAGTCGGCCGACGGCGAGCGCGCGCTCCTTGCGCCGAATGCAGAAGTCGCCGGGTTCGTCTCCGCCACATACGCTTTCGACAGGATCGAGCTCGGGGACGTCATGTTCGAGCAGACGACCGACGGCTTCCACGTTTCGGCGCCGGGACTCGACGCGGCCGGCTTGTTAGGGGGCGCCGCGCCGTTCGACTGGCTGCTGCGATGGGTGCCCGCCCGGTTGGCGTCCTCGCCCGCCTGGCTAACCGCCATCAATCCGGTGGCCACCCGGCTGGTACCGGGGGTGCGCACCGCGGGCAGCGCGGGCAACGGCCGCCGCGAGTACTACGGGGTGCGCCGCAGTCGCCGCATCGTGTCGGTCGACGGCACCTTCCGCGGCAGTGCGCTGTCGGGATTGGCCGCTTTGGACCCGCCGGTCCGGTTCGGATTCTCGTCCGCACCCGCCGTCCCGCAACTGGTGTCGGTGACGACAACCATCGACGTGCCTTAGCCGTCGAACTCTTCGTCGTCCTCGTCGGCGTGGCGCTCGCCGCCCAGCCTCCGCAGCACCGGCAGCTCCCAACGCCGCGGCGCCACCTCGGTGACGTCGGACAGCGATCGCACCACGGCCTGCGTCAACGCCATGATCGCGGCCATCACCGGAAGCAACGGCCGGAACGGGGTTGCCGCCGCGCGGACCGTCTCGATGCGACGAGCGAGGAGAAGACGCTCGACCGAGTGGTACAGCCAGGCACCGACGCCGAGCGCATAGATCGCCAGCGCCGCCGCGACCGCGGCCTGCCCGTAGGCCGCGCACAGCACCGCGCCCAGAACCACCGTCGCAGCCAGCACGCCCGCGATCAGAACTCGCAGCTCCAGCCTGGTCATGACTCGCCGGCGTCCCGAACCGCCTGCGCCGCCGCCCGGATCTGCGGCGTCACCAACATCACCTGGCCCAGCACCCCGTTGACGAATCCCGGTGATTCGTCGGTGGACAGCTCCTTGGCCAGCTCCACCGCCTCGTCGACGGCGACCGGCGCCGGGACGTCGTCGGCGTGCAGCAGCTCCCACACCGCGACCCGCAGAATGGCCCGGTCCACGGCGGGCAGGCGTTCCAGCGTCCAGCCCTGCAGATGCGACGCGATCAGATCGTCGATGTGAGCCGCCTTCGCGCTGACGCCGTGCGCCACCGTCACCGTGTACGGATTCAGCGGCGCCACATCGGGATTGGCGTCTGCCAGCGCCGTGCGCGCGTCGGCCGCCTCGGCCGGGGTCAGCCCCCGAGCCTCGGCTTCGAAGAGCAGGTCAACGGCCCGCTTACGGGCCTGATGCCGTCCCCGGACGGGCCGGCTCACGCGTTGACACGTCCCAAGTAGCTGCCGTCGCGCGAGTCGACCTTCAGCTTGTCTCCGGTGTTGATGAACAGCGGCACCTGAAGCTCGGCGCCGGTCTCGACGGTCGCCGGCTTGGTGCCGGCGCTCGAGCGGTCACCCTGCAAACCGGGCTCGGTGTGGGTGACGACGAGTTCGACGGTCACCGGAAGTTCGATGTACAGCGGGGCGCCGTTGTGGAAGGCCACCTGCACCGGCAGTCCCTCCAGCAGGAAGCGGGCGTTGTCGCCGACCAGCGACTCCGGCAGCGGGTGCTGCTCGTAGTCCTGACTGTCCATGAACACGAAGTCGCTGCCGTCGCGGTAGAGGAAGGTGGTGTCGCGCCGGTCCACCGTGGCGGTTTCCACCTTCACCCCGGCGTTGTACGTCTTGTCGACGACCTTGCCGGACAGCACGTTCTTCAGTTTGGTGCGGACGAACGCCGGGCCTTTGCCCGGTTTGACGTGCTGGAACTCGACGATCTGCCAGAGCTGGCCGTCGATCACCAGCACGAGTCCATTCTTGAAATCGGCAGTGCTTGCCACAGTCGGTGAATCTCCTACAGGCGATTGGTCATCTGGGGACAGGATTGCCCCGTCGTCGGATCTACCGAACGAGTGCAGACTCCGGAGGGAGTTTACCCGCGGCGGGGTCCACGACAGCACCGCCCGGTTTTTGCCACCGCGTCGAACATCGACCCAAAATTCGATATTCTGCGGCGTTGTCCCATCGGCGGGGACACAGATGTGGGGGTGATCATGTCGGGGGGCTTCAATCTGGGCCGACGGTGGGCGGGCGCGTCAGCGGCGGGACGTGCCCGCACGGCTCCCCCGTCTGAGCTGTACCTCACCCAGCGCGATAAACGCGAGATCCTCAGCAAGCTCGTCATGCGTGAGACAACGTACCGATACGCCATCGCCGGCTTTGTTGTCCTGTTCGCGCTGATCGGGTCATTCACGCTGATGTCCAAAGAGGGTCCGCATTCAGCGTGGGAGCTGGCGGTCGCCTTGAGTTTCTTCGCGTCGACGATTCCGGTTGGCATCGCGATGATCAAGGTGAATCACGCAGCGGTGTGGTGGTCAGACCACGTGGAATACCGCTGGGCTCCCGAGCTGTTGGTCGTCTACGCCGACATTGGACTGACCGCCACCCTGGGGAGCTTCCGGAGCGCATCCTTAGCGCTGTTCGGCTGCCTGCTGTTCGCGGTAATCGGAACCTATGTCGCACATTTCGTGAGCGCGCTTGCGCGTGCACTCCACATCCTCGCGTCGAGCTGCGTCATCGTCGGCTTTGGCTGGTGGGGCCTTCACGACCACGCCTTCGACTTCGGCGGTGCAGCGGCACGGGTTCTGACCGCGCTGTTTGCCGTCAATGGAACGGTCGCATTGCACAGCATCTACACCACCGAGGTGCGACGCGCGATAGCGGCGAAACATACCCACGCCAATACCGATCCGCTCACCGGAATCGCCAACCGTCGCGCCTTCAATACGCGTGCCCGTGGGCTGATCGAGACCGCCGAGCACGGTGTCGACGTGGTGCTGATAGACGTTGACAACTTCAAAACGGTCAACGACACCCACGGCCACACCCGCGGCGACGAGTTACTGGTCGACGTCGCGTGGGCGATCTTGTCGGCGTTCGACTCCACTGCAGTGGTCGGCCGACTGGGCGGCGATGAATTCGCGGTCGCGATCCCGGTCTTCCCTGAGCAGCACCAGGACGCAGACGAATTGCGTCAACGCATCGTCGAGCTGTCCAAGGTGCCCGTCAGCGTCGGGTGTGCCCTTACCGACCCGACCGAGTCCGACAGTTCCGAGGCCTTGTCCGCCGCACTCACTGCAGCCGACATGGATCTGTATGCCGCCAAGAAAACCCGGAAACGTCGTCAAGGGGTTCTACTCGACGACGATCGATAGCTAGTCCAAGATCGCCAGTTCCTTGGGGAACCGGGTGAGCAATTCCGGTGCATGCCCGGAGGTTTCGTCGGCCACAACCAGCGTGTCCTCGATGCGGACGCCGCCGCGGTCGGGCAAATAGACACCAGGCTCCACGGTCACGACGGAACCCGCCAGCAACATGCCGGTGGCGGTGGACCCGATTCCCGGCGCTTCGTGGATCTGCAACCCGACGCCGTGGCCCAGGCCGTGGCCGAAGTGCTCGCCGTGTCCGGCGTCGACGATGACGTCGCGGGCCGCCGCGTCCACGTCGGCCAGGCAGGCTCCGGCCTGCAGCGCATGCCGGCCCGCCCGTTGCGCGGCGCTGACCAAGTCGTAGATCTCCACCTGCCAATCCGCGGCCTTGCCCAACACGAAGGTCCGGGTCATGTCGGAGTGATATCCGCCGACCAATGCGCCGAAGTCGATCTTGACGAAGTCGCCGGAGGCCAGCACCGCATCGGTGGGCCGGTGATGCGGGATCGCCGAATTAGCCCCGGTGGCCACGATCGTCTCGAACGAGTTGCCGTCGGCGCCGTGGTCGAGCATCAGCGCCTCCAGCTCGCGGCCCACGTCGCGTTCGGTGCGGCCGGGCCGCAGGCCACCGCGGGCCACCAAGTCGGTGAGCGCGGCGTCGGCGGCCTCGCAGGCCAGCCGCAGCAGGGCCACCTCGCCGGCGTCCTTGATCTCGCGCAGCGCCTCCACCGTGTGCGCGGCGCGCACCAATTCGGCACCGCCGGCGTCTTCTACCGCCGCTGCCAACGCGTCGAGGCCGTCAACGGTGACCACGTGGCTCTCGAAGCCCAGCCGCCGTGCGCCCGACGCGGCCGCGCGCCCGGCCAGGTAACGCCCGGTGGCCCGCTCGATGGCAACGTCCAGGTCGGGTGCCTGCTCGGCGGCCTGGGTGCGATAGCGGCCGTCGGTGGCCAGCACGGGGTCGCGGTCGTCGGCGAACACCAGCAAGGCCGCGTTGGACCCGGTGAAACCAGACAGGTAGCGCACATTGATCAGATCGGTGACCAGCATCGCGTCCAGGTCGGCCGCGCGGATTTTGACACGCAGAGCGGCTCTACGCTGGGAATGTGTCACGCCCGCTGACGCTACTCGCTACGCTGTGACCCCATGACTAACTGGACGCTGCGCGGCCTGGTGTTCGCCGCCGCAATGGTCGTGATCCGCTTGTTCCAGGGAGCGCTGATCAGCGTGTGGCAGACGCACGCCGGATTGATCAGCATTGTGCTGCTGCTGCTGTTCATCGCCGGTGTGGTCGCGTGGGGGGTCCTCGACGGTCGCGCCGACGCCGCCGCAAACCCCGACCCGGACCGCCGCGGCGATCTGGCGATGACGTGGCTGCTGGCCGGCCTGGTCGCCGGGCTGGTCAGCGGCGCGGTGACCTGGCTGATCTCGGTGTTCTACAAGTCGCTTTACGTCGGCGGGCTGATCAACGAGATCACCACGTTCGCCGCGTTCACCGCCCTGGTGGTGTTCCTGGGCGCGATCACCGGAGTCACCGTCGGCCGCTGGCGGGTCGACCGCGCCGGCGCCTACCACCCGCAAGGCAGCCACGGCGCCGACGAAGAACGCGCCGACACAGACGTGTTCGCCGCCGTCCGCTCGGACCAGGCGGCGGCCGAGGGCGGCGCGTGGCCCGAGGAAGAGCACGGCACGGTCGCGACCGCGGAAGCCGTCGACCCGGCGTACAGCGAGGAAAAGACGACCGAGGTTCCCGCGCCGCACAGCACGGAGAAAACCGAGGTGCTACCCGCCCACGAGGGTGCGGAACCCACCGAGGAGCCGCCCAAGCGGTGGACCAAGCGGGAGGACGACTAGCCCTAGCGGCTGGCAAGATAACGCAGGGCGAGCAGATAGCCCTGCACACCGCATCCCACGATGACCCCGGTCGCGATGGGGCTCAGATACGAGTGATGCCGAAACTCTTCGCGGGCAAACACATTGGAGATGTGCACCTCGATCAACGGCGCGCTCAACTCGCTGCACGCGTCCCGCAGCGCCACTGACGTGTGCGTCAGCCCGCCGGCGTTGAGGATCACCGTCTCTTTCGCGTCGGCCGCCAGGTGAATCCAATCCAGCAGCTGGGCTTCGCTGTCGCTTTGCCGCACAACGACTTTCAATCCGAGCTCGGCGGCCTCGCGTTCGATCAGCGCGACCAGATCGTCGTGGGTCGTATCGCCGTAGACCTCAGGCTCGCGGCGGCCCAGCCGGCCCAGGTTGGG
>Ga0335072_10015732_pt1 | contig 10730 bp, 8 predicted proteins | sample Lox_Sample_21_FD_206725 | JGI IMG/M metagenome (GOLD analysis project Ga0335072, IMG submission 206725) | Soil microbial communities from Loxahatchee National Wildlife Refuge, Florida, United States - Lox_Sample_2.1 | ecosystem: Environmental > Terrestrial > Soil > Wetlands | place: USA: Florida... | reverse complement strand
AAGACAGCTGCATTGAGCGCCGCATAGAAGTTATCCGTGTGCGGCACCACCGACCCCAGATACTTCTTTACCAGCTCGGGATATTTCTGCACCGCTTCGCTGAACGAGCAGAAAATCACGCCCGCCTCCGCCAGCTTCGCCTTGAACGTCGTCGCTACGCTCACTGAATCGAACACTGCGTCCACCGCGACGTTCGCCAGCAGCTTCTGCTCCGCCAGCGGAATCCCCAGCTTCTCGTATGTCCGCAGAATCTCCGGGTCCACTTCCTCCAGGCTCGACAGCTGCTTCTTTTGCTTCGGCGCGGAGTAGTACACGATGTCCTGATAATCGATCGGCGGGAACGTAACGTTCGCCCACTGCGGCTCCGCGTTTGCCTTCTCCTGGCTCGCCCAGTATCGATAGGCGCTCAGCCGCCACTCCAGCATGAACGCCGGCTCGTCCTTCTTCTTCGAAATCAACCGGATCACGTCCTCGTTCAGCCCCTTCGGAATACGATCTTCCTCAATCTGGGTGATAAACCCCCACTCGTATTCCTTGCTGGCCAGTTCGTGGACGACATTCATATCGGTGCTCATGCGGTCTCCTCGGTTGCGGCATCCGGCCGGCGCATCCTGCCCGACCCAAAATCCTGCCGCCTCAATATACGACTAAAGCGGTCCTATATAAGAGTGTAACCCGGCGAACCCCGGACATTCAACCCGGGTACCCTGCGGAAAAACCGTCTCCGCCGCTCTTCCTGTTCCGGCCCATCTAGGCCCATCTATAAGGATGCAGCGCTCGCTAAACCGACACACAATTCGGTCGGGGTCCAACCCCATCCCCGGCCACGGGCGACTTTGCGCCCGGCCCCTGTTAACTAAGAACGTACCTCCGATTTTGCAGGAACGTGTTACAAGAAAACATGTTCAGCACCCTGAAGCTGGCTCCAGCCCTCCTTCTCGCCGTTGCTACCCTTCACGCTTCCGCCGCCGCCCCTGAATCTCCGGCTCCCAGCCGCTCGCTCGCCGAACGCACCGCCTCCATGAAGCACATGCCCGGCCTGCTCCCCCTCGACTGGGATGCGAAAGCCGGCAAGCTCTACCTCGAAGTGCCCATGACCGGCAACGCCGATCACACCCGCTCCATCGATCTGCTCTACACCAGTTCGACACCCTGGAGCATCGGCACCAGCCAGCTCGGCAGCGCCGGCGTCGACCGCGGTCAGATCAGCTCAGGTGCGGTCGTCCATTTTGAGCGCACCGGCCCGAAGCTCCTCCTGGTCGAGCCGAACCTCCACTTCCGCAGCTCCTCCACCGATCCCGCCGAGCGGGCCTCGGTCGCGGAGTCCTTCCCGGTATCGGTACTCGCCGGCTTCACCGTCGAAGCGGAAAATCCGGACGGCACGGTGCTCGTGGACGCAACGCCCCTTGCGCTCACGGACCCCCATCATGTCGGCGAAGCGCTGGCGCAGGGGAAGCAGGGCGCCTATCACGTCGATCCCGCCCGCTCGTCGGTCGTCCTCGACGATACGAAGGCCTTCCCGAAGAACACGGTGATCGAAGCTGAGCTGACATTCGTGCTCCCGACGCAGCAGGAAGGACCGCCCGTCGGCCGCATCGTGGAAGAGGTTGCGCCGGATGCGCGCGCCATCACCATCCGTGAGCGGCAAATGTTTGTCGAGCTGCCGCCGCCCGGCTTCACTCCGCGCCGCTTCTCGCCCCGCGCCGGCTACTTCCCCATGACCTACCGCGATTACGATGCCGCGCTCGGGGAGCCGCTCGAACAGCAGTTCATCATCCGCCATCGCCTCATTAAGAAAGACCCCAGCTGCACCCACGCCTGTGAAGCCGTCACGCCCATCCAGTACTACGTGGACCGCGGCGCCCCCGAACCGCTGCGCAGCGCCCTCGTCGAAGGCGCTCGCTGGTGGGATCAGGCCTTCCAGGCCGCCGGATGGGCGCCCGGTACATTCCGCGTCGATGTCCTTCCCGAAGGCGCCGACCCCATGGACATCCGCTACAACATCATCCAGTGGGTCCATCGTTACACCCGCGGTTGGAGCTACGGCGCCGCCGTCGCCGATCCCCGCACCGGAGAAATCATCAAGGGCAACGTCACTCTCGGCAGCCTCCGCGGCCGTCAGGACTACCTCATCGCAGAAGCGCTCCTCGCACCCTATAAGAACGGCAAACCCGCTGCCGACGAAGCGCACGACGAGGCTCTCCAGATGGTCCTCCAGCGCATTCGTCAGCTCGCCGCGCACGAAACCGGCCACACCCTCGGCCTCGCTCACAACTTCGCAGCCAGCAGCTTCCCGCACGATCCCGATCAGACCGTCTCCGTTATGGACTACCCGCACCCGTGGGTCACCCTCAATGCCAGCGGCATCCCCGATCTCACCCACGCCTATCCCGTCGGCATCGGCATCTGGGATAAAGTCGCCATCAACTACGGCTATCGTGAGTTCGATCGTGACGGTCATCCCGTCGAAGAACCCGCGGCTCTCGACAAAATCCTCAGTGATTCCGAAAAGACCGGCCTCATCTACATCACCGACGAAGACGCGCGTCCGTTAGGAAGTGCCCACCCCCACGCTCATCTCTGGGATAACGGCACCGATCCCGCGACCGAGCTGGACCGCGTCCTCACCGTTCGCTCCGCCGCTTTGGCACGCTTTGGCCCGGATGCCATCCGCGAAGGCATGCCTCTCGCGCAGTTGGAAGACACGCTCGTCCCGCTCTATCTCTTCCATCGCTATCAGACCGAAGCCGCTTCAAAGGAAATCGGCGGCCTCGATTATCGCTACAACGTCCGCGGTGACGGCCAGATGCTTCCCGCCATCGTCTCTCCTGCGGATCAGCGCCATGCTCTCGCCAGCGTCCTGAAAACGCTCTCGCCCGAAACCCTCACTCTGCCGGAATCGCTGCTGAAGATACTGCCGCCGCGTCCGCCGGGTCTTCGCCGCACCCAGGAAAGCTTTCCCACCGACACCGGCCTCACCTTCGATCCCATCGCCACCGCGCAATCCGCAGCGGACCTCACTCTGGCCCTCGTCTTCAACCCGGAGCGCGCCAATCGCCTCGTGCAGTATCACGCGCGCGACAGCGCTGAGCCGTCTCTCGAAGACGTCATCGCCGCAACCCTCGCGTCCACCCGGCTTGCCGACGGAGCCACCGGTCTCGCCGTCGAGGTAAAGCACGCCGTCGACGACCGCATACTCGAAGCCCTCCTTGGACTCGGCGCGAATCCGGAAGCATCGGCCGAAACTCAGGCAATCGTCCGTCAGTCGGTCGTTGCGCTGCGAAGCAAACTCGCTTCGGCTTCCGGTGACGACGAAGACAGCGCAGCAGCGGCTCTCGAAACGGCCCGCATCGACCAGTTCCTCCGCGACCCCGAGAAGTTCGTCCCGGCGAAGCCGATCCCCGCGCCGCCCGGTATGCCCATCGGCGAAGACGGCGAATAACCCAATCAACCGCGGAGCAGCTCTCCCAGGCTGCTCCGCATCGCCCACCGCGGCCACAGCAGCCGATCAGAAAAAACAAAAGTCATGCTGAGCGAAGCACCCCCTCCCAACGGGAAGGCTTCGGTCGCAAAGCGGCCGACCCAATGGCAGTCGTGAGACCAGTGGACTCGGTGCAAAGGTCTCCGAGCGACTGCGTTACCTCACGTCAAAAGGCCAAAGCCGCTGCACCGTCCTGTACAGAACCTCCGCGCGCTCCTCGCCGTTGAACACCGTCATGGGATTGCGGTACAGATCCACGATCCGCGCATACGGCAATTGCTGCAGCGACACCGGCCAGTTCGTGTCCCACATCAGGCGTTCCGCCCCGAACGCATCCCGCAGGCGCGCCACCATTCCCTGCGCATCCGGATAGGGATAGGCCTCCTTCGACACAACCCACATATCGGAAATCTTCACGTACACGCGCGGATGTCGCGCCAGCTCGAGCAGGAGCTTCAATAAGTCCGGCCGGTCCACCGGGCAGTCCGCCATGTGATCGATCACCACTTCCAGGTCGGGATGCGCCTCGATCAGTGGCACCAGATCCGGCATCCGTGTCACCGGCGCCAGAATCACCATCGGCACCTGCAGCTCCGCGCACCGCCGCCACAACGGAGGCATCAGGGTCCCCCGAATCCAGTCGCCTTCTGCGGTTCCGTTGGGACTCAGCCGCACCCCGCGGCATCCCTCCTCCGTCAGCCGGCTCAGCTCATCCGGAGCCGCCGGATCCTCCGGATTCACCCGGCAAACACCCTGAAACGTTCCCGGATATTTCTTCAGCGTGTGCAATAAAAATCGGTTGTCCCACTTGTAGTGGATCACCTGGATGAGCACCGTCCGGGCCACGCCATTCGCACGCATCAGCCCGAGCAGTGTCTCCGGCGTCGCATTCGCCGGCGACGGCCGCGCTCCCGGCGCAAACGGAAACTCCGGATTCGTCTCCCACACGTGCACATGCGCATCGATCATCGGCGTCCGCGCAGCCACGTCTTTTCCGAACGCCGCACGCGCCGCCACCGCGCTCGCCGCCGCCTGAACCAGAAACCCTCGCCGGCTGATCAAAGATGGGCTCCTTACGTAATAGGCGCAGGATTAAACAGCGCCAAATCGTTGTGCAGTCCCCATCGATCCGCCCAGGTCTGCTTCCGCCCGCTCGCTACCTCCAGCATCATGCGGAAGATCAGCTCTCCAACCTCCTGCACCGTCGCTTTGCCAGTCGCAATCGTCCCCGCGTCCACGTCGATCAGATCCGACCACCGCTCCGCAAGCGCTGTGCGCGACGCCACCTTGATCACCGGCGCCATCGCCAGCCCGTACGGCGTCCCGCGCCCGGTCGTGAAGACGTGCAGGTTCATCCCGGCCGCCAGTTGCAGTGTGCCGCACACAAAATCGCCCGCCGGAGTCGCCGCAAAAATCAGCCCCTTTCGGTTCACGCGCTCGCCCGGGCCGAATACGCCCGCCAGCGCGCTCGAACCCGACTTCGCCGTTGATCCCAGCGCCTTCTCGACGATATTCGTGAGACCGCCTTTCTTATTCCCCGGCGTCGGATTGGCGCTCCGGTCCGTATCTCCCCGGCGTAAATACGCGTCGTACCAGGCCATCTCGCGAATCAGATCCCGCGCCACCGCCACATCCGCGCTCCGCGCCGTCAGCAGATGCACTGCGTCCCGCACCTCCGTGACCTCCGAGAAGATCACCGTAGCCCCGGCACGCACCAGCAAATCCGCCGCATACCCCAGCGCCGGATTCGCCGTCACTCCCGAAAACGCATCGCTGCCGCCGCACTGCATCCCAACCACCAGATCGGCTGCTGGCCGCGTGACTCTCTTCCGTGTATTCAGCTGTCGCAGCCGGTCCTCGGCCATCGTCATAATCGCCTGCACCATGTCTTCGAAACTGTGGTGCTCCTCATCCTGCAGCCGCACCACATAACGCTTTTTCTCGAGAATGGGGAGCGTGGACGAAGGCATCAACAAAGCAGGCTGCAGCTTCTCGCATCCCAGGCTCACCAGCAGCGGCGCCCCGCCCAGGTTCGGATTCAAACTCAGATTCCGCAGCGTCCGAATCGGAATCTCCGAACCCGGCGCATCCGTCGCAATCCCGCATCCATACGAGTGCGTCAGCGCGATGACATCGTCCACCTGCGGATACAGCGGCAGCAATTCGGCCTTGATCCGCTTCACCGCATAATCCACCGTCGCTGCGACGCACTGCACCGTAGTCGTAATGCCCAGAATGTTCTTCGTCCCGACAGAGCCATCCTCGTTGACAAACCCCTCGAATGTGAATCCTTCGAGCGGAGCCAGCGGTTCCGGCACCGCGGTCGCAATCGGCAGATTGTCCAGCCCAGGCGGAGCCGGCAGTCGCACGCAATCCTCGCGCACCCATTCTCCCCGCCGCAGCGGAGCCGCCGCATACCCGATCACCGACCCGTAGCGAACAATCGCATCGCCGACGGCCAGATCCACCAGCGCTACTTTGTGCCCCTCCGGCACAGCCTCCGCCAGCGTCAGCCCTGAAGCGAACGCGCTCCCCGCCGGCAGCCCGCCTTCGTTCACCACAATCGCCACGTTGTCCCGCTCATCCACGCGCACGTACAAAGGCCGGACCTGCTCTGCGCTCGCCACGTTTCCGCCCATCGGCACCCCGCTTCCTCCCTTCAGTATGACCACCTCCGCCGCTCTCTGTACAACAGGCAACCCCCTTACCGCAGGGCGGGACGCGCCCTCCCGTCCGCCCCTCCTTTCCTCTGCCTCCTTTCCTCTATAGTTGGAAAACGGCACCGTCACGCGAGGCCGCCCTCATCATGAGCTCAATCACTCCCCAGGAAATGGCGGCCAAAGTTGGCGAGGGCCTGCTCTCCTTCCCCGTCACCCACTTCGACGAGCAGTTCGAATTCTCCGAGAAGCCCTATCGCGAACATTGCGCCTGGCTGCTCCAGCATCGCCCCGCAGCCCTCTTCGCTGCAGGAGGCACCGGCGAATACTTCTCGCTCGCTCTCGAAGAGTTCTCCCGCGTCGTCACAGCTGCCGTCGCCGAGACCGCAGGCAAAGTCCCTGTCATCGCGGGATGCGGCTACGGCACCCGCATCGCCATTCAGTTCGCGCGCGCGGCAGAAAAGGCAGGCGCCGACGGCCTCCTCCTGCTCCCGCCGTATCTCGTCAACGCCGAGCCCGCGGGACTCATCGCCCATGCCCAGGCCGTTTGCCAGTCCACCCGACTCGGCGTCATCTTCTACAACCGCGACAACGCCATCCTCGACGAATCCGCCATCGATCAGCTCTGCCGGAAATGCCCTAACCTCGTCGGCTTCAAAGACGGCTACGGCGACATCGAGCTGATGACCCGCATCCGCACCCGCCTCGGTGACCGCCTCGTCTACATCGGCGGCCTCCCCACAGCGGAAACCTTCGCGCTACCGTATCTCGAAATCGGCGTCACCACCTACTCCTCCGCGATTTTCAACTTCCTGCCGAACTTCGCCCTTGATTTCTACGCCGCCGTCCGCCGCCGCGATCACGCTGCCGTCAATGCGGGACTTCGCGATTTTGTCCTGCCCTACATCGCCATCCGTCGCCGCCGCAAGGGCTATGCCGTCTCCATCGTCAAAGCCGGCATGAACGCCATCGGCCGCAGCGCCGGTCCCGTTCGCCCGCCGCTCACCGAACTCGACGCCTCCGAACTCGAAGACCTCAAACGCCTCATCGCCGGACGCAGCTAAGGCGCATGCAGCAGGACAAAACCACCCACGTCCGTTACGTCATCCTGCTGATGCTGTTTGTCGCCAGCACCTTCAGCTACGGCGACCGCGTCGTGCTCTCCATCGCTGCCGTTGACCTCACCCGCGACCTCCATCTCGATCCTCTCCGCCTCGGCTACCTCTTCTCGGGATTCGCCTGGGCCTATGCCGCCGCGCAACTCCCCGCCGGCGGGCTCCTCGATCGCTTCGGCTCCAAGACCGTCTACGGCATCAGCATTATCGCCTGGTCTCTCTGCGCGCTGCTCGCCGGCTTCAGCGGATATCTCCCCGCCGTCGCCGCCTTCTACACCCTCTTCGCGCTGCGCCTCCTCTCCGGCTTCGCGCAATCCCCCGTCTTTCCCGGCAACGGACGCATCGTCGCTGCCTGGTTTCCCACCGCCGAGCGCGGCACGGCCTCTGCGATTTTCAATTCGTCGCAGTACTTCTCGCTCGTCTTCTTCGCGCCCATCATGGGCTGGATCGCCCACCTCTGGGGCTGGAAACAGTGCTTCTGGTTCGCCGGCGCGGTCGGCATCGTTCTCAGCCTCGTCTGGTTCCGTGTCGTCTACGGCGTCAAATCCCATCCCCGCATCAGCCAGTCGGAAATCGAAACCATCGAGCACGGCGGCGGCCTCGCCAGTCTCGACAGCGCCGGCCGCCCTCGCACCAACACGCTCACCTGGCCGGCCATTCGCTGGCTGCTCGGCAAGCGCATGCTCGTCGGCATTTATCTCGGCCAGTTCTGCATCACCACGCTTACCTGGTTTTTCCTCACCTGGTTTCCCGTCTACCTCAGCCGCGCGCGACACATCTCCATCGTCAAAGTCGGATTCCTCGCCGCCCTCCCCGCCCTCTGCGGCTGCGGCGGCGGCATTCTCGGCGGCATCGTCTCCGACCGCCTCCTCCGCGCCACCGGCTCGCTTACCTTCGCGCGCAAGGCGCCCATCGTCGCCGGCATGGCCCTCGCCATGACCATGGTCGGCTGTAACTACGTCAGTACCCGCACCGCTGTGGTCGCGCTCATGGCCCTCGCCTTCTTCGGTAAAGGATTCGGCGCTCTTGGCTGGACCGTCATTTCCGATACCTCGCCGCGCACCCTCATCGGTGTCAACGGCGGCCTCTTCAACCTCATCGGAAATCTCGCCGGCGTCACCACGCCCATCGTCATCGGCTACATCGTCAAGCGCACCGGCTCGTTTCACCTGGCACTTGTATTCGTCGCAGCGACCGCTATGATGGCCATCGTGGCCTATCTCCCCATCGTCGGTGAGATTCGCAGGCTCGACACTCCACCCGATCTCATTCCGGAAACCGCCCGATGACCCTCCCCCCCGCCGATTCCTCCACTCCCCGCGTCACCGCCATGCACGTCATACCCGTCGCCGGGCAGGACAGCATGCTCCTCAACCTCAGCGGCGCGCACGCTCCGTATTTCACGCGCAACCTCGTTCTTCTTGAAGACAACGCGGGCCATGTCGGCGTCGGGGAAGTCCCCGGCGGAGAAGCCATTCGCGAGGTCCTCGAAGCCGCCAGGCCCCTCGTCGTCGGCCAGAAAATCGGCGCGCACAATCAGATCCTCAACACCATCCGCCTCCGCTTCGCCGATCGCGACGCCCGCGGCCGCGGTCTCCAGACGTACGATCAGCGCGCGACCATCCACGCAGTCACCGCCGTCGAATCCGCCCTCCTCGATCTCCTCGGCGAATTCCTCGATGTCCCCGTCGCCGCTCTCCTCGGTGAAGGCCGGCAGCGCGAACGAATCGACGTCCTCGGCTATTTGTTCTTCATCGCTGACAGAAAGAAAACAAAGCTTCCCTATCGGGACGAGAGCTCCTCCTCCGACGCGTGGTGCAGGGCACGCAACCGTGAAGCGCTTTCCGTCACGCCGTTGCTCCACCTCGCGGAAACCGCCCAGGAGAAATACGGCTTTCGCGATTTCAAGCTCAAAGGAGGCGTCTTCGTCGGGAGTTTCGAAATGGAAGCCGCCACCGCGCTTGCCGAACACTTCCCCGGTGCCCGCGTCACCATCGATCCCAACGGCGCCTGGTCGCTCGAAGAGGCCGTCAGTCTGTGTCGCGGAAGCGGCAAAGTCCTCGCCTACGCCGAAGATCCCTGCGGCGCCGAGCACGGCTATTCAGGCCGCGAAATCATGGCGGAATTCCGCCGCGCCACCGGCATGCCCACCGCGACCAACATGGTGGCGACAGACTGGCGCCAGCTCCAGCACGCTGCTCAGCTCCGTGCCGTCGACATCCTTCTCGCCGATCCGCATTTCTGGACCATGCAGGGCTCCGTCCGCGCCTCGCTCTTCTGCCGCGACTGGGGTATGACCTGGGGCTCCCACTCCAACAGCCACTTCGATATCTCGCTGGCCATGTTCACCCACGTCGCAGCGGCCGCCGCCGGAAACGTCACAGCCATTGATACACATTGGATCTGGCAGGACGGTCAGCGCCTCACCCGCGAGCCGCTCCGAATCGTCGGCGGAGCCGTCACGGTACCGGATCGCCCCGGCCTCGGCGTCGAGCTCGACATGGAACAGATTGAGCAGGCGCACCAGCTCTACCGCCGCATCGGCGCCGCCGGCCGCGACGACTCGGCCGCCATGCAATTTCTCATTCCCAAATGGCGGTTTGAAGCGAAACGGCCCAGCATGGTGCGGTGATCTCCGTCCCACCCGGAACAGTCTCTACATCATGCTGATTTTCAGATACCGCCGCAGATCCGGTGCGACCGTCCACGCCATCGCACCCACCGCAATCCCTGCCGCCATCCAGATCAACGCCTTCATCGTTTTCCTCCTGAACTCGCCGCCATCTCCGGTATCGCGTCCGACGTAAGCCTCTCGGCGAGTTGCTGAACCATCCTCACCGCTTCAGGAATCGCCGCACGCAGCACGGGCGAGAGCCCCATCCGGCCCTCCATCTCGTCACCAAAATCCTGCGGCTCGCCTCCCACGATGAATATCTCCGCGCTCACCTCGCCCAGCGAACGCGCAGTCGCCAGCACCCGCACCGGATCCATCCCATGCGGATCGACTCCCGCCGCCTCCGCATCCGACCTCTCCGGTTGCAGCAGGTACACCGTTCCCGGCACGCCTCCCCGCACGATCGCATCGACCAGAATCACCGCCCTCCACGGACGAAGCAGCGCATACGCCAGATCCAGTCCGCGGATCCCGTAGTCACGCACCTCCACGCCCGCAGGCAGCGCACACCCTGCCAGCGCCTGCGCCACTTCAAAACCAAATCCGTCGTCGCCGAGAAAAATGTTGCCGATGCACGCGACAAGAATGCCCTCGTTCATGGCACCTCCATCCCCAGCGGCTCAATCTCCTCTGGCGAAAAGAAGAATCGATGCCCCGCCTGCCGCAGCATGCCCATGTCCCTCCCCGGATCGTCTTCCAGCACCACCGCGAACTGCACCCTGCCTTCGAGGTCCTCTTCGATCGCCTCCACCACCGCGACCTTCCCCTTCATCGCCATGTCCAGGATGTCCGCTTTCTTCCCC